>Ga0137442_1000028_pt1 | contig 67882 bp, 59 predicted proteins | sample EasRivERMGT266_2_FD_102329 | JGI IMG/M metagenome (GOLD analysis project Ga0137442, IMG submission 102329) | Soil microbial communities from meander-bound floodplain in the East River, Colorado, USA - East River MetaG ERMGT266_2 | ecosystem: Environmental > Terrestrial > Soil > Floodplain ... | reverse complement strand
GCCCGCGATCCAAATTTTTCAATTGCCTACGCCAGATTAGCGCTCTGCTATAACAGCACAAAGCAAAACGAGCAGGCACGCCAAGCCTTCGAGAAGGCCTACGAACTGCGCGACCGCGCCAGCGAGCGCGAGAAATTGATAATCTCGGCGAGTTACTACGGCGGCGTGACGGGCGAATGGGACAAGCAAATCGAGCAGTTGGAAATCTGGAAGCGCACCTATCCGCGAGACGAGGAGCCCTTTAATCTGCTCGCCAACAAGTACACCCTGGTCGGGCCGTTCGAGAAAGCAATTGAGAATGCCAGCGAAGCGGTCCGGCTCAACCCAAAGGACCCCCGAGCGTATACAAATCTGGCGGTGGCGTTTATCGGTCTCAATCGTTTCGACGAAGCGAAAATTGTCTTGCAGCAGGCGCTGACGCAGAAGCTGGAGACCAGCGCTATGCACACCAGGCTCTATCACGTTGCGTTCCTGCAAGGAGACGCGGCGGCCATGAAGCAGCAAGTAGATTGGGCCACGGGTAAGCAGGACGAGTATCTGGCCCAAAACTGGCAGGCGCAAGGCGCTGAGTTCGCGGGACAGTTGGCGCAGGCCAATCAGTTCAACGACCGGGCGATCGAACTGGAACGAAAGAACAACGTCAAGGAAATTATTGCCCAGGTGCTTTTGCAGCAGGCCGTGCGAAACGCGACATTCGGAAACTGTGGACCGGTGAGCGGGATCATAAGACAGGCTTTGGATCTGTCGCGCGAACAGGCGAACCTGGTCAACGCTGCGAATGCGTATGCTGCCTGCGGACAAGCCGGTCCGGCGCAAACTTACATCGACGATCTGTCCAAACGGTTTGAGCAGGATACTTTGCTTAGCACTAACTCACTTCCGGTGGTTCGCGCGCAAATTGAACTGAATCGTGGAAACGCCGCGCAGGCTCTACAGTTGCTCGAGCCCGCGCGGAAATACGAAGTGTACGGTGATTTCTGGCCGCAATACCTTCGCGGACAGGCGTATCTGAAACTAAAGAATGGTGCGCAGGCCGCAACTGAATTCAAATCCATCATCGATCATCGAGGATGGTATCCACTGTCGTCGCTTTATCCACTGGCCCAGCTGGGATTGGCTCGCGCGGCAGCCCTCAATGGTGATAATGCAAAGGCGCGCAAGTCTTATCAGGATTTCCTTGCTCTCTGGCAATACGCCGATCTCACAATTCCGGTACTTGTCGAAGCTAAAGCCGAATACGAAAAGTTGAAATGAATTTGCAGTGCGGTGACTTGTCATCGCTTTCGTAGCGCGCTGGACTAGCGACCACAGTCGCCGCCCTTCGAAACCTGTGATATATTCTGGCCTCAAACTCAATCAAAGAATTCTCCGTTAAGGATCGTTAATCTCAGATGTCCGGACACTCGAAGTGGCATTCGATTAAGCACAAGAAGGGCGCGACTGACGCCAAGCGCGGCAAACTCTTTACCAAGTTCATCAAAGAGATTACCGTCGCGGCCCGCACCGGCGGCGGCGACCCGGATGCTAACGCGCGCCTGCGCAAGGCCGTTCTCGACGCCAAGGCCGGCAACATGCCCAACGACACGATCGATCGGGCCATCCGCCGCGGCACCGGCGCGGAAGAAGGCGTTACTTATGAGGAGATTACCTACGAGGGGTATGGCCCCGGCGGCGTCGCGTTGCTGATTGAAGCGATGACCGACAATCGCAATCGCACCGTGGCCGAGATCCGGCATATCTTTTCCAAGCATGGCGGCAACCTGGGCGAATCGGGTTCAGTGGGATGGCTGTTCGAGAAGAAGGGCTACATCGTGGTCGACAAAGCCGCCAAGCCTGAAGAAGAGTTGTTCGACATTGCTATTGAAGGCGGCGCGGACGACGTCCGTGAGGATGGAGATAACGTTGAGATCATCACTTCGCCTGAGAACTTTGAGAGCGTTCAATCCGCGATCAAATCAGCCGGCGTCGAACCGCAGGTCGCCGAAGTCTCGATGGTCCCGCAAAATTACATCAAGCTGGAAGGCAGCAGTGCCCAACAGATGCTGCGCCTGATGGAGTCCATGGAAGACCACGACGACGTGCAGAAAGTTTACGCCAACTTTGATATCGACGAAGCCGAGATGGCCGCGGCGTGACTTCTTAACTCCCTCTCCCTTTTGGGAGAGGGTTGGGGAGAGGGCCTACGGGTTCCCTTAAGCTTTTGCTCCCTCTTCCCCGGCCCTTCTCGCGAAATTGAGAAGGGAGAAAGCTCCTCTTCCACAATCTTTCCCAAAGGGAGAAGCTCCTCTTCTCTCATGGCACTCTCGACCAATCACTCAATGTGTTGGGATTTGCAACCTACGCTAAACGTCTTACTGCGTGGAAGAAGCACCCTACTGTAGAACTAGCTTGCCTCATGCTGTAGACTTTGACCCATTGTGCGCGTCTTAGGAATCGATCCTGGCAGCGAAACCACCGGCTGGGGCGTCGTCGAAGGTGACGACGCCGGGAGTAGTTATCACCTGGTTGAGTTCGGCGCGCTGAAGTTATCGACGGCGGCCAGTTTCTCTTCGCGACTCCTGAAAATTTATCGTGGACTCGAAGAAGTTATCGACAAGCTGAAACCCGACGCCTGCGCCATCGAGGAAGTTTTCTACGCAGTCAATCCCAAGGTCACTCTGAAGCTGGGTCAGGTCCGCGGCGTCGCGCTGCTGGTGGCAGAGAGCGCCGCACTGGAAATTGGCGAGTACTCGCCGCGACTGGTGAAGCAGACAGTCGCTGGTTACGGTAACGCTGAGAAGCGCCAGGTCCAGGAGATGGTCAAAGTGCTGCTGTCGCTGCGAACAATTCCTGAACCACACGATGCCGCTGACGCACTCGCAGTCGCGATTTGCCATTTTCATCACGCGGGAATTCGGCGGCGCCTGCTGGCCGCTGAAGCCCGCTTGAAACCTAATCCCACGGTTGCGCGGCCAACCCGCCGTCGCGCGTAGCTGTTTAGAGATCAAGTTTGCGGCTTGCGCCAGTTCATGAAGTCAGTACCACCTGCGTGAGCGGGTGGATCGAGGACTCAACCCTGACGAGGTAGAGTGTCTGGCCCACCCGCTCACGCAGGTGGTACTGACTTCATGATAATCAGCAACCTAAAGGTCGAGCTTCCGAACGCAAGCCGCATCGACCTTTCTTTGCAAGAGGAGGCAAGGCTCTTGTCATCCAGGTTTCTTAACTCCCGCATCACAGTCTTTGCACTTCTCATTCTCTCCTGGTCAGCACCAAACGCTTCCGCCCAAAAGCGCCAGGTACCGCTGGGCGGTCATGTGGCCGTAGTCGCGGATGAAAGACTAGCCGCGCTGCGCAGCGTGCCTGAACCACAGGCGCGTCTGCTGCGCCGTCTGAGTCGCGGCCGCCTGGTTTCAATCCGTGGCACAGCCCGCAACCGTGACGGCCTGGTCTTCTATCATGTCGTAGTCACGCGGCGAACTTCGGGTTGGCTGCAAAGCGAAGCGCTGATCGCTTCATGGCGTCCGGGCGACGACGAACGTCTGCTGCGCTTGATTGGCGGTGCAGACGAATTCGATCGCGTCGCGCGCGCGCGGATTTTTCTGGGGGCCTTTCCCCGCTCATCCCTGCGTCCTCGGGTGTTGCTAATGTACGGCGATGCCGCGGAAGAAGCGGCGGCAAAGCTTTCACGTGAAGCCGAGCGCCGCTTCGAACGGCGCGAGCTGCCCTCGGGCGGCGCGCCAGAGTTCAGTTACTATCTGAATTACAACGGACTCGATCGCTACAACCGGCAGGGCGTGCTCTTCACCTTCGATCGCGCGACGAAACAGTTTCACTACGACGGCGCCGCCTGGCGCGAGGTTATCAAACGCTATCCGAAGAGTCCGGAAGCCACGGAAGCGAGGAAGCGTTTGGAAGGCTTGGCTGTGCCGAAGACCAAGTGATGGCCCCACTAATGAATACACATGATTGTTGTTTGTGTTTCAAACGCGCCAACTCCATTCAGAGTTTCGTAGGAAAATCCAAATTCCTATAAGGCTCGTTGCTGCGGGACCAAGGGTCCCGACAGACTAATTATTGACAAGCGCAGATGTTGTGGCCTTCGACGTTCGAGGAAACGTCAGGTACGATTCTTGCGCATCAATTGTGACGAGTCGTCCGCCGCGCGGACAATTTCAAGATCAAGTTGAACTATCTTGAACAGCCAGCCAGTCGGACGATTGGCTGGCGTTTTGTCTCAGGCCGTCTGCAAATTAGGTTGAGTCGTTTGGAAGCATTTCACTTGAAAGGAGTTTCCCCTATGTTCAGTATTTTTGTTTTCACTCATCGTTCATTGTCGGTTGCCGCGCTTGCGCTCGTACTCGCTACCTGCACGGTGCGCGCCCAAACGACAACATTTACCTATCAGGGTAGGTTAACTGATAGCGGGAACCCGGCTAACGGCAGCTACGACTTGCAGTGTGCTCTGTTCGGCGCTTTGAGCGGAGGATCGCAGATAGGCTCGGCGCTGACGCACACTAGCGTGGCGGTGAATAGCGGTGTCTTTGCAGTGCAACTCGATTTTGGTGTAAACGCTTTTCCGGGAGCGGACCGCTTCCTTGAGATCAGCGTGCGGCCGCATAGCAGCGACCCGAGCATACCTCCTTACGTCTTACTCACACCACGCCAACAGATCAGTTCCACGCCCTACGCGATTCGCACGCTCAGTGCCGCGACGGCAGACACCGCGACGAACGCGACGCAACTCGGCGGCTTGGCAGCCAACCAGTATGTACAGACAAACGATCCTAGGCTGACGGATGCGCGGCCGCCTGTTGCAGGGAGTTCAAATTACGTTCAGAACGGCACATCGCCACAAGCTGGCGCGAACTTCAACATCGGCGGCGGCGGCACCATCGGCGGCAATCTATTAACGAGCGGTCAGGTAGGCATTGGCACCACTACTCCGACTGAGAAGCTTCAAGTAGCCGGTGTCATCCAATCTACAACAGGCGGATTCAAGTTTCCCGACGGGACTCTACAAACAACTGCAGTGGCCGCGTCACCAGTTAACCGGGTACTCCGGGGAGTAATAAGCATTAGTGGCGCCAAGTCCGAATTCTCTGCCAGTTTTTCTGCCTTTATCGACCCAAGTAAGAGTTTCGTCCTACTTAGCGAAGCGGTGAATAAACCTGGACCTGGTAGCGGTCTTGTAACAAACGCAGTCGCGCTCGTGTCTTTGAGTGCAAGCAGCATAACGGTTGCCGTCGGTAATCCCACCACCCAAAATTTGTCGCCGTACATAGTCAGCTATCAGATTATTGAGTACAAGTAATTTCGGAGGGTTTGAGACTGTGGGTTAAGGCCGAGTGGCCGAGTGAGATCAAGGCTTGGGATAAGGTCGTTTCGGCCGGTTGGCAGTTGCGAACGGCCCCTGTCAAGTTAGGCAGGTCCTTTTGGGGAATGCAAGATGAAATCCTCAATCAAAACTCATGACTTCTTCTTTCGAATAGCATCGCTTTCGATTGCTCTTGCCCTGGCATTTGTCGCCATCGTCAGGCCACGCGCGCTAGGCATCAATGATGTCCCGGTGGCTTCATCAAGTAAACGACAAATAGGAACAGCCCGGACTAATTCCAACTCGGGCGGGTCCCCCCTCAAGACTCCCAGGGCCATTGACGGACTGGCGATGATTGAAACAATCAGCGATTCGGCTTTGTCGTTGGGTCGTGGTTTATCCCCTACCGGTCCGCAGAGCCCTCACAACTTTGACCTTTCGCGGAACGTCATCGCCGGCGGCGGCGGATCAAGCATTGGTAATGGAGGTTTGATCATTGATGGAACAATCGGCGAGCCGACTGTTGGTACAACTTTGAGCAATGGCCAGTTCTCATTACAGAGCGGTTTCTTGCAGGCTGAAGCATCCACGCCGACGCCAACGCCGACGCCAACACCCACACCAACCCCGACGCCAACTCCGCTTCAACTGCTCTTGGACGAATCTGGCCCGGCTCTGGATCAGGCGGCAGCGCTAGATTCAATACTGTTTCTGAGAGATCCGTTCCCAGTTGTGAACGGAGCGGACTTGCTTAATCTGGGAGTTGATCGGAACACCATGGTCATTGTTTTTGTAATGAACCTTCAACTGGCGCAAGGCGAGACCTCGTCTTCTGTCGTGGTTAATCTGATAGATAGTAATGGTCTTAGTTACGACATAGCCGCAGAAGACGTGCGGGCTTTAGCTAATGTCAGCTTCACGCAGGTGATCTTTAGGTTGCCGAACAATCTAGCCGTCGGGACATGTACGATCAAGATAAAAGCACCAGATGGCCGGATCAGCAATTCAGGCACTATCAGGATAAGGCTTTAGAACTACAACAAGCACAAAAGGCACAAAAGGCGCAGGAGCATGAACCGAAATTCGGTTTGTGCTTCTTGCGCCCTTTCGTGGCTAATTCCTTTTCTTGGGCTCGTCAGCCCGAATCCGTGTTCATTTGCGACTCAAACCAGGGCTCAAGTAACAGCTTGCGTTACATCGAGCTTCAAGTTTCTTCCATCCGGTGTTAATAATCTCTCCCAAGGAGCGTTTTATGAGCGGAAGAGAAACTCAGGAGGAAGCTGTGTTAGCTGCCGTAAGAACGCTCAAAGCCGTGGATTCAGCCGGAGATTCAGCCGGAGATTCAGCCGGAGATTCAACTTCCGCAGCCCCGAGGCCTATGGGTTTGCGACAGCTTTCGTCAGAAGATTCAGACAGTCTGGAAGGTCTCTTTCAGCGACACCACGACCGCGTTTTTCGCACGGCGCACCGGGTCACGGGCAGCGCGGCCGATGCCGAAGATGTCCTGCAAACCGTCTTTCTGCGCGTAGCCCGCGGCCAGGAGTCGGCGGCCGCGGCTGAGAATCCTCAGGCGTATTTCGCGCGCGCGGCCATCAACGCTTCGCTGGATCTGCTTCGCAGCCGGAAGCGTTCGAAATCAATCGCCATCGACGATGTTGAGAACAGAGCCAGCATAGCCGCCTTCGTTTCAAAGCACGATCCCGCAAAGCACCAGGAGGATCGCGAGCTGCGGGCACTGCTTAGCGAAGCGTTATCGAGGCTGGGCCCAACCGCCGCGCAGATGTTTGCGTTGCGTTACTTCGAGGGCTACGGCAATGGTGAAATCGCCGGCGTCATGAATACTTCGGCGCTGGTGGTAGGCGTCACGCTGCATCGGGCGCGGGCACGTCTGCGTAAAGAGATTGGACGTTATTTGCAGCAGCAGAGGACATAGTCCGCAGATTACGCCGAAACGGTTAACGCAAAGGCGCCAAGACGCAAAGACGCAAAGGCGCAAAGACGAACATAGTCAGTTGGAATCATCTTGGAAAGGTTAGCGGTAGGGAGAAGTTATGAAGAACAAAGAACTAGACAACATCCTGGATCAAGTCACTGCCGGGATTCGCGCCGAACAGGTCGACGAGGCAGTGGTCACGGACGCGACGGAGCGTGTGTGGGCGAGGCTATCTACTGAAAACGCCATCTCGGCAAAGATGGAAGCCGTGCCTGCGGATCGGATTGAAGGGTGCGCGGATTTTCAAACGCTCATCCCGGCTTATCTGGGCGGCAAGCTTTCCGAAGCGCGCTCGCTCTTGCTGGTCGATCACACGCACGAGTGCATTCCCTGCCGGAGGGCCTTGAAGCAGGGACGCGAATCTCGTGGAGCGACTTTTGCTCCCGCGGTGCGCAAACTGAATCGCAAGACTGCCAATTACAGTTTGCGGCCGGTGGTCTTGCGTTGGGGCATAGCAGCAGTTCTGGTCATCGGACTGGGTTTGATCGCCCTGCCGTTGATTCAGCGCTACGTGCCGTTCGGATCGTTTGACGCCACCGTTCAGGCTGCTGATGGTCCGGTTTACGCGGTCACCGATTCTCAAATGCGGGCGCTCGTCGCGGGCGCAAAATTAAAGCGGGGCGACACGATTCGCACGGCCAAAGATGCACATGCCGTCGTGCGCCTCGGTGACGGCTCTTTGATCGAGATGAAGGACCGGTCCGAGCTCTCGATCACGCAGACGATGCGGGGGACCACGGTCCATCTGGATCGAGGCAGCGTCATTGTCGAAGCGGCAAAACAGAAGGGGAAATTCTTTGTCGACACCGGCGATTCGCTGGTGTCGGTGACAGGCACGACGTTCGCCGTGAATGCCGGTACGAAGGGTTCGCGCGTGAGCGTGATTGAAGGCGAAGTCCGTCTCGATCGTTCCGGCAACGAGCGCGTTCTGCGGGCGGGCGAGCAGGCGACGAGCAACGCCTCGATCGCGGCGATTCCGGTCAAAGATGAGATTGCCTGGAGCCGCAACGCCGCGAAGTATGCGCAGACTCTCGATAGTCTGGCGGCTTTACAGAACGAATTGAACGCCGTGGCCAAGCCGGGGGTGCGCTACTCGACGCGCTTGCTCGACATGATGCCGGACAACACGGTGCTGTACGCGGCGCTGCCCAATCTGGGCGCCACGATCGCCGAATCGAACCGCATCATCGAAGAGCGGATACAGCAGAACCCGGCGCTTAAAGACTGGTTTGAAAATCGCCGCGAGCCCAAAGGCCCGGGTATGAATCAATCCGTCTCAGCGATTAAAGATTTTGGCGACCAGCTCGGCGACGAGATCACGGTGAGCGCGAGCATGAACGATCAGGGCCAACCCGGCGAGCCGATCGTGCTGGCTCAACTTAAGAACCCGGCCGGCTTTCGCGCGTTCTTTGACAGTGAAGTGCAGAAGCTGTCCGGCGCCGGCAAGGCTCCGCAGGTTCAATGGGTTGAAGATCCACGCACAGTTCAACCCGCGGCCAGTTTAACCAATGGGATCAAGGTAGGCGACAAGCAACTCTACTTTTGGATTAGTGGCGATATCCTGATTGCTTCTTCACTCGATCAATTGCAAACAGTTGCGAAGGGTCTTCAGGCGGGAAGCAGCTTCTCTGGGACGCCGTTCTATTCGCGGATCGCCGGCGTCTATCGCGAAGGCGCGGGGCTGGTGATCGCAGCGGATCTGGAAAAGATCATCGCTCATACAAGGGGTGTGCGCAGGATAGCGGTGGGTGACAAGCACGAACAGGCGCTCGACGAACTTGGCGTCTTTAATCTGAAGTCGTTTGTTCTGGATCAAAAGGACAGCGCCGGCAAGACGTACACGCGCGCCGTGCTCTCGTACGACCAGGCCGATCATGGAGTCACGTCGTGGCTGGCACAGCCGGGTCCGATGGGCTCGCTTGATTACATCTCTCCGGATGCCAATCTGGTGGCCGGTTTTGTGGTCAAGGATTCGAGCGCCCTGGTTGATGATCTTTTGGGCGTGCTCAATAACGTCAGTCCCGACCTTAATAAGAAGCTGGCGGAGTTGCAGAATGATCACGGGTTGAATCTGCGGAATGATTTCGCGGCCCAGCTCGGTGGTGAATATGCCTTTGCGATTGACGGGCCGATTCTGCCGACACCTTCGTGGAAGCTCGTGTTCGAAGTCAACGATCCGGTGCATCTGCAACAGGCGTTCGAACGCGTCGTTGAGGAAGTGAACAAGGAGATGGCCAAAGAAGGAAAGAGTGGGCTTGGCTGGGACAAGACTGATGTCGGCTACCACACCTTTTACACGCTACGGTCGAAAGACTTTGGGGTGGTGGAAGTCAATTATGTATTCGCGAACGGCTACATGATCGCCGGTCCTACCCGCGCACTGGTCGAACAGGCGCTGGCGTATCACGATTCGGGCGTGACGCTGTCTCACTCAGCGAAGTTTTTAGCTGGTTTGCCGGCCGACAGGAACACAAACTTTTCGGCGCTGGTCTATCACAATCTGGCGCCGTTGGTGAAACCGTTCGCCAGTCGCATAGCGAACACGGCGAAGAATGAAGAGCAACAGCAGGCCATGGCCGTGATGGCGGCAAACATGCAACCAACCCTGGCGTACGCATACGCCTTCAGCGATCGGATCGAATTCGCTGCGAATACCGAGGGTGGACCGTTCGGACTGAGCCCGGCAACTCTGCTGGGCATGCCGAACGCGTTTGAGTTGCACCACATTCTCGAGCAGGGAATGCGTGGAAAGAAGTAAGCAGCTCAGGACAGCCGCAGGCTTGGCGCCTGGCACTTAGCGCGAACAATGAGCACCCCGGAGTGGTTAACACTCCGGGGGCTCAGACCGTCAATACTCCTGATAAAATCGGAAGGAGAAAGGTCCCATGAAACTTATCCGGACAAATGGTTCTGTTCATCCTGGCTCAGCGGCCGATCGCAGAATGCTGGTCAACGGTTTGACGCTGGTGGCCCTGGGACTCTCGGTGTTATTTCTGAACTCGTGGGACAATCTTTTCGTAAGAACAGCGATTGGCTTATTCTGGGGAACGTTCTTTTTGATTTTGAACTGGTCCGATCTCGTTCAGTTCATCCGAGGGCTCAGGCAAAAGAATGACATACAGCGCCGCAGCAGCTACAGATCCTCAACCTAGCGTTGATACCTCCGGCGTCATTACCCTCGATAATTTATCAGTAAGCTTTGGCGGCAGGCCGATACTCAAGGACCTGCGTGGAGAGCTGCGCGGCCGGGCCATTGGGCTGCTGGGACCGAACGGAGCCGGCAAGACCACGCTAATTCACACCCTGCTCGGTTTTCATCCACCCACTTCAGGGACCGCGCGCATCTTTGGCCGCGACATCCGCAGCGAAGCAAATCAGATCAAATCGCTGATTGGCTATATGCCTGAGCGCGATTCTTTCATCGCCAAGATGTCGTGTGTTCATCTGGTGCGTTTCATGGCCGAGCTTTCCGGGCTGCCTCCGGGGGCGGCGCTCGAGCGCGCGCACGAGGCACTCTTCTTCGTCGGGTTGGGCGAGGCCCGCTATCGAAATCTGGATACCTATTCGCTCGGCATGAAACAACTGGCGAAGCTGGCGCAGGCAATCGTTCACGGTCCGAAGCTGATTTTTCTCGACGAGCCGACCAACGGGCTCGACCCGCCGGCGCGGCTGCGCATGATCAAAATGATCAGAGAGATTCGCGACAGCGGCCAAGCGAATATCGTGCTCTCTTCGCACCTGCTGCGCGACGTCGAGGAATGCTGCGAAGAGATTCTGATTCTGAAGGACGGCCGGCTGGTCACCTACTGCAATCTGGAAGAAGAGCGGAAAGCAAACAAAAAGTTTCTGATGCTGGAGACGCGTGGCGAGCTAAAGGGCTTTGTCGAAGCGGTCGGCGGCATAGGATGCGAATGCGCGATGACGAGCGATCACCGCTTGAAAATCATTTTGCAGGAAGGCACTCAGATTCGCGATCTATACCGGCTGGCTGCAGATTCCGAAATACAGATTCGTCGTCTCACTTACAAACGGGACTCGCTGGAAGACATCTTTTTGAAAGCGATGGAGAACGGTAATGGCGGTTCTTGAGCGCTCTTACAAACGATTTCAGGGTGCGCTGTCTCCGGAATGGAGCCGCTTCCTGATCATTCCGCGGCACGCCTACCGGGATGTGTTCCGGTCGAAGTTGTTTACCGCCTTTTTTGCGCTTTCATTCATCTGGCCGCTGGTCTGCACGATTCTGATCTACCTGCACCACAACGTCGAGGCGCTGGCGATCATGACGATCAATGTGCGCGATCTGCTTCCAATTGACGCCTGGTTCTTCCAGGTCTATTTGATCACCCAGGGAACGATCGGTTTCTTTCTCGCGGTGCTGGTCGGGCCGCAACAGGTTTCGCGCGATCTCACGAACAACGCGCTGCCGCTGTATTTATGCCGGCCGTTTAGCCGGAGTGAATACGTCGTGGGCAAAATGTCCGTCATCATTATTCTGCTTTCGACCATGACCTGGGCGCCGGGGCTGATACTGTTCCTGCTGCAAAGCTATCTCGAAGGCTGGTCGTGGTTTTCGGAAAACATCGGGATCGCCAGCGCGATCTTTATCGGCAGTCTGGTTTGGATTCTCTTGCTGGCCTTGATGTCACAGGCGATCTCGGCCTGGGTGAAATGGCGGATGGCGGCGCGGGCAGCATTGCTCGGGCTGTTCTTTATTCCCACGATTTTCGCGGCTGTCGTCAATGAACTTTTTCAGACGCACTGGGGTCACATCTTTGATCTGCAGGCGTTGATTGGAAACGTTTGGTCGGGCCTGTTCGGCACCTTTGTGCGCGAGGTCGTAGAGCACCGGGAGGTTCGCAACAACCAAATGGTGGCCGTTGCCTTCCGGACTGAGCCGCCGTTGTGGGCCTCGTGGTTCGTGCTGTTTCTGATTTGTGCCTTTTGTCTGTGGCTGCTGTCGCGAAAAGTGAAAGCGTACGAGGTAGTGAAGTGAATATTCCCCCTCTCCCTTTGGGAGAGGGACGGGGTGAGGGTGTAGCTGAGGAGCGAAAAGGGGAACTCATCTTTTTTTATCCTCTGGTCCGCTCCGGTGAGGGGAGAAGAATAAAAGGGGTAAAGGGTCCGCTGCTAAGCCCTCTCCCCAGCCCTCTCCCAAAGGGAGAGGGAGCTAATCGAGTTTTGTTTCTATGACTGAATCATCCGAACAAACGATCACATTCGATAATGTCTCGAAGTTTTACGGCGAGATCCTGGGGGTGAATCGCGTCAACCTCGAGATCCCGCTCGGGATCACCAGTCTGGTTGGTCCCAACGGGGCAGGTAAGTCTACGCTCATGAATTTGATGACGGGCCTGCTGCGGCCCACGCGCGGCGAGGTGAGAGTGCTCGGCATGTCCACCGACCGGCCGGAACAGTTGTTTCGCAAGGTCGCGTATTGCTCGCAGTTTGATTCTTTCCCTCGTGGCCTGACCGGCCGCGAGTTCATCAGTTCTTTGCTGATGGTGTCGGGCTTTGCGAGAAAGCAGGCCGACGAATTGACTGAAAGCGCACTGGAGCGCGTCGATCTGCTGCCGGCGGCGGACCGCAAGATTGGGGCGTACAGCAAAGGCATGCGCCAGCGGGTGCGTCTGGCCCAGTCGATCGCTCATCAACCTTCGGTGTTGATTCTGGACGAGCCGCTCAACGGGCTGGATCCGATGGTGCGCGCGGAGACAATTGCTTTGTTCCGGCAGTTCGCGGCGGATGGACTTCACCTGATCATCTCGAGTCACATTTTGCACGAAGTCGACATGATGTCGGATCGCGTGGTGCTGCTCAACAACGGTTACGTGGTCGCCGAAGGCGCGATTCACGGCGTGCGCGACGAGATGGATGACGAGCACCCGATGCAGATTCTGATTCGTTGCGATCAACCGGCGCTGCTGGCTGCGCGCATGTTCCAGAATGATGAGGTGGTGGAAGCACGGGTACACAACGATCGGCATGGCTTGTTCATAAAGACTCGCAATCCCGATCGGTTTTATCTTCGGCTCAACGAGGTCGTGGCCCTGGGCGAGATCGAGCTCGAGTCCGTGGCGCCGGTTGACGATGATCTCGGCGCCGTTTACGAGTATTTGATTGGCTCGGAGTAGGAGTGAAGAACATTTTCCATTCATCATTTTTCAATTGTCATTTGTCATCGAACCTCGTCGTTACTGATGATTGAAAAAATGAAAGATAAGAAATGACAATTGGAAAATGGAAAATCTTTCCGTGTTTGAAATGAAGAGATGAACGTAACCGCTAAAGCAATAGAACTGGACACCGGGTTGAAGCGAGAATCCCATTGGGCCCTTTGGTTGCGGCAGGTTGCCGCCATCATGCGCCTCGAAGTAAGGAAGAACTTCCTCGGCAAACGGGCTGTGCTGATTTACCTGCTGGCGCTGATGCCGATTGGCCTGCTCGCCTTGGTCGCTATTTTGCCGCCGCCAGCGCGTGACTGGGCGGACTTTACCAGCTACCCGAAAATCTTCTCGGTCATTTACAACGCCTTGATCCTGCGCACAGTCGTCTTTTTCGGTTGTGCCTGGATCTTTATGAATCTGTTTCGCGGAGAGATCGTCGACCGCAGCCTGCATTACTATTTTCTTTCCGCGGTGCGTCGTGAGGTCCTGGTTGCCGGCAAATACTTCTCTGGTCTGGTCACTTCAGTAATTTTGTTCACCACCGTCACCGTGGTGTCGATGCTTTTGCTTTTCTTTCCCCATTTCTTTTCCTCGAGTGTGCGTTTCTTTCTTGATGGGGCGGGCCTCGGACAACTGTTCAGTTATGTTGCGATCACTATTCTCGCGTGCATTGGCTACGGTGCGTTCTTTATGGTGGTCGGGTTGTTCTTTCGCAATCCAATCATTCCGGCCCTGGTGCTCTATGGCTGGGAATGGATCAACTTCCTGCTGCCACCCCTGCTCAAGAAGATCAGCGTGATTCACTATTTGAACTCGCTGGTGCCGGTGCCGCTTTCCGAAGGCCCGTTCGCGGTAGTGGCTGAGCCGACTCCGGTCTGGATCGCGGTTCCCGGCTTGTTGATCGTGACCGCGCTGGTATTAATTGGCGCCAGTATCCGCATTCGGCGGATGGAGATCCGGTACGGAAACGACTGAGCCAGGGGTTTTGAGAATGAAGGACGGTGGTTTCATCCGAACGTAACTACTTTTCGTTCTCGCCGATGAGGCAATCTGCTATGCTCGAACCGACCCCCCCGGATCCTTCGCATGAGGTTTTCGTTATGAACTCTCAATCCCGCAGCTTTCTTCGGTCTCTGGGTACGCAATTGCTTTCGCTCCTGATCGTGGTTGTCTTGTTCGCTTCGCCCATCTGCGCGCAGCGACCTGCACCTCCGGCGAAAACACCCGTGCGTCCGCAAGCAGCGCCTCAGGCTCCCGAGCCGACGTTCGACAATCTGCTGGGGGCTGACCGCTACAAGCTTTACGGCGAGATTAGAAACGTGGGGCAGCTAATGAGCACCGGCGGCGCCGGGGAGATCGTCGATCCAATCATCAAGCTTGCCGATCCTCCGAAAGAGTTCAGTTCGATCATCACGTTTTTGAAGAAGAATGCCGAAGCCCTCGCTGCGTCGCGCTTACTCTTTGCGACGTGGCCGTCTCGCACGGACGTGCCCAACGCCTTCGTCGCCATTGAATTCGCTTCGAATGAAGAGGCGGCAAAGTTCGCGCCCAAGCTGGAAAAGTTCTTGCCTACAGTCCTGCCGCCGGTACCAGAGCCGACGCCCGAACCAACCGAAGCGCCCTCTGGTCCGGCACAGGCCAGAACAAGCGAGCCGAGTCAGCAGCAACCCGTCGCTGAACCTAAGAAGGAAACTGTGGTCGCGCCGCCTGCAACGCCTCAGCCACCGGTTACAACGCCGGCTTCCACGCCGGCTGTCACGTCACCGCCGCCGGCTGAGCGTCTGCCGTTTGTGATCTCGCACTCCGGCAATCTGGTTTTCATCAGCGACCAGCCATTCAAATTTGAAAAGCTCCACCCGGTTGGGACCAAGGCGCTGACCGAAGATCAAAACTTTCGCATTGCGCATGATCGGTTTTCGACTGAGCCAGTCTTTGTCTTCTTCAATGTGTTGCTAGAGGAAAAGGGTAAGGCGAAGCCGCCGCAGACGATTGCGGACGCCGAGGCCGAGCAGGTGCGAAAGATAGAGGAGGCCAAAGCCGCCGAAGCGGAAGCTCAGGAGGAGATGGCGCGCAGTACAAACAGTGAACCTGCGACAACCCCGGAGCCGGATCCGGATCGCGACAACCCAAACGAGCGGAGAGTAGCTGTCCTCACGGCCGGACCGGAGCCGTCGCCTACCCCGACGCCAACCAAAGAACAGCAGGCGCAAGCGATTGCGTCCGCGCAAATGGGTCGCATGTTCAACGCGCTGGGATTTGGAGAGCCGCAATGGCCCGAAGCCGTGGGGCTGGCGCTGGCGCTCGACAACAGTGACTATGTTATCAAAGCAATCCTGATCGACTCGCCGGACGCGAAGAAGTTGCCCATCCCGTTTGTTCCGCAGTTGATTTCCGGGCCCTCGTTTGCTTCCGAAGCTCCTTCGGTGCTTCCTGACGACACCGAAGTCTTTGTCACTGCCTCAATTGATCTGTTGCAAACGTATGAAGGGATGCGTAAGGAGGCCGAGATAAAAGCGAAAGCTGAACCGCGTCAGATACCAGCCGGCGGGAAAGAGCCACCGCTTGATGCCTTCGCAGAGTTCGAGAAGAAGGCCGGTTTCAAGATCAAAGATGATCTGCTGCCGGCTCTGGGGAACGAGATCGCGCTCGCCGGTTCGCTTAAGTCTCTGCAAGGCGCGGGCGGCCCTTTCAATATTGTGCCGTCCTCATCCGCAAGGCCTGCGGTGGAACCGGATGGTGCGAAGACAGGTCAGGAGAAGAAGGGAAGCGACGTGTTCCCGATGCTTTTGATCGCAGTCAAGGATCGCGACGCGGCGCGCCGTCTGATGCCGCGAGTGCTCGACGGACTGGGCATCGGCGAGGCAAACCTGATTGCCCAGGTAGAGAAACGCGAAGACACAGAGTTGGTGAACTATGCGGGTGTGTTCGCGTACGCGTTCGTCGGTAACTTTGTAGTCATCTCTGAAGCGGCCACCGTGCGGCGCGTGATTGACGCGACTGTCAATCACCAGACGCTGTCGTCGAACACTGCTTTTCGGAATTCGCGGCGCTGGGAACCCAGCCGGACTCTGGGACAGATATACGTTTCGCCGGCGTTGATGGAGGGCTATCACGAAGAGATTCGCAAGAGCGTCGGCAGCAACGTGGACGCGACGATGCGGGAGTTTCTTCTGGGCCTGGATCCGACCGCCACCGCAATTACCTATGCGCTTTCTAATGATGGACTGGGCACTCAGCACGAGATACACCTGCCCAAGAACCTGATCATTACGATGGTTGCCGGGATTTCATCCGCGACCAGGAACCCGCCGCCAGAGGCCAACGAAATGATCGCCGCGGGCGCACTGCAGATGATTGCCAGCGCCGAGGGTACTTATCTCGCGACCGCAGGCAAGGGCAGCTACGGCACGCTCGATCAGTTGACCGCGCAAAAGCTGGTGATGATGGACGCATTCCAGAAGTATGGATACAAGTTCGAAGTTACAGCGTCAGGCGATCATTTCGAAGCCATCGCGACGCCGAAAGAATACGGCACGACCGGCAAGCGTTCATTCTTTGTGGACAAGAGCGGAGTGGTGCGCGGCGACGATCATGGCGGCGGACCGGCGACGGCTGCGGACAGGCCGATTCAGTAAACATAGTTTAGAGTACCAACTTTAGTTGGGCTTTTGTTGCCGAGTAATAGCCCCACTGAAGTTCAGCACGCCCTCGGTGTACGACTATCGCAAAATGACCCCTAAGCAGAGGCGGGAGGCTGTGGAGTACCGTCGTCTGCAAAAGCGCCCGTGGCATTCGCCGCCGCATCTGGAGTTTATCGGGGAAAGGAATTTCATCGTATCTGCCTCTTGCTATGAACACAGACAGATTATTGGTGTATCTGCGGAGAGAATGACTGAATTTGAAACGGCTCTGATGGGCGTGAGCAAGGAATTTGGAGTCCTCTACGCCTGGTGTGTATTACCTAACCATTACCATTTCCTGGTCAAGACCGATCAGCTAAAAGAACTTCGAAAGGAACTTGGCAAGCTTCATGGGCGCTCCTCTTTTAAGTGGAATGGCGAGGACGATCAGAGAGGACGCCAAGTGTGGCACAATTGCTTCGACAGAGACGTTAGATCACACCGTCATTTTTGGGCGACCATGAATTACATTCATCATAATCCCGTGCATCATGGTTACGTCGAAAGATGGCAAGACTGGCCGTGGTCCAGCGCAAAAGACTTCCTTGAGCGGGTCGGCCAGAAGACTGCCGAAGAGATTTGGCGGGAATATCCGGTGCTCGATTATGGTAAGAAATGGGATGTGGACTAGGTCGATTATGTACTTGACTGACCGAGACTCGCGGCGATATGGAGCACTAATTCTTGGGGGCAGCTATGGCTGATGAAACTTACTCTGAGGTTCTTCGAAACATAATTTCAGAAATATGCGGTATTCCTGCTTCAGAAATTGAAAACTCAAGAGACCTATTCGAGCTAGGATTTGATTCGATTCGTGTTATGGAGATGGTAGTAAGAATACGCGAGGAACTTGACGTAGAGATATTCGTGCAAGATTTGTATGTATCTCCTTGTGTAGATGGGCTAACTGAAGTCATTAGGGATAAGAAGACTATTATGAAATGAGTGCCTACTCCTTTCTTCTACCTCTGCTATCTCTCGCAATCGGAGCATTGCTTGGGCTTCTTTCGACTCTCTTAGCCTCTTCTATTCGGCAACGTCAGGATATAAGACTGCGACTGCTTGACCAGTACCTTCTAGTGAGACGGGAATTAGTTGATGCTGTAAGCGAATTATCGAATATGAGCGTGCGAGATCAGGTTGATGCTGAGCAGTGGGACAAACATCAAAGTGCAATATCAAGACTCTTCTACAAACATTATGACTTTTTACCCAAGGCAGTTTTGGATTCTCTAACACTTCTATATGTCTGCCTATCTAACCCCAATGGGACTCTCTATGCCATTAAGAACAACACTGTAATGGCGCTGGATGATAGCGAGGTGGTCGCATTTGTTGAAGCCTGCTCGATATTCACTAACACAAAATACTCTGCCCCATTAACTCTCAAGAGTTCTAATCCTATGGTTAGAGCAAATCAAGCGGTCATTTTACATGCAAGATATGTTCTCTACACCCTTAACAAATTCGCTTCGATTGAAGACCTTCTGGCGATGACGAAAAGGTTAAAAAAGGCCACGAATCTTTGAACTATTCAGATGAGGGAGTGTCACTAATCGAGGCGTCCCAAGAGAAAGAAGAGGGTCCGCTGGGTCTCCCACCTCGCTAGTGGTTAGTGGGCCTTTACCAAATCAACAAAGCCCGACTGAAGTCGGTACTCTAAACTCTGACCTGGAGGTTTCTAACCCACACTCTCCAAAATCCTGCTCACTATCTCATCCGCTTCACCGCGCACGCCCTTGAGAATTAGTGCCGATTCCAAAGCTGCGGGCAAAACGGTCAGGGCCAATTCCGGCTGTGAACGCGCGGACACCGTATTCGACATCAACTCGAGCACGCCCTTGCCACGCGTGATCTGCTTTGGCCGCCAGCGGGCGCCGTCTTTATAACTGGTGGATACTACCAATCCGACTCGGAGAGGTTTCGAGCCAACCTCGGCCCCGATTTCTTCCGCCCGAACTTTCTTTGCTGCCAACCCGCCTGGAAACCGCATACCCAGGGCTCTGGGGTAAGGATGAACGCGCCCTCGCTCATCAAGCACCGCGTACTCGTCCGAATAGTAGGTAGCCCCGGCGCGGATTAACTGGTCTACCAGGGTAGTCTTGCCGCTGTGGCTCAAACCCGGAATCAGAATCGCCCTGTCTTTCCAACCAACGACTCCCGCATGGACAAAGACGCGACGCGGCGCATGCTCGGCAACCGTCAACTGGACATGAGACTCGAAAGTTTCGAGTACATCATCGAACTCTCGCGAGCGCGCGATCCTCAACAGGTTCCAATAGCCAAGGCTGAGACGACGCACCTTTGACTCTGGTTTCGAGTGACTGCCAATCAGTGAATACAGATGGTCAACTACCTGGAACGATGCCGGCTTTGATCCCGGTGGCAGGCGCGCGGACACGTCCGCGAGGAGGGCAGAATCGCTGACCCGCACGCCCACGCGGACGCCGTAAGAGGTGAATGACATTCCGTCCGCCCAGCCCAGGCGGTCGATTTTGGCCATTCAAGTTGATGGTCTGCGATAACGTGGAATGCGTGACATTAGCTTCTTTTAGCCACAGAGACACAGAGACACAGAGAACAAGAAACACAGAGTCATTTCAATTCTTGATCAGCACCTCCGTGCCTCTGTGTCTCTGTGGCGATGTTGGGCTCTGACAGGTTCTCGATGGGCACGGGCTCCACTGCTTCAGCCAGATCAAAGCCGAAAACGCGTGAATAGAAATAAAGTTCGCCGTCGAGCGATCGTTTGATGTTCTGCGCGCGGCGAAAGCCGTGCTGCTCACCCTCGAAAGCTACATAAGCAACCGGCACGCCCTTCTGGCGCAGGGCCTCCACCATCATCTCGGCTTGATTCGGCGGCACCACTTTGTCTTCCAGGCCCTGGAAAAAAATTACGGCACACGACAACCTGTCGGCAAAATTGATCGGCGAACGCTGGACGTAGAGATCGCGGCGCTCGGGGTACACCCCAATCAAGTTGTCCAGATAGCGTGACTCGAACTTGTGTGTTTCTTTCGCCAGCGCTTCGGCGTCGCTGACGCCGAAGTGGCTGGCTCCGGCCTTAAATGCGTCGCGGAATGTCAGCGCACACAGCGTCGTATATCCACCCGCGCTGCCGCCATCAATCATCAAACGGTTGCCGTCGGCCTCGCCGCTGGCGGCCAGAAACTTAGCGCCGTTGACACAATCGTCCACGTCGACGATGCCCCAGTTGCCGTTCAACCTTTCGCGATAGGCGCGGCCGTATCCGGTGCTGCCACCGTAATTAACATCGAGCACCGCAACTCCCCGGCTGGTCCAATATTGAACGCCGAGCGTCAACACCGCGACTGTGGCTGAGGTCGGTCCGCCGTGGCTCTTGACCAGCAAGAGCGGCCGTTCGAGAGCCGGGGCGACATAGTCCCGGTTCTTTGGTGGATAAAAGAATCCGTGCGCGGTTAAACCATTTTCAGTGGGGAACTCGATGGCCTGTGGTTCCGAAATGAAGCCGGCGTCAAGATTGAGATTGCTGGCGCGCTGCAACGCTCTTGCTTCGCGAGTGGCGAGATCGAATTCAATTACCGCGAACGGCTCCGTTCGCGACCCGGCGCGAAACACCGCCCGGCCGGGCGCGGCGCATACAAAAGAAATCTCGGTGTAGGGCGTATCAGTGCGCTCAAACTTTCGGGTGCTCAGATCAATCGTCCCGAGCTGCCAGATGCCGCGCTCGGCCAAAGCGCAAACAATTCTATCCGCGGATTCAAACGCATAAGTAGACAGTCCGAAGATCCATTGAGGCGCGCCAAACTCGGCTTCCATTTCGCAAACACATTCGATCGCACCCGTACCCGCAGCGCGATGAATGTTCCACCAGCCCGAAGCGTCGGAAACGAAATAGAGTGTGCCGTCAGGTGACCATTCAGGCTGAAAGATCGATTCCCGCAGACCGCCGGCGACGAGTTGTTGATTGGTGACGCTTCGATCAGCGGCGATTTCGCCGACCCAAAGCTCGCAGCCATCCCAGGGCATGTTGGGGTGGTTCCAGGTGAGCCATGCCAGGCGCGAACCATCCGGACTGATACGAGGCGATGAATAAAAGTCATTGCCGGACACGAGGATCTGCACCTCGCTCCCAGGAATGGTGAGCGGTATCGCGACAATGGTATTCACCGCTTCTCGATCGTCCCTGCGGTGATCTTCGCGGACAGAGATCAGCCGACTCCTGCTCTCGTCAATCACAAAGTCGGCATAGCGCAGCTTGCATTCAGTAGCGTACTCACTGATTAATTCCGGCGCTGAATTTGGCATTTGCCGGTAAAGATGCTGATCGGCAAAGTTGGAAAAGTAGACGGACCCGTGATGAACGAAGTATTCACCGCCGCCGTATTCATGTACCCGCGTGCGGGCGTTGGATCCAGGGGGTGTTACGTCGGCTGTGCGTCCGTCGGGCGTACGCCGAACGACCACCTGGCGGCCGCCTTCAGACGGGCGCATTTCGATCCAATAAATATCGTCGCCGTCCATCCTGACCTGGCTCAGGCCGATCGATTCCTTGACGATCAAATCAGATGTGATGGGCGATTTCCACGAACCGTAGGGAGCAGTCTTGATCTCGGTCACTTTAAGGATCTTTCGCCTAATGGCCTTTAGGGATAGGAAAACCGGACAACGCGATTATCGCGACAGAATGGAAGAAAGTGCAAGCGGGTGAAACAAAAAGCAAAGGCGCCGACCTCCCCCAAAGTCGACGCCCTACCCTTCAGTCTCAGTTCTCACAAGGAGAATCAGTGAATGCGCCGATACTAAACTCGTCCTGGAAGAAGAGGGTTGCGAAAACATTGCGATGAACTTGCGAAACCGTAGTCGAATCTGGCGGCCGTGCCCCATTAACAACAGATCCGCCAACTAACTGAACCAGTCCGCGTGGGGACTCTTAATTGACTCAGGGGCCGAAGAAGCATAAAACTCTTTTCAAAATCTGCTCAGCTCGGAGGCCTGTCGAGGATGTTGACCCAGCGTTCGTTCCTTCGCTACCTGTCCATCACAGTTTTGCTTGCGGTGCTCGGCGCCACCCTGCGAATCTCAACTGCCGATACGTTCCGGCCGGTAGTCCGCGGGCGGCGCGGCGTTGTCGCCGGCGGCCAACCGCTTTCAGTCGAGGCCGGCATGCGCATCCTCCAGCGTGGCGGTAACGCCGTCGACGCCGGGGTGGCGACGATTCTGGCCGCGTCGGTGATCGAGTTCTCGCATTTCTCGTTCGGCGGCGAAGTTCCGATTCTGATCAAACTCAAGGGCAAAGACGTAGCCGTGATCGAAGGCATGGGCACCGCCCCCGCGAAAGCGACGCGCGAGTTTTTTGTGAATCGGGCCAATCAACGTGGCGCCGGCGGCACGACCGCGACAGCTCCCGATTCATCGGCGACGCAGCGCGCAGCGGGCCGCGAGATAGAGATGCCGGTGTACCCCGGCGCCAAGTCCGGAATGATTCCTTCGACGGGTCCGCTGTCGGCGACGGTTCCGGCGGTGCTCGACGCCTGCGTTACCGCGCTCGATCAATTTGGCACGAAGTCTCTGGCCGAGGTGATGCAGCCGGCAATCGAGTTGGCCGACGGCTTTCCCATTGACGAGTTGCGCGTGCAATACATCCGGACGCGGGCGCCCATATTTTCGCAGTGGCCCGACGCGAAGCGAGTTTTTCTTCCGAACGGAGAAGTACCAAAGGTCGGCGACGTTTTCGTGCAAGCCGATCTCGCGCGGACGCTGCGTTCGATCGTGGCGGCAGAAAGACGAAGTGCCCGCCGCGGTCGTCACCTGGCTTTGATGTCCGCGCGTGATTACTTCTATAGAGGCCCCATCGGAAGACGCATCGGCGAGTATATGCAGACTCACGGCGGGTTGATCGCTGCTTCGGATCTCGCCGGCTGGCACGCGACGGTTGGAGCGCCGGCGAAAGGCGAGTATCACGGGTATGAAGTTTACAAGACAGGTTTCTGGGCCCAGGGACCGATGATGATCGAAGTGCTGAACCTGCTCGAAGGTTACGATCTAAAGAAGATGGGGCAGAACTCGCCTGAATACATTCACACGGTGACCGAAGCGCTAAAGCTGGGCTTCGCGGATCGCGATCGATTCTATGGCGATCCGAACTTCGTTAAGATTCCCACTCAACAATTGCTATCGAAAGACTATGCTGCCTTGCGCCGGTCTCTTATCGACGGACAAAGGGCGTCGCTGTCACAACGTCCGGGTGATCCGTCAAACATGAAACCGCTGCTGGCCAGCGCCACCCAGATTTCCTACAACGCCCCGCCAGTTCCGGAGATCGAAAAAGCGAACGACACGACCTGCGTGAACGTGATTGATAAAGACGGCAACCTGTTCAGCGCCACGCCCAGCGGCGCCTGGTTGCCGGCAGTAGTTGCCGGAGACACGGGCGTTTTGATGGGCCAACGCTTGCAATCGGCCTTAACTGATCCGAACAGTCCCAACGTGGTCGCGCCGGGCAAGCGTCCGCGCATTACTCTGACTCCGACGCTGGTGCTCAAAGACGGCCAGCCGTTCATGGTCCTCAGCACACCGGGAGGCGACAATCAGGATCAGAGTCTCTTGCAGGTGCTACTCAACGTAATCGAGTTCGGCATGAATCCGCAGGAAGCTGTCGAGGCGCCGCGCTTTGACACGCAGCATTATGTCAGCTCGTTCGACAATCATGAGTTCCTGGCGGGCTTGCTCAACGTCGAATCACGAATAAGCGCCGAGGTGATCAGCCAACTTAACTCGCGCGGTCACAAGCTGAAGATTCAATCTGACTGGGGCACGGGCTCATCGCCGACCATTATCATCTATGACGCGAAGTCGGGAGTTATTTCCGGCGGCGCGGATCCCCGGCGAGGAAGATATGCGGTAGCCTGGTGAGGCGGGGGTGAGAGCGATAGTGAAATCTGTCCTGCAGATTACCACCGCAATTATTTTCGCGCTTGTGATTTTTCCGGCGGTCGCGGCGCAACCGGTCAACAAGGACAAGGAGCGCGCTGATTGTTCACGGGCAGATAGGGGCGGATTATGGCAAGAATGATTGCAATAGTCCTTGGCGCCGGACTGATCATGCTTGGAGTCCTTGGGTTCATTGCACCGAGTTTTCTACACGCAAATCTCGGTGCTGTCCCAATACGGAACCCATTGGGGCATGGTTATATTGGTTATTATTCGCCCCTGCACCTCGGGTTCGCGCACAATCTCGTCCACATCGCTTCCGGGACTGCTGCCCTCTTCGCCGGCATTTCGAGCAGACACAAGTGGAGTCAGCTGCTTTGCTCAGTCCTTGGAGTCGCTTACGCATTGGTCGGCACCGCTGGGTTTGTTTTGGGGCACAACGAATCGCGCGTGTTGCCCGTGGTGAGGGACGATGGGAAACTCTTTGCTTTCGTATCGGCAGAAGTGAAGAACATACTTGTTTTTCCGGGAGGCGAACTGGGTACCGTGGATCACATTATCCACTTAGTGATCGGGCTGGGCTTTTTGATCGGCGGAATAATAGCCGTGCTGACAGCACCGGAAGATAGGAGTTTGCATGACTAGGCAGACAAACGCTCCCGAGCTTACCGTCCGATCGATCATCGTCGGACTCATAGTTGCAATGGTCATTGGCAGTGCCTATCCGTACTGCGTGCTGAAGCTTGGGTTTGGCCCAAACCTGTCGGTGGTGTCGGCTTTCTTCGGCTTCATCGCGCTGGTGCTGATCATGCGCGCGGCCAACACCAACGCCCGCGAAAACAACATCGTGCAGACGATGGGCACCAGCGCCGGGCAGACAGCGTTCATGTGCGTACTGCTGGCCGCCTTTGATTTGCTCAATACGAAAGGCGTGCTCAATCCGCCGATTCACCTCGGCACCTGGCAGATTTTCTTTTGGCTGTGCAGCGCCAGCCTGCTCGGCATTCTGCTCGCCGTCCCGATGCGCCGGCACTACATCGACGAAGAGAACCTGACTTACGCGGATGGATTGGCTGCGGGCGAAACCATCAGGGTGCTACACGAAGGCCGCGAGAAGGGCGCAGGGGCAGGAGCAGTGAAGGCGCTCGGATTTGGTGGTCTCGCGTCCAGTGTGCTGATGCTCATTACCACTTATTTTAAGTGGATCAGGGACACAGTGTTTCTTCCCGGCATGCAGCCGATGAATATCGGCTTTAACCTGAGCCTGCTGTCGCTCGGGTCAGGACTGCTGGTCGGATTTCGCATCTGCCTGGCCATGGCCATTGGCACGGCAATCAGTTGGTTCATCCTGCCCCGGTTCCTTCTGTCGCATGGAATGATTCCAGAACAGACCTTTCCGATGACGCTGCGTTGGGTGATGTGGCCCGCCACGGGATTGATGGTCGCCGGCGGACTGACGTCTTTGGCGCTAAAGTGGAATTTGATCGTCAAAACTTTTCGTGGCTTAAGGGGCAGCCAGTTGGAGCACAACGATTTCCCAATGCAGTGGGTTGCTATCGGTTCCATTGTCATGACCGTAGTGATCTGTCTGGTGCAGTATTTCAGTATGGGCATTCCCGTCTACCTTTCGTTCATCGCCATCGTGCTTTCGCTGCCGTTGATGCTGGTGGGCCTGCGCGTTCTGGGAGAAACAAACTGGGGTCCGATCAGCGCGATGTCCAACATGATGCAAGCGATCTTCGCCTTCATCTCGCCGGGCAACGTGCCCGTGAATATGTCTTCGAGCGGATTGACGGGAACGATCGCCGTGACCTCCGAAGCGCTGATGCAGGATTTCAAAGCCGGACAATTGCTGCGTTCGAATCCACGCAACCTGACGATCGCGCAATTGATCGCGGCGCCGGTTGGATCGATCGCTGTGGCCATCGTCTACCCGGTGTTGCGCGACAAGTTTGGCATCGGACCAGAGGGTCTGTCGGCGCCGATTAGCGTGAAGTGGGCGGGCTTTGCCGAGCTGCTCACGAAAGGCTTCAACGCGTTGCCTCCCGGATGTTTGGTTGGGTTGGTGATAGGAATTGCAGTCGGCATCCTGCTCACGCTGCTGGCGGAAAAATGGGGAGAGAAAATCCCTTCGCCGTCCGCGATTGGAATCGGGATGCTGATTCCGGCCTCAGTGCTGATGACATTCATTCTGGGTGGAGTCGGACAGCTTATTTGGGCCAAAGTTTCGCCGCAGACTGAAAAGGATTATCGGATTCCGCTGGCCTCGGGGCTGATCGCCGGCGAAGCAATCATCGCGGTCGTTCTGGCTATTCTTGCGGCTACGGGTGTGAAGTTTTGATGGCACAGAACGGACGTTCAATGTAGAATTGCCACTTAACCAAGAAGCCTGATTCGAATAATCAGCTTGAGCTTGACCGAGGGAACTCCCACAAATATTTCTCTCTCATGCAGACGAGGACGATTTCGAAGCGAGCCTCTTACAATCTTACATCGAGAATTTGCTGGCTGATTTGCATGTTCGAGTATGGAGCTACAAGCGTGACCAGCCAAAGGATGAAAGAAATGTAGGGGGAAGCATACGTGAAAGAGTGCGTGAATCCGTCGCAGTAATTATGTTGGTTTCTCAGTTTACCCTTGAGTCTGGCGCAAGCCAGTGGATGGAACTGGCGTACGCCGATGCTTTTGATGTCCCAACCTATGTATTGCTTCATCACATTACGTTCGAGGATCTGAAAAGGACGAGTGGCGTACCGCCGCTCATATTGGAGGGGCAATGTACTCCGGCCATAGATTGGCGCTCTCTTGATGATGATTTGCGGACGTGTAGTCAGAGTAAAGGCTAGGTCAAACTGTGCCTTAGCACCTATAATCTTTGGTCTGAGATTTACAGAATAGGAGTTGTTATGAGTAAGAGGGTGTTTATTTCGTACGCATGGAACGATCGGCATCTAGCTCAGAATACTGTTAAGCAGTTGGTCAAAAAGGGATGGCTTGGCAATGAAAACTTAGCAAGCGTCGAAGGACATGAAGAATCGAGCAAAGGTGATCAGATTAGAAGTAAGATCAAAGAGCGTATTAGGAAGTCCGATATGGTTGTTCTAGTTTGGTCAAAGGATGCCGCGAAATCGGCTTGGGTTCAATACGAGGTTGGTATGGCCAAAGCTTTAGAAAGACCAATTCTGATTGCTTGGGCTGATGATTCAGCGCCCGAACTTCCCACCGAGATGAGAGAAAACCAAGTGGTGCGCTTAGATGCTGAGCCTGCGTAGCGGATCGTTATCGGCACTGTTAGGGAAATCACCAGTCCACTATCCTTGATTCATTGCGACTAGGGATGGAGCGTTCATAGATGCGCACCAGTCCTGGCGACCACTACAGGAGAGTAAAGCTTCGCGGTCGCGTTTGACGTATACGCAAACGGGGCGCGGTCGTGTTGGCGTTCTAGATGTCACATGAACTTGACCTTGTTACCGTTGAAAGCTCTTCCCACTGCGATCACCCTCGCGATCATCTTGCTGTTCTCCGGCGTGTACGCACTCAGCAATCGAGTGAACGCCGGTGGCGCGACCGAGCGTCGCGAAACACCCCAGCAGAGTCCGTCGCCTATCGTTCCTCCCGTGATGATCAATCCGCCGGGCGCCGCGAAGGTTGAACAGATATCTCAGGGTCCTCGACCGCGTGCGGTGCTGGTGGAAAGTTTCGACGGTCTCGGCGACGGTTTCGCCGGACCGCACGGCACGGCAACTCTGCGTAACCCATCCGACAACAGCCTCGCCGTCGGGCCTAATCACATCTTCCAAATCGTCAATACGCGAATAGCTATCTATTCAAAGAAAGGCAAGCAGTTCGATAAGAGCGGCAAAGTTCTGTACGGTCCGGTCCCGACCAACACGATCTTCAAGGGCTTCGGCGGTGCGTGCGAGGCCACGAACAACGGTGACGCTGTCGTCCGCTATGACCAACTTGCTAATAGCTGGCTCGTCGTGATGCCTACTTTCCGGCGCGGCGACGTCCGTCCTGACCAGCCGCAACCCGGCCGCTCAGGCGATCCCGCTCAAGTGAGTGTGCCCGGAAAAAAAGATCAGCCCGGTCAGGCCGTTCGGCTTTTCAGTCCGCCTGCTCAGATCAACCAACCGCCACAGCCGCGTGGCCAGCCTGCACCACCCGGCCCGCAGGGACCGTACTCAATGTGCTATGCGATCAGCGTCGGATCTGATCCGTTTGGCCCTTACTATCGCTACGAATTCTTGCGTGCGCTTTTTCCGGACTACCCGCGGCCGGCGATCTGGCCCGACGGCTACTACATCCCGACCAGCACCGGCGACGAAGTGATCCAAAAGCACGCGTGCGTCGCAGACCGCGCGAAGATGTTGAAGGGCGAACCGGCCACCGAGCAGTGCATCATCATTGACGGCGCGAATTTCCTGAACAACGCGGACATAGATGGCCAGGGTCTGCCGCCGCCCGGCGCGCCCAACATCATGATGGCGGCGGGTGGGACGCAACTGAAGAAGATTCTTGAAGACGATGGAATTTTTGTCTGGAAGTTCCACGTCGATTGGACGCATCCGGCAAACACGAAGGTCACCGGTCCCGAAAAGATCGCCGCTCCCTATCATTATCTATGCGACGGGCAGCTCACGAACTGCGTGCCGCAACCGGGCACGGATCGCAGGCTCGACGCGCAGGGAGACAAGATCATGGCGCGGCTGGTGTATAGAAAGATTGGCAGACGCGAATCAATCGTTGCCGTTCATTCGGTCAACACTGTAGCCGGCGGCGGCGGTGTGCGCTGGTATGAATTCCGAATCAACAAGGACCGCAGCCTCAGGCTGCATCAACAGGGCACTTATGCGCCAGATGGCTTCTATCGCTGGATGGCCAGCCCAGCCATGGATCGTCTGGGCAACATCGGCTTCGGTTATTCATTCGGCGGAACGCCAAATTTCGTGGGGCAGCGCTTCGCAGGGCGGCTCGCCAAAGATCCGCTGGGCCGGTTGACGCTGCATGAGACGGTACTGGTGGAAGGTGAAGGAGTGCAGACGAACACGCTGCGCTGGGAGGACTATACTCAAACGGCGGTGGATCCGAGCGACGACTGCACGATCTGGTACGTGGGTGATTATCTGAAGAAAAACGCGACGAACTACTCAAGCAAGATAGGAGCGTTTCGGATGCCGGGGTGCCGGTAGTTTATTTTCCGCAACCTCGCGCCAGGCTCCGGTCGTATTAGTCCTGGTAGGAGATATGACGATGTATTGCCCACGATGTGCGGCGCAGAATCTTGAGGGCGTGAAGTTCTGTCGAGCGTGCGGCACGAATATTGAGACGGTGGCACTAGCATTGGCGGGCCAACTTGATCCTGCACGGATACGTAGAGATAACGCGCAAGAGTCGGGAGCAGCCAAAACGGGGTTGGAGAAGAGAAGCGCAGGCCTGAAGAAGATCGTGCGGGCGATGGGATTACTCGGTTCGTCGGCGTTAGTAGGCGCGGCCCTGGCGCTGTTTAGTCATGAGGAGGACTGGATCGTTCTGTGGGTGATCTTTGCGGGATGGATGGCTTGTTTGGGAATGATCTCGCTGACGTCAGGTGTGGCTGCTCTTATCGACTCCAGACTAACGCTTAAGACCGAGCGACCCACCAGCGAACTCGTTGGTGCAACTTCTTCGGCCGGGTTGGTTGAAGGTCAGGCAGCGTCGGCTACACCGGGGACGCCCGAGTTATCCCTGCCGCCGAGCGTCACGGAATACACAACAAAGACGCTTGACAAACGGCGTCCGTCTTAAGCAAGTTGGAATCTTGCCTCAATCATTCGCAACCGCTCAGGCATACTCATCAATGGCAAATGAAAAATATTGAATGGAAAATGGAAACTGATCCTCTATGAACGTCCTACCCTTCATCACACTCATCCTTCTCCTGTCCGCACCTCACTGGACCATCCAAACCAGCGGAGTCACAGTCCGTCTGCGCGGTGTAAGCGCGGTTAGCGAGCGCATCGCGTGGGCCAGCGGCGCGGACAGCACCGTCTTGCGTACCTCAGACGGCGGAGCGACGTGGCGGAAGCTGACGGTGATTTCAGACCCGTCCGATCTGGTCGACTTCCGAGACATCGATGCGATTGATGCTCGGACGGTGTACGTCCTTAGCATCGGCAACGGTCCTGCGTCGCGCATCTACAAGACAACCGATGCCGGTGCTACCTGGAAGTTGCAGTTCAAGAATGAAGATCCGAAAGCGTTCTACGACGCGATGTCTTTCTGGGACACGGAGCACGGCATCGTTATGGGCGACTCGATCGATGGACAGTTCTGCATCATGACGACTGAGAATGGTGGGAGCAACTGGACGCGAGTTCCGGCAAGCGCGTTGCCGACCGCGCTTCCAAACGAAGGTGCGTTTGCGGCCAGCGGTACCAACATAGCGGTCTTTGGCAAGAGTCGCGCGTGGATTGGTACCGGCGCCGGTACAAAAGCTCGCGTGCTGCGCACACATGACCGTGGGCGCACGTGGGCGATTGCCGAGACACCACTCATCGCCGGGCCCTTTGCCGGAATTTTCTCCGTAGCTTTCCGCGACGCAAAGCACGGTATCGTTGTCGGAGGTGATTACAAGAAGGAGAACGAGGCCGGCGATAATCTCGCAGTGACCAGCGATGGCGGCGTTCACTGGACACTCGTGAAGGGTCTTTCGGGTTTTCGTTCGGTGGTCGCGTATGTGCCTGGTACTAAAATGCAGAGACTCGTCGCTATCGGTCCGTCGGGCGCAGATTACTCCAACGACGATGGTCGTACGTGGATGGGGCTGGAAGGCCAGGGATTCGACACATTGAGCTTTGCCCCCGGCAATCTCACCGGCTTTGCTTCCGGGGCGCGCGGGAACCTCGGCCGGCTGGCATTTGACACAAAATGAGCTTTAGATCAGCGGAAGGAAGGCACAATCAATGAACGCACCTCTCAACATGCACGCGGCGCGGACAGCGTTGAACCAGGACGCGAAACTCCGGCAGTGGGCGGAAGGTTATTTGAAAGACAAAGAGCGCACTGCTGCACCCGCGATGACAGACGCGGAGTTTGAGAAGCACTGGCTCTACGTTCGTCCTGAGCGCATGCACGAGGGCGCCATCGAAGCGGTAGCGGCCCACAACCAGCTCAACCATCAAGCCTGAGCAGTTTCCGGAAAAAGGAAGTTCACCACGAAGACACGAAGGCACCAGGATTTCGAAAAGGCAGGTTTGCCTGGTTTTTTGATAAACAGTTCTTTGTGTCTTTGTGACTTTGTGGTTGGTCGTGAGTTTTCAGCCCCCTGCTGGAAAGCCCGCGTCTTGGCTTCGATGGGGATTCTTTCTGTATAATCTCGCTTATGAATAAGCGTGCGAAGAAACGATTGATCGAGAAGATAGCGCAGGACAAGCAAGACCGAGAAAAGACACGTCCGGAACCGAATCTCGGCCCTCCTAAGACTCCTCAGCAGCAACGTGGTTTTCTGCCCAAGCCCGAAAAGAAGCGAGGCTAGTCGCACACGCTCGTGAACTACGCGGCGCGCAGCTCACGAGCATGGCTGAGAAGTGACGCAATCGTCGTTGGCTTGATTACCCGCCGTTCTTGGTTGTCGAGTAGGCTTTGCCGTTTCTGAAGGAGATGTAGATGTCGGTGATCTGGGAGAGGTCGAATTTGGTCCAGACAGCCTCTCGGCCACCCTTGAAAACGACTTTCAGATCCCAGTAGTCCTGTTTCTGACGAGTGAAAGTGATGTTGACGCTGTGACCGTTCTCCAGTACGCCTTCGCCAAGAACATCTTCCTCCCAATCATTTTTGTTGCTCGGCGAGACATAGACTTCATCAATCTGATAGCCCGTCTCATTGTGTAATTCGAAGTCGAGTTTGCTCTGGCTTGCGGCCGGCGCGGAGTTTTCCGTTCCGTGCGCGAAAGCTGTTGGAGCCAACATCATTGACAGCGCGAAGATGGCGCCGAGTGCGATCAGCCTACGATGGCTATTCGTTACTTTCTTCATAGTGCAGAGATCCTTTCAGTTATGCTTGTTTGTCTATTAGAGAAACTCGCCACAGGCTGGCTGTGGCGAGTTAACCGATTGTTACCTTGCGAATTCGTGTGCTGACTAATCAATCTTCGCTGTGGCCTTACCGTCTTTATAGTTCAGCGTAAGCTTGTTGATTTCGAGCAGGTTGAGATTTTCCCATTCGATAGCGTTTCCTTTGCTGTCTTCAATCCGCAAATCCCACATGGCGGCTGTCTCTGCGCGGTGAAACTTGATGTCTACGCTTTCGCCATCGGGCAGGGTGTCGCGTCCGAGGATATCTTCTTCCCAGTCGTCTTTGTCATGCGGAGTAATAAAGACCTTATCAATCTCTACGCCAGTTGCATTGACCAGAGTGAAATCCTGGTCGGCGGCGTTGGCGGCGGGGGATGATGTAGTCGAAGCTGTGGTCGGGGCCGGTGTCGCCGGTCTGGCTGGTGTGGCCGCCGCCGTGGAGTTCGAGTTCGTTGTGGTTTTGCTGGCAGAGCAAGCTGCGGTGGCCAGCAAAGCGGCGCTCAGGCCGCAGATCAACACCTTCTTATTCATATAATTTCCTTTGTCTTGTCTAAGTTGGTAAAACGTGAATTGAACTGCTAGCGCGTGTTCTGAATTCAGTGGCGACTATATCATTTCGATGGCATGTCATCCAACCGTGCTCTCAAGGTCCCTGTTCGGCTAATGCATTTTCATCGGACCACCCTTTGGTTCGGGCTTTAAATCAGGGCGACTGGAATCCTGCAACACCTCATGCACTTCCAGCTTATTCGGCCCCGCGAAGGCCTCCTTCGGCAGCGTGCCGGACTGCGCGTGACCCTTCACAAACTCGTCAGAGCGCACCCAATTGAGGAAATCGTCGCGGCTGTTCCAGATGGTGAAGACTACATATGGGTCGCCATCGTTGACCGGGCGTAGCACCTGGTTGGAAATGAAGCCCGGCATGCCGTCCACCAGCCCCGCACGCTGGCGGAACCTTTCTTCGAAAGCATCGGCGTACTCCGGCGTGACATAGATACGATTGGCGACAGTTATCATTGCGTGGTCTCCTGTCCGACAAACTTCAGTTTGTCGCTGACTTAACCGATCAGCTTCGTTCAGCGGCAATCGACAAACTGAAGTTTGTCGGACATCTTTACCTTGTCTGATAGTACCATGCGTCGTCGTAAGCGCGATCGTTCATCACACTCACTCATCCGATGACGGCTTTGATCGCAATCGCTTGATACGCGAACGACGGGCCTTTTCTTCCAGAGTGCGGTTCTTTGCGCTGCGCGACTTTCGCGTGGGAACTCGTTTGGGCGGACGATAATTCAAACGCGCGATCTTCTCGCGCAGCTTTTGCAGACAGAGAGCCTTGTTTCGGTGCTGGCTGCGTTCCTGCTGTGAAGTGACGACGACGCCGGATGGCAAATGCGTTAGACGCACGGCGCTCTCTGTCTTGTTGACGTGCTGGCCGCCGGGGCCGCTCGAACGAAAGGTATCAACCTCGCATTCGCGCAACAGGTCTTCATCGGATTCCGGCAGACGGATCATTTAGTCATGATACTGCGCATGTCATAGAGATCACAGACGACAGCAAGACAAAGACCTGCAATTTGGGTATCATTGGCGCACCCTCGTCGGTTGAAAGGTAACGCTATGAGGCCCTCCGCCCCCCTGGCAATTATTCCAGCGCTCTTACTCTGCTGCGCAGGGCTCGGCCAACGCGCGAACTCACAAACGAAGCCGGCCAGGAAAAATCCCGATGCGACCGTTTCAGGCAAAGTAACTATCAAAGGCAAGCCCGCGCCGGGAGTCGTCGTGGGTGTGCGCTCGAGCCGGCCCGCTCAGTTTGATCCAACGTTCAAGGCCACCACCGATCAGGACGGTAACTATCGGGTCGGCGATGTGCCAACCGGAAGTTATGAAGTTGCGTCGGTGGCCCCGGCATTTGTGATCTCGGAGGTCAACAATTCAAGAGGCCAGACTCTGATAATCATCGAAGGCGAGCACGTCGAGGGAATCGACTTTGATCTGGTGCGAGGCGGAGTGATTACGGGAAAGGTCACGGATGCGGACGGTAGTCCCGTTGTCGCAGAGCGCGTCAATCTCTTGCCGGTCGATCAGCGCAATCAACGCGGGCCCGTCTATGCTGTTTCGTCCGGCTTTCAGACCGACGATCGAGGCATTTACCGGATGTTCGGAATACGGCCCGGGAGTTACAAAGTGTCCATCGGCCAGGGCGACACTACCTTCTATGGCGTTTCTGGCACGGGACGTCCAGCGTACCGGGCAACGTTCTATCCCGACGCCACCGATCCGGCGAAAGCTACTATAGTTGAGATCGATGAAGGCACTGAGACGAACAAGATTGATATCACCCTGGGTCCGACCGTTCCAGGTTTCTCAGTGAGCGGGCGGGTAGTAGACGAGAGTGGAAAGCCCGTGTCGAATGTGTCGATCGGTTTGTCCCGAATCATTATGATCGACGCCAACAACTCTTCCCGTTCCGGCGGAGGCACTGGCGCTCGTTCAGATAGTCAGGGCGAGTTTCGCGTAGAGAATTTGCCGCCGGGTAAATACTCAATCTCAAGTTATCCGCCGCCGGAATCGGATCTGCGCACAGGGCCCGTCGCTTTTGAGATCCTCGATCAAGATGTGACGGGACTACTGATCAAGTCTTCCATCGGAGCAAGCTTGTCGGGAATGGTAGTGCTTGAAGGATCCAAGGACAACAGTGCCGCGGCAAGGCTTGCTCGGCTTCATATCACGGCTAGTGTTTACGGCGACGGCAACCCTGGGTTTGGGCGAACTTCTCAGATCAACCCCAATGGCAGCTTTCGATTTGGCGGATTCCCGGCAGGAACCGTGAACTTTTCGCTGGGGGGCGACTTGCTCAGAGGGTTTGCCATCTCGCGCCTGGAGCGTGATGGCGTCGTGCAACAGAACGGAATACAGATTCAGAACGTTGAACAGGTCACTGGGATACGGGTCGTTGTTGCTTACTACAACGGAGCTATTCGCGGCGTGGTCAAGCTGGAAAACGGGACGTGGCCGTCCAGCGGGCGTTTGCTGATTCAACTGACCAAATCTGGAGATCAATCCGGGAACATTCAGCCATCGGACGCAGATTCGCGCGGACATTTCTTGATCGAGGGGTTGGCTGCCGGAGACTACGAATTGAGAGTCATCGCTTATGTGCCCGGATCGTCGCAGAGGCCACCCACCACCAAACAAATCGTGACCGTGACTGACGGAGCGGCAACTAACGTTACCGTGACAATCGACCTTACGACTCCTGGTCCATGACCGAGACAATGAAACGCTACTGCTACAACTTTGTTGCCGCGCTTACCCTGCTGATCACGCTAAGCAGTGCCGTAGCTGCGCAATCTCAGTCAGACGAGATCTCTGCGAACGCGACCAGGACGGGCACGATCAGCGGCCGAGTTGTCAACGAAAGTGGCCAGCCGCTTCAGAATGCAGTGGTGGCTGTTCGCGCCTTTTTCGGTTCCGGGGGACCGAGCCGCACCACGACAACTGACAGCGAAGGAAGTTTCCAGGTGAGTGGTTTGGTTCCGGTGGCCTATGTAGTCTCTGCTTCGTTTCCCGCTTACGTTACCGCGCTGCGCGACCCGGACACTAACCCGATCGCGTACTACCATTTGGGCGATTCAGCCAGGCTCGAGCTGATCAAAGGCGGCGTGATCACCGGGACCGTAACCAGATCCGCTGGCGAGCCGGTCGTGGCCGTGCCCGTGCGTGCCTATATGGTTCGCGACAGCAACGGTCAGCCGTCACGTTATGGAGCGCCTTTCAGAGAACAGACGACAGACGATCGTGGCGTATACAGAATCTACGGACTGCCATTGGGAACTTATGTCGTATCGGCTGGCGGTGGGAGCACTTCACAGGGGTACGCTGTAAACGCCTATGGAACTGACGCGCCGACCTATTCTCCTTCTTCAACGCGCGACGCCGCCACGGAGATCAACGTTCGTTCAGGTGAAGAGACCGCCGATGTAGACATTCGCTATCGCGGAGAACCGGGCCACGCAGTTAGCGGGATTGCGAACAGCACGATTCTCGTCGATCAGCCGCCGGGATTCACTATCACCCTGAGTTCGATCTTCAACGGCGCATCGCAATCGAGCCATTCATCATATCAACCTCCCGGCAGCCGGGGCTTTTCCTTCTATGGCGTTGCTGATGGCGATTACGATTTAACCGCTCAATCGTATTTTCCCGGAGGAGCGTGGGCTGTCTCGGAGCCTCGGCGAATCAAAGTCAAAGGCGCGGACATCACCGGCATCGATTTGATTGCGAAACCGTTTGGCTCGATCACCGGACGCGTTGTGCTGGAAGAATCGAAAGCACCTGAGTGCAAAGGCAAGCGCCGGCCGCTGTTTGCGGAGACCGTCGTCACGTCATGGCACAATGAGAAGAGTGCGGCCAAAGATCAGCCGCAATTCCTGTGGGGCCTCGGTGGACCAATACTACCGGACCAACAGGGCGATTTCACCCTGCGCAATCTGGCGCCTGGTGAGTACCGTTTCATCACCCGCCCCATGGCAAAGTACTGGTATCTGAAATCAATCTCGTGGCCGCCCGCGGTAGCCTCGGCGGCAAAAGCAAATCGTCCGGTCGACGCGGCACGGAGTTGGACCACCTTGAAATCCGGCGAACGACTCGCGGGCCTGAACATCACTCTGGCTGAAGGCGCGGCATCGCTTCGCGGGCAGATCGATCTCGCGGAAGGTCAGAAGCTGCCGCCAAAGTTGTTTGTTTATTTGGCGCCGGCTGAGCCTGAAAAGGCTGAGGATGTGCTGCGGTTCTTCGCATCGCTGGTTTCGGCTGATGGAAGTTTTGCGCTGAACAACCTGCCGCCGGGCCGCTATTGGGTGATGGCCCAGGCCGCCGGTGAAAACGAATCGTACGTTCTTTCAAAGCTGCGTCTGCCCGATGAAGCAGAGGCGCGCGCGAAACTGCGCCACGACGCCGAAGCCCGAAAAGTCGAAACCGGATTAATGCCATGCCAGAACGTGACGGATTATCGGCTGCCGTTTAAGAGATGAGAACCGCACAACATTCTCTTCAGCGTGCCGGCGTGATTATCGTCGCGCTTCACTTCCTGATTTTGATCGTGCATTCGGCGGCGCATATCAATCTGCACATTGAGATGAACCTTTGGCAGAGCGTGTATATCATTCTGGTGATCGTCGTGCTGCCGCTGGTTTCGGGCGTTCTTTTGTGGCGGGGGGCGCGGATAGGGTTCTTACTACTGATGTGCTCAATGCTGGGCGCGTTGATCTTCGGCGGCTACTACCATTTCATCGCGGCGGGCATGGACAACGTCGCCTCGGTGGGCTCTCATTTTTGGGGTTCAGTGTTCCGGGTAACTGCGGTGCTGCTGGCCCTCACAGAAGCGGCAGGTGTGTTGACCGGGGTCGTGGGTCTGCTCAAAAAATAAATCGCTAGTGCAGCGTCTCGAAAATAGCTTTACAATAAGGAACCATGCTCAAATGTTTTCATGAATGAAAAAAGAGTTTTGAGTTTCGTGATTTTTCGTGTGATTTAGTGGATCGTATTCCGCGCACAAGGACGATCCACGAAATCACACGAAACGGCACGAAGAAAACTCACTGTAAAGTCAATTGAGAGACACTACACTAGTAAGCCAGATTCGCGCCAAAGTTAGGAATGCCTCCGCCCTTCACGGTAGCGCTCCACTGATCCAGCTCAGTACGGTTTGTCCAGAAGCTCGCGCAAAGTTGAAAGTACTCGAGTACTGACTTGCGCTCGCCCTTCTCAAGCAGTTCCTTCGCCAGTGTCATGTTTGGCCCAAAGCTATTGAGCTGCGGCGAACCGGGTGTCTCACCGGCCTCGATCAGTTGCTGCCTGGCTTCCCCAAGGTTGCCGGACAAAAGCGCGATGCGACCCAGAATGATGTGTCCGTGATGAATAGCATTTCCGTAATTCCAATCCTTCTTATCGGTGGCTCCCTGACTGAGCAAGGCAACCGCCCAGGTGTGGGCCCGCTCGACGTCGCCTGCCTCGAAAGCAGATTTCGCAAGCTCGATCAACAGAAAGCGCTTTCCTGAATCATCAGCTAACTTGTACGCTTGTTCAAACTGCTCGGAAGCACGCGCGGCCAGGCCCCGCCGCTCCTCACCGGCAGCGTTCATCAACTGGAGCAAGTAGAGGTGTCCCAACCGCCGGGGCCATTGCACGTCGTTGGGGTCGGCGGCAGCGCCCTGCTTGAGCAGTTTCTCGGCAAACGCCTTATCCGGGAGCAGAAAGAAATCAGCCGCATTGCTGAGTACGACAAGGTTACCTTTGTAGGCGTCGAGCTGCTTCAGCCACAGTTTCTTTGCTTCCGCGAATCCTTCCTCATGCTGGTTCAATCGCACAAACACGACGTTGTTGCGGAGGAGTTTGGAATCGGGAATATTCTGGATGACCCACAGAGACTGCTCGCGCTTCTTAAGGCGGAAAGATTCGTCATGCCGGGTGCTGTAATAACCGATCAAGGTGAAGCGCGTTTCGAGATCCTGCGGATCGCCGGCGAGCTTTTCCTCGAGCCTCGCGGCCTCCTCGACTGAGAGCGTGCGGCCCTTCATGGTAAGCCGCGAGGCATCATCAGCGGTGAGTTGACGAGCAGCCGGATTGCTGGGTACTTGAGTTGCTTGCTGCGCTGCGGCCACCTGGAAGCTCAGCATCAGACAAATCAGCAAGCCAGCAACTCTTAATCCATCGAGCAAGTTCTTCATTTTCTGCTTCTCCTTTGGGTGAGCTAATTGTCCCACGCGCGAGGGGAACAAAAGTTTCCGCAAGTTCAATCCACGGGTTCGATTCGACTCATTCTAATCCCTTGATCCGTTTGAAACAACGGCTACTGGTGATGGGCGCAATTCTCTTTCGCCTGCTTTGCAGGCTCAGGCTTTCCTCCTCTCCCGTTGGAAGGGGAATTGAGGGGAGGGCTCCGGTACCGAAACCCCGACGAGTCAGGGTGGCGACCGAAGCATTTTCCATTTGTCATTTTCCATCTGTCATTGGGGCATTTGATCTAACCCAACCCGTGAGTTTGACAAGTTTTGCGTTACGGACGACATCAATGACAAATGAAAAATTTCAAATGGAAAATATGGAAAATGGAAAATGAATCGTTTCTAGTCTTAATCCGCGGCTTTTTCTCCTTCCCGCTTTTTCCTTCTCTGCGCAATCTGTGTAATCTGTTGACAGAGTCCGTGAGCAGTATCCGGGAGGAAAAGCTATGAACAGAACTTGTTTGATTTTCGCCGCACTCATCGTTGTGTCCATGATGGGCATCTCAGTCGTCGCCCAGACCCGGCCGCAAACCACTGCGCCTAAACCGACGCCGGCGCCCTCTCCTAAACCGGCGGCGACACCTGTTGCGGCTAACGCCGCTGTGCCGGAAAGCAGGATTGCCTTGATAGACACCGGCATGTTCGGCGATGAGAAGAGCGGCATTTTCCTCTATATCGATGCGGCCAAAAAGGTCGAGCTCGAGTTCCGGCCGCGCACCAGCGAACTTGAGAACCTTGGAAACCGCCTCAACGCGCTGGCCACGGAAATCAAAACACTAAGGCAGGTGGCGGTAGTTGATCAGAAAACAATTCAGGCAAAGCTGGCAGAGGGCGAGCGCCTGCAGCAGGAGGCCACCACAAAGAAAGAGCGTCTGGATGAGGACGTTACCAAACGATACCAGCAAGTCATCAGTCCGATTTCCAGCCAGATAGGCGCGGCCATGGATCTGTTTGCCCGGCAACGCGGTATCACCATGACGCTCGATATGAGCAAACTCTTGCCGGCTATTCTGACCGCGATTCCAGCGATCGATCTAACGCAGACCTTCATTGACGATTTCAACCGCAAGAACCCGAGGGCTGCGCCGGCGCCGGCGCCACGGCCGTGAGGCTCCGGTACAGAACCGGGAGCGGTAGCGACCGGGTGAGTCCGCGCAGCGGACGATCGAAAGTAGCCCAGCACTTTAGTGCTGGGATTCAGTTCGCAATGGCGCAAGAGCCCGTGAAGCGGGCGACTGAATTCCATCTTTGCAAAGGCTCGATCTCAGCCGTCCGCTTCACGGACTGCCATTCGTCCTCGCATCCGATCCCACCGATAAATCCGGTGGGCTATTCTCAATCGTCCGTTTCACGGACTTGGCTTTCTTCCCCTCCCACTGGGAAGGGACCGAGGGGAGGGCCTGCGACGACGCGCCACCCCTTTCTCTTTTGTTTTTCTTTTGTCTCATCCGCGCCTATCTGCGTTAATCTGCGGCTGGCTCTTTTCTGGACCCGGCACTGACCTTGATGTGACGCCGCCCTTCGGATGATAATCACCGCGGAGGTCAAGTATGAAGAACAAGTATCAGGTCATCCCGCAGGCCGCAACCACGAAAAAACCGAGGAAAGCGGTAGTCTCCGACGCCGAATTCCGCCGCCGGCTAAAGAACATTTCTGAATGGAGAAAGAAGCGCCTTGGCAGGGGAGTTTGACGATGACAGTAACATTGGAACTTGAACCAGAAGTTGAATCGCTTCTCGAAAAGCGCGCCCGGGCCGAAGGCTGCGATGTTAAGGGTTATGTGGAGAAACTCGTCGAGAGAGATGTGAACCGCGAACGCACCTTCGACGAAATTCTCGCGCCCTTTCGCGACGCAGTGGAACGAAGCGGAATGTCTGACGAAGAACTTGAAACGCTTTTTAGGAAAGCCCGGCGAGAAGCCTCCAAGGAGAGACGAGAGAGGCCGCAAGGGTGAAGAACAGGCCCAGGCTGGGCGTGGTCTTTGACTGCAATATCCTGGTTACCCGCGAGACGTTGATGAGCCGTATCTAAACCTCGCTATCGAAGCCGAAGCCAACTACCTCGTCAGCCGCGATAAAAGCGACCGGATCATTGCGTCAACTTGGAAACAGCGATTCCCCACTCTGTTCTTCGAAGGATGGGTTTCGCATCCCCTCGCGACCAGGGGGGTCTGTACCGCTGCGGCACGATGTGCTCAACTATTGCAACGTTGAGCAGGCTTCTTACTTGAGAACTTTAGAAGAGAGTTGACGCAATGGAGAATAAAAGCGAAATTAAACCAGCTTCTGGACAGTTGAGTACCGAACTGTCAAAGGACGATCTCCTTAAATATGTAGAGCTTGACCTTTGGAATAGGTTCCAGGAGCGTCTGTGGAAACTTGTAGGTCTCGTTCTTACTATAGTAACTGTGTTGGGTTTGCTCGGAGTTCCTTATTACATTAGGAATGAAGTCACCGCCCACCTCCAGGAGCGAGAAAAAGAATTTGCCGATAACATGAACGAAGTCCTGGCCTATTCAAAATTGCTGGCGGTATTAAAGGCAAGATATGACAGCGAACGCTATCGACTCGATGGCGACGTGCTGCGAATTGTCACAGCCCTTGAGCAGAACGCACAGGCAGACAGCAGCGCCAAAATTGGTTTCCTGGATCCGGGCAGCGAACTGATTTCGCTGATTTCCAGGCAGGATTTTGCCGAAGTCACGTCAGGCTCGCCGGTCGCAGGTCACGCCTTCGATATCCCGGAAGAGCTGAAAGACAAAAAACTATCGCCACCAACTATCTTCACAGTGGGTGATAAGGGTTTGACTCTGGCGACTGGCGGCAAAGAGCCACATCCAGTTAGAAATGGAACATATCGAGGTAGTGTTAAGGATTTCAAGTATCGGATCACTGTTCTTGAAGCGCTTCGGCGGTCGATAGATAAGATGCAGGCGGTAATGCTCTCGCTGAGCACTACCTTTGGCGCATCCAGAAAAACCGAAGTCGTTAGCGTTGACACGCTCCAATCCCAAGACTTCAACCAATCTTTTTCTTCAGAGCTTGCATTGGTAGCTAATAGCTTCTTAACCAAGGAAGAGCAAGCGGAGTTTGCTCGGTGCCAAAATCTCTACACGCTTGGTTACAAAATTAATTATGTGCCGGCAGCTCAACAACCTCAGACAAATACCGGAAAGTGACGAAAGACTTTCTTACATAAGGTGGTTCAAATGAAAGTACTGTGTCTAATCGCGACGATGGCAAGTGTTCTGATGATTGAGCCTTCTGCCGAGGTAAAGCCGCCGAACACAACCCAGCCGCAACCCACTATCGAGGTTCAGTGTGAACTACGTGACATACATGACGATCCAAAAAAGGACGAGGGCAGCTTTTACGCACGAGTAAAGTTCGGCTGGCGCGCGGCCAATGCAACCTACGTGCTAATCAAGGGCTACGACAACCGGCGGTATCCGCTTACGGGCGTGATTGACAAGATTAACGGAGGGGCTTATACATTTGTTGCGGTAGCCGGCACTCGGTTTTTCCGACGGCCTGTGATGTGTGTTCCGACCTGGAAGCGCGGCGCGGGAGTTCACGGTCTGATCTGGTCGATGAGTTATGACCTTAGGGCCGCAGGTTATTTCAATGGGGCCGTCGAATTTACGATAACGACATCGCTCTCCAAAGCGCAGATAGAAGCTCGTATCGTAGAAATAGTTCGCCGAGATTACGGCGTTGTCCTCCTATCTAACCCTGACATATTCCTGTATACAGTCCTGAATACTGCCGCCAAGGATGACATATTCCTGTATACAAGTGATTTTGGTTTCCACAGTAGTTTGTGCGATATCGACAACTGCAAGAAAGATGGAATCGAACTTAGGCGCAAGGTTGGCTTCGATATCTGGGTCGAAAAACAATCTGCAGCCAAAGGGAAAACAACTTATCAGTTTCACATACTTCCGAATGTGATTTCTCGCCCAGCGGCAGGTAACGCTGAATGGAATACGGATCCGGATGGAGGCACAGTCGGTAGGGTAATCGCTAATTCCATTGCCCAATTGTTTGGTTAATTGCCCGCCCACTCCACCCGTGTGGAGAATTGGCGTCTATTGCTTTTTCCGACAGACCGCGTTTAGCGGGCCCAATTGTTTCTGTATGCCTTACCCACAGCCTCGCGCGTGAGGTGTGCCTACGTTGCCGGCCTCCGTTGCCGGCCTCAGAACACTTGAGCCCGCGAACGCGGGCCACTTAACACCGTATTTGAACCGATGCTACCCGCTTCCATGTCCCGCTTGCACAATCCTAGCTGACAAGTTAGCTTTAGCAACTCCAATCTCATTCAATCGCAGGAAGTAAATCAACACTCAATGACCACTGAACCAAACAAAATCATCTATTCCATGGTCGGCGTCAGTAAGTTCTATGACAAGAAGGCCGTGCTGAAATGAACAAGCTGACTGCTGCCAACCCGTGGCCTCACGGTTAACGGACGGAGTTCCATTAGAGTATCAGCCCTCATTACTTCGCCGCCGGTCTGCTCTAATCCGCGTTCGACGTGCAACAGCGTTGTGCCTTACACACTGTTAAGCGTGATAGAATGTGCCACAGGTTAGGAGTCTGCTGCCATGAACGAGATGATCAAGAAGCGAGAAGTGCTGACATTGGAGGAAGTCGCGCGGTACCTGCGGCTGCCGAAGGATACTGTAGTCAGGCAAGCGGCTCAGGGCGCCATTCCCGGTCGCCAGATCGAAGACACCTGGCGCTTTCTCAAGACGGCGATTGATGATTGGCTGCGAAGCTATGACAGTCGGACCTTGCTCCTGCAACAAGCCGGCGCGCTCACGGAAGACGAGTCGTTACCTGATCTGCTGAAGACGATCTACGCAACTCGCAAGCGGCCAGAAGTCGCCACGCGGCGTTCATAAATGCACCTGCTGGATACCGACACACTTACCCATCTCCACGCCGGACATCCGCGAGTAATTGACCGTTTGCGCAACGTAGACGACCCGATTGTCGGGACGACTATCATCACGAAGAGCGAGTTGCTACGAGGCCGCATCGACTTTCTCCTCAAAGCTGCGAAGGGTACTGACGTTTGGCGGGCGCAGCAGTGGTTGACGCGCACCGAAGAACTCCTCGCGCAGATTCTAATTGTCCCCTTCAACGAAACTGCCGCTAAGGAGTTTGATCTATTGCGCGCCAATAAAGCCTATCGCAAGATTGGCCGGGCGGATCTCCTGATAGCCAGCATCGCACTGGCGAACAACGCAATCCTGGTCACGCGCAACGTGCGCCATTTTCGGCAAGTGCACGGGGTCAGCTTGGTGAACTGGGTTGATTGATTCATGTCCACTGAACCAAACAAAATCATCTATTCCATGGTCGGCGTCAGTAAGTTCTATGACAAGAAGGCCGTGCTGAAGGACATCTATCTTTCCTATTTCTATGGCGCGAAGATTGGCGTCATTGGGCTGAACGGCTCGGGCAAGTCTTCGCTGCTGCGCATACTCGCCGGAGTCGACAAAGAAATTAATGGTGAGACTGTGATCTCGCCCGGCTATACCGTCGGCTTTCTGGAACAGGAACCGTTGATTGACGATTCCCGCACGGTGCGCGAAGTAGTGGAAGAAGCTGTCAAAGAAACCATCGGTCTCTTAAAAGAATTCGAGGAGATTAATGCCAAGTTCGGCGAAGAGATGTCTGACGAAGACATGGACAAGTTGCTGGCGCGGCAGGGCGAAGTGCAGGAGAAGCTCGATCATCAGGACGCGTGGGACCTTGATGCGCGTCTGGAGATGGCCATGGACGCGCTGCGGTGTCCTCCGCCCGAAACGCTGGTGAAAATCCTCTCAGGCGGCGAACGACGACGCGTGGCGCTGTGTCGGTTGCTCCTTCAGAAACCGGATATTCTTCTGCTCGATGAACCCACTAATCATCTCGATGCCGAGTCGGTCGCCTGGCTCGAACATCACTTGCAGAGTTATGCGGGCACGATCATCGCGGTGACGCACGACAGATATTTTCTCGATAACGTTGCTGGTTGGATTCTGGAGTTGGATCGCGGTGCGGGCATTCCCTGGAAAGGGAATTACACGAGCTGGCTGGAGCAGAAGCAGGAGCGTCTCAGACGCGAAGAAAAGTCTGAGAGTGACAGGCAGAGGACCCTGCAACGCGAGCTGGAATGGATTCGCATGTCGCCGAAAGCGCGTCACGCAAAAGGTCAGGCGCGCGTGAATGCCTACGAAAGTCTGTTGCAGGAGCAATCAGAAAAGCGCCGTGAGGATTTAGAAATTCACATTCCGCCGGGGCCCCGGCTGGGGGACGTCGTGATCGAGGCAGACGGCGTCAGCAAAGGCTATGGAGATAATCTGCTGGTCGAAGATATGACGTTTAAGCTGCCGCGCGGCGGCATCGTCGGCGTGATTGGTCCGAACGGCGCGGGCAAGACGACGCTCTTTCGCATGATCACCAAACAGGAAGAACCCGATAAGGGAGCTATCAGAATTGGAGAGACAGTAGAGTTGGCTTACGTCGATCAAAGCCGCACGCTCGACGCGGACAAATCCATCTGGGAAGAAATCTCTGGCGGCGCGGACATGTTGAAGCTGGGCGCGCGTGAGGTGAACTCGCGCGCGTACGTCGGGCGATTCAACTTTTCCGGCTCAGATCAGCAGAAGAAAGTCAGCATGTTGTCCGGCGGCGAGCGCAATCGAGTCCACCTGGCGAAGATGCTTAAAGAAGGCGCGAACGTGCTTTTACTGGACGAACCCACTAACGACCTTGACGTGAATACTCTGCGGGCGCTGGAAGAAGCCCTGGAAAACTTTGCTGGTTGTGCGGTCGTGATATCGCACGATAGATGGTTCCTGGATCGCGTAGCAACGCACATGCTCGCGTTCGAAGGCGACAGCAAAGTGACCTGGTTCGAAGGGAATTATTCGGACTATGAAGAAGATCGGAAGGCGCGGCTGGGAGCAGCGGCGGAAACCCCGCATCGGATTAAGTATCGACAACTAACAAGAGGGTGAACGAGTTGACGCGAGCGTGAATTAATTAGCCACAGATGAACACGGATCAGACGTAGGCGCGAAAAAGCGCAAAAGGCACAAGCATGCGCCGAACATCATTTGCGCCTCTTGTGCCTTTTTGTGGCTGCTTCGTTCTTCTATTCGTCAACGGCCATCTGATCGTTAATCGACTTCAAGGCGCGCTCGAGAACTGTGCGGTGTGAAGGGTTCGTGGCCCCGCTCAGTTGGGTCATGAGGCGAGAGCGCGAAACTCGCAGGGATTCAAACTTCCCGCTACGGGCGCGTTCCTCGGCAGTGGAACTGCCCTTCTGGGCGCGGGCGTCAGCCGCTGCCTGTTGCCGTTCAAACACTTCTTCCATCTGCTCGGCCAAAGCGTCTGCATCCCATGTCATAATTCACCTCCTGAAAACTTATGCTTTATCGTAGCACCTATTCGCTAAGGGTGCACTGTCGCTTGCTGTTTGGGAAGTGTCCAACTTTGATTAGCGGTGTTCAGAGTACCGACTTTAGTCGGGTTTTTGTTAGGCGAGAAAGAACCCAACTGAAGTTGGTACTCTAAACGCCGTCAAATCAGGACACTAGCTGCCGCTCGAAAATTGCGACCTCTACGGCGCCCATCTTCACTTCTCATCCCTCTTAAGCTATAAACATTCCGCGCCTGGCGGCGCTCGACGGTCTCTTATGTCTTTCGAAAACTTTCATGAGGAACATTGATCGATGCGAATAAAAACTGTTTCAATCCTGGCCCTGCTCGCAACGATGCTCGTCACATCCTTGTTGTTCGTCTCATCGTCAGCTCAGGCACAGACTTTACCTAACGAGACACCGCAGAAGTTTGAACCCACGAACGACGGGTTCGACTATGTTCGCCGCGAAGTCATGATCGCGATGCGTGACGGAGTGAAGCTGCACACCGTCATCCTGGTTCCGAAAGGCGCCATTGGTAAGAAGGGGAGCTCGCCGATACTGCTGACGCGCACACCCTACAACGCCACTGCGCTCACTACCCACACGGAGAGTTCACATCTGGGTCCCAGCCTGTACGGCTATGACAACGCCACCGAGGTGATCGTCGAGGGCGGATACATTCGCGTGGCGTCCGACATTCGCGGCAAGTATGGTTCGGAAGGCGATTATGTGATGAACCGCCCGGTGCGCGGGCCGCAAAATCCAACCGCGGTCGATCACCCGACGGATACCTACGACACGATTGACTGGCTCGTGAAGAACATTCCGGAAACTAACGGCAAGGTCGGCATCCTCGGCATTTCCTACGACGGCTTTTTGCCGTTGATGGGGTTAATCAATCCGCACCCGGCGCTCAAAGTGTCGGTGCCGATGAACCCAATGGTCGACGGCTGGATGGGCGACGACTGGTTCCACAATGGCGCGTTCCGGCAGCAGGGCATGAGCTACATCTACGATCAGGAAGCCACGCGCGCGAATGACATTAAGTGGTGGACCAGCCACTTCGATGATTACGACATGTTCATGCAAGCCGGATCGGCAGGCGAGCTGGGACGCCGGCGAGGGCTGGAACAAGTGGGTTTCTGGCGGAAGCTGCTAGAGCATCCGAGTTACGATGCGTTCTGGCGTGACCAGGCTGTGGACAAAATTCTGGCAAAGGAACCACTGAAGGTGCCCGTAATGCTGGTGCACAGTCTTTGGGATCAGGAAGACATCTATGGCGACATCGCCGTCTACAAGGCGATCAAGCCGAAGGACACCGGCAACGACAAAGTGTTCCTGGTGATGGGGCCGTGGCATCACGGCCAGGAGATTCGGGACGGCAGCTCGCTGGGCGCCATCAAATTCAACAGCGACACTGGGCTGTATTTTCGGCAGGAGATCCTGCGCCCATTCCTCGATCACTATCTTAAAGACGATGCGCCGAAGATGAATATCGCGCCGGTGACGGCGTTTGAGACCGGAACGAACAAATGGCAGAGACTTTCAGCCTGGCCATCTGGTTGCGAGAGTGGCTGCACCGTGAAAGCGGCGCCGCTCTATCTTAACGGAGGTTTGAAAGCGGACTTCGCTGCGCCAAAATCCGCCGAACCTGCTTTCGAAGAATACGTCTCAGACCCGGCGAAGCCCGTGCCTTATCGTGCCCGTCCCATCGACGGCACGAGTTGGTCGCGCTGGCTGGTCGACGATCAGCGTGAGCAGTCGGGCCGCCCCGATGTTCTGGCGTTTACTTCTGATACTTTGACCGCTCCCGTGAAGATCAGCGGAGAACCGATCGTGAACCTGATCGCGTCGACCAGCGGGACCGATTCCGATTGGGTGGTGAAAGTGATCGATCTCTATCCGGACGAAGTTGCCGGCCAGCCGAACATGGGCGGATACCAATTGATGATTTCGGCCGACATTTTCCGCGGTCGTTATCGCGAGAGCCTCGAGACGGCTAAACCCATCGCAGCTAACCAACCATTACGCTATCGCTGGGCTTTGCCGACAGCCAATCACGTGTTTCTGCCGGGCCACCGGATCATGATCCAGATCCAGTCGAGTTGGTTCCCGCTCTACGATCGGAATCCGCAGACTTTCGTGCCGAACATCTTCTGGGCCAAGCCGGGAGATTATCGAAAGGCAACCCAGCGGATCTATCACGCGCCGGGACAGGCGAGCTTTGTTGAGTTGCCGCTGGTGACGATGCGTTGAGAATTGTGGCTGAACCATCCACAGATTGCACATAACCATTTTCCATTTCTCATTTGACAGTTTTCATTCGCCATTGACAGTGAAAGGAGTTCGGATCTATTCGCAGACAGCGTCGGCTGCGAGTTACTTTGACCGTAAAGGACGCAGAGGATCTCGCAGAGGAACGCAAAGGATTTCGCTGAAGGTCGATGAATCTTCAATGCGTCGTTAATGGTGAAGCCGCGCATAAGCAATGGCGAATGAAAACTGTCAAATGAGAAATGGAAAATGGTTTCTGCCTGATCTGCGGCTCGGCTTATCTTAAGGAGACTACCTCAATGAAACTTCATCTTCTGTTCGTCACGGCCCTGATATTCCTTCCCATCACTTCCGCCGCGGCTAGTGACGACATCACCAAAGAGCTGATCACTTCAAAAGGGAAGACGCGCGCTTATTACCTTTACGTGCCCGCGACGGTCAAGGCCTCGTCTCCGGCGGCGCTCGTCGTACTGCTTCATGGATCGGGCCGGGTGGGCTTTTCGCTTGCCGAGAAGTGGAAAGACCTCGCGAAGAAAGAGGGCTTCATCATCGTGGGACCCGATTCCTCCAACACAAGCGGATGGGGATCGCCCCAGGATGGTCCCGACTTTCTACGCGATCTGGTTGAAGAACTCAAGACCAAATACCCAATCAATCCGCGGCGGGTTTACCTGTTTGGCCATTCGGCCGGGGCCTCGTTCGCGCTCGAAATGTCTCTGATGGAGTCGCAGTATTTTGCGGCTACGGCGATTCACGCCGGCGTCCTGGGACAGAACGACGCTGATTTGATTGATACGGCTAAGCGGAAGATTCCGATTTTCATCCAGGTGGGAGACCGCGACCCGGGTTTGCCGGTAGAGGCGGTCAGGGCTACCAGAGACCTTTTGAAAGCGAAGGGTTTTGCCGTGGAGCTCACTGAGTTGCCAAACCACGATCACTGGTATTACAACCTGGCCCCGAAGATCAACCGCACCGCCTGGGATTTCTTGAAGAAGTACGAACTTGAAAGTGATCCGATCTACCGGAAGTTTAGTTTCAATGATTGATCGCGTTCGGCCTCGTGGCAGGTTGCTGAAAAAGGCGAAATCGGCCACAGAGTCACAGAGTCACAGAGAAAAGGCAGGTCAGAATTGATTAGAAATGCCAATAGACTCGACCTCCTTTTAATTTCATCTTTCTCTGTGTCTCCGTGTCTCTGTGGCTAACCAGTTTTTCAGCAGCTTCCTGGATACGCCCACGATCGTATGACCACCAGAACATCGATTGCGATCTTTGGATCTCGCGATGTGGATCGCGATACGGCGCGCACTCTGTTTGAGCAGCATCTGGCGTCGTTCGTGGATCAAGGCCGGACCTGGCTGGTTGGAGGCGCTCGGGGGGTAGACGAATGGGCCATTGAATGGCTGCTGGAACGCAGAGAGGCTTGTTGGGCGGTTGTTCCCCGCACGCGGTTTGACCAGCCAAAGACGGTTCAGCCCTGGCTCGAGCAGGTAGAGCGAGTCGTCGAGTTGCAACTTCCCGGACGCAAGAGTGCCCGCGCTTATCGCAACCGCTATATGGTCGATCTCTGCGGAATCGTGATTGGCTTTCGGTCTGGAAAGGGAAGTGGAACGCAGGCGATTCTAAAATATGCGCTGCGAAAGCAGAGGGAAGTCCATGCCATTCCGGTTTTGACGACCGCAGACGATGAGCAGGGGCAAGAAGATGAGGAACTCTTAAGGGGGTGGCTTCGGTAACAGAGTATCGATGTCGAAATGGGATGTGATAGTGATTGGCGGAGGAGCCGCCGGGCTTTTTTGTGCGATTCATGCGGGCAAGCGCGGCCGCAAGGTCCTGGTACTGGAACACTCCGAAACGATCGGCAAGAAGATCAGGATTTCGGGGGGCGGGCGTTGCAACTTCACTAATATTCGGACGAACCCCGATAACTTTACTTCCTCAAACCCTCATTTCTCTAAGTCGGCACTCGCCCGTTACACACCCGCAGACTTTATCTCGCTGGTAGAAAGACACGGCATCGCCTATCACGAAAAAAAGCTGGGACAACTGTTCTGTGACGGCAGTTCGCAACAGATCGTCGACCTGCTGCTGCGGGAATGTGAGGCGGCAGGTGTCGAAATTCGTCGTGGGTGTCAGGTGCTTAATGTAAGTAAAGATCAGCAAGCGAGTTCTTTCAGTATCCAAACAAACCAGGGAAATTTCCGATCATCGTCACTGGTGATTGCTACGGGAGGACTGTCTATTGCTCCGCTGGGGGCGACCGACTTTGGCTATCGCATTGCCCGGCAGTTTGGGCTAAAGATTGAAGAGCCACGGCCCGGTCTCGTGCCGTTAACCCTGACCTCGCAAATGCTGAAGCAGTTAGCGAAGTTAAGCGGCATCTCGCTCGAAGCGTTGGTGAGTTGTGTTAGCGAGAATGCTCCGGAATTTAGGGAGAATATTTTGATTACCCATCGAGGCTTGAGTGGTCCGGCAATTCTGCAAATTTCAACCTACTGGAAACTGGGCACGCCGATCTCGATCAACCTGCTGCCTGAGAAGGATGTTTACGAGATGCTAAGAAGTAATCAAAGCTCCGGGATTGAGTTGGCAAATCTTCTTTCGCGCTATTTGCCGAAGCGTTTTGCCCAAGCCTGGTGCGAGCTGTACGTTGCATCCAAACCGCTCAAACAGTACGACGTCACGGAGCTTCGTGACATTGCGCAGAAGTTTCATCACATGCAGATCACACCGGCGGGGACGGAGGGCTTCAGGAAAGCCGAAGTGACCGCGGGCGGTGTAGCCACGACGGAGCTTTCGTCGCAGACGATGGAAGCCAAACGAGTTCCGGGACTTTACTTCATCGGTGAAGTAGTAGATGTCACCGGACAATTAGGCGGCTACAATTTTCAGTGGGCGTGGGCGTCGGGTTATGCTGCCGGGCAGTTCGTGTGAACGCAGATATACTTGCTCTCCTCGGGAGCATCAACAAGGTCCCACTTAGTCCTGCTATACAGGGCTGCCTTGGAAACCCAACTTGCCTTGGAAATCCGACTCTTGCCTCAAAAGCGGTTTACCGTTGCAAGCGTGGGCAGTTCTTGTGCAGAGTCTTGTCCTCGGGCTGCACGTCGCTCTCGAGCCGGTTCTCCGGCTTGATACGGGCGACATCGGCGCAGTTTGCAAAGTGAAAGACTGACGAATTGCGGCTGTGCACAAAGGTCTGTGCCGGTGCCGGCGTAACTCCGGGTGTAGGAGTTGGCTCGGGTGGCGGCGGTATAGGCTCGCCCAGCTCAACCCACACAGGCGCAGTCCATGCGAACTCCTCCCGGCCGTCCGTTCCTTCCTGCGATATCTTGACGAAGAAGAAGACGTTGCCTGATTCGAAACGCTGTCCCGAGAAGCTAACCGTGCCGTCGCCTTCGAGCTCTGACTCGTCAATAGCCCCTTCGATCATCTCACCGCCGACTTCGTCACGGTACAACTCAACCCTGTACTGCGCGTTCGGTTCATCCGGGTCTGCAATCTCAACTTCTATGGCCAGATCTTGCGCCTGCGGCGTGCGGATGACGCTGCCCATCTGCTGCCCGTTGACGAGGAAGCGCACTTGGAGGTTGTGGTCCTCGGTCGCGTAGACCCGACGCGCCTTCAACGCGCGCAATATGTTGGCCTTCGTCAGGCGATCGGCGAGCACGGCCGTGCGAGCGCGCGTGATCGTTCCCCAGTTAATGAAGTGGTTGTCCTGGTTGGCGGTGGGCGCCAGGTGAAACCCCTGGTTGAGGTAGAACCAATAGTCCCTTTCGTGGCGGTTGCCGCTCTTAATGGGTAGATTCGTCCCCTCTTTTGTCAGTGCCGGGCCACTGACCAACTCGATTAGACTGACGTTCTTCTCTGCATGCTTGAGCAATTCAGCGAAGTCCTTGTTGTAGTCGTCAAAACCGTAGTCATTTTCGCGTTCTTTCGGCTTCGTGTTCGGGTTTGCGTCTTGCCTGAAATCGGGGTGGTTAAACTGCACGAGCGGCGGTGCGCCCAGCGAATCTGGATGCCCGGGTAGCCAGTTGTCGTACAAGGATGCGTAGTCGCCGTTTGCTACGTCGATGACTTCTCCGACATCGAAGACGTTCGCGTGGTTGCCGGAACTGATAGTTGAAAACTCCTGGCCGGCAATAGCGACGAACTTGTCGTCGACCGTAAAGGTGCGCGCAGCACTTATGAGCGACGCGGGATCAGTTCCGCGATAGAGATCGGGTTGGGTGGCTATGAGTAAGCCGTCTTTGCGCTCGCCGGTGCCGTCCGCTTCGCTGTGGTTGTGCTCAGTCACGGCGAGGAAGTCCATCTTGGCCTGGTCCCGAGCGCGTCCGAAAGCATCGGCTGGTGTGCCGGACCCGTCACTATAACTCGTATGTGAGTGAAGGCTCCCGAAGAATATTCGAGGCCTAACCGTTGCCGCGGCGGTTGTCGTCGCCGGGAGGGAAACGGTGACACTGCCGGGAGGGCTAGACGGGGGTGTCGGACTCAAAGCGGAAGGCAGCACGGAGGCTGCTATGAGCGCGAGGCCGGGTAGGGCGTTCCGCAAAATGTCGTTTCTTTTAGGCATTGGTTCCTCCTCGGGGTTCAATGAAGAATCGCCCGATCACTCTCAGGGCGGCCCGAGAGGTTGAGCATTGAAAGGATCTCGCTCACGATCCGGCGTCGCGCGCGGGACGGGCGTGCTCCCGCGATGTCTGACTAGCGGCGAAGGACAGTCAACCAAGCCCATACCGGAGTGGCGGCACCGGCTAATCAGTCCCCGTGTTCGGGTCAGCGTCGTTAGGATTAGACCCGCCTGCGACCGGCGTGTTCGTGACTCTCGGGTCCTTCTGTTCAGGCGGATTCTTCGCCTCTGTCAGACTTACGTCCCTGCTGTTCTGAATCCCCTTCGAGAGTATGTACGAGCCGCCGCTGATGCCCAGCAGTGCAAGTATCTCCTTCGGGATTGTGGGATATGCAGGGGGCTTGCCGACCACAATGAGGTAAAACAAGCTCATGGCGACGACGAACGTGAAGACGAGAAACTGGAAGCGCGAAAGGCTCGCCCAGCCGTTCTCGTCGCTGATAAGGTAATTAAGATCTATGTCGCCGTTCCATATCTTTAACAGAATCATCACCGCCAGCAGACCGATAAAGGCGGTCAGAATCCAGCCTATCACTAGGCCGAGAAGTGTAATTGTCATCTCTTCATCCTCCGTTTACTGGGTTTGAACCTCTCCTCCTCCCGAGGAGAGGCGAGTCCGAGCTTGCTGGCTAGCATCCCGTAGAACTTCCCGCCAAGGTAAATGGTGTGGCTCCCGCCCAGCGCAATTAGAAACTCGTGGGGCATGTCTGGGAGCCTTCCGGTGTCCTTAGTGTTGCTCACCAACACCACATAGTAGAGCGCGATGCCCAATGTGACGACGAGCATCTGCAAACGTCCCGGGCTGAACGCGCGTCCACTCGTCTTATCGAGCAGGAGGCCCCTGGTATTGATCTTATTGGTCAGTAGACGGTACGTGACCACCACGATGAGAGCCGTTAGCAAGAACAGCAATTCGTAAAGCAGAACCGTGGACAGGATGTCCATCCTAAGCCTCCTCTTATTTAATATGATTCTCTCCCTGGAATCACCCTAAAACCTATCCGAGGTCCCGCAAAGCTCGGAGTCGGTTTGTTGGCACTGACGAGGGAAAGAGTTCGGCAGCGGGTCACCGAGATTACGGTGCCGGAAAGATATTCCAGCGGGTGGCGCATGTCAATAGAAATGCCGCGGCCCTTGGATAACGGCGTCAAGTACTTAAGAGGTAATAGCTGCACGCCTTACGTTGTAAGACGTTCAGTTAAGCGTGCGCGAAGCGAGATCTAGGCTCCGTTTTCGACTTCGTTGGCTGCCTCAGTCAGCGACTTGGCTTCGATAAAGATGTGTTTGATCTCGGGGTGCCGATCTCGAATCTTCTCTTCCAGATGATCGACGGCCGCGGCAATGTCGGCGGCGGTGAGTTCTTTCTCAAATCGTATATCAAGTGTGAGCAGCACGTCGTGCGGGCCGAAGTGCATGGTTAGCGCTTTCCGGACTTCAGCTACCGCCGCGTCTGTCATCGCGATCGCGCGGATGCTTTCGAGAGTTTGTGGATTCACCCCCTCGCCTATGAGCAGGCCTTTGCTTTCATAAGCGAGAAACCCTGCCACCACCCCGAGAATGACGCCAATGGTGATCGAGGCCGCACCGTCCAGGTATGGATTGTCTAGCTGATGTCCCAGGAATATGCCGACCAAAGCGACAAGTAGTCCCAGCAGGGCAGCGGTGTCTTCAAAAAGGATTGTGAATGTCGTCGGGTCTTTACTGGTGTGAACGGTCCGCCAGACTCCCTGGTTGCCCATCTCCTTCCGGAACGCCTTGAGGGCAAAATAGAATGAAATGCTCTCGAAGACGATCGCAAACGAGAGCACCACATAGTTCCACGTCGGATCTTTGATCTGGTGCGGATGTGCTATATGAATGACGCCTTCGTAGACGGACATCCCACCGCCCAGTGCAAAAATCAGAATCGCTACGATCAGCGACCAGAAGTAAAGCTCTTTGCCGTGACCAAATGGGTGTGCGGCGTCCGGTGGCTTCTGACTCTTACGAACTCCCAGGAGCAACAGACCGCCGTTGCCGGTGTCCACCAGGGAATGAATACCCTCAGAGAGCATCGCCGAGCTGCCGGTAAAGCCGGCGGCCACGAATTTTGTCACCGCAATCGCAAGGTTGCCGGCAATGGCCGCGAAGATAGCGGTCCTGGATTCAGAAGCCATGGCCTAAACATAACAAATGAATCGGGAAGAGAGAACTGGACATGTTTTCGGATCACCGTAACCTTTCTCCTCGCGGAGAGTTTATATACATTGAAGAGCGATGTTGGGCAGCGAATTTGCAGAGAGTGGCAACCGATGCCGATGACGTTCATGCTCTACGTCGAAAGCGCCGATGAATGGTATGCGCGCAATGAAAGCCGAGGGCACGATCTCAATCGGCGCGCCAGCGGATCAGCCATACGGTGATCGCGTCGGCACCGTGAAGGATCCGTTTGGAAACACCTGGTACCTTGGCCAGCACCTCGCTGCCAGGATGAAGGGTCATTGTTTACGGGCAAGTAACTCCGGATGAACCTCGTGTTCAAAGGGAAGCGGCGGTAGAATCCCTAATCCCGGCAATCGTCTGAAACACTGCGACCAGAAAGAAGGAGATAAGCATGGCAGTCAAACCAATTCCAGAGGGTTATCACACAGCTACGCCTTACTTGATTATCAGAGGCGCAGCCGACGCTATCGAGTTTTACAAGAAAGCATTTGGCGCTACGGAGCTGATGCGCATGCCGGCGCCCGGCGGAACTATCGGGCACGCTGAGATCAAGATTGGCGACTCGCCGATCATGCTCGCGGACGAGTTTCCCGAGATGGGTTACAAGGGTCCGCAGACGCTAGGCGGTTCGCCGGTAAGCCTCATGATCTATGTCGATGACGTGGACACGGTGTTTGATCGGGCAGTGGCCGCGGGGGCTTCAGTGAAAGAAGCCGTGTCTGACAAATTCTATGGCGATCGCATCGGCACCTTAACGGATCCCTTCGGCCATGTGTGGCACGTCTCGACGCACAAAGAAGACGTATCGGTAGAAGAGATGGAGCGGCGAGCGAAGGCTGCCGGCGGGGCTGCATCCGGCGGCGGCGAGCAATGACTTTGCGGGACGCGCCAAACGTTGTAGAGTCTCCCGCGAGGTTCACTTACTAATGAAAAGACTAAATGCCTGCGCCGGCGTCTTGCTGGCGAGTCTGCTCACTTGTTCGGCCTGCGGAGGGAAGGGCGCGGCCTACGTCGCCAATTCGCAGGCGAACTCTGCGCAGTCCCCGGCCAACACGTCGGGCGAGCTGCGCTACACAGCCCACGAGGGCTGGGTAAAGGAACAGCCCACGTCGGCCATGCGGGTGGCCCAATACAAGTTGCCGAAAGCTGAAGGTGACAGTGAAGATGCTTCGCTGGTGGTTTCTTTCTTCGGCGCAACTCAGGGCGGCGCCGCCCAGGCGAATATCGACCGCTGGATCTCGCAGATGCAACAACCTGACGGAAGTTCTTCGAAGGACAAAGCAAAAACCGAAACGGCCACCATCCATGGTTTGAAGGTAACGACGGTTGATGTGGCCGGGACCTACACTGCTGAGATGGCGCCCGGCACCGGCAATCAGCGTAATGATGCAAACTATCGGTTGCGCGCGGCGGTGATCGAAACACCGAAGGGCAACTACTTTCTCAAGCTCTTCGGCCCGGCCAAAACCATGGGCCGTTGGGAACAGTCAGTCACGGATTTTGTGAAATCGTTTGAGTTTAAGTAAGGCGGCTATCGTTGGTAACCTCGATGTTGGGGACATCGCCGCAAGACGTCTTGGCTCCGGTCTTCAACTATAAATATCGCGCGCCTAACGGCGCTAAATCAAGAAAAGATTCCGCCACGCAATGGCCGCTATCATGAAGACATTGTCGGTCCGCGATCAGGTTTCAGAACCGGAGTGGCAGACGCGCGTGGATCTCGCCGCGGCGTATCGTCTGGTCGCACTTTACGGCTGGGATGATTTGATCTTCACGCACATCTCCGCGCGCGTCCCCGGCGCAGACCATCACTTTCTGCTGAACCCTTACGGCATGATGTTCGAAGAGGTGACCGCGTCGAGTTTGGTAAAGATCGATCTCGCCGGCAACAAAGTCACAGAGTCGCCTTACTTCATCAATCCGGCCGGCTTTACGATTCACAGCGCCGTGCATGCCGCGCGCGAAGACGCGCTGTGCGTGATGCATCTGCACACCGACTATGGCATCGCTGTCTCAGCCCAGCAGGACGGCCTGCTGCCGATTTCGCAACAAGCAATGTTAGCGTTGTCATCGCTGGCATATCACGACTATGAAGGACTGGCGCTGAACGAAGAAGAGAAGCCTCGTCTGGTCGCGGACCTCGGCGACAAGAACCAACTGATTCTGCGAAACCACGGATTGATGACCGTGGGACGCACGGCGGCGGAGGCGTTCCTGTCGATGTTTCTGTTGGAGCGCGCTTGTAAGATTCAGATTCTCGCGCAATCGGGCGGCGGGGAACTCGTTCGCATACCCGGATCGGTCCTTCGCCTTGTCGAGTCGCAGGTAAAAGCCGTAACCGTCGGGCAGGGCGCAGCGCTTACGTGGCCCGGCCTACTGAGAAAGCTCGATCGGATTGATCCTTCATATAAAGAATAGTGGTTATCGGGGCGACCGGATCATCATGAAGACGCCTAACAACGAATTCAGCGTTAAGTCTCACTTTGAAGGCAAAGATCCGGTGGTGCGGCAAGTTTATGATCGAGTATTGAAAGCCGCGGGAAAGTTTGGATCGGTCACGGAAGATCCGAAGAAGACTTCGATTCATCTGGTCAACAAGACGGCCTTTGCCGGAGTCGCCACGCGCAAGAGCGCAATCGTCCTGACAATCAAGAGCGATCGAAAAATCCCCAGCCCACGCATTCACAAATCCGAGCAGACCTCAGCCCGGCGCTTTCATCACGAAGTGAAACTGAGCTTGCCTGCCGAGGTTGATTCCGAACTGGTGAGATGGCTTAAGGATGCTTATGAGTTGAGCGTGTAGATGTCCGACAAACTTCAGTTTGTCGAATCACAGACCACAAGCAAACGCTTGTCGGACACGATTACGCTACTTCCCTGGCCTCATTACTAAGCACATAGATTGCTTCCATCACGGCCGTCTGCACATCGGAGGGCAGGGTCTCGCGTGCGGCCAGGCTGCGAAACGCCGGAAGAATCTGAGGCTGGTTGCTGAGGGCGAGCAACTTGACCGCGGTGAGCCGCACCTCGTCGTTCGGATGCTTCGCGATTGCCTGCATGAGAGGTTGAACCTCGCCAGCTTTAGCCATCAGGAAAAGCAAGGAAAACGCATCGTAGGTTCGGTCACGGCCTTCGCCCGCGAGACTGTTAATGGCATTTGCTGCCAGGCCCGAGCCCGCGATCGCCGCGCCAATCTTTCGCCGGCGTTCGGGCGAGGCTTCGCGCAGGGCGCGTGTGAACGACGCCGACAGATCGGGCTGCAGGTGGTACAAAGCGCGCGCGGCCGCGTTGCGAACTTCCGTGCTTGGATCATCGAACGACTTGGTGATCAGATGAAACGATTCATCGCTGCCGGACTCTGCCAGATCAGCTAAAGCGGCAACGCGTTCAGAAAAGTCTGCGTTTCCCAGACGCGCGACAATTGCTGGTGAAAACGAAGGATCGTTGCCGTTGGAAGCCGGCGCTTCGGCTTTGCTTTCCACGGCCCGGGTCGGTGAATGATCCTCGTGCGCCCTACTCTCAGCCGGAGCGTCCACCGGTTCAGAGACGGCTAAATCCGCCGTGGTATCTGCGCTGACAAACTCGATCTCCTTGCTTTGAGGAACTCGATCACCCGGTTTGTCCAGGTCGATGACGAGCCAGGGAAGCTCATCTGACTCGGCTGGCGTGGTCACGGACTCGACCTCAGCCTCGAGCGAGACCGAGTCAAGGGTCAGGATTTTGTCGTCCGCGACTTCAACGTCTGAGATTACTTCTACGCGCTGCTCTTTTTCCTGGCGCAGAGTCTCGATCCTTGAGTTGAGCGCTCGCTCTCTCAGTTTTCGCTGCTCCGCTTCGGCCTGGGCCTTTTCGCAAATGGCTTCCAGTTGACTCAACCGTTGCAGTTCCTCATCGGTGCGCCGCTGGGCCTGAGCTTCCGCCTGCCGCACGGCTTCTTCATGACTGGGGAGTCGTGCTTCAGCCTCTTTCACTTGCGTGAGCCGCTCCGACTCTATGCGGCGAAGCTCCTGGATTTCGGCAGTGATCCGTTGTTCTTCTTCTCCCAATTGCTTTACCCGGGACCTGGCCGCCTGACGGGCCTCCTCCTGGGCGTGCAGTCGAGCTTCTGCTTCTTCGATTCGGTTTAGTTGTTCCTGTTCGGCGATTCGCAGGGCCTCAATCTCGGCGTTGAGTTGCTGTTCTTTCTCGGCCAGTCGCAGGGCACTGACCTGACCGCCTTTGCGCGCCTCTTCCTGGGCACGCAGGCGAAGGGCGCCTTCTTCGACGCGCTTGAATTCAGTTTCCCGGTTCTGGCGCGCGTCGGCCAACGCCTGCTCTATTTGGTCGGCCTTCTCGGCGTGCTGTTGCCCTTCGGCTTCAGCCAGATAACATGCTTTCACGTGCGCCGTCAGTTGCGCTTGTATCTCATCGTTACGTTTGACCTGCTCTTCTTCCTGCTCGCGGAGAACGCCAACGGCAACCGTCAGCTGTTGTTCCTGTTCGACCAGCAACTCGGCTTCTTCCGCGGCCAGCCGGCGAGCTTCCTCAAGCGCCGGTATGCGGGCCTTGATTTCCTCGATCCTTTCGAGTTGGGCCTGCTCAGCCCGGCGCAAGCTTTCGATCTCCTCGTTGAGCTTTTGTTCTTTCTCGGCTTGTTGTTTCGCCTGGGCCTCGGCGAGTTGACGAGTTTTTCCCTGTTCGACGAAACGAGATTCGACTTCGACGATGCGTTTGAGCAGGCCCTGCTCAGATTGATGCATCGTTTCGGTTTCTGACAGAAGCGATTGTTGCTTTTCATTAAGCCGCGCTAGTTCCGCTGCCTGATTCTCTCGCGACTTTTCCGCACTGGCGACGAGTGCCCGGGCCTCTTCAATTCGTGTCAATTGCTCTGCTTCAGCTTTGCGGAGTGCTTGCATCTGAGAGTTGAGTGCCTGCTCTTTTTCCGCGCGCTCCTGCGACTCAGCCTCGATCTTCCTTCCGATAGCTCTCAACTCTTCCAATCGCTGCTCTTGTTCCCGGGCCCGAACCAGCGCTTCCGCTTCGGCAGTTTTGTGTGCTTCCTCGTGCGCACGAAGCTGGGCTTGACCTTCCTCTGTTCGCTTGAGCTGTGCCTCCTCAGACTGGCGCAGCGTTTCAATGGCAACGTTGAGTGACTGCTCTTTTTCAAGGCGCTGTTGCGATTGCGCTTCAGCCTGAGCGCGAGCAGTTTCTAACTCAGCCAGCCTTTCTTTGTCCTGCTTAGCACGCGCTTCGGCTTCGACGATACGGGACCGTTGTTCCTGTTCGGCAACGGCCAAAGCATCGATTTGGAAACGAAGCGAGGCTTCTGTTTGCGAACGCAGTTCGGCGGCAGCAGCAGCTTCACGGCTGATGGTTTCTAACTCCGCGAGCCTTTCTTCGTCCTGCTTCGCGCGCAACTCGACTTCAATGTTTACCCTGAGATGCGTTTCTTCCTGTGCGCGCCGACGCGTTTCGGCTTCGGCCATACGGGCCCGTTGCTCCTGCTCCTCGACGCCGAGCCTTTCGAGGGATGCGTTTAGATCTTGTTCATTAGCGCTCAGCTCTGCCGCTCTGGCCACCGACAGGTGGTAAGCTGCTTCGTGCGATTGAAATCGAGCTTCGGCCTGCGCCACCAGTTCGCGCTGCTCGGTCTCAGCCTTGAGCAGACCTTCGACTTCGGTGTTGAGTTGCTGCTCCCGCTCGTGCAGCCGTTTTGCTTCCAGCGTGACCTTCTGCCGGGCCTCTCCCAGCTCCAGCACACGCGCGTTCGCTTCCTTTAGCTTTTCAAACTCATCCTGCCCGGCCTTCTCAAGGGTATCGATCTCTGATGCGAGTTGCCGGGCTTTCTCTGTTTGCTCCTGGAGCGCCGCTTTCGCTGCCTCGCGGGCCTCTTCCAAAGCCCTGACCCTACTTTCGGCTTCGGCGACCTGCGCCAGTTGAATTTCTTTGGCCTTTTGCAGTGCCTCGGCTTCCGAGTTGAACTGCTGTTCCTTTTCGGCATGGAGCTTAGTTTCAGTTTCGGCGCGGTGCCGCGCTTCCAGTTGCGCCAGCAGGCGCGCCTCGATTTCTCCAACCAGCCTGATTTGTTCCTGCTCAACTTGTCGCTGAGCTTCGACCTCGGCGCTTAGCCATTGTGCTCGCTCGGTACGCTGTTTTGCCTGCTCTTCAGCCTGGCGACAAGCTTCGCTTTGCGCGCGAATATTTGCCTCAGTCTCCGCGATTCGCTTGAGGTTCTCCTGTTCCGCTTTGCGCAGGGAAACAAGCTCGATATTCAGTTGTTCCAACTTTTGAGATCGTTCCCGCGCACCCGCTTCGGCCTTCTCGCGGATCGCCGACAGTTCCGCGACGCGTCGCTGTTCGGCTTCAGCCCGGCGCTGCGCTTCTTCTTCCTCAAGGCGGCGTGCTTCTTCCGCAGCCCTTCGGTGTGCTTCCTCTTCTGCTTTCTTCTTGGCTGTCTGGATTTCGGCGCGACGACGCTGCAGTTCCAGTTCGGCCTTCTTCAAGTCTTCTTCTTCTCTGCGTAGTTCGTCGTCAGAAACCACGGAGTGTGTCGTCGAGCGGGCTGTAGACCTTCGCTCCAGTTGAGAGGCGAGGTCGGCGGGAAATTGCCTAACTTCCGCAACGCCCTGCTGGAGGAAGGCCTGACGCGCGTGGGCAAGGTGTTCCAGATTACCGTCGGCCAACGCGGCCATTAGCTGGTCAGCAACCATTTCCTGGCTCGACGCCTCTTTCGCGTCGTTTGCTCCAGACTCGCCTTTGCGTCCGCCGGGCGCAGGATTATGGTCTGGATCCGATTTTGGGGGTTGTGAAGACGATTGCTCCATGTTCAAATTCTCCACCTCCGGCGATTTCAGGACACCGGAGGACGGCTTTACTGGTAAGGCCCGTTTACGCAGCCTTGCTGATTCCTGAGCGCAAGTGACTAGTCAGATTTCTTAATTCTACGACTAGAAGTGTCGCAATGGCGAGGCGGACGATCCGATACGTCCCGAGTAGCGGTCTTAGACGGATGACCATCCAAGCCTGCCTTGATTCTCGCAAATATAGGGCTTTCAGGTCAATAGGAGTTTTTTCGGGCTAGAAACTGAAGCGAATTTGAGCGTCGATCAGTCGATTATACGGTGGGGTTCCGCCGCCTCGACCACCACCACCACCGAAGCCGCCGGCGCTGGATGTGGAAAATCCAAATAACGACGAACTCAAATTGCCGACCGGCCTGCCGAGATTTGCGTGGTTAAGAATGTTCTGAAAGTTAACTGAGAAGTTGAGGCTGTAGCGCTTCGCTTCGCCACCAGCTCCGCCACGGCCTTCGCCACCGCCTCCGCCACGGCCTCCACCACCAGCTCCGCCACGGCCACCACCACCGGCTCCTCCTCGATCTCCGCCGCCGCCCCCGCCACCGCGAGGTCCACCGCCGCCCGCACCACCAATGCCTCCCCGCATTCCCCCGCCTTCACCGGGGCGCGTGGCTTCAGTCTGGGTCCGAGCGGCGCTTGACTGCTTCTCGCCACCAAAGCTCCATGTCTTACTCACTCGGAGATTGGCCGTAAGCGACCCAGGGCCGTAACCGAAGTTCCGGGGAATGATCTGAGCACCAACCACGGGATTCGGATCAAACGTACCGAAACGCGTCACGATAACTCCAGGCTTTGTTAGATCCGACGCGAACGCGGGCCGCTCGGTAAACAACGAATCGCCATTCAGATCACGTCCGATGGTGATGTTAAAGGGTGCGCCTGAGCTAACAATAACGAAAGGGTTCAAGCTAATGCCCCAGGGGGCTCGGATATTGCCGAACAAGGAAAAGCGATGACGGATGTCGTTGGAAGCGCGTCCGTACTCTCCGCTCAGGTTGTATGAGTTGGCCGGAAAAGTGCCGGCACCGTCAGAATCGCTTTTGCTTTTACTGAACGTGTAGTTCGCATTGAAACTTATGTTCCGACTGAAGCGACTACCCACAGTCACGATGAATTGGTTTTGATCGAACCGGCCGCTCGATTCATATTGGAAAATATTATTCGTCGCGCCCAGCGGTCGCACTCCGCTATTCGGCACGCCCGGCACAAAGGTACCTGGCAGCGGCGCATTGATCGCTCGCGTGCGCAGAAGGTGAAGCGTGCGCGAATGACTGTAAGTCACACTCATTGTGAAATTGTGCGGGAGCGCACGTTCAATGCTAAGCGCCGACTGCATCGTATAGGGCGCCTCAAGGTTTTGTTCCAGTTGGTAGATCGTATTAGGTGTAGCGAATGACGTGATTGTGGCGATTGACGGCACGTTGGGAAAGGAATTCAACACCGCCGGATCGGTAACGATATACTGTCGTTGGTTAGTTCCGTTTAGGCGATTGGCGGTCATCGTTAAATTCTCGCCCACGCGATCATAGAAGATACCCAACCCGCCTCGAATAGTGGTCTTCGCAGGTTGCTGCCGGCTTGAAGATCCAAGCGCCCAGGCGAAACCGATGCGCGGAGCAAAATTAAGATTGCTGCTGATGTTGGCCTGGTTCTCATAACGTAGCCCAAAACTCAACATCAGGTTTGGCCTCAACTTCCAGTCATCCTGGCCAAATCCGCCAAAATCCCACTGACTAACGGCGGTTTCTGGATTCCCCGCGGCGATTGTGAATTGCGTCGCGCCGCCGCCAGCCGCCCGAATCAGCGCCGGTGAGAGTCCCGCTTGCAAACCCTTCAAAGTAGTCTGATAGACCTCAATGCTGGTGAGTCCCGTCGGATTCCCAATCGTTCGACTGCCGGCAAACGTCCAGGTTCCGCCAAAGTTCTGCGGTGAGATGTTAGTAATGTTTACGTGGCGCATCCGCCCGCCGAATTTCACCATCTGATTGGCCAAAGCCAGCGAAGTAGTGTTCGACAATTCCCAGCGGTTTTGCGTGTTCGAGGACAGACCGATCTGCGAGCCGCCGCCGGTAAAAGCCTCCTGCACATTGATCGTAGGAATCTTGTTATTGGCGTCGTCGCGCGAGGCTGTGTGAGTGAACTGGGCGCGGGTCTCGTTCACCGTCCGCTTGTTCAGGATCGCAGTTTCAGTCAGGCGCACTGTTTGCAGGGTGTTGACGGTCCTGTATATGCGCGAGGCCAATGAAAAGCCGCCTACGCCCGTTGTGCTGCTTGGATGTTCGTACTCATAACGACCTACGAGCGTGTGCGTGGGACTAAGCGCGTAATCAAGGCGCACACTGAATTCCGGTCGTCGGTTTGGAACGGGCACTGTCTGACTGAGACCGACGATGTTCAAATTGGAATCGAGAACTGTGGCGAGAATGATCGCCTGGTCATTGATATCTCTCTTCTCGAAATCGAAAAAGAAAGACGCTTTCTTCTTCACCAGCGGACCGCTAAGTTCGCCTCCATACCGCCGTGATGAATAAGGGGGACGGGTCGAGGCAAAAGGATTACGCGAGTTTAGGTTCTGATTGTTGAAGCTGAAAAAAGCCTCGCCGCTAAAGCTTTCGGTGCCCGGCCTGGTCAGGATTTCAATTCGGCCAAAGCCCGGCCGATCATACTCGGCCGAGTACGGATTTGAGTTGATACGAATCTCGCGAATTGAAGCGCGCGGTGGCAAACGTCCGCCACTGAAACCATCGATATAGATTTGACCACCGTTGGGGCCGGCGCCAGGACCGGCCAGCGCCTGTAGCGCAGCTGCGAGGTCGTCTGGATCGTCGGGCAGAGACTCGAGATCTTCGCCTTTCAGCACAATGGCCCCGATGTTGTTTTCGGGATCTGTGTTGACCCCTGCGCTGTCCGCCGCCACAGTCACCTTCTGCTGTTCAATTGTAACTGCCAGAGTAATCTTGAGGTCCGGGCTACGTCCCACGAGCAGTTCGACCTCCGCGCTCTCGTAGTGGGCAAATCCCAGCGCGGTAACTCGCACTGTGTACTTGCCGGGAGTCAGGCCGCTGATGACAAAACTGCCCTCACCATTCGTGGTGGCCGTCTTCTCAACACCGCTTGGGTCAACAGCGATGACGGAAGCGCCGACAATAACACCGCCGAATTCGTCAGAGACTTGCCCCTTCAATGTGCCTTTGCCCTGCTGTCCGAGCGCAACGCCCGTACAAAGCACGAGAATCAATAACAAACGTCCCATTTCAGTTGGTTTCCTCTAGTTTCCTCTAAAAAAGTGGGCGGTATCCTGCCTTGCTAACTAAGACGAAGTGCGGCGGATTTTGGTTACATTAAGACGAACAACGAGAGTGAATTGACGGAAAGAGAAAACCACGAGGAAAGCCACGGATGAACCCAGATAAGGCATAAGCAATTGACACATCGTCAGCGGGAAATCTGTATCATCTGTGACGAATTATTTTCCCCGGCCGCGAATCTCCCTGTCCCAATACCGCAGCCACTCGTTGCCCTGCGTGCGCAACAGATCCCAATCAAGCGGCATGCGCACAAACGGGGCATTCATCCAGTCAGGAAGCTGCTTTCGATCGATGTCGCGGCGCACGGGAAGGCGATAGTAATTTCGCCCCGAGTGAATCAAGCTCTCTGGCGTAGTGACGAATTCATAGAAACGCTTTGCTTCCTCTTCATGCGGCGCGCCGCGCACGAGGGCGATGGCATCGATGACGACCGGGGTGCCACTGGTCGGGATATTGTAAGCCACCGGAAGTTTCTTTTGCTCCTGATAAAGGCGCACGTCGGGCAGGTCCCACAGGCTGATTACGCCTTCCTGACGGGCCATCTTCTGCATTAACAGAGTCCCGTCAGCGGTGTATTCGTGCACGTTGGCGTCCAGCTTTCGCAGCCAGTCATAGCCTTGCTCAGGCGAGTTGGTATCTTTGTAAAACCGCCAGATCATTCCGCCAAAGATCGCGCGCATGGAATCGGAAGGACTCGGACTCCGGATCAGAATCTTGTCCCGCCATTTTGGATCGAGAACGTCATCCCAGTCCTTTGGGGCATCTTCAGCGCTCACGGCCGCGCTGTTGTAGACGATTACTTCAGGGGTTTCGTAAGTTCCGTACCAGCGATCCTGCGGGTCGCGGGCAAAGTCGGGAACCTTGTCCGCCCAGGAAGGACGATAAGGCGCAAGCAGGTTTTCATCAGCCGCAGTCTGGAAGGTTGTGTGCGCGGCGCCCCACCATAAATCGGCCTGCGGGCGATTACGCTCGGCACGCAGCCGCTCGAGCACTTCGCGCGATCCCATGTCCAGAAATTGAACGTCAACTTCCGGATGCAATTGTTTGTAGCGCGCTACAAAGTCGCGCAGCATGTCCTGGCCGTGCGGCGTGTAGATCAGGAGCTTGTGTTGGTTTGATTGACACGACGATTGACAGGAAAACAAAACGACCAGAGCAAGCGTTGAGCAAAAAACCCTTATCCGTGCAGGTGACATCCGTTAGCTTGGCCGAGATCTCTTCTGAAATTTTGTTGCGTGCCCTATGATAACAGACTTTGGGCAGCCCGGAGTTTCTCGACTCGCCTTAGACGCACGCCGCGCAACATCTCGTTTTGCGGCCCTCCGATTCTGCAGAGGGATTGCAGGCGCTCAGCATTTCTGGAACCTTTCGGCATGCTGAACCGAATTAACAGCAGCGGCTTTTGCAAATGGTCCCGGGATGAAAACACAAAGCGACCCTTCGGATGGCGAGTTGCTACAGTCGATGTTGGCTGGAGACGAAGAAGCTCTGGCCGCGTTGTACCGCCGGCGACAGGGAAGTGTTTATCGTTTCGCACTTCAGATGAGTGGCTCTCCAGCGCTTGCCGAGGATGTTACGCAGGAAGTTTTCATGGCGCTGATGCGCGACGGCACGTCGTACGATTCGGGGCGCGGGCCGCTGAACTGGTTTCTGCTTGGCATTGCCAGGAACCTTGTTCGCCAGCGCTTGGGACGGGAGCGGTTCTATGCTTCGCTGACTGATGATCAAGAGGACCAGTCAATCGTCGGCGGGTTGCAAACTGTAAACGATCCCCTCGACGAGTTGTCCCGAACCGAGACGATTGAAGTTGTGCGCAAGGCGGTGTTCAGTTTGCCACTGCGCTATCGCGAAGTCGTCGTGCTTTGCGAGTTGCAAGAGTTGAGTTACGCGGAAGCCGCCGAGGTTCTGGGTTGCGCGATCGGAACAGTGCGCTCCCGGCTGCACCGGGCGCGCGCCTTGTTGATTGAGAAAATGCGACCAGCGCAGGAACAAGACTCAACTGCGGATGACGTGAAAGCAGCGAGGTGTTTTGCATGAATTGTGAAAAATTCCTGACGGTCGCGACTGATCTGGCGCGCAACCAGATTGTGGACGCAAGTGAACTTGCGCGTGCGCGGGTGCACGTCGACGAGTGCGATGACTGCCGGAGAACGTGGAACGATCAGCTTGAGTTAAGCGAAAGACTTCGGCAGGTCGCAGACCAAATGACGTCTTCACGAGCGCCGGAACATATCGAAGCGCAACTGCTGGCGGCTTTCCGTAATCGAACCCGCGTCGTCTCCATCCACTCGACGCAAAAGCGGTGGCGCTATTGGATGG
>Ga0137442_1000027_pt1 | contig 68484 bp, 59 predicted proteins | sample EasRivERMGT266_2_FD_102329 | JGI IMG/M metagenome (GOLD analysis project Ga0137442, IMG submission 102329) | Soil microbial communities from meander-bound floodplain in the East River, Colorado, USA - East River MetaG ERMGT266_2 | ecosystem: Environmental > Terrestrial > Soil > Floodplain ... | reverse complement strand
GTTAACCTCATTTTTCACCCCGCCGCTCTCCTTAGCGGCGGAGCTAATCTCCCTCATTTCGAGTAGATTTCTAATTTGAGGCAACGATTCCATTTCGAGTAGATTATTTGTGAGGCAATTCGCCTTCTTGACACTCGGCATCCCGCTGCCTATAGTTCTTGATTTCGCCGGAAGAGCCAACAGGCTCTGTATTACCAATCAACGGAGATTTTGAATGCCTAATCATAAGTCAGCAGAAAAGCGCGTGCGGCAAAGTGAGCGCCGGCGCCTTATTAATCGTAACAATCGTACCAAGTTGCGCACTTCGATGAAGAAACTTCGCACCGCGCTCGATGGCGGGGACGCGAAGGAACTCGGCTCGCTGCTACCTACAACTGTTTCCGAGATCGATAAGGCCGTCAGGAAAGGCGCGCTGCATCGCAACGCCGCCGCGCGGCACAAATCGCGCTTGACTATCCGGGTGAATCGAGCCGCCGCCAAGTAGTTTGCGTCGCTCTCGATCGCGCGTGGGTGAAGAATCAAGGAGTGAGGCGGATCGTTATTCGGTCCGCCTCGCTTTTTTGTGGAAGCTCGAGTACGCGCTCTGAGCCCTCCCTTACGGTCGGGCTACTGCCCCATTAACTCGCACACCAGCATTTCCACCTGCATGCGCGGAGTTGCTTTGGAAGTTTTGATCGCCAGGTCGGCTTCCGCGACGCGCTGAATCCTTCGCGCCAGGACGGCGGAATCGGATCCGCGCAGCATTGAAAGGTAGGCGGTCTGCTTGAACGGCGGCATCCGCACTTCTTTGAAGATTTCGGCCGGAGAAGCTCCCCGCGCCAACAATTCCCTCGCCATCGCCATCCGCCGGTACGTGCCGGCGATCAAACCAATCAGCAGGACGGGCTCGACTCCATCATCGAGCAAATCTCTCAACGTCTTGAGCGCCGCTTTGCGATTGCCGCCGACAATATGATCGCTCAGCTCCCAATTCATGTGTTCGCGCGAACGGCTGATTAGCTGATCGACCAACTCAAGGGTAATCCGGCCTGACGGCAAAGCGGCCGCGGCCAGTTTGTTCACTTCGTTCGTCAGCGTGTTGAGGTCGCTGGTGACCATCTCGAGGACGCGTTGCTGCGCCTGGGGCTCGATCTCAGTCTTCAGTTTTTTCAGATGAGACCTGAGCCATGATTGAAGTTCGTTCGCCCTCAGCGGCTGGAACTCAAAGGCCGCGGCCGCCATGAGCGACTTTGCCAGCTTCTTTCGTTTGTCGATGTCATCAGCGACGAAGATAACTACTGACGTTTCAACCGGGCGCTCGAGGTACTTGAGCAGCACTTCTTCGTCGGCCTCGCGGAGTTTGCCGAAATTCCTGATGCCTACCACGCGACGCTCCGACATCATCGGAAGCTGTTCCGCGATCGCAATTGCTGAACCCACATCGTCGGTCAACAGGTTGAATGACGATTCGTTGAATTCACGCAGCAGGGTACCGCGCAACGCTTCGTCGGCGATCGCGCGCGCTGCTCGATCGCGCATGTAGGCTTCCGGACCGCAAAGGAAATAGACGAGCTGAACGGTCCCGTTCTTCAGCGACTGGGCGAGATCCTTTGGCGAGCGAACCGGCATGTTGTTTTGTGCTACAGACTTTCGGTCTGTGATTGTTGAATGGGAGAATGGCATGACGACAGACTAAAGTCTGCGCCACTTACTCCTTAACTCCAAAACCGTTAACCAGCGTAGAAACAATCGACTCGGCAAAGCTGCGCGCCATGCGCTGCACCGCCGGGTCTTCTTCGTTAAAGAAGTTGCGGGGGTCGTCGGCGAATTCGAACTCGCCGCGGAAAACAAAATTCTGATTGTCGTACAGTACGCGGTTCTCGTGCTGGTCGCGCACCGTCACGGCCGCGGTGATGGTGACCTCAAAGACCCGTGCCCGGCCTTTGTCGTCCAGCAGCACACCCGAGAAACCAAAACTCTTGACGATCCCGTCAATCACGGCATCGGCGCCTTCGCGCTCGCTCTGCACACGCAGGCCGTGGCCGCGGCGAATCAACTCGTTCATGACGGCTTCGGTAAACCGATGCTCGATCTTGAAACGCAGCGCGTTGTTTTGAAACGCGGGAACAGCGACTGTCTTGATATGCGGCGGCAGTTGGCTTTTGGTGACCGGCTTGTAGCATTCAGTGAAGCCGGAAACGAGCAGCAGCGTGGCGAAAAATGCGGAAACCCGCACGAATCTTTTCATCAAATCGTCTCTTTTCCTGAAAGATGTTGATAATACGTCAACAGCCGTGCTATACGGAAGTCGCTTAGGTCGAAAGGAGCAAACAGTGAGCACGCCAATACCCATCGGGCCCAGCCTGTCGCGCATCGGACAAATCTTCGTTAACGTGCATGACCTCGAGCGCGCGATCGCTTTTTATCGCGAGGTGTTGGGAATGAAGTTCCTATTTGAGGCGCCGCCCAGCATGGCCTTCTTCGATTGTGGCGGCATTCGTCTCATGCTGGGCGTGCCGGACCGGCCTGACCTCGATCACCCTGCCTCGATCATTTACTACAAGGTCGACGACATTGAGCGCGTCTATGAAGTCTTTCATGCGCGCGGCGTCCACTTCGAAACCAAACCGCACCTGGTCGCGCCCATGCCCACCTACGATCTCTGGCTGGCGGACTTCCGTGATTCTGAAAACAACCTGCTGGCATTGATGAGTGAGGTACCGCGCGCGGTCGCTTGAGCGTGACCGAACTTGGGGGCATTCTCTGCGTCTTCTCTGCGAACTCGGCGTCTCTGCGGTGAATCTTTTCAAAGCCACTTCACCACAGAGACGCGGAGAACGCAGAGGTTGCGCAGAGGAAGACAATCATGATGACCCATACGCGTGTTCGCGGGTCTCCCTCTCCACCACCAGACTCAGCCCCATAATCAAATAAAAGATCATCACCACCTCCGAATCGCCCCAGTTGTAGTGCACCACGCCGCTGAGCATGAACCCCACAAGTCCGCCCAGCGCACCGAGGACAATTCCCCGCTCGATCCAATCGTCGGTAGAAACGCGACGTCGCACTCTCCATAAAGTACGCGCGTAGGCCCCAAGCATAATCAACCAAACGATGAGCGCCGGCACTCCGCGTTCCAACGCGATCTGCAAATAGTCCGAATGCATATGGCCCATCGGCATGCGGCCATTGTCGAACAAGCCCCACTCGCGCCAGTGCGCTTTGATTGAATCCATGCCGACGCCGACCAAAAGGTGCCGCGGATTGCTGGTCAACAGATGAAAGCCGTCGTGCCAAACTCTCTGGCGCCAAACGATTGAATTGTCAGTCTGATCGAAAAAGCCGACGTTACGCTTTTGCTGGAGCATAACTAATCCGACCAGGACCAGGGGGAGCGCGCACCCGGCGATCAGGATTAGCGTCCGGCGGCGGACCGCCAGCGCGGTAATCAGGGCCGCCGAAACCAGAAGCGCAAGCCAGGAAGCGCGGGTTACGGTAAGCAATAACGCGCCGCCGATTCCGACAATCGCCAGCGCCAGCAGCATCCCGTTTCGAGAACGCTTTCGCGGCAGCGTTACAAATAAACCGAGCACCAATGATCCGATCAATTGCAGGCCCTCAGCGTATGTAGTCCAGTGACTGTAGAAGCCTGTGGCGCGCCAGTCGCGACCACGGCCCCAGCGCTGAATGCCGAGTTGCTCTTTCGGCGTCGTGCCTGAAAGGAGATGTCCGCGGGGAACCTGAAGCACGGCTACCCACTCAACTCGATATATTTTCACTTTGGCCGGTTTGGTGTTCGCAGAGTCACTCAAAGCCGCAACCAAATCTTCCACACTGCGCAGCCGCCGGCCGTCAACCTCTTCCAACGTATCGCCGCTAAGAATTGGTATTGTCTGAATCCGCTCGCGAGAGACGAGCTTGGCGTCGCTGAGCGGGCTGCCGGGGCTGACGCCGTAGACTTTCACTCCGCGTCCGAACGCATACTGGCCAAAAGTGTAGAGGACACTGACCATGCACGACGCCACCAGCACGATGGCCAGCGTGCGCACAACCTTTGCGGAGCGCACATTTTCCGCGAACAGGTAGACGATGGTGAACAAACACGCCGCGCGCAGTTTGCCTATTGAGACCATCGGCTCGTAGGAGAGAAACGAAGACAAACCGGTCAGCACAAAAAACCCGAACATGAGATAGTCGAGCGGCGTGCGGTACAGTCTCGGCTTCGGCCAAACCAGCAGGCGCAGGACCCAGAAAACCAGACCAAGGAACCAGGCAGCCTGGGTCGCCGCGATAGAATTCGGCGCCGCTAAGACGAATAGAAATAAAGCGCCGAGAATCGAACGCTCAAGCCATACGCCGAGCGGGCCGGGCGTGACCTCACGCGATCTTGCGCTGTGGACTGTCGTCATTCGTCTTTGCAGGCCTATTTGACGCTTCAAACCAAAACGGTTTTTCTCTGTGTCATCTCTGTGGTCCTCTCCGGTCTCTGTGGTGAACAATGCTCGAAAACCATTCGACCGTCTTTTACAACGGAGCATAAATGCTTAGAATCACCAAGTTCGGATTATATTCGACCTCTGGCGGAAACCACATGCGAAGATTGATCTCTCTTGTTGCCCTTCTACTAATCATAACGACTTTTGCCCACGCGCAAGTCAAGACCGTGACTCAATACATCGCGGAGGTTAAAGCCCTGACGAACCGGTCGGACATACAAGCCGCGAACGACTATATCGATCGCAACCACGAAAGCATTGTGCGCGAATGGATCGCGATTACTGAAATCAACGCGCCTTCGGGTCAAGAGCAACCACGCGCCAAATACATCGAGAGTCTTCTGCGCAAGTACCACCTGGATGACATTCACTATGACTCGTCGGGCAACCTGATCGCGGTGCGCAAAGGCACGGGCGGCGGCCCCGTGATCGTCTTTGACGCGCATATGGACACCGTCTTCCAACCCGGATTGCAGATCAAGGCAACCATCCGCGACGGTAAGATTTATGCGCCCGGGATCGGCGACGACACGCGCAATGTCGAAGCACTCTTGGCGACGATTCGGGCGCTGAACGAAGCGAAGATTAAGACAAAGGGCGATCTGGTTTTCGTGTTCACCGTCCAGGAAGAAACCACGATGGATGGCGCCGAGGCCTACGTCAAAGAGAATAAGGGGAAGATTGATCAATACATCGCGCTCGACGGCGGCTACGAAGGTTTCACCTACGCTGGCATCGGCATCAACTGGTATCGACACCACATCATAGGCCCGGGCGGGCATACGCGCTCGCGCACGCCACCGTACTCGGCGTCGCTGCCACTGGCCCGCGCTATCGAGCGCATCTATCAGTTGAAGGTGCCGAACCTACCTTCCTCGAATCTGAACATCGGAATGCTCGGTGGATCGGAGGTAGTCAACGCAAAAGCGTCCGACGCCTGGTTCACCGTCGATTTGCGCTCGACCAGTAACGAAGTGATCGCGGATCTGGAAAAGCAAATCAAGATGATTTTGGACGAAGAAGCGGCACGTGTCGGGATGAAAGTTAAGACCGATATGATCGGCGCCTCGCCGGCGGCGGTGATTCCCGGCCATCGCGAATCGTATCTCGTGCGGATGTCGGAAGCCGTACACCGCGTGATGGGTTTCGATCCACCGATCGGCAATGCGGGTTCGAACAACTCGAGCGCGGCCCTGCGCGAAGGCATCTCTTCAATCTCCACCGGCGCCGGCCCCTGCGACGGCGCCCACAGCCTCGCCGAGAACTGCGAGATCGAACCGCTGTTCAAAGGGATTAAGAAGATTCTGTTGCTGGAGGTGGCGCTGGCGGGAGTGGAGTAGCGCTGCTGCTGGCGAGTTTGTTATCAGCCGGGTATTCTAACCCCCACCTCTCAAAGTCTCGACGACGCATTTCTTCTTCCAGCTTCTCGACGCTCGCTGAGAGTTCGGTTAAGAGATCCCAGTGCCCCAGCTTCCCAAGACTCCAGGCTAGGATGCCGAGCCGCGGGTCATGCTTGTAATTGCGCACAAGCTGACGCGCAACACGCTTGGGGATGTTCTGGAACAGGCGAGCGGAGACGTAAGTGTAGGTTATTCCATCGAGCTTCCGTAGCTTCGCCCACAGCCCAGCGTCTATCGGACATGCCCGTAAATACAATCGCCCAACATAAGCGAGGTTATTCAAATCCTGAGCCAGTCGGTCAATATGTTGTACTAAGAATGCCGCTTCAAAGTGGTCCACGATCAGAAGGGCACATTCCCATTCGTGCCACTGTTCCCAGCAATGTTGAACCTCCGACTCCCACCGAGCAGACCAATCTCGCCTAATAAGCTTGTAAGCGCGTTTACGCATCCCACGTCGTGACGATTGGAGAAACACCCGAACTATCGCACGTTGCCCGGTGACAGGCATTGCTTCGTATAGGCATTCGAGAAAGTATGCCACTTTAGCCTTTTGCGGATATGGAGTGTCTGCTAGAGCATCGACTAGTATATGCATGACGGAATCGCGGACTGCGAGACTCGCTCTTCCCACCTCGTCTAATAGCCGTGCGAGCACTTTCTCCCGTAACCGCTGGTCAATCGCGCTGTCGGCAAGCATTAGCTGGAGAGTTTCGTCAAGGGTGAGGCAGCTCAATAGGCCGCCAGCAATCGCACTTCGAAGAGGAGTGGTCGGCGCGCGGCCACATGATTTCTCCCAATAACGAAGTATGTAAGCTTGTCGAGTTGAGATCATGTTTCCTGTTTACTGTTCTATCGATCTTAGATCTTTCAGCAACCTCTCAAATGAAGTCTCAAAGGCATCATGGTCTTTCCAACTTGAGAAATCAGGTATGAAATACTCCCGCACCTCGGCCGCTAGGTCTTTACCGGTGTCGGCATCGAAGCACTCCCAATCACGTAGTGTTGAAAAATCAACCAATCGGATTGGGAAAAGCTTTCGCCTTTGTTCTTTGACCTCAACTTTCCTTGCTTTGCGAATTTCCGACATGACCCATTCACTTTCCATGCTGTTTTTAGAAAGCACAAGCAATAACCTATCGTGGATTTGAATCGCATGATCTATCTGTTCAAGGAGTTTCTCACCGCCCCGCAGGTCTTCAGGGGCAAACCAGACACGGATGTGTTCAGCTCTCAGCCGCGAGTGCAACCGCTTAGAAAAATCCTCATCTTTATGACTATGGCTAATAAAACACGAATAGAACTGAATTGATTGTTTTGCCCCAATAAGAGAGGGAAGATAGGTGACAAGATCATCCGGAACTCCACAGCCCCGTAAAAACGATTCCGGGATCTTCCCCCCTGATCTATAGAGGGTATCTACGCCAATGACTGAAGGCCCTCGATGCACTACCTTTTCAAGTCCTTTCGCGACACTCAAGTCAACGTTGCCAAAAATACTCCCTCCAAGGAAAGCCTGACTGAAGTCTGCATCATCAAGCCTTGCTCGCGTAAAATCTGTATTCCAAAGTAAGGCTTCGCTGAAGTTCACCTTCGTCAGAATGGCATGACTGAAATCCACTTCTTGAAGATTAGCCCCGCTAAGGTTCGCTCCGGTGAGATTCGTGCCGCGTAGATCAGCCCCAACCCGATACATTACGACTGTATAAGGTGCATCCATATCCTCGGGATAGGTGATAGTAAGTTCTATTCCAGCAAGATCTGCATTTGTCAGATCTGGAAATACGGGATCCTTTCGCCACTCATTCCAAGCTACTACTCCCTGCCGGAGTATTTTGAGATGCTCATCGTTTGCCATCCTATTTGACTCATGCAAAAACCCACCCGTGAACCCTCCCTCACGGTCGGGCTACTGCCCCGCTCAAGGCCTTGCGAGCCCGGTTCATCACGTCGTCGCCCGGCAGTGCTTCAAGCTCGCCCCTTAGATAAGCGTCATACCGACGCTGCGCTTCATCAATCCACAATTGCTCGACATCCGCATCGACCGATGCGTCTAACTCATCGATCAGGAGACGCGCGAGAGCGGCCTTCTGTTTCAATGGGAGCAATCGGGCTTGCCTCTCAATGTCGTCGAAATGTGTGCTCATGCCAGGCCCTCATCAGCCAGTTTTTGTTCCTGGGTTTTATCCAGCTTAGCGCACTCTCGTGCCAGCCGCCTACTGTCCCGGGCCAAAGCCCTCGTGAGCTCGGCCAGAGTCTCAAAGTACCGACGGTGTGTCCGACGCACTGCCTCTTCACTGGCGGCATCCAGCAGTACAACTTCATTCTCAACCCCTTTCCGATTGAGTTCTAATTCCAAGTTAAGCCGTGCCTCTTGGGCGATCTCCTTATCAGAGTCGCTGAAGCGTTCAATTCTCACCATGCGACCTTCGTCGCGATCGTATTCAATTAGAAAGATCATCTTTTCGTTTTCCTATCACGCTCACGCGTACGCTTCCACGCGCGGATCCGCATACACTATCCTTGCCCGTTCGAGCTGTGGCAAGAATTGGTCCTTTCGTTTCGAGGAGGCTTTCATGCGCTTGAGAGTCTATCGCAAGTCCCGTAGGGACGAAATGTTTATGCTTAGGACCTAGCCATACTAACTCCAGCCCATTTATGAAAGACAGAACATTCCGCTCCTAAAGGAGCTTAGGGGTTTGATTCTCTCGCGGGTTCCGTAAACATTTCGCCGCTAAGCAGCCTCTGAAAACAAAATGAGCCCGACCTCACGATCGGGCTCATTTGTAAGAGTGCCACGGGCGTCTCGCCCGTGGACCCACGCGCAAGATGCGCGTGCCACATCGAATTCCGTTGAGTACTAATACCCGTAGTACCCATCCTCGTAACCGTTCTCAAATCCCTGGCGGTAATAACGGCGGTATACCTCACGGTCGCCAAGCTTCGAGCTGTAATCATCGTTCGCGTTGCGATAGTCGCTGAAATCCGAATAGCTTCGATGGCGATTCTTCCTGCGGTCGTTGCGGCCTTGCTTGATGCCTTCGTTATAACCGGCGTTCAAGGCCGTCTGCCGCAATTCATAAGAGCCGCCGAATTGACCGTAGTAATCCCAATTGCGACCCCAGCGCCGATCCCTTCGATCTCGATTGCGGTCACGATCGTTCCGGTCGTTCCGGTTGTTTCCGTAGTTATTCGGATTCTCGGTGTCGTAGCCACTCTCGAACGCTTTCTGGAAATAGCGCCGGTATAGTTCGCGATCTCCGAGCCTCGAGCTGTAATCCTTAGTCGCGTCGTTATAGGCATTGAACTCCTGGTAGTTGCGGTAACGGTTCCTGGCGCGATCGTTACGTCCTTCCTTCGAGCCTTCATTATAGCCCGCGTTGAGGGCGGTTTCTCGAAGCCGAAACGAGCCGCCCCAGTTTGGGTAACCATCCCAGTTGCGACCACGCCTCTGCGCCGCAACATTCGTGCTCGCAGCGATGCCAATTCCAATAAGCAGGAGAGAGATTATGGCGGTACCGGCAAATCTCTTAAGTAATTCCCTTCTCATGTTTCCTCCCTCTGATGTCGTTTGAATCCAAGTCTGGGGGCCTGTATTGTGAACCCCTTTTTGAGATGATTCAAATCCGCCGAAGGTTCACCACGCCCACGCATACGCTTCCACGCGCGGATCGGTACCGGCGTTGAGTACTCCGGTTTTCAGATCTACCACGATCGCAGCCATCGCGCCGTTAGACCACGCACCCGTGACGCGCAACTTGTGGCCCCGCGCTGACAACTGCTTTTGCACAGCTTCCGGGATGCGGGATTCGACTGAGAGATCGCCGGGATACATCGTGTGCGGGAAAGGCGAGGCGGGAAATGCGCGGGTTGCCCACTTCGGAGCTTCGATTGCTTGCTGCACGTTCATCCCGAATTCGATCATATTCAGCAAGGTCTGCATCGTTAGCAGAACTTGCTGATCGGCTCCCGGAGTTCCGAGCACCATGTGTGGCTGGCCGTCTTTCATCACCAGCGTGCTTTGGAGAGTACTCCGTGGCCGCTTACCGGGCATCAGCGAATTTGCTTCGCCCGGTTCCAGCTTGTAGTAGTCGCCCCGGCAGTTGAAGATAAATCCCAGATCACCCATCACAACGCCCGTGCCAAACGCGCTATGCAAACTCGGAGTGAACGAGATCATGTTCCGCTCGCCGTCAACCACGGCGATGTAGCTCGTGTCGCCGTCGTGATCGCCATCGCCGGCGGTCGTGACTCTTACCGGGCGATCGAGGGGCGTTTTGTCGCTAGCGAATTTCTCGGCCGTCCCCGGACGAAATGCCAGAGAGGCCGTCGTCTCATCGATCAGCTTGCGCCGCTCGGCCGCGTACTCTTTCGAGAGCAAACCCGCGTATGGAATCTTGATGAAATCCATGTCGCCGAGGTACTTCTCGCGGTCGGCAAAGGCCAGCTTGATCGCTTCGGCGCTGGTGTGAATATAGTCGCCGCTGTTTAGTCCCATAGCCTTCAGGTCATAACCCTCGAGCATTTTCAGCGCGAACAATTCCGCCGGACCCTGACTGGCCGAAGGGTTCTTGTAAATCTGATAACCGCGATAATCGATCGATACCGGCTCTTCGACTTTCGCTGTGTACTTCACAAAGTCTTCATAGCGAAACAAACCGCCATTCTCTTCTGAAAACTTCGCCATCTCGCGCGCGATGTCGCCTTTGTAGAAGCGATCGCGGGCCGCCTTTAAAGACAAATGTCGCCCTTTGCGCGCATTCAGCTTCTCGGCTTCGATCAGCCGTTTCAAAGTTCGCGCCAGATCGGGATTACGAAAGATCTCACCCGCTTGCGGCGCACGGTTGTTCGAGAAGTAGACCTTCATGCTGGTGGGATACTTGCGCAGCTTCTGCGAAGTTGCGAGCGCCCGGGCCAGCGAATCGCCAACCGGAAATCCATTTTCGGCGAGGTCAATTGCCTCTGCCAGCACCTGCTCGAAACTCATCGTGCCCCAGCGATCTAAAAGGATGTACCACGCATCGACGGCGCCCGGCACGGTTGCGGATAGCAGGCCATCGTTCACTGGAAGCTTGCCGCCATTGTGCTCTTTGTACCATTCAATCGTGGCCAGCCGCGGCGCGGTGCCTTCGGCGTTGATTGAATAGACCTTCTTTGCGCGCGCGTCATAGACCAACAGCACCGCATCCGCGCCAACGCCGTTCATGGCCGCATCGACAATGCTGAGTACCGCCTGTCCTGCGACAATCGCATCGAATGCGTTGCCGCCTTTTTCCAGGATGCGCTCCGCCGCGCGGGTGGCTTCGGCTTTCATCGATACAGCGGCAAAATGGCGGCCGCGAACTACGGGTCGCATCGTTCTGTTGGTAGTTTGGGGTTCGCCTTCTTGTCCCATAGTCATCCCCGCAAGTAAACAAAGTACGATACTGACAAGACAGATTTGCTTTAGTGAGCGCATAAGGCTTCCTCTAATTTCGGTGAAGGCCGTGGCGGCCAAATCTCCCACATTCAAGCCTGGTGGTTGAGTTCGCCTGGATGCTAACGCTGCCGCGGCTAAGCAAGCAAGAGGTGGAACTGTTTCTATGGCTGTTCCCACTCAGCTCGTCTGCGGGCGAGGGCACCCGCGTTCCCAACTCAATTAAATTCGCGCTTCGGCGCTTCCTGCTCTACCCCCACTCGGCCGGCTTCAATTTTTGCCCGGGAGTAGTTCTCACCTTTGATCGGCTCTTCGGCCATCCGCCGCAGCATCGCGATCTGACCGACGTGCGTCAGCGCGTCAGCGATTGGTCCCTGAAAGAGACGTTCACAAGAAGCGGACAACTCGGCATCCGAAGCGAGATACTTGTCGAAATTCTCGAGCGCCTGGTGAAAGCGTTCGACTTCCTGGTTCCACGGCAGCGGTTCTGATTCATTCCAAGCTTCGGCGCCCTTCGCGATCGACAAACCCCAATCGAGCAGGTCACCGATATGCGCCAGAATTTTCGCCGGTGTGCGTTTGGTCTCTGAAGATCCAAAGGACGCAAATGATTCCGAAGCCCCGCGCACAGCTTTCGCTCCGCGGTAGGCAAGCGTGGCCACCGTGTGCCGGAGCATTTCTCGTTTTGGATCTTGATTGTTCATGAATGATTTCACTCCCAGCGATATTGAGTCTTGCGTGCTTGAACCTTCAGGCATTTCTTTCCCTCTGCCTTCGCGACGAAGTTTCAATAAGCATCCTCGCCCCGCCACATCACGGGCAATGTTTGCAAAACAATCTTCACGTCCAACAGCAGCGACCAGTTTTCGATGTAGTACAAATCCATCCGCACCATCTCGTCAAACGGCAAGCGGTTGCGCCCCGAAACTTGCCACAGACCGGTGATGCCGGGTTTCATGTCGAGCCGCTTGCGATGCCACAACTCGTAACTTTCGACTTCGTAAGGAATCGGCGGCCGCGGACCGACGACGCTCATGTCACCGCGCAGCACATTGAAGAGTTGCGGCAGTTCATCGATGCTGGTCCGGCGCAGGATCCGGCCCAAACGCGTCACACGATCGTCGGCGCGCAGCTTATACGCCGGCCGCTGGTCGTCACCCAGGTTCGAATCCGGCTGGCCCTTGATGTATCGCCGCTGAAACTCGCGATGTTCGGCGTCGTCAGTGCCTGCTCGCATGGTGCGAAATTTGTAAAAGAGAAAGACCCGGCCGTCCATTCCGACGCGTTCCTGTTTGTAGAAAATCGGTCCGCTCGAATCCAGCTTGATGAGCAAGGCGATCAGCAGCCAAAGGGGCGAGAGTAAGAGCAGCGCCAGCGAGGCGATGAATAGATCTGAACCCCGTTTGGCCACTCGGGCCGAGTTCGACAGCGGCGAGCGAAACAGCGTAACCATCGGCAGCGATCCGACTTGATCGATCTCAGTCTTGCTCGGCAGACAATTCAAAAGCGTCGGGGCGATGCGAAACTCGACACCCCGGCGGCGGCCGGTTTGGATCATCACGTCAAAGAGCGCTTCTCCCGGCACGTTTGGATCAGAAATGATCACCTCGTTCGCGCCTGATTCGCGAATCGCTTCGGGCAAGCCCCGCAGATCGCCTATGACCGGCACGCCTTCAAAGGTCGCTGCCGATCTTGCTGTATTGATCCGCGCGTTTCCAAAAACCGCGTCAACAATACCAATCACGCGGTATCCGAGTTCGGGCCGCGCGCGCATTTCCCGGATGCAAAGGACTGCTTCTGGTCCGCGACCCACGATCAACGTCGGAATCAAATTAACGCCGCGACGGCGCACCAGAATCTGGCCCGCGCGCAAAAGCATTCGCACCGTGCCCACACTCGCCAGCGCCAGCATGAAATCAAGCAGAAAAATGCCGCGCGAATATGAAAAAGCGCGATAGGCAACCCCGCCGCGATACATAAAGGTTGCGGCGACGATGAGCAGAGAGCCTATGGCGATGGCTTTGAAAACGCGCCCCATGTCTTCGACAAACGAGAATTCGCCGCGCACTCGATAGAGATCGTAGTAACGAAGCAGCAGCAATCTGATCGGAATCACCAGCGGCAGCAGCACCGCGTAAGGAGCAAACTCTCTGGCCCAGGTTAGGTTCCCCTGCGCGGTGCGATGAAGGATCGCTTCGTGGTGGCGAAGATAGAAAGCCATCGTGAACGAAAGAGTCGCGAGCACGATGTCGGTACCCACGAGCAGGGTTTTCACCAAAGGCACAACCCAACGCGGCGCACGCGCCGGGACGCGCACGGCGCGGGGGGCAGTTGAGAATTCTTCTACGCGCTCAGCTTTCATTAAGAGGTCACGGCGGCTCTGCCGCGTCGATTCAGTTCATTCCAATATTAACCTGGTGATTTCCGCTTTCACGCCTCTCGCCTCGCGAGGGTTAGGGCGTGATTTCTTCTGGACCGTCAACGATTCAATTTCCTCCCGCGAACTCATCCGTTGCAGCCGCCCCTCACTCACAAGTTGTTCATCAATCGCGGCCCACTTGCCGGCGTAGACACTAACGGCGGGAACGCCCAGCGCCGCCGCCTCGCGGTTCATTGTCCCACCCGCGCTGATAACCAGATCAGCAGCGGCGACCAAGTTCGCGCCATCCAGGGCTGCGCGCGGCATAATTACATTGAGCTTCCGCTTTGCGTATTCCGCGCGCTGTGCGTCAGAGCGCGGCAACAGAATGATCTTCACATCGTGGCGAGAACTCAAATGCACCAGCAACTCGTCGAACAGTTCGTTCTCAAAACGATGATACAGCGCTTCACGCGCGGGAGGACGAGCCACGACCAGCACATCTTCGCTCGCGATGCCGAGTCCACGCAACTTTGCGGCGAACGCCGCGTCAGGCGTAAAGTCGGCGAGATAGACGTCTTCTTTCATGCCGTCGTAACGCTTCACTTTCCGTAAGGACCCGCCGAAGCGCCGCAATTCTGCCGCCGGGAAGGCGCGCGGCACGATCACACGCGAAGCCAGACGAAACGCCAGATGGTTCGCCGGTTGGTGCTCATAGTCCATTAACGTAACCGCTTTGATCCCCAGCGCTGCTGCCGCGGCAATCTGGGCGTAAGAGTTGTGGCTCAACGCCAAATCAATACCGCGATCGCGCGCCCATTTGCGCAGGGCGCCCGCGCGTCCAATCAAGTTACCCGCTTTGCCGGTTAAAGATCCGCCACCGTGCCCGCCGATGACGTGCGGGGTCAGGCCGGCCTCCGTCGCCAACTCGACCGTCTGCGCAAAATCACGCGCGGTGATTTCAACCTGGTGCCCACCCGCGACAAACTCCGGGATCAACGCGCGAAAGAACGGCACGTGCGGCGAGTTAGCTAAGTCGATCCAGATGCGCATAGGATCAAGTCAAAAGGAAAAAGTAAAAAGGCAAAAGTTTCTCATAAGGTTCGTTGAGAACGTCTGGCGGAGACAAAAATCGATCCCAGAATACGCTTGAGTTCCTCGGCCTCGTCTCTCAGTTCAGCCAGCTTTTTCTCAGGCATGATTCCCGCGGCTATAAGGAGTCTTAGCCAATAGTGAGTTTCGCGTGCTTCCTTCAAAGCAATAGAGTTCTTACTAATGAAATCCGGTTTGCTCTGAGCAGCCTGTGCTTCCTCAGCGTTTGCGCCTACCGAGGTGCCAGCGTTTAGGAGTTGCCGACTTACATTTCGACTAACGCCAGGTTTCTTATCAAGCTCATGGCAGAGCTTAATGATGCGCACAGCGAAGTCAAAAGTTCGCTCTCGAATATCCCTGGGACTCTTGGACATGGAGATCCTCCTTCTTTTTGCCTTTTTCCTTTTTCCTTTTTCCTTAGCGGATTCAACTTGGAAGTGCAACAGACTGTTGTTTGAAAAAGACTTCATTGGGCGTTCGGTAACCAAGCGTCTTACGAGGCCGGTTGTTTAATAAGTCCTCGACGTGTTGCAGGTCGCTGTCTGAGATCCTGGAGAACTCATACTTCTTGGGAAAGTACTGGCGCACGAGACCGTTGGTGTTTTCGTTCAGGCCTCGTTCCCAGCTGGAATAAGGATGCGCGAAGTAAATGCGCGCCTGGAGCCCGGCGGCGATCAGCTCGTGGTCACAAAACTCTTTACCATTGTCTACCGTTATGGTGTGCACCTTAGCAGCGAGCGGCGCTAACAGCTCGATAGTGTTGTCCTTCATTTCGGCCGCTCCTTTTGTGGCCAGCCTGCGCAGGCGTGTCAGCTTTGATTTACGCTCGACGGCGCTGAGGATGCCGCCTTTATGGCGGGCACCCACGATAGTGTCGACTTCCCAGTCGCCGAACCGGCGTTTGCTGGCCACGATCTGGGGACGCTTATCTATGCTGATTCTGTTGGGGATCTGGCCCCGTCGGATGTAGCCGCTATAACGCTTGCGCTGTTTCTTTTGACTGCGTAGATGGCGGTGCAGCGTGCCCCCGCGCCGTTTGTCTGCATAGACGTAAAGGTAGATCCATTCATGGCTCACGCTTGGCTGTTTCGCGCGCTTCAGATGCCCGGTGATTTGGTCCGGACTCCAGTCCTGGCGCAAAAGTCGCTCGACCTCTTGCCAAGTCTGCCAGGCAATACGCGAACGATAGGCATCGCATTGCCGGCTGTAAGCCAGTTCGTCTGCCTGGTAGTGGCGATAGCCTTTCTGGCCGCGGTTGCGCCGCAACTCACGCGAGATGGTGCTCTTATGGCAACCGATCAGCGCCGCGATGTAAGTCTGGTTATGGCCGGCTTTCTTCAAAACGTTTATCTGGTATCTTTGTTCTCGGGCAAGCTGCGTATAGTTCATTTGGGTGCTTCTTTGACTTGGTGGTTGGAAAAGCACGCTTACGCTACCGCAGCTTGCCCTTATCCACTAGTTTTCAAAGTTGCACTTCAAGTTGAATCCACCCTTCTTCCTTGCCTTCTAAAAGCAGCGCCAACGCATACATCATCCATGCTTCGGACCAGCGCATGTACGGAATGCGCACCGTGTGAAACCGGCGGCGTTGGTAATAAAAGAAGCCGCGATCGTCGCGCAGGTTGGCAATGGCCCACTCTGCGATCTGTTCCGCGAGATTCATTGCCCCGGGAACACGCCCGCGCAACTCTACCAGCGTAACAATTGCTGAGGCCGCCGAGTGTGCGTCGGCGGGATAGAGACGATCGGGATAATACTTAGGCCAACCGTTGTCCAGGAAAAAGCGTTCTCTCCAAAACTCGTAGCCGCGAATGAGCGCGGGTTCGTGTTCACCTCGGGCAGACTCACAAGACTCGATAATTCGCGACAGGCTCATCAGCACAAATGCCGTATGAAAATTGTCGGCCCAAGATTGATAGTCTCTGTCGCCATATGCCCACGAGCCGTCCGCGCGCTGGTGTCGAACAACATATCGCGCGGCGCGCATCGCCCAATCACACAGACTCGCTTCCCCCGTCAGCTTGCCTATCCGTGCCAGGGTCTCAGCCGCAAGGAGACTCGCATTGAAAACGCGTGTTTGATCGAGCGGTGAATAGCTAAAGCAAACTTCATCACTAGCTTCATCAGTCCGCTTTAGATCGTTGAGGATAAAGTCAGCAACGGTGCGCGCTAACGGTAGGTAGTCTGCGTGTCCAAAGACTTCGGCAGCTTCGCACAGGGCCCGTGCCGCAAAGGCTGTCGGCACGATTGTCGGGGCACCGCGCGGGGCGAAGAAGGCGCGAGATTGCCAGTCAAAGTTGTAGCCCCATGCAGCTCCTTTGAAACTCTTCAGGCGCATCGACATCAGATCGTCCAGCAGCTCTCTCGCCTCGATCTCGGTTTCCTTAGTCGGCGTGCGGCGGTAGTCAGCCAGGGCGGCCAGGGCAAATAAAGCAATGGCCTTCGAATTTCTTTCTCGGGGGATGCGAACCAGAGGACGAAAGTTGATCGGCGAGCGTTTGTGGAATTGCGTCCAGACGAGGCGGGCCGTACGCGAGTGTTTGAGTGGCGTCGCCTGAAACAGACGGCTGTTCAAAGCATCGTAAGGATCATAGCCGGCAAAACCCTGCGCGCGGCACCATTGCCAGAGGTCCTGGTGGGCGGTTGTCAGATCGATTGTCATTTTGGAGTGCAGCAGCAAGCGAAGCGGCGATGGCGCTTTGGATCGAGTCAGTACCGAGAGCGGTAGCGACCGGGTGCCAGCTTATCTGAACCGACCCCCTGACAAGAACCCGGTCGCTACCGCTCTCGGTACTGACTCGTTACCGAAGTTTCGATTCTTCTCGGAGTCTCAACAAAGCTTTCGCGCCACAACTCAAACGACAGCAGCGTCCAGAGCAGCTTGCGATGATTCGCGACGCCGCGTTCGTGTTCGTCCTGCAGCCTCGCCACATATTCGGCGTTGAATAGACCGCTGCGACGCAGACGTTCAGGCGACAGAAGGTCGCGCGCCAGCGGACGCAACTCGCCTTTCAACCACTTGGCAAACGGAACTCCGAAACCCTTCTTGCCGCGCCGCCAGACGAACGGAGGCACCAGACCTTTCGCGGCCCGCTTGAGAATATACTTCGACGTGTACCCGTGAAGCTTGTAACGCGAGGGCAGCGAGGCTGCAAACTCTGCCACGCGGTGATCGAGATAAGGCGCCCGCACTTCCAGGCTGACCGCCATGCTCGCGCGGTCGACTTTTGTCAGGATGTCTTCCGCCAGGTAAAGCTGCGTGTCCAGACTCTGCATGCATTCAGTTAAGTTGTTCGAGTCACATTCAGCAAACAAACGGCGTGCATCACGATAGATGTCCGGCTCGGTGGCTCGCTTTACATCTTCAGAGAGCAGCAGTTCCTGATCGTCTGGTGTGAACGAGCCGAACCAAACATGATGCCTGGCGACTTCATCGTAATGGGAAGCCGTTATGAATCGCCTGGCCCGATAGTCGAACGAAAGATTGCTGGTCTTAACCGGCAGATGGTTCACGACCGGCTCGATCAAGCCGCGGCGTATGAAGCGCGGCACGCGCACGTAAGCGCGGGCCATGTGATGGCCGAAGTACATGGGATAGCCGGCAAAGATTTCATCGCCACCGTCGCCGCCCAACGCCACAGTCACGTGCTTGCGGGTGAAACGCGACAGCAGATATGTCGGCACCACCGAAGGATCGCTGCACGGCTCGTCCATCCATGAGCCAATTTCGCCAACCAGATTCGCCGCCAGACTGGCGCTGAATCGCTCTTCATGGTGATCAGTGCCGAGGAATTTGGCGACTGCGCGCGCGTAATGCGATTCGTCGAATGAGCTCTCCGCAAATGAGATCGAAAATGTTTTGACGGTTTCCGACGACGCCCGCACGGCCAACGCCGTGACCACGGAAGAATCGATGCCGCCGGAAAGCAGCACTCCCAAAGGCACGTCTGAAACCAGACGCATACGGACGGAATTGGCCAGTAGTTCGCGGAGTTGCTCGGCTGCTTCCGCCACGCTGGGTGCCGGTTGACGCGTCTGGTAACTCAAACGCCAGTACCGCTCAACGTTGATCTGGCCGGCTTCGAGGGTCAGGGTGTGCGCTGCCGGCAGCTTGCTGATCCCTTCGTAAATCGAAAGCGGCGCCGGCACATAGTCGAACGAGAGATATTGACGCAGCGCCTGAAGATTCAAATTTGGCCGCACAGCCGGATGGGCCAGCAGGACCTTTGGCTCAGAAGCGAACAACAAAGTGCGATCGAAGACACCCCAGTAGATCGGCTTTTCGCCAAAACGATCGCGCGCGATGAACAAACGCCGGCGGCGGTCGTCCCACAGCGCGAACGCGAACATGCCGTTGAGATGCTGGACCATTTCGCGGCCGTACTCTTCATAAAGGTGAGGCAGGACTTCGGTGTCTGAAGCGCTGCGGAACGTGTGGCCCCGCGCTTCCAGGTCGGCGCGCAACTCGCGGTAGTTGTAGATTTCGCCGTTGAGGATGACCGCGATGCTGTCATCTTCGTTGAAGGTCGGTTGCTCTCCGGTGAGGAGATCGATGATCGCCAGGCGCCGCATGCCTAAAGCGACGCCGTCCTGTAGCAGGTAGCCTTCCGAATCGGGCCCCCGATGCACCATGCGGTCGCACATCGAGTGCAGCAGGTCCTCTCCGCCTTCAGGAGGCGGCGTGCGCGGATCAAGATTGGCCCAACCGGTGATGCCGCACATAAATTTAGTGAGCAGTGAGCAGTGAGCAGTGAGCAGAAGCTCCGCACTGCTTATCTGTAATCAATATGACTATCACAACCATCGCGTTCAGAATTAACCGCCCACTGCTCAAGGCCTGCTGCTCACTTATCAAATCCGATCCTCTCCCGCACCGCATAAACCGCCTTTGCCTGCGATTCGTGATAAGTGCGCACCTGCATTTCCGCCAGCAGGCCCATCAGGAAAAACTGTATCCCCAGCACCAGCATGACCGTTGTCAGCACCGGCAAGGGCGTCTGGATAAAATCGGCGTGATGTGGCCAACTGGCAAACTTCATCAGGAAGGCGAAAACGGCGCACAGGAACGAAACGACGAACGTCAACAAACCGCACCAGCCGAAGACGTAAAGCGGCTTCGTCTGATACGAAGCCATGAACTTTATGGTCATCAGATCAAAGATAACTTTGACCGTCCGCGACAACCCGTATTTCGATTTGCCCATCGTGCGCGCGTGATGCTCGACCGGGATCTCAGTAACCCGGGCGCCGGACCACGAAGCGTAGATGGGAATGAAGCGATGCATCTCTCCATAGAGATGAACATCGGCAAGCGATTCGCGCCGGTAAGCCTTCAAAGAGCATCCATAGTCGTGCAGCGGTACGCCGCCAATCCAGGAGATCACTCGATTCGCAAGCATCGAAGGTATCCTGCGGGTAAACAGCTTGTCATGCCGGTTTTTCCGCCAACCGGAAACCACATCGTAGCCTTCGTCGATCTTCTCTAATAGCCGGACAATATCGGCCGGATCGTTTTGCAGATCTGCGTCCATCGGGATCAGCACTTCGCCGCGCGCAGCGTCGATACCCGCGGACATCGCGGGCGTCTGGCCATAGTTACGTCGCAGCGCAATCACGCGGACGCGCGAGTCTTTGGCGGCGATTTCGCGCAACACCGCCAGGCTGCCGTCAGTCGAACCATCGTCGACGTAAATGATCTCGGCCGAGCGACCGAGCTGTGCCAACGCGCGATCCAACTTCTCGTGCAGCGGGCCCAGGTTGGGCTCCTCGTTCAGGACCGGGAGAAAGACAGAGATATCGGGTGTATCAGTCATGCTCGCGCCTGTATCTTTCGCTTTCGCAAAAGCCTTTTCTCCGGCGATTGTTCGCATCACGCGGCGCTGCGAAGCTTCTCCTTAACCCAACGGCTCACAAGCTTATCGGCAGGAATGCGCTTCTTCCTGGCAAGGGCACGCACTTCGTTATATAGAGAGCCATCCATCGAGATGAGGTGAGTTCTCTTCTTTATGTCGAACCTACACTCCACATCCTCAAAATATTCTTCATAATCCCCGCTGTCGTGAGTATCCCAGAACTCACCTGCTTCTTCGAGGCTGGCGAAATGCTCGGGCAAAGGATCTCGTTTCTTCTTTGCCCCGCGTCTATTTGTTGTTTTGCTAGCCATAGTCCATTCAATTTCAATCTCTTCGTGCCACGCAAACTATTGAAACGCCGAACGGGAAATTCATTCTTCGCAGCCACCAGCTTTCGGCGCCCAGGATGCGCCCCAACAAGCCATTCAACGCGCCGATCGTAATGTTGTTCTCAGAAACCGGCCGCTGTCCAGTTAGTCGCATCAACAATCGACCGAAGAGAATCGGAGCGAAGAAGGTAATGTTCGCGTAACTTGCGCGTTCGACGGTCAATCCAGCGTCTCTAAGCTTTTGTTTCAACTCAGGTAGAGTGTAACGGCGCCGATGATGGCTAATGTCATCCTGCACTCCCCAAAGAAACATGAACGCCGGCACGAACAGCACTGCGCGTCCGGCGGGACGGAGCACCCGGCGCATTTCGCTGAGGCCGGCAATATCATCATCGAGATGCTCTACGACATCAAGCCCGGTGACCAGATCAAACGAAGCATCTTCGAAAGGTAAACTCTCTGCCGCGCCCTGCTTTACCTTCGCCAGGCCGCGCGCGCGACAGAAGTCGAGGGCTTCGGTCGACACGTCAACTCCTTCGGTGGCGCCGAACTGCGCGAGCATTTGCAGATTGGCTCCCGTGCCACAACCCACATCAAGAATCCGCGGCCGCAGTTCTCCGATGTCCCGGCATGCCATCTCGACAAACGCCTCGATGATGCGGCGGCGGCCGGCGAACCACCAGTGTTTTCCCTCGACCTCGTACATGATCGAGTAGGTGTGCTGTTGCATTTCGCGGGGGAGTGAATCTGCCATGCTGTTAGCGGTGGTGGCCATGATGCTCGAAAAACTTCAGTTTGTCGCGTCCTGCCTATGATCGCCTATCCCGACGACAACGACAAACTAAAGTTTGTCGGACTGGTTTTCACGAAACCACTCAACGAACTTTCCAATTCCCTCTTCGATCTGCGTTCGCGGATCATAGCCCAGCAGCCTTCGCGCTTTGCTGATGTCGGCGAACGTTCGCGGCACGTCGCCCGGTTGTGGCGGTTGGCGGTCGATCTCGGCGTGCCGATCGAGCGATTTCTCCAACAACGAAATCAATTCGCGCAGCTCGACCGTGCGCGACTCGCCCAAATTAATGACTTCGTACTTGCTCTGATCATAATCGATCGCCGCGCGCACGCCCGCGATGATGTCGTCAACGTAGGTGTAGTCGCGGCGCGTAGTGCCGTCGCCAAACACTGGTATAGGCTTGCCCGCGCTCATTAGCTTCGCGAACTTGCGAATCGCCAGATCAGGGCGCTGTCGTGCGCCATAAACCGTGAAGAAGCGCAGGCACACGATGCGCATGTCATAGAGGTGGGCGTAGGAATGACAAATCAACTCGCCGGCCGCCTTGGTCGCCGCGTAAGGAGAAATCGGATTAAGGATTGGGTCATCTTCGCTGAACGGGACTTTCGCGTTCATGCCGTAAACAGAAGACGACGACCCAAAGACAAACTGCTTCACGCCATGGGTACGGGCCAAATCGAGCAGATTGAGCGTGCCGTTGATGTTCGTCTCGACGTAAAGCCGCGGCTCTTTCAATGACGGCCGCACGCCGGCGCGCGCCGCGAGGTGCACGATGCAGTCAAAAGCTGGGTCGCCAAATGCCGCGGCCAGTTGTTCGTAATTGCGAATGTCCGCCGGGACGAGTTTGAAGTCAGGATTTGCCAGATGCGCGCGCACGTTCTCGCGCTTGATTGCGGGATCGTAGAAGTTGTTGAAGTCGTCAATTACAGTGATGCGCCAGCCGCCTTCGGCCATCAGGCGATCGACCAGGTGCGATCCGATGAAACCCGCGCCGCCGGTGATGAGAATGTTTTTCATCTCAAAATATGATTAACCACAAAGACACCAAGGGCACAAAGGATCTGATATCGAAAATCTGCAATCCGGCTCTATCTTTGGGCCTTCGTGTCTTTGTGGTGGACCTCTTTTCACTTCGTCGCATAGATCCATAAATGCCAGCCCCACCGTGACGCCAATGCCGATTCAAACGAACGTGGCAGCAAGTTACCAATCAGCGGTATGAAGCGCTTGTTAAGAAAGTACGCGCGCAATTCAACTTCGCGAAAGTCTTTGAATAGCTCGCGGGCTTCACGCCGCGAGTATACGCGCGCCAAAGGATTGCCGGCGCCATCCGTGCTCTGGCTGAGAAACTCATCCGACGAAGCATCGGCATCGTTCCTTCCGGTTAATAACCCGGCGTGTTCTCTCAACGAGTCCAACGGCTCACCAGTCAGACGATGAATGATCTTGATCCCGCTTTCGCTTTTCAGCAGACCCGCCCCCGCGCGACGCAAGATGCGGATGCCGACACGATAGTTATAGCTGCCGCGATGATACAGCATCACGACGGCGCGGCCGCGTGGTTTCAGCACCCGATGGATCTCCTGCACGGCGCGCTCGGTGTCGGGAGTGTGATGCAGAACGCCGTGGGAATAAATCAGATCGAATGAGTCGTCTGCGAAATCCAGGTTCTCGGCATCCGCAACGCGAAACTCTCCCGGCAAGCCCGAAACCTCAAAGCGCGTTCGCGCCAGCTCAATCGCGGCTTCGGTAAGGTCGATCCCGGTGTACTGCGCACCGGCCTTGGCGTACTGCGCACCATCAGTACCCAGGCCGCAGCCGATCTCCAGTACTCGCAAGCCGCACGCGCCGGCAAAATCTGCCGCGTCGGGGATATGCCACTCTTTGGCGTAGCGATGCGCTTCGACGCGCTTAAAGAACTCGGGTGTACCCATGGCCGCATCGCTGAACTTGGTGCCGCAGGGATGCGCCTGCCAAAAGGCGCGCACGCGTTCTTTGAGATCGCTGTTTGCGTCGGTTGGATTTGAATGCGAGATTGCCATGAATGCCAGTTTGATTTCTCATTAGCACCCCGCTTCAGCGAGGTGAGTAGGACAATATTTATTTGAGTCTAGCCGTTTCAACGGCCTCCCGTAAACCGTTGAAACGGTTTCACAGGTTGGACTCTTCTATGGTTGGTCACCTCGCTAAAGCGAGGTGCAAATGAGAGTTTCGGATTAGGTCGATCTTCAGGCCTAAACGATAGACTTGAGCGACTCGCTCGGTTAGGATTGGCGCAGTTGGCTCGAACTCATGATTACTTTTCAGATCTCAGGTCACTTAACCGAATTCACGGGCGGTCGCGTCGAGATCGAACTGGATGGCTCATACTCGACCGTGGGCGAAGCCCTCGACCGTCTCTGGAGCGAGCACGTCGGCTTGCGCGATCGCGTGCTGAACGAAATGGGCGAAGTGCGGCCGCATGTAAATGTCTTCGTCAACAGCCAGACCGTTAGTCGCGATCAAGTCCTGCAAACGACGCTGTCCGGAGACACTGAAATCTGTATCATGCCGGCAGTGAGCGGCGGATGACACTCAGTACCACCTGCGTCAGCGGGCGGGTCGGACGCTCAACTCAGACGATGAGTCGGAACCCTTCGAGAATTTAGCCGTATAATCCACCGACTATGTTTTGCCCAAGCTGCGGATCCGAGGAACGTCAGGCGACCCAGTATTGCCGCGCCTGCGGCACTGACCTGCGGGCGGTGCGGGTGAGTATTGAACGGCCTGACTCAATTACCGAGTCAGCAGTCTCGGCCCGTGAAGAGATCGGCCGCGCAGTAGCGCAGAAGATTCGCGAGATCAAAGACCCTGGCGAATTGAATCGCCTGACCGAACGAGTTCTGCCGCAAATCGAAGGGTTTTTGGAATCGCACGAAGAGAAGCGTTTGCGCCGCCTGCGGAGCGGAACGATAGCCGCCCTGGTAGGGTTGGGAGTTGGCATACCCGCATTGATATTCGCCGCCGGTATTAACAACGATGAGTTCCGTACCTTTTTGGGCTTTGTGGTGGTGTTTGCAGCAGTAGCGTTGACCACCGGGATTGGTTTTGTACTCAACGGTCTGCTTTTCTCCAAACCGGGAAAAGCGATGGAAGACAAAGCGGCAAATGCTTGTCTGCAAAACCTCCTTGACCCTGGTTACGCGCCGCCGTCAACGAAAGCGAGCGAAGCGCAGCCATCATTTAGCTCACAAACCACCTCGAATCTGGCGCCGGCTTCCGGCTCGTCGGTCACCGAGGGCACTACTCATCATTTGAAGACTGAACGCTAACAGGGCTCGGTATGGAGTGCTTTGACTTGTCACCGCTTTTGAAAGCGCCGACTAGTCGGCGCACTCCAAAAGAGGCTACACCCCGCCGGAGTTGATATAAACTAATCGAATGGCAATCGAGCTCGCAGGCGGGTGCCGCGTTTCCGACATGTGCGAAGGCGATCCCGTAGTTGACGGCATGTTGCGCGTTCGAAATCAGATTGGCCGGGCGACCGGCGCCCAGGCCATCTCGCTTCGCGTGATGGAAATCTCCTCTGGTTGGCCGGCGAGGCTTCGTAATGGAGACTGTGATGAGATCCTTTATATGGTGGGATCCTGGGAGCGCGAGGAGTGCTGGGAGCGCGGACTTCCGTACGTGCGAAAACGCCAATCCGGAGAAGCGATCGAGCTTACCTGGGTTTTCATCGATGGTCGCCGCTATGAAGTTGGCCCCGACACGGGAATCTACATTCGGCCGCGTGAGACCCTTATAGTTATCCCTCGAGGGCCTGAGCCAATTGTGGTAGTAAGCGTGCGGTGTCCCGAACCCGAGTCCGAGCCTGAGCCTGAGCAAGACTTCGACCTCAGCTCGGCACTCGTTCCTGCCTCTGATTCGCCGCCGCCGGCGCGGCCGCCGTTGGTCCGCCTCGCTGATCGTCCGGCACAGCCCACCGCCGACCGCTGGTATCGCGTTTTGATTGACGACGAAGTCGGCAGCACCCAGGCAACGCAGTTTGTCGGCTCGATCCCGCCCGGCCGTGCGCCCGATCATTTTCACCAATATGAAGAAGTGCTTTTCATTCTGCGTGGCGAGGGTCGCATGTGGGCCGGCGAAACCAACACACCTATCGCGCCCGGCTCCTGCATTTATCTGCCGAAAGGTCAGGTTCACTGCGTCGAGAATACCGGCACAGATGAGTTGCGCCTGCTGGGCGTGTTTTATCCGGCGGGCAGTCCGAGTGTGCGGTATGATGTTTAGGCGTTTTCTTACTCTTGTGCAGGGATTGGCCGCGGCAGTTCGTCCCAGGTTCGGCCGTCCAAGACTCGTCCAGTTGTCGACTTTCGAGTACCACCCCATTGTTTGAAAAAGAAGGGGACGCCTTCTGTCACACAATCATTGCGAATGCTTCGGACCCAATTAGGATCAATCGGTCTCGCATGAGGTCCCGACTCACCTCCGACGATGACCCAATCAATGTTCCTCAAAGATAGCTTCTTAATCGGACCTAAGAGCGGTTCAACCGAGAGAAACTTGACGGCCGCAGGAATATCGCTCAAATCATCGATTCGATACGTGTAGTCTTCACTCTCGACGCTTACTCCCATCCAGACGTTCGAGGGCCAAACCAATCTACTCGCGATTTCTGCCAATCGTTCGGATCGCTTCGTCAAGACCTGAAAGACATGCCAGCGAGCTTCAGCCATAACCTGGAATACCTTCTCTAAATACGAAAGCGGCACTTCGTCATGGAACAGGTCGCTCATCGAATTCACGAAGACCAATCGGGGCTTCTTCCACGTCAGTGGCTGATCGATTACATCCGGTTGAAGTGTAAGTTGGAATCCATTGCGATAGCGCGCTTGTCCCATCGACTCCAGTCGTTTTGCCATTCTTTCTGCATAGCAGTGTTTACAGCCAGGACTAACTTTGGTGCACCCCGTCACGGGATTCCAAGTAGCGTCAGTCCATTCGATTGATGATTGTTGAGCCATAGTTAACTAAAAGAGACCAAGCTGGTCGTCACTGTATTTCTTAGATTGTTCCCAAAATTTCTTACCGAGTTCGTGCCGACTGAACAAAGCCAAACGATACAAGGGGAGGTTCTTCTCGGTTGAGCGTACGAGCTTAGTTTCTCCGATCGGCGCACGAATATATCGTCTCATCTCCATCTGGCGAGAGAAACGATTCATCAGATAAGAGCTGAAACTTTCGCCGTGCTCCTTCGCCTCCGCCCACTCAACTCTCCACTGCGAAACACCCAAAAATCTTTCTACCGTAGTGTTCCCTGGCACTTCGTACTTGGAAATGTTTCTGCTTGCATCCATATCGGTTGCTATCAGCACCAAGAAGTCGATAAAGCGGTCGGATAGTCGGTCGATAGTATCGAAGGCCAAGTCCCCTAGATTGTAAGGATCGACAAAGCAAAAGCTTAGTACTCTAAAACCTTGTCTGTGCTTCGGAATCTGGTCGAGAATTTGCGGTATGAGTTCATTCGCATCGCCCGGCTGGTAGGCGACGTTCGCTCTGGAATAGTCTCTGCGTACTCGCGTCTCAAGCGCTTGAGCCTTTTCTTTGTTCTTCTCGCAAAATATGTATTGGTCAAATGGTGGATCAGCAGCTAGCGCGATGAATGGCGATCCCGCAACTATTTTCGTTGTTCCTTTGACCCTGGATCGCCCACTGCCCGCGAATAGGTCTATATAAACGCGGCAGTCCCATTTGCCCATCATCGAAGCGGAGAATAACTGGACATACAAGTTGAGCAGTTGGTATTTCTCCTGACCCCAATCACCAATTTCCTCGGTAACGAGGCCATCGTCAACCAATGTTGGGAGTTCGTGGGCCATATTTCGTCTCGTGAGATCGAGGACGATGTCTTAGCTGCGCGGATTATAGGGCGAGGATCAAGTAAATACCACCACATTCTTCTCTTGCAAGGGCCTATCCAATCAAGTCACTCAAAATCCCCATCGCCTCCTGCACCTCTTCATCCGTATTGAAGAAATGCGGCGAGATGCGCAGGCCCACGCCGGGGCGGCAATCGACAAAGACTCTTCTTTCCGCCAAACGCTTGACCATCTCCGGGCCATCGTCAACATAGATCATTACTGAGCCACCTCGGTGCTCGACGCCACGCGGGCTGTTCACCTTCCAACCCTGCTCCAACGCAACCTCGATCATCCATTCCGTACGGCGCTGTGATTCCCCTTGAATCGTTTTCACTCCGACCTCTTCAATAATCTGCAGGCCGGGCAGAACGGAATAAAGCGCGGGGATGCTGGGCGTTCCCTGCGCGAAGCGGCGCACCGAATCGCTGTAGTGCATTGGCGCGGCCGCAAACGCAAACGGCGAATCGTGCGCTACCCAGCCCGTTAATCGTGGCTGTAAATCTTTTTGAAGATCAGGTCGCACATAGAGATAGCCGCATGCCGGGCCGCCACACAACCATTTGATCGTGCCACCGATCAGAAAATCGACTTTCCAATCACTCGCCGCCAACTCAACCGCGCCGGCCGACTGGTAGACATCCAGCAGGACCAGCGCGCCGTGCTTGTGGGCGCGCTCGACTATGGCCTTGGCATCGACGCGATACGAACTGCGAAACGAAACGTGCGAAAGCGCGACCAGACAGGTCGTGTCGTCAATCGCGTCCAAAATGTCTTCAAGCCGCACCGTGATGCCGTCGTCGCTGTGAACGATCTCGACATTCGCGCCCAGACGGCTTTGCGCGTCCCAGATGTATTCCATCGACGGAAAATCCAGCGCGCTGGTGACGATCTTGTTTCGATCGCCCGCACTGAAATCAAAGCACGAGGCCACGCTCGAGAGCGCGATCGAAGCATTTGGTTGAATCTGAACCGTTCCGGGTGATCCACCCAGAATGCCGGCGATACGATCGCCGACGTGCGTGGACATCTCCCACCAGCTCGAGGCCCAGGCATCTTCGCTGGTGTGATGTTCCCAGGCTTCGTAGTAAGCCAGCATCGACTCGCGCGCGCCTCGCGGCACGGGGCCGAGGCTATGACTCAGCAGGTGTATGCCGGAAGCGAGTGTCGGGAATTCTTCGCGACGGCGATTGAAAGGAGTTTCAGGTTTCACGTTTCGAGTTTCGAGTTTCGAGTGAAGGCGCACTCTTGAGTTCTAAAAGCTCCGTTAGGAGCTTTTTACGCCCTGATCTGTGAAAGCATCTTCTCTAACCCTGCTGGATCCGTTCTCAGGCTTTCCAAAACACGTTCTGCTTCTTCACCAATCGGCGGATCGATTGTCTCTTCGCGAATGTGCCGGAGGATCTCGCCGGCGACAAACTCCTTCGTCATCTTGGGTACGTCGGCGCCGCGACTCATGTCTGTGTCGATCGTGGTCGGCATCACGGTGATCACGTGCACGCCTTTGTCAGCCAGATAAGCACGCAGCGCTTGACCAAGCGAAAGCAGCGCCGCCTTGCTCGCGCAATAGGTACCAACGAGCGGCAGATTCACTTTGGCAAAGGCCGTGGCCACATTGACGATCATTCCTTCGCCGCGGTCGATCATTGCCGGCGCCAGGGCCCGCGCCATCCGCAACGCACCGAAATAGTTCACGTTCATCTCATCCAACGCATCTTCAAAGTTCATTTGCATCGGATCACCGTAACCAGCCACGCCGGCATTGTTGATTAGGATATCAACGAAGCCGAGCCCGGCCGCCGCGCCTATATCGCCCTTATTAGTAACGTCGAGTTTGATAGGCATAACCGGCGCTCCGCTCGCCGCGGCATCGCTGGTCAGCTTCTCTATGTCTTCCCTCTTGCGCGCCCCCGCAAAGACTTCACGCGCGCCTGCTTTGGCAAACGCGAAGGCCAAAGTGCGGCCCAGGCCGCGACTGGCGCCAGTGATTAAGACCCGTCTGTTTGCAATGTCCATAAGAATTGTCCGACAAAACATGAGGTCAGTACCACCCTGCGTCAGCGGGTGGGTTCAGCGGTCACCCGGCGCGTTGAGTGTTTGGATCCACCCGCTTACGCAGGTGGTACTGACTTATTTGCACGCATCAATCTCGCAAAGCCGTAAAGCGCGGCCCCGATCAGTGACCACACCAGCGCGAGTTCCAGGCTCGTCAGCGAGTGCTTGGCGATTCTCTCGCTTAGGCTTTGATTCGTCAGCGTGCGCAAGTCCTGCACCACCTGCACGACGATTAATGCCCCCATCGACACTACCGAGAGCAGGGCCGCACTCCGCTGAAGCCAAACCGGAATACTGATCGTAATCTCACCGTAGAGCGTAGGATTTCGCCGCGGCAACATCAAGAACGTCACGCTGTGCAGGAAGTAAAGCAGCACCAGCGCAAATACGGCAATATTCAAAGCCAGCGAAATGTCCTTCCTCAGCAGTAGCAAGAGACAGGCAGCCAGCGTCAGGGTTAGGGCCCGAACCGGCGTCGCGGTGCGGGGGTTGATTACGCCCAGCCAACGCGGAGCCAGACCATCCTCGACGAATATCAGCGCCAGCCTGGAAGGAACAATGAGCGTGGGATTCAGAGAAGTCGTGATCGCCATGATGGCTCCCAAAGTCACAAAGCTCGCGGCGCCCCAGGGCAGATAAACCGCAGCGACTTCAGTCATCGGCGCACTGCTCGCGCCCAGCCGCGCACCGGGCAACACGCCGAACGCCACCATCGACATCAAGACAAAGATTAGCGCCGTGACGCTGATTCCCTTCAAAAACACCATCGGCAAACGCCGGGTGCTATCTTTGGTCTCTCCCGCCGTTTGGGCCAGAGATTCAAAGCCGGCATAAGAAAAGAAAATCGGAGCCAGGCTCAGGGCGAACCCGTTCAAACCGTGAGTAATGAATGGCGAATAGTTGGCGGGGTGGATCGCAAACAGTCCGGGAACAACCAGCACGACGATCGAAAGCCCCAGCAGCACACACATGACCACCTGGATTCTGCCGAACCATCGCACTCCGACGACATGCACGAGGTAGAAGAAAAGCAGGGCTCCGACAGCCAGCGTCTGATGAACGAACTCGCCGCTGAAGCGTCTGCCGGTAAGCTCGATAACATAGTCCGCCAGGGCGCTCGCCAGAAAAGCCCCAGCTCCGATGTAGGCGATGATTTTCAACCAGGCGCCCACATAAGCCGTGCCGTACCCACCTAACGTGCGCGAGATGTGGAGGTATTCACCGCCGGGTTCGCGGCCCAGTGACGTCGATATGAAAGCCGCATAAGGAACCGACGTCGCCAGAATCGCCGGCATCAGAACCACGTAACCCAGGATCACGCTGGGCCCGGTGAGAGACCAGGCGTCGCTGGTGACTTTGAAGATGCCGGCGCCGATCAGAATTCCGATCAGAGCAGCATAGGATTCCACCGTGCCGAGATCGCGGCGCAGGCGAGAGACGATGGGGGTCGAATTAGCTTGATCGTTCGTTTTCAATCGGCAGGCTCTGTCAGTCTGGATTAGGGCGACCCGCTCGCAGAGATGGTTTCAGGGGACGAGGTTCGATTCCAGCTCCGCCAGAAACTCACGCGCAGGCCGACTCTTGCCCGCGACAAACTCTGCTGTGCTCTTTTTGATGTGGTGCTCAACTTTGGGATCCTGAAGTTCCAGATAGTCTTCGAACTCATCGATATCCATTATCCCGGCGATGGGAATACCGTCCTTCTCAAGAATCACGTAGTCTTTCTTCAGATGGATTCGTTTCACCAACGCTTCCAGTTTCAACTGCGCTTCTGTAATGGGCAGACTTTGTACCATTCGGGTTTCTTCGTTTCCTCAATCTTGTAGGCAGAGCATATCACGGTGACCAGCTTCTTCAGTATCACTAATTGTCAATTGCCGCGCTCCATCAATCTATTCGAAGGCAGACTCGGATCGAGCACTTTCTCAGCCGTCTCAACCCCGGCCACGGGAAGGTTTGCTGTCTCGATTAAGCCAAGTTGCGCCAACACTGAAGCCTGGTCCCAGTAGATGTGTTCGTGCGCCAACTTGCCGTCGCGAAAATGCACGATCACGACGAGCGGGATCTTCACGTGCCGTCCCGTAGGCGCCACGCCGGGGAGCATCCAGTCCATTTTGATCGTGTGGGTGAATTCAAAGACCATTTCATCGACGACACGGTCGACGCCGATAGTGCGGGAGACGGGCGTCATCGAAGTGTCGGGCGGCATCTGTGGAATGAAACGCTGCGAGTAAAACTCGCGAAGCTGATCGTGGCCCACGCCGCCGGTTAATACCGGAACGTGATTGACGTAAGCATCTGCCACCATCGTCTCCAAAGTGTCTTCGGTATCACGCGTCGCAAATTCATATTTGACGTGTTCGTCCCAGCGATCGGACAAAGACTTTTGCGCGCTCGCCAGCCCCTCACCCGTCAAATTCCGAACAAAGAATTCCAGCGTGCGCAGGTTCGCCAGTTCCGCTACGTTCGCATCGTAGTGTTCGCCGCCAGGACGTCCGAATGCATGATCTTGTTCGGGGTAGTCGTGAATTGTGACTAATGGATTCTGATCGAGCGCGTCATGAATCTGCTTCTGAGCTTCGGCCGGACAGTACCGATCTTTTCCCGCGATATGCAGCATCAAGGGCGAGCTGAGGTTGCCGGCTTCATTCAATGTCTTCTCAATGCTGACGCCGTAGTAACCGACGGCACAATCGGGTTTGAAGCGAACTGAAAGCAGCCAGGCTAGATTTCCTCCGAGACAGTAACCCACTGCGCCGACGCGACGGCTGCACGCCGGATGTTGGCGCAGAAACTCGACCGCGGCGGCCGAGTCCTCGACTGCTTTCGCTTCGTCGAGCCCCTGGTAAAGTTCGAATGCTCTCTGCCATCCGGCCTCAGTCTGATCCGTCAGTTCGACGCCAGGTTCCTGACGCCAGAAAAGATCGGGGCAAATCGCGACGAACCCGTGCGCCGCGTACCAGTCGCAGACGTTACGCAGAAATTCGTTGACGCCAAAGATTTCCTGCAAGACGACAATGCCCGGGCCATAGCCGCCGGCGGGCATCGCGACGTAGGCATCGAATTCACCGCCATCGAAAGATTTCACGGTTACCATGTCGGTTTGATCCTCATCACATCCGAGCGATGATAAAGCGGCATTTAGAGTACCGACTTTAGTCGGGTTTTTCCATGTTTTGAAGACCCGACTGAAGTCGGTACTCTGAACACCTGTCTGCAAATCGTCACCGCTTGAGCCACTCACGTCCGGCGGGACATAACTCGAGAAAGTTGCAGATGCGACAGTGCGTCGCGGGAAGCGGTGGGAACAGACTTGCGTCCAGCGTGCCGTCGAGCGTGGCAATCCGAAGCATCGCTTCGTCGATTGCACCGGCGCAGGTCTCTTGTTGAAGGAGCGCAGCCGGCAAACTGATTTCGATTTTGGGATCGATAAAATGAAGAGTGGCGCGCAGATTATTAACACGGACATTGGCTGGAAGCAACTCCCGCAAGGAGAGCGCGTATGACTGCATTTGCAGTTGATAATCGTGGGCAACGGTTTCGATCTGCTCTTCGATAGAAGGAGCAAGGATAGGAGCACCAGGCAAGCCTTCCGCGCCAGTAACCTTCGCGGATTCTTCTTCGGACAAGGCTTCGAAATTGAAAAGGCCTTGCCCGGATTTCGACGCTATCTCAGGCGAGAGTTTGGCTGTGGCCCTTTCCGGGGAAGCCGGCGCGGCTACGGCCGCGGTTCGCGACCGTTTGGCGCCGGGCTTACCAGGCGAGCGAAAACGGTTAGTCTTGAAATCGATAATCTCTACGTCAAGGCCTTCGCCATCCGCGGAGGGGGTAATCAGCAGTTTGTCGATCGTGCCAGTGAGAATTCCCAGCGGCCGGCGGAGACGAAAGCGCAGCTCGCTCCAGAGACCGGGGCCAGAAGATTTCGGATTTCGGATTTCGAATTTCGAATTTTCGGATTCACCTTTTATTCGCTGGGCCGCACTCACGCGTTGAAAAACGTCGCTGGCGAGATAGTTCTGCGCCAGGGGCATCAAGTCACGCACCGCCTCTGCCGGATCGATGTCGAATGCACGGCCGGCCAACTCTGCCTGTCGCTTTGATTGCACGTCCTCGAAACTTTTCCGCAAGCGTGTTTCCGGGTCATCGCCCTCGACGAAGGTTTCGCAGAAGCGATGAATCACCGCGCCTTTCAAAGTCGCCGTTAGATTCGCCGGCGGCTCAGGCGCTTCGGCGTCGTTCCAGACTGCGCGCTCTTCAGCGCCCGGCGTCTTTAGCATCCGATCGAAATAATATTGCCGGGCGCACCGTTGAAAGTTGATCAGTTGCGTCACGCTGAAGCGGCGCAACACCTGTCCCTTCTGTGGCGAGACCTCGCGCAGCAGGGGAAATAATTCTGCCAGCGGCCGAGAAGGATCGATCGCCTTCTCGGCAGCTTCGGTGACTGCCGCCGGCGCGGACGCCAGCCAGAACGGTTGCCGCTCACGATCAACGGTCACCTGAAACTGCACGTCATCGTCAAATTTCACCACGCCGCTCAGCGCGTGCTCATCCAATTCCAGTGCCTGCCAAATCCATGCCAACCATTGTTCGCGATCGGTCTTAGTCAGGTTCTTCAGATCTTTCTGCGCGACTGCACCGGAAAGAACCAGACGGTCCTCGGCCCGGGTCGCCGCGACGTACAGCAAGCGCATGCCTTCGAACTCTTCGCGCCAGCGATTGCGCTGACGCAGTTCATTGAACAGCGCTCCGCGGACCGTTTGGCCACGCCCATCGGGAATGCGAACGGTCATGCCTTTATTCCGATCCAGAATGAACGATGTTTCGCGCCGCATTGGTTCGCGGTGCAGGTCCGGAATGATCACGACGGGAAATTCCAGACCCTTCGCCTGATGGATGGTCATCAAACGCACGACGTTCGCGGTCTCGTCCATCTGGCCCTCGCCCTCGTGGCCGCCGATCGCTTCAAACTCTTCTACAAAATGAACAAAGTCGCGTATCAAGTGACCCGACTGTTCAAACTGCTCAGCCAGCCGAAACAGTTTTTCGACGTTGGCGACGCGTTGCGCACCATCGAAGTTCGCGGCGATCACCGGCATGAATTCAGCGGTAGCAACAGCGTAACGCAGAAGCTCGGCGATGCCGTAACGGTTGCGCCGCGGGATTAGCGAAGCTACCAGAGACGAGGCGCGGTCCAGGGCGGCGTGGTCATCCTCGTCGATGAATTGAATTTCGCCATGTCGCCGTAGCGCGCGCAGCAGATTGCGCCGGTGCAGACGCCCCGGATCGTCCTCCCCAACTCGCGGCGCGCAGCGCAAGGCCAACAACGCATTGTCAGAGACTCCGCCGAGCGGCGAGCGCAACACGGCGGCCAGCGCTAACTCATCGGTGGTGTTATCAAGAAAGCGCAGCAGTTGAACCAGATCAGTGATCTCTTCGCGTTGATAGAAGCCTTTCCCCTGCACCGTCAAGTAAGGAATGCCGGCGCGTCGCAGGGCGCTTTCGTACGTCCAGACACCGGTGAACGCGCGAAGAAGAATGGCGATGTCGCCGTATTTGAAGCTGGGAGATCTGAAGCCGGGAGCGCGGGCCTCCTGCCTGCCTTTTATTTGTGCGGACAGGATGTCCGCGCTCCCAACGAGCGTTCTGATCCGTGCAGCTACTTGCTCAGCGTCGCGCTCCTGCGCCCCAAGCGGGTCGCGCTCCTCCGCCTCACCTTCGTTTTCATCCGTCGAACTCTTGCTTTCAGGCAAAGCGCTCACCAGCAGTTCAACCAGCGGTGGTTCGTGTTCAGCGCCGCGCTCGGCTTTGCTTGGCTCATGACTGACATAGCCAAGTTGTCCCAGCGCCGCCGGCGGCACTTCGTTGCGCGCCCGGAAGATTCGGGCAAACAGAAAATTGAAAGCATCGATCAGGGACGGCTGGCTGCGAAAGTTCAGATGCAAAGGCTGCTGGGTGCCGCCGGCGTTTTCAATGGCCGTGGTCATCTCAGTAAAGACGTCGACATCCGCGCCGCGAAAGCCGTAAATGGACTGTTTGCGATCGCCGACAATGAACAGGTTTGCGCCGCTGAGCAGCGCCAGCTTCCTCATTAGATCGCGCTGTAAACCATTCGTGTCCTGGAATTCGTCGACGAGAAAAAATCGATAACGCTCAGTGCCGCGGCGAACAACTTCCGGCCGGGCCAAAAGTTGCAAAGCCCGCAGTTGTAGATCGTCAAAATCGAGCACTGAAAGACGTTGTTTTTCAGCGTCGAGGCGACGATCGATCTCGCGAAGCAGCTTGAGCAGAGCCAGAGCATAGTCCTTTGCGAGCAGATCAAATCCGGTGGAGGGTACTCTCCCTCTAAGCCTCTCCGTAGTTGACGACTCAATGCCCCAGAGCATCTCGTCCACCGGCTCGACAAATGGGGTGCTGTCTTTTCGTGGTCTCGCCTCCCAGAAATCTTCGATCGCCTGGCAATAGGGCGCGACAGTCTGTTCGGTGGGCGGCTGAGCCAGGATCGCGCGAAGTCCGGGCCACTCCTGCTCAGCTTTCAATCGTTTTTCTTCAGCACCCTTCGTTAGCCTGCGCGCCGAGAGTAAATTGGCCATGCGCGTGTCCAGCTCTTTCAGCGCGGCAACATAATCGGCTTGCGAGGCATGATTCGCGGCGGTCAGCTTCTCGATTGCTTCCACAGACAGACCCTCGCCCCGATATTTGCGATGAAGCTCGGCCAGCGCAGTGGCCAGCGCCGCGCGGCCGGCGCCTTGCGTTAACTGGATTATTTTTTCATTGCCGTGATGGATGGCCTCGGTTAGCGATTCTTCGACGACCGCTTCGAGCAGCATTGCGGCCTGGTGCTCGTCGAGCAGCATGAATTGCGGATCGATATTGGCCTCAATTGGAAATTCGTGAAGGAGCCGCGAACAGAAGCCATGAATCGTCGTGATCACGGCGCCTTCGAGGGCTCGTTTGTGTCGCAGCCATGTCTGACGTTTGTTGCCGGAAGTCTCGCGCAGCAACGTATCGATCCTGGCGCGGACCCGCTGGCGCATTTCGTTGGCGGCGCGATTCGTAAAGGTGATCGCTACGATGTTGTCGACAGAGACTTTTTTGGTGCGCAGAATTTCCAGATAGCGTTCGACCAGCACGAAGGTCTTGCCGGCGCCCGGACCGGCGGTGACGGACAGGTGACGATCGAGGGTGTGGGCGGCGATCTTTTGCTCAGGCTTTAGTTCGCGCGGCTGGGGATTTGTGACCGTGGTTTTCATCGATTGGAACGGCGGCTTTGCCGCCCGATGTGCGGAAGGTCTTCGACCTTCCGACCTCGGCACCCATTTTGGCGGGCTCTGCCCGATCTTTCAAATCGGGCTCAGGTACTTGTCGAAATAGGCGGACGGGGCACAGCCCCAAAAGGTGGTAACCAGACTTCCGGAAGGTCATAGACCTTCCGCACAAGGAGGTGGCAAAGCCACGGGTGCCAATACAGATTACTCACCCGGCGCGTTCTGCGCCTGCTCGGCGGGAGCTTTGGGATCAAACGGGATGTCGATGAACTTCTTCGCTATGGCCTGTGCGTTGTCATAGTTGCTGCCGGACTGCAGGGCTTTATTGTATTCATAGACGGCCTTGGGGCGGTCACCCTTGGCGTCGTAGGCGTTGCCGCGTTTGATATGGGCCCAGGTTTCGATCCAGGCGGCCTTGCTGCTGACCCCGTCGATCGCCGCCTGAAAATTGTCGAGCGCCAGTTGCCAGTTTTTCTGTTCAAAGTAAACCAGCCCCAGATTGTAATAAACCCAGGCGTTGTTGCGATCGAGCTTGAGCGCCGATTCGAGTTGCTGCTGCGCCTCGGCGTACTGGCCGTCTTTGAACAGCTCGATACCGCGGCGGGCGACAATGGAAATCTTCAGGTCCTCGGACATGCGCAAAATCTTGTCATTCGGATCGACTTCGGCATTGATCGGCTGGCCATTGGACTCGAAATCAAAGTCTTCGCTCTTACTTTCCAGATACAAGATCTTTGTTTGCGAGTCTCCTTCCGAATGGAGCGTCAACTCGACAGGCAGGCGCAGGTTCTCAAAGTTCTGTCGCACGGTTCCACGGGTGCGAAACTTTCCGGCGCGCGTCCGAATGATTTGATAATCAACACTGAACTCAGGAACGCCGGTGCCTTCGACCCACTGGGCAAAGAAATAACGCATGTTCTTACCCGCTACCTGCGAAGTCAAACGCTCGAACTCGTCGATTGAAGCACTCTTGTTCCGGTACTGTTCGAGAAACCTTCGCATCAATTTACTAAACTGGTCCTTGCCGAGCGTTTCTCGCAACATGCGAAAGACCATGGCGCCCTTGTAGTACACGATGGACTGGTAAGCCGCCGACTGATCGTCCAGGGCGGACGGCGCCCGCACGATCGAGGCAGTCTGTTCAAAAGTCAGCGCGCGTTCCTGCTCTTCGCGTTGGGCCGCATCGAGCTGCGCGCCGGTCAACACCGACTCCCGCAGCGCGAACGCACTCCACTCGGCCAGGCCCTGTGAAATCCATGAATCGTCGAAAGACCGGAGACCGACAGTCTGGCCCCACCATTGATAGGCGACCTCGCGTTGTAGGCGATCTTCCCCAGCGCCTCGGGCCGAATCGAAAAACCGTGAAGCGAGGAACAGAATTCCCGGCCCCGAATAAGCCTCCATCGTTTCGTCATCCGTCTGCGCGATGATGAACCGGGAGCCGAACGCCGGCGCGCCATATTCGTTGGTATAGAACTCCAGCGCACGGCCCATCAACTCGCCATAGTTGCTGATACGACTTTCACTGCCGGGCTTAACAAAGAACTGCAACTCGTATGTTCCGAACCGTAGTGACTTGGCGACATATTGACCGGCGATGAAATTCCCAACCAGCACCGGCTGCTTGTTGACGAAACGAAAGCGCGTAGTGCCGAGCTTACTATCAACCTGCGGGTTGACCGGCTCGTCGCTGACGCCGCCCACCTGCATTCCCATCGGCACGATCACGGTGATGTCAGAGGTGGCCCGGTCCGCGGCATAATCGTGGAACGGAAACCAGCGCGACGCATACATCAGATAAGAACCCTGGGGACCGACGTAAGCCAGCCGTTTGTTTGCCAGCGGTCCGCCTTCCGGAGAAGTCAGGGCGCCGCTCCAACGAATGCGAATCGTCACCGGCTGGGCAGCGGGCACAACCTGGCCCAGGTCAATCCGCACATTCGGACCGAGCGCGCCGGCGCCCACCGCGTCCTGCACGAATCCCGTCAGCGCCTTTCCGTCCTTCTCGACGCTGTCGACATGCAGCGACCCGTTCAATTCGAAGACCACGGACCGCGTAGTATCCAGCGGAACAAAGGTCACATCCGCGCCGGCTCGCAGCAGATGCTCGTCGGGGCTTAACTGGACGTCGATGCGATAGTTAGTTACGTCGTAGCGAGATCCGGGAACTGTTTGAGCGCGAGCAACTACTCCAAACGAGCAGATAATGAGTGCCAGCACCAGATTGCGACAGGAGAGAAGTTCAGTTCTAAGCATAGCGGCGATCAGATTAAACGGAATAGTGGCCAGCATTATAGTTCGACGTATGACTTGCCCGCCAGCGCGGGCGGTTAGCAACCTTGGGCGTCGGCTTGGATGGCCGGAACGTGGACGCGGTTGGCTGGCTTCTTAGTGAAATTGAGACGGGAAATCACTCGCCCGCTTGACAGGTCGCGCCGGGGCGACTAGATTCAGTCTCGTTTCGCTTTCCAAATAAGCCTGCAAAGGATAGCCGGATGGCTCTCCTTAGCTGCACGACAAACAATCCGCAGTGCTACTGCTCGATTCTAACCAGGAGTTTTATTGTATGAGACTACACACAAAGTTTCTTGTCGCGATGGTTCTCTTCGCGCTGAGTGGCGCCGCGTCCGCGCAAACCAGTAACAGCGCCAGTCGCAGCATGCGCGTCGATTTGAAAGATACGCGGCTGGCAAATGGCCTGCGCGTGATCACGGTCGAGGATCACAACGCCCCGGTGATTGCCGTCAACGTCACCTACAACGTCGGCTCGCGCAATGAACGAGCTGGCCGCACCGGCTTTGCGCACCTGTTCGAACACATGATGTTCCAGGGCTCAGAGAATGTCGGCAAGTCGGAGCACTTCATCCTCGTCTATAACAACGGCGGCAACATGAACGGCACCACCAACGAAGACCGGACCAACTATTTCGAAGCGTTGCCGGCCAACCAGCTCGAGCTCGCGCTGTTTCTCGAAGCCGACCGCATGCGCAGTCTCGCGGTGACGCAGGACAACCTCGATAACCAGCGCAACGCGGTGCAGGAGGAACGGCGCATTGGTCTGGACAATGCCGCGTATGGCAAGAGTGGAGAGATTCAGCAGGAGCTGATGTACGACAACTTCGCTTATAAGCATTCGGTGATCGGTTCGATGGCCGATCTGAATGCTGCCTCGGTCGCAGACGTCCAGGCTTTCTTTAAGACGTATTACGCTCCCAACAACGCCGTGCTGACGTTGGTGGGCGATTTCAAGACCGCCAACGCGATGGCCATCATCAAGAAGTACTTCGATGCTATTCCGCGTCAGCCCGATCCTCCGGCGGTTGACATGAGTGAGCCGGAGCAGAAGGCCGAGCGACGCACTTCCGTGGACGACGTGCTGGCGCGTGCGCCACGAGTGGCCGTTGCTTACAAGACCGTCCCCGGGAACACCGTGGACTTTTATGCCTTGCAAGTGTTGGGAAACATCCTGGGAGGAGGCGGCGGTGGAGGCGGCGGCTTTGGTGGCGGTGGCGGCGGCGGCAGCTCGCGGCTCAATCAAAAGCTGGTGCGCGAGAAGGAGATGGTTACCAACGCCAGTAGCGCCGCGCAAGAGGCCCGCGGCGTCGGCGGCTTTTACGTCACCGCTACTCTCCGGCCTGGGGTGAAGACCGAAGCTGTCGAAGCCGCGATCTATGACGAAATTGCGCGGCTGCAGAAGGAGCCCATTGCCGATTGGGAATTACAGAAAGCCAAGAGTGGCGCGCGCCGGAACTACATCAATGGCTTGCAGAGTTCGCTGGGCCGCGCGAATTCAATAGGCCAGTACACCGTTTACTATGCCGATCCAAATCTTATCAACACCCGGATCGACAAGGTCAACGCCGTGACCAGGGAAGACGTGCAACGCGTCGCCAACAAGTATCTGGTGCAGACCAACCGCACCGTGGTGATCACCGTTCCCAAGGCCGGCGGCGGTCGCGGAATGAACCCCGGAACTCAGCAGTAGGAGGACGGACCAATGAAAGGAACCATGAATATGAAGTCAAGATTTTTGATGGCGCTGATCTGTATCGCCGCTTTTGTCTCCGGGATCAATGCCCAGGGCGGAATGGGCGCGCAAACCCCCAGCAGCACCAAAGGCGCGGTCATCAAGGGCAAGGCGCCGGTCAACAAAACCCTGCTGCAGGTAAAACTGCCGAAGGCCCAGGAAGCTGACCTGAAGAACGGCCTGCATGTGGTCGTGCTGGAAAGCAATCACAAACTTCCGATCTTTTCGATGGAGATGGTCGTGATGAGCGGCGGGCTATCCGATCCGGCGGACATGCGCGGACTCGCTAATGTAACGGCCACGCTTTTGCGCGAAGGTACTGCGAAACACAAAAGCCGGGAACTCGCCGAACAGCTTGATACGATTGGAGCGACGCTCGGAGCAAACTCCGGAGTGTCGTCGTTCCAGACCAGCATCACCACCAGCGGCCTGACGGATAACCTCGACCAGATTCTCGATCTCTTCGTCGAGGTTATTCGCACGCCAACGTTTCCGGCCGATGAATTGAAGAGATACCAGACGCGGACGGTCTTTCAGCAACAACAGCTTCGCGCTAACGCGAATTTTCTGGCGCAGGAACGTCTGGTTCAGGCAATCTATGGAACTCATCCGGCGTCGTTGGTGGCAGCGCCGCCCGCAGCGCTGGCAAAGATCACCTCGGCCGATCTGGCGCGCTTTCACTCGCAGAACTACGTGCCGAACAACGCAACTTTGTTCATCGCGGGCGACGTCACCCTGGCGCAGATGCTGCCTAAGCTCGAACGCGTGTTCGGCGATTGGCAGCGCGGGACGGTACAGCCGGTTTCCATTCCGGCCGTGCCGGCACAGGCCACGACCAGGATCCATTTGATCAATCGGCCCGGTTCGGTTCAGACGGTCTTTAGTATTGGCAGCCTGGGAATGGAACGCACCGACCCCGATTACATCGCGATGTTCATCATGAACAGAATTCTGGGCACGGGCCCCTCTTCACGTCTGTTCCTGAACATTCGCGAAGACAAAGGCTATGCCTATTCAGTCGGCAGCAACTTCAACGCCGGCAAGTATCGCGGCACGTTTACCGCCCAGTCGCCGGTACGCACCGAGGTAACCGAAGGCACGATTCGCGAGTTCATGAACGAGTTCAAGCGCATACGCGATGAGCAGGTCTCTCTGACGGAACTGGATAACGCCAAGCGCGCGATCGTCGGGAACTTCGCGCTCTCGCTCGAGAATCCGCAGGGGCGTTTGCAGAACATCATCACGCAGAAGCTCTACAATCTGCCGGCAAATTACTGGGACACTTACCCGCAGAAGGTCGAAGCGATCACGGCCGCTGATGTGCAGCGCGCGGCGCAGAAGTACATCGACCTCGGCCACCTGCAAATCGTGGCGGTCGGCGACGCCGCGAAGACACGTGAGATTCTGGCCAAGTTCGGCACCGTGGAAGAATACGACTCAGAAGGTAAACCTGTGCGGACTGCCACAACGAAGGAATGAAGTGGCACGGGCGTCCCGCCCGTGAATCACGCGCTGATGCGCGTGCCACGATCAAAGCGAAAACACCCGCAAGCTCGCAAGGGCCTGCGGGTGTTTTGTTTTGTCTATTCGGTGTTCTATGGTGCTCTCACAAGGAACACGTCCCACGCCCAGCGTCCGACCTGCGCTCCCTGAGCATCTTTGACTTTGGCTCTGTAGCGGAACCAATTGCCGTACTGATCTCTGCGTCGCGACTCTTTGTAATCGAGATCGATTGCATGAACGCCAAGTTCACGCAGCTCGAATAGCTCAGCCGACTCAGAGACGCCGTTGTGGTTTACGTCCTGCCACAACCGCAGGGAAGAAAAGATGGCATCTTGCTTGTTGATTCTCCCGTCGGCGTTACCGCCGTTGGCTGGCTTGTCGCATTCCGCCAAGGCCAGAAATCCATTTGGCCCGACGCCCTGGGGTGGCTGAGGCTGCGGCGTGAAGTTACCGAACAGCTCCGTGCCGTTGTCAATCTTGTGATTCCCGTTTCGGTCGAGAGCAAGCCAGGCGTCATCGGAATAAGGCGCAGTCCAGCCCAATCGTTCGGCACCTCCGCTACTATCGAGATCGAAATTCGTTCCGCTTTGGGCATCGGTAAGCGAGAATCCATTACCGGAAACATCAATCAGAACTGGCGAATAAAAAGTCGAGCAGCAGCAGCCGCTACCTGAATTACCGTAACCGTCGGGACAGCCGGTTGGATACATACAATAGTCAACGGGCCCAACACAAGAATTGCCGCCTTGGCCTGGTTCCAAAAACATTTCAAGCGTACAGTCCAGTGGGCAGCTGCCGCCACCTAAAGGGGGACTTGAGGAGCACGTGTTATTCGTATAATTCCAATACCCACCCATGGCTTGACATTCTTCTTCCGGAGTATTCGTGTTCGGTTCACACCTGCACGACACTAAGTCCCATGTATAGTCCTCGGGACAGGCAGTCGGTGTGCAACAATAAATACCAGCAACAACGATAACATCGCACGGAGTTGGAAGACTCGCATTCCAAACAGCACTGTCGTGCTGACCAGACATCACTGAATTCGTTGTCTGTGGATGGTTTAAAGCAAAAGCGTGCCCTACTTCATGGCTGGCGATATAAGAGTAATATGCAATGCTCGGGATATTTTGCCACGTAGGGGCAACCCTAATCTTTTGGGCTACAACACGCTCCAGTGGAAAGACGCCAGCGGCACGCATTTGACCAGATGCATTTGCACCATCAGGCGATGGTTCCATTACGACCCAAACAGTGTAATCCGGAGGCATCCTACCAACCGGAACTCCTGAAAAATCCATGGTTTCAAAGCCGTAAAACGTCACACCTGAGCAGTCCACGTCACTATAAAGATTCCAATTTTGAATTCCATGAATCAACTGGCCTCTATCGGTCGCATTAAAACGGTCATCAATGAACACATGTACAGCAGCACCGGGCTCCCAACTATCGTAAAAAATCCTATACCAAGAGGTCAGTGCTGGAAAAGTACAACTCTGAGCTGACACATTCAATTTATCGGCACTGACAGCATAGGTAGCAATCAGCAAAAGTATCGTAACGACGGTTCGCGTAAATTGAGGTTTCACCACAGATCCTATGCGGTTTTAGTTCTTGTTAGCTATAGCATCGCGGACTGTATTCAGAAAGACGGCCGAGTCCGTGCCGGTAAAAGCTTCAAATCTCACTCCGTAATCAAGTGGCAGAACACGCTCTGGGCCGATTTCGTACCCCGTTACGATTTCATAAGCCTGCGGATCCTCAGTTGCTTTTAGGAAAAATAGATATCGTTTGCCAATGGCTGGCATATTTTGATGGGCTATCTCATAACGCTCCTTGTGTCCCGACGGATAGCGGACTATTCCTCCGAGTCTGGATACGCTAATCAAATTAGTTTGAGACAAGGTGGGGACCATGCCTTTGAGCACTACATCAACCTGAACATTGAATTCTGAGTAGACGCCGGTTTTATCGTTGGAGACGTGGGCCTCTGAGTTCAATACGTCGGCAGTCAATATCACATCACTCTGGACTACCGGGAGCGCAGGAAGGTCGAAGAAAACTTCAGAGTCAAAAATCGTCGCTGACCCAGAGTTCGAAGGATTGCTATCCACCAGGCCTTTTCCGTCGTAATGTTTATTTCTATTCCTTCGCTTTGCCTTCTCCTCCGGATTGGTGGGTTCTGGCGAATTATAGTCAGTTGTAGGAAATCGCGCCTGAAATTCCAGGAGCGCGCGCGCTACATCTTGTTGGTTTCCTCGTTGGCGTTTGTCGGGCTGCTGAGGCAACGATAGATTTGATTGGTTACGCTGCGCCAAAGCACGACTTGAAAGACGAGGAACGCCCGCAGAAAATATAGCCAGAAGCACTAAGACAATCAGAACGCTTAGACTAAGAATAAATACTCGCATGTTTGATTTAGCCAAAGCTACACCTCCGGTTGGCCACTTCTAGTTGGCCAAGATTAAACAATGAATTTGATTTGGAACGTAAAGCATCAAAAGGTCATCCATCTTGACTTGAACCTGAGACGCTGAAGGCTGACTACCGAGACATCCGGTGATGTGGGGGATAGGGAGCCAGTTAGTGAAGCCACTATACTCTCTCGCTTGCATTCGTCAAGTGCTTTCATTCAATTGCGTAAATGAGGCAAGCACAAAGGAACGGCTTCTAAGCAAATATCATTACAAGCGGTGCTTCGGATAGGACGACAACGTGCTACAAACTTCAGCTTCTCTGCTCAAATACGACCAGCTAAAGCTCGTCGGCCCTCGTGCAATCGATCACCTTGGTGATGGTGTCGGAGTGGTGGTAGCCGTCGCAAAGCCGGGCCCGATCTTGTCATCGAGTCCATCCAGCGTGCCGTTGACTTTCTTGTAGACGTTTTCGATTACTGAGCGCCGCGCCGGATCGGGAGCGCCGGCAACGTAACTCTTGATGTAATAGAGCAGGGCCTGATCATTCTTGCCATTGGCCTCGAGCGCGGCCCCGAGATGCCACATCGCCGAACGCCACAGGGGTGTGCCTTCGGGGGCCGCACTGATCGCGCGCCGCAAGTGCGCCACAGCTTCAGCGGGTTTATCCAGATTGAAAAGGGCCACGCCGGCGAGATCTTCGATACGCCCGCGCAGCAACCCTGACAAAGCCGAACGCGGGGCGTCAGGAATGCGCGGCGTACCGCCCTGAGCCAGCGCGCGCGCACGAATGTCGGTGTATTCGTCGGGCTGCACGGCGAGGGTGGCCGCCGGCTCGCTGAGCGCGACTTCCACACCACTGGTGGCCTGTTCCAGCAAATCGACGACGGTCGAGAGCGCCACTTTCCTGCTCACAAATTTTCCGGCGACATAAACCTGACGGTAAGTTCGCATCGCATCGTCGCCGGCGGTGAAGTCCTGCGCGATGGCCGACAGCTCATCTTCGCTTGCGGTCCGGCCTTCGGCCCCATCCAGGGCAGTGTTGAGAGCCAGCAGCGCTTTCAGCATCTTCGCGTTTGCTTCGGTATCAGCCGGGCCTGCCTGGAAAATCGCGGCGCGACGCTCAGGCGCAAGCAGTTCGATAAAGCTCGTGGCACTCGCCGCCTTGCGACCGGCAAGCCGGGTTTCAATCTGCCCATTCTTCAAAGTGAATGAGCGGGCCAGCTCCTGCGCCGCCTCGTCATACAGACCCAGCGCCGCCAGCATACTGGCCAATTCATAATCAAGCGTTGGGAATCGACTGAATTGTCGTATGAAGCGCAGCGAAGTTTCAGCTTCCTGCGGACGCTTGTTAGCCACCAGCGCGCGCGCCAGCGCAATCTGGGCCCATGAATACCTCGGCTCCAGCGTCACTGCCTTCTGTGCTAACTCCAGCCCGCGCCCAGGTTCGTTGTGCGCCAGAAACCAGTAGGCCGCGCCAACTAACAACGGCAGGTTGCGCGCCTGATCTTTGTCTTGCAGCACGCTGTTGAGTTCCTGATCGGCCTCGTCCTTTTTCCCAAGTTCCAGAAGTGACAGCACCACTCCGGCGCGCGCTGAATTGCTTTTCGGATCAACTTGCAATTGCTCGCGGTAAAGGGCCAGGGCCTCTTCAGCCTTGCCGGCCGACCGGCGCAAGTCAGCCAGCGCGAGTCTGGCGGCCCCTGATTTCGGATCGAGCGCCAGCGCGCGGGCGTACTCAGTCTCGGCTTCCTCAAGGCGGAGCCCGATGTGCCGTGCCGCGCCGAGCGTCTGGTGCGCAGCAGCGGAATCCGGCGCAGTCTGCAAGGCCAACTCGGCCAAACGGCTGGCTTCGTTGGCGTCTTCAATGGCCAGATAGTACTCGGCGATTGCCAACAGACGTCTCGGGTTCAGCTTGGCCAGCGCTTCTGCCTGATGGGCCGCTTCGGTCGCCGCCGCACGCTGGCCGCGCAAAAAGAGATTTGTGGGAATGCGCGCGATTACTTCCGTGAACAGGCGATCCGGCATATTGGATGGCGCTTCAGAGATCGCCAGCCGGAACTGTTGCACGCCGCCGTCGGTATCGCCGGCCCGCAGCTTCTGATCACCCAGCATTGCGTGCGCCACAATGATGAGTTCATTCGCCCTGGGCACAGCTACCGACTGCGGATGGGCCGCGATGAACGCCTTAAGCGCTTCGATTCTTTTGTCAGCAGGTAGCGTCAGCGTTAATTCGACTTCCTCCTTTTCATCATCCGGATTAGCCGGCGCGGCTTTTCGATCAGTGGCTGTCCGGCTGGGACGAGCCAAATTGCTCGCCGCGTCGTTAGTCCGGCTCGGTGCAGCCTGCGCGGCAGGATTTTCGACCGGCGTGGCGACCGGGGTGGCGGTCTCTTTTGCCTCCGCGGGCGTCGGGCTCTCTACTGTTTGGGCTACTGCCTGGGTTGTTGGTTGCGCCGTTGGCTGCGGCGTGGCGTCCGGCGATGTGACGGGCGTCGTAGCCGGCAGAGGACTAGCGGGCGGCGGCGTTTCCGAAGGCTGAGCCGACGGCGATGGCGAGCCTTCGGGAGTGGCGTTTGGTTGCGGTGACGCGATCACCGAGGGGACCAGCGGGATCGACGGCGATGGCTCTGGCGCGGCACTGGGACCAGGTTCCGGCGTCCGCTCGGGTGTCGGTGTTTCGGTCGGCGTTTCAGTCGCCTTTTCAATCGGTTGGGTCGCAGGGCTCTCAACCGTTCGTGGCCGCTGTTGCTCCGCAATCAAGTTTTCACCCGCGCGCGGATCGAGTTCAGCGAACGTAAAATTGTGCCGTTCACCCAGACCATTGGTAAAGACTTCTATCCCGGTTAGCAGTCCCTGGTTGTAGCCGGCACTTTCAATCTTTGGGCGCATGCGCTGCGCCATTTCGCCGATTAGACCGTCAGGAAGGAAGGATCGAGCGCCGTTGCTAATTTGCCCAAAGAACTTCCCATTGTCAGCCGCAAGTACGAGCAAGATACTCTTGTTCGAACTCGCTGGGGTGCCGACGACCCAATCGTTGGCGATACGCAAAGAATAATCGTAGAGATCTTCTGCGCCGGCACTTTTGACGGTGAGAATCACAAAGTTGACGTCCGTTCGTTGCTTCAGGTTCTCAAGGACCTTCTCCAGGCGCTGTTTTGTCGCTGCGTCCAGCACCTCGGCAAAGTCGTTTATGTGCGCGGTTGGCTTTGGCAGTCGGCCCTGGGCGCTGATATGCGGGCTGGCAACGACCCAACACAAAAGAATGGCTGATACGATCGCCAAAAGGATAATCGCGCGTTGATTAATAAAAGGTAGTTTCATTTCGTAGTTCTTAAGATCTTATCTGACGCCACGTCGATTTGTTTCGTTGCTATTAACCAATGCTTCCGACAAGACCCGGCCGACAGAGCAACTGGGGGACTGCACCCTTAGCAAATTGGCGAGCGTCTGAGCAATGTCCGCCGGCGTTGCCGCTTGTGTATAGCTTCCTTTGGCAAAGTCCCGACCCATGATAATCAATGGCACGTGCGTGTCATAACTGTAAGGCGAGCCGTGAGTCGTCGTCGAACCGATATCGGTCGGGTCATCGGGCGAATCGAACAGGATATTGTAAGGCTCGAAAACGACAATGACATCACCGCTTCGCTGCGGATAAAAGCCGTGTAGCACGCGCCGGGCAATCGGGTCAGACGAGGATATGCGATTGTTTTCCAGTTGTGCCCGCGTGAAGTAGCGTGCCGCGCCGGGCATTTGCATGGACAACTCGCCCACGACGCGCTCGCAATCGTCCAGATCGATCCCGTCGCGCTTCAATGCCATCCGGTTAAGATAAACATTGGAGTTGATCACTCCTGGCTCATTCTTGTTGGTGAACGTCTGGATGTAATCGGTTGCCGGACGGTCCTTTCGCGCATACCGGGCTTTCAATCCATCCTCGACGAGCTTTCGCAACTGGGCCTCCGGAGACCGCCGGCCCGGAAGGTTCATCAATGCGGCCTGCTCCCCAACCGGCGCTACGCCGTGATCAGCCGTGAAGATGACCACCGCATTCTGCAAACCAACGCGCGCATCCACGAAATCCAACAGCGTCCCAACCTGCCGGTCGACGCGTAACGACATGTCCATAACTTCCTGGCTGTAGGGCCCGAAGCGATGACCCACGTAATCGTTGGCTGAAAAACTTACCGAGAGCACATCGGTATCGTCATCATCACCAAGCTTTTCGTTGGTAATCGCTTCCTGCGCGAAAGCGAGTAGCAGCTCGTTCGAGAACGGCGTGTAATCCAGCGCCCGGTAGAAAGCCTTGCCCGGTTTCGCGGCGCCGCCGGTTACGACATGGGGGAACGCGTTCGTGTCCTTCGAAGACTTGTCCTGATTCTCCCAGGGAACATCGTCTTGGCCGGCGCGCTTCAAATACTCGGCTTCAGGCAGCAGGCGATCCCAGCGCGCGCCGAACCAGCCGTCAACCATGCGGCGATTGTTGAAGCGAACCACCCAGTCCGGCAATTCATTGAAATAGTAGGTGCTGGAAACCAGGCCGCCAATATCTGTGCTGTACCAGTAAGCTGCCGTAGCGTGTCGACCGGCGGGCAAGATTGCCGCGCGGCCTTTTGCTGAGATTCCGATCACCTTCGATCGGTCGGCATCAGCCAAACGCAGTTCGTCACCAACAGTGGAACAAAGGAGTCGTCGCGGGCTGTACCCCTTCTCGCCGGGCTTGCCGGGGAGCTTGCTCGTGCCGTCATCCGTCACCGATGTCACTTTCTTCCCAGTCTCGCGTTCGTACCATTCATTGGCGATGATCCCGTTCTGCAAAGGCCAGGATCCGGTCATGAAGGCTGCGTGACCAGGCGCTGTGAATGTCGGTACCTGATCGAAGTTCGCCTCGGTCCAGGAAGCGCCTTCGCGCATGAGCCGGCCGATCCCTCGCGAGCCGAAAAGATCGCCAAAGCGTGTTAGATAGTCATAGCGAAACTGGTCGACAACGATCAGCAGGACCAGCCGCGGCCGAGCGGGTCGCGCGGCTTTGGATTGCGGGGATCGATTCTGAGTGCGGACGCCGGCACGGCGCGATGACGGCTGGGCCGCCGACTGCCGGGCCGGCAAGAGTTGTGCTGGAAAAAGAAAGAGGACAAGCAAAATCAGGCGGGCGAAATTTCTAATACGCGCGTTCTTCATTAGACGGTAATCGCCGCCGAAAGATCCAAAACCAACATAAGATCCAAGGAGAAACAATTCGGGCGGGCATGATAACATCAAAGGAAGGGAAAAAGTAAAAAAGCAAAGTGAGGCGCCAGGCGCGATTCTCAGGTTCAGACGACCGTGACCGTCGCGGCTTTTGCCTTTTTCCTTTTACTTTTTTTGAAAATGAGCGAACTTGAAGAAGCATGGGAGTTAGCGCTGGCGGAAGCAACGCGGCGCGCGCAGGCGGGGGGTCGCGCTGACATCGCCCGCTATCTTGATCTGCGGGCGAAGAATGACCTGCTGCGTCGCACCGCGGTCGACTGGCTGATTGCGACGCTGACTTCCCTGGCCGGCGAAGCCAATCGCAAAGGCGCCGGAATTCAGATCGAAAGACAAGACCCGCACCGGTTTCGCCGCGGGGCCGCGACGATGGTGGGAATTCAACTGACCCTGCGTAGCGGGGTGCGAGCGCTGTCGATTGAAAGCGGTTGGCCGCGAACTCCGGGTGATGGCATCGTGCGCGGCAACGGTCTCGCCTGCGCCAACATAAAACACTTTGGCCGGCATCGCTCGAATGCCCAACTCTTGCTGGCACGCTCGCACGGCCTGCCCCAGTGGCTGGTCATGGAAGATACCGGAAACCACACGCCTCTATCTGAAGGCCACCTGCGCGATCACTTCTCTCTGCTGTTGGCTGAGTCCTGACGTCCGACAAACTTCAGTTTGTCGATGACGCAACTCGAGTGGAAAGCACGTAAACGACAAACTGAAGTTTGTCGGACATCCAAACATCTTTTCCTTTTTGATCTTCGGAATGCCAAAATAACCGCATGTCCGCCGGCACGCTTTACATTGTCGCCACGCCAATCGGCAACCTCGAAGACATCACGCAGCGTGCGCTGCGCGTGCTCAGTGAGGTCGACCTGGTCGCTTGCGAAGACACGCGGCGGACGCGCGTGCTGCTGAACCATTTTGGCATCAAGACGAAGACGATCAGTTACCACGAACACAACGAGCGCGAACGCGCCGAAGAGATCTGCAAGCTTTTGGCGTCAGGAAAGAATGTCGCCCTGGTGTCTGATGCCGGCACGCCCCTGATTAACGATCCGGGATTTCGGGTGGCAAACGCCGCGATAGAACAGGATCTGCCGGTCGTTCCGATTCCCGGCCCGACAGCATTCGTGAGCGCGCTGGTGGCGTCCGGTCTGCCGTCCGATGAGTTTTACTTTGCCGGCTTTTTGCCCGCGCGCGCCAACGCCCGGCGTGCAAAGCTGGAAGAACTCAGCCTAATTCCCGCGACGCTGATCTTCTATGAAACTCCACACCGAATCACCGCTGCGTTGAAGGACGCCCTGGATACTCTGGGCAATCGCCGTGCAGCGGTCGCGCGCGAATTGACGAAGATTCATGAAGAGACTGCTCGCGGGGATCTAAGCACGCTGGCACAGCGCTTCAATACCGCCACGCGCGCGCGCGGCGAGATGGTGCTGATTATTGGCGGAGCTTCCGCCAAGGAATCCTCTGTTTCCGCGACCGGCGTAACAGCCGGAACACAACCGTCATCGCAGAGGCTGATTGAGCGCGTGGGCGAACTCGAGGGTGCGGGACTGGATGCAAAGACTGCCTTGAAGAAAGCCGCACGCGAGTTGGGAATGAAACGCGCTGAGGCATATCGCTTGATCGTGGCTCAAAAGAATCGCCGCACTAAGTAGAAGCGGATTTGGAGTGCGCTGACTTGTCAGCGCTTTTGGAAAGCGGCGACAAGTCGCCGCACGCCAAACTACTTCGCGAGAGCCGCCACCGGTCCGTCCGCTTTGATAATGTCCTTCACCGCCGAGTACGGCACCAGGACGTACTGTGGACCAGCAGCGTAGGGGGCCACCTGGTAAGGATCGAAAGTAATCCACAAACCTTTTTTGGTAATCGACCAGGCCCGGTAATTGTCAGCCCGGGGCGACGCGCCCGACTTAAGCAGGTCGTCATCCAGCATCGAATCGTTGTCTTTCTTCGACTGGTCCTTCAATGCCTTGATGCAGTATTCAGAGATCACGCTAAGGTATTTTGAGTTCGGATTGAACAGATCGGCGAGCGCCAGCTTCTTTCCACTCTTGACGTCGAAGTTCAGCACCTGCGTCGAACTATTTGGGTGCGCCGCGCCACGCGAATATTCGCTTTCCGTGAATTCCACGCTGATCAGATCGTCCGTGGCGTAACGAATTTCGTATCCAATATCCAAACTCGAATCCAGTGTTTCTGCAGGCGTCTCGTCGCTAGAATCAGACTCCTGAACAGTCTCGCCCGTCTTGAAGGCGGCGACATCCTTCGTGATCATGCCGCGTGCTTCCCGGTTGAAGTTATCAAAGCGCGGGTCGCCTTCGATCTGCGGATACTCGGCTTCGACCGTGTAATGCTTTTCTTTGTTCGTCTCCTTGGTGACTTTAGGAGCGACCCGCACGGCGGCGGTGAACTCGATCGGCTGTTGGGAAACCCGAAACGCAGTTTCTTTGGAACCGTCAGGCTTTGACCATTTCCCTTCTATCTGGTTCAAGCCTGGATCAGGAGAATCAGTAGCAGGTTTCCACTTGCCTTTGAATACGCCGGTGTCTTTGCCGCTCTCGTCCGTTTCTTTCAGCTCGACATTGCCGTCTTTGTCGATGGTGCCGGCCAGGTTGATGTTTTTCCCGACCCTTGGATAGAAGTAAGTCCCGGTCAGGCGGTCGCCGTCGCGCACCAGAGCCATTTCAATCCTGAGATTGTTCGCACCAGTAGTAATGGTCCCGCGAAAATAAAATTTTTCGCCGGCCGGGGCCGTGCCTCCTACCGGCGCCTCTGGCGTGGCCGGTTCGCCGCTGTTAACGGTCTGTTGACTACCGGCCTGTTTGCGGCAAGCGCTGACGGCGATCAACGCAAGGGCAAGAAAAAGAAATAAGAGGCTGTGTTTCATCCTTTGATCTCTTCGCTGGAGCGCGGACGCCCTCGCCTGCATACCATGTCCGCGACGGAGGCTATTTCGCGCGCGCTAATCCGCTTTGCTCTATTTCCTTCCGGATGTCCTCGAACGCAAGTTCACTCAATTTTCCGCCACTGAATAGCTCATTATTGGTCACCTCCGCAATGGCAAACGGCGGTTTCGCGAAACCCTCCATCTCCTCGTCTGTTTCGAAACTCACTTCAGCCAGCACCAATCCGAATAAATCGCCGAGGAACATATCGACGGAAAACTTTCGACCCTCAAATTCAAATGGGTAGCGGTTCTTGCGAATCTCATTCGCTTCAAAGATCGACAATGTCTCGGCCTCAGTCGCGTTGAGATAGGTATTGGTGATTATCGTCCGTGACAAGTCTTCAGGATTAGCCGCGAACTTTTGCGTAAACTTTACCACCCATTTATTGGTTTTTGGATCCCGCACCTTGCGCAGGCGCAGCCGCGTACCGGTAAGGTAGTTGTCGGTGATCTGAAAATGATGATCCGCGCGCGTCAGTCCCTCCGGCAAGTCCTGCAGAAGATAGCGCCGCTCACGCTCAACCCGCGCGTACTTGCTGTCGGGGACAATCGTATTGAGATCAGTTAGTTTGGCAACACCCATGCTGTGTTGTGACCAATGGAAGGGTCTGGAGAATCACACGAGCACTTCATCTAACCGGCGAACGTGAAGTACTTCGTCCGGCGCCAGCGGCTCGATTTGTGATTCGCGCACAGTTACGACCGCGATAGTTTCGCCGATCGCGTTGAAGATTTCGAGCGAGTAACCTTGTTCTTGCCCCTCGCTACCGGGATAAGTTTCAACGATGGTGGCCACATCGCCATGCTGCAGACCGTGGGCGGGCAAGTCGTCCTTGAGTGCTACTCTGGTGAACAGTTGATGGGACATTCTTAGTCTTCCTTAGCCGGGTAAAGTGTAATGAACTTCGTCTGCCCGGTGACGCTCTCGGTCATCCAGATGCTCGAAACTCGCAACATTTGTCCGTTCGGACCGATGAGCGAACCGACGATGCTATATATCTCGCCGTACTCGGTGGTTTCCTCAAATTCCGCCTCCAGGGTAAGCAGTTGTCGGCGGATATCGCTGGCCAATCGGTCCGCGTGCTGCTCAGTATAGCCCGCTCGCGCCAGAAACTGCGACTTGTCGTTTTCGGGTCGCCATTGCAAGAGGTAGTTTGTCATCTTTTCGATAGCGATGATCGCGTCAGCTGGTAGTTTCATCGGTTCATCCGAGGAGAGGAAACTATTCACATGTCCATAATCGTTCCCATCCGCAGCACTTCAACGTTCGAACCTTTGAAGGTATATGATTAGTCCCGACACTTCAAAGGCTATTCACTTAACACAAAGGACACCCCCGTGAAAACAATCCCGGCGATCGCGAGACCCTATTTGCTCAGCAGAACATCTGCCGCTCCACTATTTCTCTTAACGTTCCTGCTCAGCATCGTTCCTGTCGCTGTCGCTCAGGGAGGCAAGGCTGAGCCTTTACGCGTACAGTTCAAGCGCGGCACAACCAGCGCGAAACTCAGCGGCACTGTGCGCGGAACCGAGCAATTCGAGTATGTTGTGGCAGCCAGAGCAGGACAATGGATGTTTGTCGAAGTGACCTCAGCCCCTTCGGATTCCGCGATATTCCTGGTCAACGACCCGGCCGGAGAAGAGGGAGCGTACCAATACTATTGGTCCGGCACTTTGAAGCAAACCGGCGATTATCTGATCTCAATTTCCAAACCACCGGCCTATGCGGCTTCACACTTTATGCTTACTGTCACCATAGAAGCCCGGCCTCCTGTGACTCGGAACGAAGCGAGGGACGCAGAATCGGTCGCCCTATTCGCGGCGATGCGGAAGTTCATCAATGCCTTGCGCAGTCGAAACACCTCTGCATTCTTATCCCTGTTCTCGCGTACTAGACCGTCCTACCATTTGAACCCGATGAACGTCGGTTCCAGGGGGCACTTTCGCGACACCATCAGCTACTCCAGGCTGGCGGGTGACGTAAGAAAGAAAGATGGCCTCTACTGGCTATATCTTGCCCGCGGCGATAACGGAACGTACGACGCTTTTGTTGATAACCTCCCGGATAGCACGATGTGGACAAGAGTCAAAGGTAACAGATTTGTTCCACCGGGCGCGGAAATCACGAGTCATACCTTTGTCAGGTGGCGAAAAGAAGGCGGCCGGTGGGTGATAGATGAAATAAGTTACGCCACCGCGTGATTCCGCGGGTCGTGCTTGATTGAGATCCTCATTGGGTAACGATCGTTCGCATCCGTATTACTTCAAAGTTTGACCCGTTGATCGTCTTCAGCATGCCCAGATCGTCGTTGCTCCAGCGCGGATCGGGGGCACCGCTCAAAAACCAGCCCGGACCGTTGTCGGCAACGAACATTCCATACTTCTTTAGCGCCAGCAGAATCACCTGATTCGACGGCGAATATTTCGAGATATCAAACGACGCCTTCAGGCGCACTCGCATTCCCATCGGCGGTAAGTCCGGGTTCGGATCGCCGCTGGCAAAGTGGCGCGCCGGCGAAACGTAAGCCCGTCGTGAACGCGGCACCGTGAAGCGAAGCGCGTGTTTGATCTCGCGCTGCTCGAATACTTCATCGTAACGAACCAAACCCGGGAAGATCGGCAACCCGGCCGCGTCAGCCGAAGTCCATCCTGCCGGTCGCACTGCATTTGAGTTGAGGTCAAAGACGGCCCCACTGCCGGCGACCCAACTCGCGCCGTTATTCTCTGTAGCAGCGGAAAACATTTCGTACAGCTTCCATCGATCGCGATCAATCACCAGCACATGACGGTCACCCTTCGAGTTTGGTCCGCCTTCAATCGGCGCGTTGCGCGGCACCGGATACGGTCCGGGGTCGCTCTCGCCGCCATAGGACCTGAAGCTTACCGGCACCAGCGGCTGTGTGCCCGCAACGACGACGTAAGGAATTCCATTCGGCGCGCCGTTCCACACCGTGCCAAAGTCTGGATGCAGAACGGCGTCAACCCCAATGCTTGCGATCAAATTCGCGGAGTTTGGATCGACAGGCGAGTTCGAAATGTCCTGGTTCCACGGATTGTCCGGTGGGAAGGGCCGCCTGCCATGAAGGCTCGCGCCCGGACCAAGACCGGGCACTTGTTGAGGCAGAGACCCAACCGTACGTGGCCGCGTCGCAGGTGTTTGTGCGGAGCCGAACGTGGTGTCAGCCGCTGCTGGGCGCGCGCTTCCTACACCGCTTCCTGCCGCGATCAACGCCATCAGGCAGAAAAAGCCGGCCAAGAACAGGCCGGACCAAAACCTTTGATTCCTTGAAACCACTGACTTCAATCTTCCTTCCTTCTGACGGGCTTTCTTCTAATACGCATCAGGCCCACGGAAAAGAGACGAAAAGAGATCTGGATGCCTCCGCGACCGAAGTAGTATAATCCAGCCTGCCCCAGAAAACCGGAGTGCAAGCAACCACCCATTAAGCCCCCGGGATTTGCCTCCAAATAATCATCAGTCTCAATTCCCCCGCTTGTCCCCAGGCCGCGGAAGTGGCGTGTGTAGCTTCGCTTTGCGGTTTTCAGAGCTGAGGATGGCGTTGGGTTTTCCGAAAGCAGCTCGCTGGATCTATTTCTTACAAGGCCTACAAGGTTTAGGGCAGAGGAGACTTTTCATGATCCGCAGATGCCTCGAACGAGATTCAACCGGGGCGAATCAAGCGCCAAGCCGCCGCAAGCTAATCTGTCGGAGGGGTTTTCCTTTTACGATCGGCGTCCCTGTCCTGTTACTGCTTTCGGGCGTTTTCTTTTCGCTCGATGCGGCCACCCTCCCAACCGGTTTTGTCGAAACGCAGATCTCGGGGCTGTCCGGCCCCACGGCGATGGACTTTGCTCCCGACGGCCGCTTGTTCGTCTGCCTACAAGGCGGAAATCTGCGCGTGATCAAAAACGGCGCCTTGCTGCCTACTCCGTTTTTGACTTTGACGGTGGATTCAACGGGCGAGCGCGGCCTGCTCGGGATTGCGTTCGATCCTAACTTCGCAACCAATAACTTTTTGTACCTTTACTACACGGTCCCATCGACGCCGCGGCACAATCGCGTCAGTCGATTCACAGCAAACGGTGACGTAGTTGTACCCGGAAGTGAAGTTGAGATCCTCAATCTCGAGAATTTGAGTGCCGGCAATCACAACGGCGGCGCCATCCATTTCGGTCCCGACGGTAAACTGTATATCGCCGTTGGCGAGAATGCGGTTCCGTCCAATTCGCAAACGCTCGCTAACCGTTTGGGAAAAATTCTGCGGATCAATTCTGATGGTTCAATACCGAACGACAATCCCTTCTTCAACACCGTCGGAGCCAGGCAGGAGATTTGGGCCCTGGGGCTGCGCAATCCGTTCACCTTTGCCTTTCAGCTGGGAACCACGCGCATGTTCATAAACGACGTGGGGCAGAGCACGTGGGAAGAAATTAACGACGGCATCGCCGGATCGAATTACGGCTGGCCCAATACCGAAGGTCCCACGTCAGATCCCAATTTCCGTGCGCCAATCTTCGCCTATGGACATGGCGGCGGGGCGACAACCGGCTGTGCTATTGCCGGCGGAGCTTTTTACAACCCAACCACTAATCAATTCCCCTCCACCTACGTCGGGAAATATTTTTTCGCGGACCTGTGTAGCGGCTGGATTCGAGTGCTGGATCCTTCCAACAACAGCGCCACCGGCTTTGCCACCGGAATCGCCAATCCTGTGGACTTGAAGGTTTCCGCTGATGGCAGCCTTTACTATCTCGCACTCGGATCAGCGTCAGTCTTCAGGATCCAATATGCACCCGCGCCTCCCGGCATCACGACGCACCCGTCCAGTCAGTCTGTCACGGCAGGACAGCCGGCAACATTTAACGTCGCCTCAAACGGCAGCGCGCCTTTTAGTTATCAATGGCAGAGAAACATGGTCGATATCGCGGGTGCCACTTCACTGAGTTACACCATTTCAAGTACGAGCCTCGGTGACAACGGCGCGAAATTCCTTTGCGTAATAACGAATGCTTTCGGCACCGCGACCAGCAATGAAGCCACGCTGACAGTCAACGCGCCGCCTGGTATCACCACTCACCCGTCAAGTCAGACTGTGGCGCAGGGACAACCCGTGACCTTCACTGTCAGCGCCGGTGGCAGCTCGCCGCTCAATTATCAATGGCAAAGAAATATGATCGACATCAGCGGTGCAAACTCTCCGAGCTACATGATTGCCGCCACAGCTTTCGCCGACAACGGCGCGAAGTTCCGTTGCGTCGTAACTAACTCCTTCGGAACAGCGAACAGTAATGAAGCCACGTTGACAGTCAACGCGCCGCCAGGGATCACAACCCAACCTTCAAATCAGACTGTGGCTCAAGGCCAGCCCGTGACATTCGATGTCGCCGCCACGGGCAGCACGCCGCTCAGTTATCAATGGCAACGAAATACCGTGAACATTACGGGAGCAAATTCGGTGAGCTATACGATCGCCAGCGCAGTCTTTTCGGATAACGGGGCCAGGTTCCGGTGCGTTGTGACTAACTCGTTCGGAACAGCAACCAGCAATGAAGCCACGCTGACGGTTCAGCCGCCTCCGCCAATCATTCAGATTGAAGAAAACACGGACAGCGCGATCGCTTTCGACTCAGTCACCATGCTTCGCGATCCCTTTCCCCTTACTAACATCTTCAACTTCAATGCCGACAATCGAACCCGCGTCATGCTATTCGCCGTCAATTTGGATTTGCTGCCGAACGAAGACAGCTCGGCTGTGACGGCCCGGGCCGAAGATGCCCAGCTAAACGTCTATCAGATGACGATTGAATTCATCGGAAAAGTCCCGAACTTCGAATGGTTGACTCAGGTGATTGTGCGACTCCCGGACAACCTGCCGACCGGGCAGGATGTTTTGGTGAGCATTACTTTGCACGGACAAACGAGCAACAAGGCACGGATCAGAATCAAATAACTTGCTGGACCGTTAGAGCACTTTCCTGTCTCCGTCTGTAGAGAGCAGGTTCTTCCATTCAGCTTTCGTATTGTCGCGGTAGAGGCGGACTCGCATCGTGCGGGCAATTCGTTCCTTCCCGCCAACATCGTTCGTCCGTTCGGTGTAAACCGCGATCACGTTGAAAGAGACTGAATTCGGCGTGTGCCATTCAAAGTTGGGTTCATCAGAGAGCCCGATCGATTCGACCTTGCCGATCACGTGATTGAAGTGATAGTTGCCCATGAATTGTTCCAGGCCGAACTTCGCGATCAGGGCCTGCACGTCGGCGGCCGTCGGATCGGGGAGACCCTCATAGCTGTTCGACGTGGTAAACGTGCGCCAAAAAATAAACCTGCCGCCGATAATGTCGTAGGACGCATAGCCCTTAACGATCACGAAGATCTCCGGGTCTTCGGTCTTCAGCTTCGCCGTGAAACTGCGGTTCCAGACATATTTCTTGTAGGTGCTGCTCCATTCCCTGGTGCCGGGCTTGCCCAGCGTGACTGAGACCGTCTTCGGGTGGGTGAGCTGTTTTTTCAATTCAGCGTCTGTGGGCTGGGCCGAAACTTCCGTGACCAGACCGGCGCCGAGAAACAGCAGAGCGCCGATCAAAAAACCGAACACGGGTGTTTGTCTGCTTCGCATATTTAATTGAACCTCCTTACCGTTGCAGGTGACGACGACCTTGAGACTGTTCACGCGTTTTCGCGCGAAATGTAGCAGAGTGGAACAAAGGATTCAATGACGAGAAGTGTCAGAGATGAGAGGGCGGGGCGTGCGGCTTTCACTCCGAATTCTTCTTCGCAACCGGTTCGCTGACGCGCAGTAGCGCTTGCGCAATCATGAGTCGCGCCATAAGCCGCAATTCGTTACGCTGAAAGCGATCAGCCATCGCCCGTGTGCGATTGAAGTCCGCATTGGCCAATGCGGCTACGCCCTGGCCGTATTTGAAAATCGCAAAGTCGAGTGAGATCACTCCGGGATGCCGGACGATGATTTCGCCATTCTTCACGGCCCCGGTTTTTATCATCTTGTCCAACAGCAGGAGCTTTGAGATGTTGTCGTTGGCGCGGTCGATGATTGGTTCAATCAGTGCGAATGCCCTGGAGGGATCTATCAGCGAACAGGCCAGCATGACGGCCATTAACGCATCTGATCGGGTTTTGCTCGCAAAATCTACCTTGACCAGCGCCTGCGCATCGTCGAGCAGTTCTATCGCTTCGGCGTGTTCGCCCTTCTTCTCGAGTAGCATGGCCACTTCGGCCATTGCCTCCACCCGTTTTTCCTTGAGCCGGATCAATGGCAGCAGCGCTTGCAGCTCTTCAATTTTGCCCTGATCCACCGCCCAGCCAATCTGCTGCTCGTCCAGTAAATCATTCAGGCTGTTTCGTTGCGAATCGTCGTCGACGTTGCTCTTAATAAACTCGCGCAGCGCGTCTGCCTTGCCCTTTATTACGGCTTTCATGACCGCGGCCTGATAGATTTCCTGGCGCGTATCATTGCCGGTCCTGGCGGCGGCCTTGATCAACTCTTCCGGCGTGCCTTTCTCAACCAGGGAACTGTATAAGTTCCAGTCTCCTTGTTCCCTGATCAGCGTGCGCTTAGTTTCGGCCACCCTGGTTTTTATCTTTGCTGCTCGGTCCGGAGCGAACTGCTCGATTTCCGGCATGACTTCGGACACCTCTAAAAGGAGCCTTCCGCTAGCCGATACGCTCAGAACTGCATTGGTGAGAGTTTCTACCAGCTCTCGTTTTTGGTCATCGCTCAGCTTGAGGCGACCCGACCCGAGGACGGCCGCGCTTTCGACCTGATCATCTTGCGGAGACCTGGCGATTCGCAAAAGCTGGACGCTCATCATGCACGCTACCACGTCTGTATTAAGGTTCGCGGTCTGGAGTTTGTCGATGAGATCGCTCGCAAATTCCGATGCCGTCTCGGGGCTCTGCTGGTTGAGCCGAAATAAAACGTTCAGCAAACGGAAGTTGAGACCCTTTGTCAGGCCTTCGCGCGCGATCTGCAAAGCGCGTTTCGGATCGCGCCACGCGACTTCGTTGGCTATCTCTTGCTCCAGGTCGCTCTCGTCGGGCAATCGATAGTTGGCGTTCGCCGGTTGTTGCGGCGGAGGCGGCAGGCGCGTGGCCCGCAACATGTCCAGCGCGAGCTGCGGATCGCGCCGCGCTACCCTACCCAGGAATTCCTCGCGGGCTCCGAACGCCGAATAGTATTCTTTCAGACGCTGGGGGTTGTCGTTTGCCGGGCCTTTCGGCGTTGAGTCTTTTGTGTTTGGACTTTTCGTCTTTGAGTCATCACCTGCCTGACTAGCCGGCGAGGCAATGCTGTTGAGAGCTTCCCAAAACAGATTGCGCGCGCGCTTCTCGTCACGCGTCCACAGCAGATCGGCCGCGGTCGTCATGACAAGAGCTCGGTTCTCAGGCAATTTTAGACTCCACGATCCCACGACGATCTCGTCCAGCAGCCCCAGCGTTTTGCGTTCCAGTTCCTGCCGTCGCTCAAGCTCCCGCTGAGCTTTTTCTTTCTCGCTCGTTTGCGCCAGCACGGATGATGGGATCAGCAGTCCGGCTGAAAACGAAAGCAGAAGCAGGATTGAAAGACTGGAAAACGGGGATTTGATTCTCATCGCTAATTCCTAACACGCCGACGAGCAAAGTTGGTTGCAACAAAAGATACCGCGTGTTGGAGGAATGGGCAAAGTTTGACCCGTTAAGCGGAATGCCGGGTGCGACTTCGGATCCTGTCCGTTGGCGCGCGAACTGAATCTCAACTAGAATGCGTCGGCTATCTCCTTAAGTTCTATCAACAAAGAATCCGAGGAATCGTCTGTGAGAAACTGCAAACTAATCCTGACCTCTCTGACATTGCTCTGTTGTCTTTGCGTTTCCGTGCTGCCGCAGAATCCCGCGCCGACAGGAATTCGGCCTGAGCCGCCGGAAGGCAAAGGCGTAGTCGCACTGCGCGCGGCGCGGCTGATTGACGGCACCGGCGCGCCGCCGATTCGCAACGCGATCATTATCGTCGCTAACAACAAGATTTCTGTGGTTGGTGACGCCACCTCTGTTCGCATCCCCTCGGGCGTGAAGGTCATCGATCTGGGCGACGTCACTTTGCTTCCGGGTTTCATCGACGCGCACACGCATCTCATCGGCCGCGTGCTGGGCGATCCCGAAGGCGACATGGCCGCGGTCAGGGATTACGAAGCGTTCGGGGCGATACTCGGCGTCAACCACGCGCGCAATACGTTAATGGCCGGGTTCACCACCGTGCGCAACGTCGGCGCCTCGGGGCCTTTCAACGACATCGCTCTGCGCAAAGCCATCAACGAAGGCTGGACGCCGGGTCCGCGTATGTTGACGGCGGGGCACTCGCTGGGAATCACCGGCGGTCACTGTGACAACAACGGCTTTCGGCCCGGGCTTCTGGATCGATCTATCGCTGAGGGGATCGCGAACGGCCCTGACGAGATCCGCGCCGCGGTGCGCTACCAGGTCAAGTATGGCGCGGACGTGATCAAGACCTGCGCTACCGGCGGCGTGCTTTCGGAAGGCGACGCGGTCGGCACTACGCAATACAGTTTTGAAGAAATGAAGGCGATGGTCGATGAAGCCACCCGGCACGAGCGGAAGGTGGCCGCGCATGCGCACGGCACCGAAGGAATCAAGATCGCAGTGCGCGCGGGAGTTGCCTCAATTGAACACGGATCATTTCTGGACGAAGAAGGCGCGCGCATGATGGCCGAGCGTGGCACCTACCTGGTGCCGACGATGATGGCGGGCGAGGCGGTTGAGCGGGCAGCAAAAAGCGGCGTGCTCAAAGACCAGCGCGCTGAGAAGGCTCTGGCAGCGGCCGCGGCCATGCGCAAAGCGATCAAGATCGCCGTCGCCAACAAAGTCCTGATTGCCCTGGGAACTGACGCCGGCGTGATCCCGCACGGCACCAACGCGCGCGAGTTTTTCCTGATGGTCGAATGGGGCGGCATGACCCCGATGGAAGCGATCATCGCCGGCACGATGAATGGAGCGAGGCTTTTGGGCTGGGAGAAAACTGTCGGCTCTTTGGAGCCACGCAAGTTTGCCGACATCGTCGCCGTCTCTGGCGATCCGCTCAAAGACATTCACGCAATGGAGAAGGTCGTGTTTGTGATGAAGAACGGAGTCGTGTACAAACAGAATCATCAGTAGACCGGGCGTACAAACCCGAAACTAACGGAACAATGATAGAATCAACCCAGACTAACTCTTGAAGGTACGAAGCCATGAGTCAGCCGATCCCATCACAAATTGAAGAGAGCTTTAGCCAGCTTTCTATCTCCGAGCAATTACGTGTGATTGAGCATCTCCAGCGCCGGGTTCACGAGAGAAGCCGGAGCGAAGCAGACGATTTGGATCACCAGTTGGCCGCGATGGCTGCCGACCCGGACATTCAATCTGAGCTGCGCGAGATCGAGCAAGAATTCGCCAACGCGGATGCTGACGGATTGGAGATCTCCCGATGACTATTCGGCGCGGTGAGATCTATTTCGTGAATCTGAATCCGGTCGAAGGCAGAGAACAAGCAGGACATCGACCGGTGTTGGTTTTGTCGAGAGACGCAATCAATCGCCTGCCGTTGGTGGTCACCGTCGTAGTCGGCACTAAAGGGCAGAATATCGCCCGCGATTACCCAACCAACGTGCGAGTCTCGTCAGCAGAGAGCAGCCTGCCCCTGGAAACCGTGTTCTTATGCTTTCAACTCCGCTCGCTGGATCCAAAAAGATTTCCATCCAATCCCGCCGGTAAGCTCCCAGACGAAACGATGAGGAGAGTCGAGGACGCCATTCGATACAGCCTTGAATTGTGACTGAGTCCGGGTCGGAAGATTTAGGAATCAATGAAGAACTTCGCGGTCATGGAGTTCTTGACGCTCGAGACGACCGATGGGTTCGGTGTTGCGTCCCTTATCGAGAGCAGAGAAGAGGTGATTGATGTCGTCAGAGTTAGGCTGAGCGCCGTTGGTCACCGACTCGACTAACTCTTCAACCAGGGCGCTCAGCGAGATCTCTCGGGCGTTGGCAATGCCTTCGGCGCGTCGATAAGCGTCATCATCAATTCTTAAGACTATCTCCTTCATGGTTTCAAATTAGCCGGGAAAAGTGAGCGCGTCAAGGTTCGCGGCGGTGGGCTGGCCGGCACCCCAGGCAATTGCAGCATTCTCATTTTTCGACTCACTTGGTGCGGCGCTGAGAGGCTCGTTGCTCTGCCGTTGGCACGGGTGTTGGCGTAGATGTCTCAGGCGGTTGAACTGAGAACTTCTCAACTTCAATGCGAAACATTCCCGAATCGAAATGCTTAATTACACCCTCATAAGCGACCCGATCACCTTCTCTTAGTCGCTCGACCTGTCCTCGCCAAGTTTTTGCCAAAGAAAGGGTAGTCAAGAGGTCCTTGTCGTCCAAATCCCAAACGAAGACAACATAGTTCCCGTCGTAATCTTCAGAGATCGAAGCTACTTTGCCTTTCCAGCTTGAACAACCATGTGATTCATGTTTCGGAAACCGAAGCGAGGGACGACTTTGCGTCGTTGCTCGACCGGGTTCGTGAGGGGGCCGAGGTTGTGATCGAAAACAATTCCAATCCCGTCGCCGTGCTACGTCCAGCCGCCCCGCGTCCAGGCCGTCTCCTGTCAGAATCAATAGCATTAGCGGAAGAGCATGCTGGGAGACTCGGCTACACTCCAACCCTTGATCCCGACTTCGCGGCTGATCTCGAAAATATCATCGATAACCATCGCAAGCCGCTGAATCCTCCTGAATCGCAGATCTGAAAACCAAACATCGCCCGGCTACCTCTCACTACTTCTTCTTCTGCAACTCCGCGCGAATCTGCGTCAGAATCTCAAAATATCGCCACGCCGCCGGCGCGTTTGGTTCCTGATGATGATCGGGTTTTAAGATCAGGTCGCCTGTTGAGAGCAGAACTCTCTTTACCTCAGGGTTCTGTTTCACCTTCTCCCAGGTGGCGGCGACGATTAGCTTGTAATGCTCGCCCGGTACGGCGGGCTTGTATTCGAATCGCTTGCCTTCAAAGCTCACCCAGGTGATACCCATCTTCTCCATGTTCGCGCTGGCCAGCGCGCCGGCGTGGTTTGCTTCGAACGCGGCCACCTGCGCGACCTCGGCGCGCGTGTACTTCCATTCCAGACCAGGGAACTTTGCGCGGGGATCTTTCAGTCCTTCGGGGTATTTCATCATCTGCCAGAAGCCCTCCAGACTCGCGTAACGTTTGCCGTGAAAGACAAACGGCGTCGGCGCAAAGTTCGAAAGCAAACCGAGTTCGTGACGCTTTGAAAGAATCACTTCGCCGGGCCCGGCTTCCTGCGGCAGGATTTCCCAAGCGGGTTTCTTAGGATCGACGACCTGTGTCCACCAGTGAGAGGGATAGCGTAGATCGCGGGCGATCGTTTGAGTGGGCTGCTGATTTGGTCGTGAAGCAAACGAAGGCCCGAGCAGACTCAAGCTTGCGGAGAACGTTAGCCAGATAACTATGGCGAGTATGTGATTGATGGTCACGCCTGAGTAACGGTTCTCATTAGCACCTCGCTTTAGCGAGGTGTCACGCTCAACGAATTCTTGCCCAGCCGTTTCAACGGCTTGGAAAACCTTTGAAATGGTTTATGTCTCTGCTATCAAATCATCTTCACCTCGCTGAAGCGAGGTGCTAATGAGATTTCTTCTTCACCGCCACGCGCACCTCAGGCTTAAGGTTCGTAACGAACAACTTCAGAATGCGCTTGTATTCGTCCGCCCAACTCTCTTCTCGTTCAAAGCCGTGGTCCTCGACGGGATAGGGTGCGACTTCCCAGTTCTCTTTGCGTAGCTCGATCAGTTTTTCAACCAGACGCACCGTGTCCTGGAAGTTTACGTTCACGTCGACCATCCCGTGACAGATCAAGAGCGCCCCTTTCAACCCGTTGGCGAAATAGATCGGCGAGCTTTGTTTGTAGCTTTCGGCGTCGCTCTGCGGCAGATTTAGAATGTTCGAAGTGTACCCGTTGTTGTAGTGCGCCCAATCCGTAACCGGCCGCAACGCCGCGCCCGCGGCAAAAACATCCGGCGTCGTAAACATGGCCATCAGCGTGATGAAGCCGCCATAGCTGCCGCCGTAAAGGCCGATCCGCTTCGGATCGACGCCGTGCTCCTTCACCAGATAGTTCACCGCATCGACGTGATCGGTCAGGTCTTTCCCACCCATGTGACGATAGATTCCGGTGCGCCAGTCGCGGCCATAGCCGGCGCTGCCTCGATAATCAATATCAAGAACGACAAACCCGCGTTCCATCAGCAGGTGATGAAACATGTATTCGCGATAGTAAGAACTCCACCAGCGGTGCACGTTCTGCAAGTAGCCGGCGCCGTGTACGAACAACACCGCCGGGCCGCCGCCTTTCCAATTCGAAGGCACGTACATGCGGCCATAAATGGTCGCGCCATCGCGTGCTTTGAAGTCGACGATGGGAGGCTCGGTCCATTTGTAAGTTGAGAACTCTGGAATGGGCGATTTTGTGACCGGCTTATCTGCAACCAAAGACTTTCCGGGATGGAAAGGCCGATTCGGGAAAAGGTAGAGTTCCGGCGGCTTGTTGCTGTAAGAGCGCACATCCGCGAGCATTGTTTCATCCGGCGAGACGCCGACCTGATTCTGGCCAGGCAATCCCGTGATTTGTGTGCGCGCGCCGCCAGTCAGGGCCATTGAATATAGATGCCGCTCGAACGGACTGCCTTCACTGGAAGTGAAATAGAACTTTGTCTTGTCAGCCGACAGCCGCACGTCGGAAACTTCGAATTGTCCGGAAGTTAACTGCGCAGGCTCACCACCACTTATCGCCACTGAATAAAGATGCGCGTAGCCATCGCGTTCGGATTCGAAATAGACGTGCGCGTTGTCGGGCAGCCAACCGAGCGTGAAGGCGCCGGGGCCATCCACCCACGCGTCGTCATGCACGTGAGCCAGCACTTTGGTTTTACCCGTGGCCGCGTCGAGTAGCATCACCCAGCGATCTTTGTTGTCGGCCGCGCGACCCATCAGGACGGCGTTCTTGCCGTCTTCCGACCACTGAAGTTGCGATAACTGGACGCCACGATCCTTAGGTGCAGGCGGAGCTTTGGTTTGCGGCTCGACCCGGTCGCTACCGCTCCCGGTACTGACCCGTGCCTGCTCGGTCGTGTTCGTCTCGGTGCCCTGCGCTGAAGGGCTGGCCGGCAACCGCTGACCATGATCGACATTCTTCGTTTCGCCGGTTTCCACGTTGATAATCGTCAGCCGCGACCGGCCCTGGGTATCTCCGACTTTCGTGCGGCCCGGAATGTCCTCCGTATAGGCAGACTCAGTCACATAGTTCGGCACGATTGTGTTCTTCGCGCCGGTGGCGGGTTCGCTGATCGTTGCGATGACGTACTTGCCATCAGGCGAAAGGTTCAAAGCGATCGCGTTCTGTCCCGTCGGCAGATTGAGCGGCTTCCGCTTTTCGCGTTCCTTGCGCTTCTTCTCCTGCTCTTCGCGCTGCTCCGCCTTCTCACGCACGGCATCCAAAAGCGCGCGCTCTTGCTTCTTCAAATACTCCTGGCTGTCCGTGCCGCGCTGTTGTGTGTCACTGCCACCCTGTCTCTGCGCGGTACCGCCGCCGGCAGCCGGCGCACCACCCCCGCCCGCGCCGCCAACGCGAATGTCGGTGAGTTGCTCGAGAGAACCGCTGTCGAGCGCTATCACATAAAGATTGCTTAGCCGGGTGAAGTAGATTCGCTTCTGATCGAAAGTGAAGTGTGGGTTCGTCTCGGCATCGACGGTGCGCGTTATCTGCCGGCGTGTTCCGTTGGCGTGCATGTAAATGAAAATGTCGCCTTCATCGGCAAAGACCGTCATCGTCTTATCTTTCGATAGTTCCCCATTGGCCGGCGGGGCTTGCTTCGCTTCGTCGTCGGATAGACGGCGCAAGCCGGTGCCGTCACGATTCACGACGTAAAGACTCGTCTCTTTCAAACGCGGTTCGTCGGCCTGCTTCCAACGAAAATAGACGCGCTGGCTGTCCTGCGACCAATAGACTCCGGTCGGTGGATACCCAACCAGCCGCGGGCCGCGCATGATGCTGTCAACCGTCAATGCAAATGGCTTCGGTGCGGGGGGCGCAGGCTGTTTTTGCGCGAAGATAAGTTGCGGCGCGATCAGCGTCAGAATGTAAAAGCCGACCACAGCGAATCGAAGATGTTTGGTTTTCATTCTGTTGTTTGATTGACCTGAAGATACCAAAAAGTACTATCAACAACCGGTGTTTAGAGTACCATCTATGAAGCAATGTCTAGCGTCAAGAGTTGAAGGGAACAGACTTCGACTGTAACGCCAGAGCGCCCGGGTTGTTTTGCTGAACTGATTGCTCTTTAACATGAGACTGATGTCT
>Ga0137442_1000026_pt1 | contig 68727 bp, 60 predicted proteins | sample EasRivERMGT266_2_FD_102329 | JGI IMG/M metagenome (GOLD analysis project Ga0137442, IMG submission 102329) | Soil microbial communities from meander-bound floodplain in the East River, Colorado, USA - East River MetaG ERMGT266_2 | ecosystem: Environmental > Terrestrial > Soil > Floodplain ... | reverse complement strand
GGAGAAATCAGTTCGATCCATCTGATGAGCGACATTTCGATCATCGCGTCTTGTTTTTCCGCGTCGCAGAAGCTGCCTCGTACTCGTCCTGTAATTTCTTTGGCGCGATCAATCGCCAGGCTTCATGTATGTGAAAGGCCAGCTCTTTATCTGTGACGTTAGGCAGCTCGATGCCGACCCAGCCGGCCCCACCAACGTAAGGCGGCCGGTAAAATTTCTTCGGCGCAGTTTTGATCAGCATCTCCTGGATTCCTATCGCCGCGGGTATCACTACCGCAATGCGCCCGTCGTTGTGATGGTTTATTGAGCACATTGCAAACACCCTCTTGACGAAGAAGGTGGGCTCGCCATGAGAGATTTTCTCGATAGTCCCGGGCAGCGCGTGGCAAATCTTGCGGACGCGTTGCACATGCTTTTCGCCCGGATCGGGCTTTCGTTGTTTCGCTGTTGGTTTCAAAGACTGACTTAAACCTCCGGCGCAAACGTCCGACAAACTTCAGTTTGTCGACTCTGATTCGTTCTCCCTTCTCCCTCTGGGAGAAGGGCTGGGGATGAGGGGCATAGCTGCACGGCGAGCCTCAAACCCTCTCCCAAAGGGAGAGGGGGTCAAGACAAATCACTCCCTATCATTCAGCGCATAGGCCAGCAGCCGGCTGTCCTGCGAGACGTAAAGTAGCTTGGCCTCTTCATCGCTCAGGAAACGATCGTCCGGCGCGCTCATGCGGATCGAGCGCTCGGTCGATCCGTTGTTGACGTTAACTCCGGCGAGGCCATTGCCACGACCCAGGTCGGTATAGAAGTACATCCACTGCCCGCGGAGCGCGGCGAGCCGGCGCGTGCGCAACAAGAAACGTGACAGCCGCTCGAGCTGGTGCGCCGGATCCAGTCGATCAAGTAGCCGATCTTCTACGTCAACTGAAGGCCTATCAATTGAAGGCATGTTCAGTGAGGGCATTTCAACTGAAGGCCGTGTAAGGCGCGGGCGCGAAGCAGATAGCTGTCGCGCTCGCGCCAGGATTCCGAAAGTCGAGATCCGCTCGCGCGCATACTCGTTGGCCTTGTTCGATGCCAGCGTGGTCAAACTGGGCAGCGCCGCGCGTAAGGTCAGGCCTGAGCGCAACCCATTCAGGGTGTTGAGCAGTTGTACTCCGCGAAAAGCCGTGGACGCGGCGCTGCCATAGCGGAAATAGAGAGCGGCTGCGCGTGCTGCGACTGCCGCTACCGTGCGAAGCAGGCCACGTCCCGGAGGATTGTGACGCGCACGCCAGGTATTGCGACCGCTAACCAAGTCAAACGCCGCGATTTCATTCTTGCCTCCGACCACGGCTTCGCCGCGTTCATTCAAAAGCACGAAGGCCGCCCGTTCCACTCCGTGCGAGATCTTCGAGCGGCGCTTGCCGGTGCGCGCATCGATGATCATGAGATCGTCGCGATCGGCAACGATGACTGTCGCCATATCAGGCAGCACCACGTTGGTAATTCCTTTGTCGGCCCCCTTGTAGCGCCACAGGACTTTTCCTTTTTCCAGATCGATGGCGCTAACCCCATAAGGCCCGCGGTCAACCGTCTCGCCGTCTTTTAGCTGCGCGAAGCCCCCGCCCGTGCGCGCGTACAAAACGTCGCGCGTCAGAATCATTTCGGGCACTGAGCCCAGGTCTTTCGCTTCCCAAACTTCTTCGCCGCTAAGGCGTGAAATGGCCCGCACTTTGCCCCGTCCTGAAGTGTAGACCTTGCTCTCGTCCGCGACCGGGTCGGCCTCAGTCAGGGCCAGGCCCTCTTCGTTGACGCGAAACTTTTCGCTCCGTCGCTCCTTTCCGGTGTGCGCATCGAGCGAAGCGAGTCCTTCATAAAAGACGTAGAGACGATCATCGAGAAACGCCGGCGAACGATAATTGTCGAGGGTGTAAGGAACATCGTCGTTGTCGCCCCAGCGCGCCGGCATCATCTCGACGTCATTTTCCAGATCACGCTTCCAAAGCTCTTTGCCGGTGCTGAGGTCGAAAACATGAATCACGGGCTTGCGCTTGAAGCCCTCCTTTGCCTTACCGCGCGCATCGCGCACCAGGACCAAAGCGAGCAGGCTGGCATTCTGATCGAGGGCCATCTGCATCACAGCGCCGCGTACTTTGTCGCTGCGCCAAAGCGTGGAGCCGGTCATCAAGTCGATGGCTTCGACGCGCGTCTTGCTGCCCGATTCCAAATTCAGGAGCAACAGGTCCGTGCCGGGCACCGGAGCGACATCGGTTTCATCCAGCTTCACGTTCTTGCGCCGCCACAAAACGTCGCCGGTCAATCCGTCCACGGCATAAAGAGATTTCTCAGTGCCGACGATCAGCACGCCCAACTCGGTCGATTGATAGAAGCGCACCTTGCTGTCGAGTTTCGCCGACCAACGCTCAGCGGCAAGGACTGTTGAGGCCGTGCATAGCAGCAGGATCAGAAGCCCGCCGAGGTGATGGATTATCGGTGATGTTTTGCGGACGAGCATTGCGTAAGATTTTCGGTCAGTTAATCAAGATCATTATTCTACTCGGGCGCTGGTCACTGGGGTGGGTGGATTATAGGAGGGAAAGGCGCGGCGCAACAACAGTCGCGGGAAAAGAGAGGCAGTACGTCGCCCATTCATAACTTTTGCTCCCTTCTTCTCCCTTTGGGAGCAGGGCCGGGGAAGAGGGGCGTAGCTGGGGTGGCTCGACACAAGCCCTCTCCCCAACCCTCTCCCAAAAGGAGAGGGAGTCAGGAAAACTAAGGGAAGGTCAGCTTAATCGCATCGTTGATATGACAGCTTCAGCAGCTCAACCAGATTATTATTGAGTTGCGTCTACGTCCTCGGCGTCTCTGCGGTGAATCCTTTTGTAACCACACTCACCGCAGAGACGCAGAGGTCGCGGAGATTGCGCAGAGAGAAATCCAAAAACCTAGAACACCAACCGCCTGTATGTTACTTTTTGCACGCCGAGACCATGACCGTTTGCCCTGGAGGTATGAAATGCAGCGCCCACGCAATCTCGCGTCCGTTATCAGCACGTCGTTAATCATAGTCCTTCTTTCTGCCTGGCCGATCGCATCTGCATTCGCCCAGCGCGCGCCGGTCCGACGACGCGTCGCCACCGGCTCAGTGCCGCCGCCGCGGTTCGCCGACCAGGAACGCGCGCGCAAACTTGCTGTAGCCTTCCCGGAGATCGAGCGCCTCTTTAACAGTTGGGTCGAACGCGTGCACGCGCCCGGCGCGGTGATGGGCATCATCATTGACGGAGAGTTGGTTTGGATAAAGACAACCGGCGTGCGCGAAACCAAAGATCGCTCTGTTGTCACTCCGGACACAGTCTTTCGCATCGCCTCGATGACCAAGAGCTTTACTGCGCTTTCCATACTGAAACTGCGCGACGGAGGAAAACTGTCGCTCGACGATCCAGTGACGCGTTATGTTCCGGCGCTCACCGGCATGCCGTATCCGACAAAGGATTCGCCGACGCTTACGATCCGTCACTTGCTCACGCATTCCGAAGGGTTTCCCGAAGACAATCCGTGGGGCGATCGGCAATTGGCTCGCAGCGACGAGACGATGCGTGCCTGGCTCCGTGCCGGCATTCCATTCTCAAACGCGCCGGGGACGGCTTACGAATACTCAAACTACGGTTTCGCAATCCTGGGTCAGGTCGTAGCCCGCGCTTCAGGCCGTCCATACAAAGACTACGTCCGCGACGAGATTATGATCCCGCTCGGAATGCGATCGTCCACCTTCGACGTGGCCGCGGTGCCGCCGGTGCACGTCGCGCTCGGCTACCGTTGGCAGGACAACGTTTGGAAGGACGAGCCGATCCTTGCGCATGGCTCGTTTGGCTCGATGGGCGGACTGTGGACCACGGCGCGCGACCTCGCGCGTTACGTCGCGTTCCTGATGTCGGCTTTTCCGCCACGCGACGACGCCGAGCGCGGGCCGGTGCGACGAAGCAGTGCCCGCGAGATGCAGCAAGCTTCGCGAGCTCAATCTGCTTCAGTGTTCCGTAACGCGGTTGATGCACCGCTTCAGTTGGGCCTGGCCTCTTACGGTTACGGTCTCGGCATCTCGCAGGACTGTCGCTTCAATTACATCGTCGGACACGGTGGCGGACTGCCCGGTTACGGCTCGCTCATGCGATGGTTGCCGGAATACGGCGTTGGCCTCATCGGCATGGCGAACCTTACCTATGCGGGATGGGGAGGTCTTTTCACCGACACGCTGGCGGCGCTGGATCGGACCGGCGCATTGCGCCCGCGTGTCGTGCAGCCATCGCCGTCGCTTCTGTCGGCGCAGGAAGACGTGTCGCAGTTGATTTTGAAATGGGACGACGCGCTGGCCAAACGCGTCGCCGCCGACAATCTCTTCCTGGATGTTCCAGCGGATGTGCGCGCGGCGCGCTGGCGCGGATTAGCCACGACGCACGGGTCGTGTCAGGCTGCTTCCGCGATCGAGCCGGAGAATGCTTTGCGCGGCCGTTGGCGGATGAGCTGCGAGCGCGGTTGGCTGGACGTCTTCATCACGCTGGCCCCGACAAATCCTCCTCGGGTCCAGCTTATCAACGTGCAGTCTACGCTCCCGCCGGACCCTGAGATGACGAAGGCGGTTGAATCAATTGCGAAACTAATTGGACGCTGGGATGCAAAGTCAGCCGAATCATTTGCCGCGCCGGGCCTGGACATCGAAAAGCTGCGACGCCAGATTGCGGCGATGTCTGCGTGGGGAACATGCAAAGCGGGCGACACCCTCGGCGGTGATGGCAGCCGCAGCAGCACGGTTCGTTTCACGTGCGAACGCGGCCCGGTCGCTGCCCGGCTGACTCTCGACACCGCAACGCACGGCCTAACGAATCTCGATCTCGTGCCGACGCGCGAACAGCGTTGTGTGCCGTAGGATGGCATTATAGTTAAGGAGTTGAAACAGCCGTGTTCTAAGAGGATGCTAGCCGTGGGACAAACTGACATCGCAGTTTGATTCTTGATGTTGATAAAAACCATTACTTGACGCCCTTGGTATGATTGCCTGAGATCTTTGCACTTAGAGAGACACAACGGTACGGGTTTAGTAGGAGAACTATTACGTCCGAAGAACTAGAATTTAGAACGGAGAAATCGTCTTCCTTGTTCCAGACCTAAACCACCCGATCGCGGTACTTAGGTCATCGGTCCAGTCTTCGTTCGCTTCTGTCGGAATGGGCTGCATTACCTGAATGAGTTCTGAGGCTTCGGCACGCGGAAGCAGCCAAGCACCGACCGTATAGAAAAAGTTGTTCCATTCGTTGGAGGATGGCTGCATCGAAACCGCCAGAAGATCGAACTCTCCGAAACGATAGGGTCTTGTAGGCTGCCCCGTCACCGAATTTACGCCAGTTCGCGTGCGTTGTACTTCAACCACGAACTTTCCTTGGCGGACCAGTGGGTTGCCAGCCTGTTTACGCTGCATCTTGACTTGGATGTTTACGGGTCCGACGCCATCCTCGATTAGGAAATCATAGGGGGCGTCACCAATGTTTTCGATCACTTTCCATCCTTCGAGCTTTGCAAGCACATCTATTAGGAATGCGACCTCGGCGATAATGCCCCGCACACCGCGTAGCGTTAAGTCGTTAGATCGGTCAATGGCTTCGAGGATTATTTCCGCTGTGGTGTTGAGTTTTCCCTCGATCGGGTGAATTGGTATTGACTTGCGAAGGTACCTAAATACTTCAAGGCGCTCCTCAGGAGAGCACTGTTCGAGGAGTTGAATGACTTCGTCTCTTTTCGTCATAAACGCGCAGCGCCCGGACAGGCTCCATAAATGCTAGAGACTATGAATTGATGATCGGCCTAGTGTAAGCTACTCGGTGTTTGCTTGACCAGAATCCAGAGTATGTCAGCCGCAAAGCCCCAACTTTTGTTTCCGTCCCCGTTCAAGAGAATTTCTGTGCCTGGCTTCGAGCCCTACTACCACACAGCTCTAGGCGCCGCGTATCTTGAGGATGCACTTAATATCCTTCGAGTTCTCCCAGACGCCTCAGTGAATGCAATTATCACGTCACCCCCGTACGCCCTTCACTTCAAGAAAGAATATGGGAATGTTGATAAGGCAGGTTACATTGCTTGGTTCCTACCTTTTGCTCACGAGTTCTTTCGCGTACTTAAAGATGACGGAAGTTTCGTTCTCAACATCGGTGGCAGTTACAACAAGGGAACCCCCACACGCTCCCTCTATCTCTACAAGCTTTTGATCGAGCTTGTCGAGACGATAGGCTTCCAGTTAGCCCAGGAGTTCTTCTGGTTCAACCCGGCGAAGCTACCGATGCCCGCAGAGTGGGTAACGGTTCGGAGAATCCGCGTTAAGGACGCGGTAGAACACGTATGGTGGCTTGGCAAAACCGCATGGCCCAAGTCCAACAATCGGAACGTTCTCAAGCCCTATAGCAACGATATGATACGGTTGAATATGAGAGGTGTCAGAGCAACCATGCGACCGTCCGGGCACAATATTAAGAAAAGCTTTGACAAGATCGTTGCTGGTGGAGCCATACCGCCGAATGTATTTGAAGATACTCCGGATGACTTTCTGAAGTTTGGGAACAATTCGGCGAACGACGTTTACACCATGCTTTGCAAGGAAGCAGGCGTAAAGATACACCCTGCACGGTTTCCCGCAGCTTTACCGGACTTCTTCATGAGATTCCTAACCGATGAGGGTGATGTTGTGTTAGATCCTTTCGCAGGCTCTAACACGACGGGGGCCGTCGCAGAGAATCTAAACCGCCGCTGGGTCGCTACCGAGACCGTTGCGGAGTACCTCACCGCCAGTCAATTCAGATTCGATCTGGACTAAGCTTGATTATCATTCGCCTGAACTCGACGATCTCTTCTCTTTCTTATCCACAGTCAGCAGTTCGGTGGTGCCTTCGGTGACGCTGGGTAGCGGTTCCATTTGAGTGGCGGGCGGAAGTTCGGCGGTGTCGCTCACCTGCGTTGGCGGCGGTTGCATCAACTTACGTTTGCCGGACGCTTTGCGCAACGATTCGCTATACAATGAAAGCAGAGCAAAGAGGACTATGCCCACGATAAAGGCCAGAAAGAACAAGCCCGCTATGACTTCACCTTTGACGATAATTATCCCGTAGATGATTCCCCACAGGACCCCGCCAACCAGAATTGAGATTGCGGTACCTGCAACGATGTTAATTAAGCGGTCGACTCTCTGTTGACGCTCGCGCAGATTCTTATCCAACTCCAGGGCCGGCAGTTGCTCGGCGAGCGACTGCACAGCTTTCTCCAGACTCAATCCGCAGGAGCGGCAGAACTTTTGCTCGGCTGAGTTTTCTTTTCCGCAGTTAGGACAATACATATTTGCTTCCCGGCTCCAAGTTCGGAGTTCCGCCTTCAGGCGGAGATTCTTCGGAATAAGACCGCCTGAAGGCGGAACTCCCAACACTATTTCTTTTTTGCGAAGAACTCGTCGGCTGCGGCCTGGGTCTCTTCGGGGCTCTGCTCTTTCAGCAGTTGATTGATGCCCCACTCGTGTCCAAACGGGTCGACGAGCTTTCCGTAACGCGCGCCCCAGAACATGTCCTGCACCGGCATCAACACTTGCGCGCCACGTGCCACCGCCCGTTTGGCGATCCGATCCGCGTCGTCGACCATTATTGTAATTCTCACGCACGTCCCGCCCAGTGTCTGCGGAGTTTTGACTGTACCGCCTTCGTCCTGGCCAAATTCATCGCTGACGAAACACTTGTGCCCGTCGATAATGATTTCGCCGTGCATGAGCCTCTTGCCGTCCGGCGACATCATCCGGTCTCCCTCTTCAGCGCCAAAGACTGATTTGTAAAATTCGAGCGCCGCCACTCCATCAGAGACGCAAAGGTGCGGAATGAATTGATCTTCTCGGTTCATGGTTGTTCCTTTCTCTTCCAAAAAAGGTCACAGATACTTCGCAGCCATCCTTCTTACGGTCGTCGAGTTTCGAAAGGTCGCCCGCATGCCCAGAATTTTTTCCGCTACGGCTCCGGAAAACTTTGAGTCACCCATCTTTGTCCGGCAGAGCCAATAAATCTCGCGGCCCTGGACGTGAAGCTCGTCAATCTCTCCACAGTATGACGGAAGTTTCTGTTTCGCCTCATCGCCGGGGTTGTCGGCGACAAAGCCGATATAGAGAGCGTGGCCTTCCTTGTTCAGCTCAGAGTCACTGAAAGGTTTGTAAGCGGCCACGGCCGCCAGTTCTGAGATTGACCTGAGAAAAGTCTTCACTTCATAACCCAGAGTTTCTTGTAACTGGATTTCGATCCTTCGCTCCATGGCTTTTGAACTGCCGGACTTCGCGTCGAAGATGACATTGCCACTGGCAATGAACGTCTCGACATTCGTAAAGTCTATCGCTTCAAACAGACTCCGAAGATAGTCCATCTTCACGGTGTGACCACCGACATTTATGGCCCGCAGTAGCGCGACGTATTTTGGCATTTGGCCTCCCAGTTGATCTGACCACGACTGGAGTTATTATGTCTCGCTTCTTTTTCGCCTTGAGTACGAAAAGATGAGAGTTTCGGTTTCGTCCCTGGCCGCCTTGCCTCTCATTGACTTGCCGGCATCATTAGCATACAAAGCAGACGCTCTATGATGTCTCGCAGTAAATAAGTGATAGCTGATGAATTCAATCTTAGCCGCCGTGCTCTTAATCGCAATACTGTCGCTATGCAATCTTAGCGACAAATCGAAACCGGCCGATAATACTAACTCTTCGAATGCAAATAGTACCGAAAAGAAGGACACCGAACCCGGCCATCAAAGTCAGAGCAGTGCCAGCCCGGGCGATTCATCAGACGATCGAGTAGCTTTGACGGTTGAGCTGATGAAGCTTGAGTACGATCTCACCACGGCCAGCTTTGCCGGAGACATCTCCACCCTGGCATCTTATGTCGCCGATGACTATAGCGGCACCAACGTCGACGGCTCGACCCAAAACAAGAATCAATTACTGGCCGCCACCAAGCCCGACAAAGTTACCAAGTCCTGGAAGATCTCGGAAGGAGAGTTGGTTAGCTCGAGCGGAGATTCAGCAGTGTTGACTTACATCCAAAGCCAGACGCTCAGAGACGGCCGAACCTTCCGCGCCCGCGTTACCGATACGTTTGTGAAACGAGATGGGCGCTGGCTGGTTAAGTCAGAACAACAGACCCTGATGAAATAGCTGGTCGCGAAACAAAGTCATGGACGACTGTGACACCGCCCAATCATCCGCCATCGCCGCGTTTCGAGCGCTGCACCAGTCAGGCTGCTTCGTCCTGCCGAACCCGTGGGACATTGGGTCGGCGATCTATCTTCGGCATCTGGGCTTCAAGGCGCTGGCCACTACCTCCGCGGGCTTTGCGTTTTCCCAAGGACTGCCCGATTCCGTTCTCGCCGTTCCTCGCGACATGATGCTCGCGCACATCAGTGACATTGTTGCGGCCACGCCGCTGCCGGTTAACGCGGATTTTCAAACTGGGTATGCGAACGAACCTGAAGGTGTTGCCGCTAACGTGGCGCTCTGCATTACGACCGGGGTCGCCGGCCTATCGATCGAGGACGCCACCGGAGACAGCGCCGCACCTCTCTACGAGTTTGATCTCGCAGTCGATCGCATCAGGGCGGCGCGCGCCGCAATCGATGCTTCGGGAATTCCAGTGGTGCTAACCGCGCGTTGTGAAGCGTGGTTAGTGGGCCAGGCCGATCCGGCGCGCGTGGCGCTTGAGCGACTGATCGCCTTTGCCGAAGCCGGCGCTGACTGTCTGTTCGCTCCGGGTGTGCGCGAACCTGATGAGATTGCGGCGATCGTAAAGGCAGTCTCTCCCAGGCCGGTCAACGTTCTGGTGTCTGCACCCAATCCCGCGCTTTCGGTTGCTCGACTCAGCGATCTCGGCGTTCGACGCATCTCAGTCGGCTCAGCGCTGGCGCGGGTAGCCTGGGGCGCCTTTATGCGCGCAGCGCAAAGCATTCAGGAGACCGGCTCGTTCGACGCTCTTGCCGGGGCCGCTCCGTTCGCCGAGATCAATGACGTGATCCTTAATAAAAGTTGACCCCGCCGCCCAAACTACTTTTGAGTAGCTTGCCACGCGCCCTTGAACTGACCGGCATCGAATTCACCTGGAAGCTTGCCATTCAGCAAGAGACTTGCATCTTATCGGAACGCACAGGACGAGCCCTCGCCTATTCCTTTTTCCCATCTTGTAAATCTTGTCAATCCTGTCCATATCGTTTGCGATTCATGAGTGAGCCTTTAGGTTTGTACTCACGGAACTTGCGTTTGACCTGAACCGAAGGACCAAAGTTCAACAGTAAGCCGTGATCAACTCGCGTAGCCGTCAGGTAATTTACGAGTTGGACCTCGTGTTCCTTCGCGATTGCCTGGACAGCCTTCACCTCGACAACCACGCGGTCATCCACCCACAGATCGGCATAAAACTCTCCGACCACTTGGCCTTCATACGCGACGCTAATTGGTTCCTGTTGCTTGACGCTCAGCCCCAGCTTCTCAAGTTCGATTCTAAGTGCGTTTTCATAGACCTTCTCGAGAAATCCGGGGCCTAGTGTGTTGTGGACTTTGTAGGCGCAACCGATGATTTTCTGCGTGAGGTCGTCAACCGTCATGTCATCAACCGCTCAATCCAGTCGCCAAATGCGGGTGATTCTAGTCAATTGCCTCGCGGACGTAAACTTGATTTTCAAAGACCAAGAAATCTAGACAGGATTTACAAGATTTACATGATTCAGCAAAAGACTTGCATCTCATCGGAGCGAACAAAGGAGCACTTGGCTTCCTTTTTCCAATCTTGTAAATCCTGTCAATCCTGTCCAGGTCCCTACTTACAGGTTTGCAGGCGCACGAGGTAAGTCATCCCGCTCGTCTTGGCCATTGACATCCAGGAGCGCGCTTTGGTTTCGATCACCGGATCGTGTGCCGTGGCGCCCCATCCCCAGGCGCCCGCTTGTTTTTTCGCTTCGGCAAGTAGTGCATCGAGCGCGGCATCGTACACGGCGAACACGGAATTGTCCGGCATCGTCATCCCTACCAGCGCCAACATTGGACTGAACTCTTTCGCAACCGCAGCGTGTGCTTTTTCGCGATCATCAAAGTCAACCGGCAAAGCAAAGCCGGTAAGAAGTGTGGGCCGCACAGAGTTTGACAGGATTCACAGGATTTACAAGATTCATCGTTTCAAATTGATCTCGTCGGCAGGATAGCATTCAAAAGCGGGTCTTAGGTTTGTATTCGCGGAACTTGCGCTTGACCTCAACTGAGGGGCCGAAGTTCAGCAAGAGCCCGCTTTCGACGCCCGTGGCAGCCAGATAATTTACGAGTTGAACTTCATGCTGTTTGACCAGAGTCTGAGCAGCTTTCAACTCGATGACTACACGCTCATCGACCCATAGATCAGCATAATACTCGCCAACAACGTGGCCTTCGTACGCAACGCTAAGAGGCTCTTGTTGTCGCACCCTCAGCCCCAGTTTCTCAAGTTCAATTCGAAGCGCGTTCTCATAGACCTTCTCGAGAAACCCAGGCCCCAGCGTGTTGTGAACTTTGCACGCGCAACCGATGATTCTCTGCGTGAGAGCGTCGTCCTTCATGCCGTCCTCCGTGAGAGAAAAATAATTAGACAGGATTTACATGATTGACAGGATAGGCATAGGAATGACGCCAGGATCAAGACAATCAGTAAGCGGGCAGATTCTAGGCAATTGTCGTGCGGACGTAAACTGATTTTTCGAAGACCTGAAATCCAGACAGGATTTACAAGATTTACATGATTCAGCAAAAGACTTGCATCCGATTGGGACGAAACAAAAGTGCCCTTGTCTCTTTTGTCTCTTATCTTGTAAATCCTGTTAATCCTGTCTAGTTTTTCGACGCATGATAAATCTCACCACCCGCCGCCACAAACTCCTCCGCCTTCTCTTTCATCCCCACACCCAGCGCCGCCTGTTCATCGATCTCTTTTTGCGCCGCGTACTCGCGCACGTCCTGGGTGATCTTCATTGAGCAGAAGTGTGGACCGCACATCGAACAGAAGTGCGCCAACTTCGCGCCTTCCTGCGGCAGCGTCTCGTCGTGGTACTCGCGCGCGACTTCCGGGTCGAGCGAGAGGTTGAATTGATCTTCCCAGCGAAATTCAAAGCGGGACTTGGATAGCGCGTTATCCCTGTATTGGGCGCCGGGATGTCCTTTGGCGAGATCGGCAGCGTGCGCGGCGATCTTGTAGGCAATGACGCCGTCTTTCACGTCTTTCTTGTTCGGCAGGCCGAGGTGTTCTTTGGGCGTGACGTAGCAGAGCATCGCCGTGCCGTACCAGCCAATCATCGCCGCGCCGATAGCGGAGGTGATGTGATCGTATCCCGGCGCGATGTCGGTTGTCAGCGGGCCGAGCGTGTAGAACGGCGCTTCGTGACAAGTCTCGAGTTGCCGATCCATGTTCTCTTTGATCAAATGCATCGGCACATGACCCGGACCTTCGATCATCACCTGGCAGTCGTATTCCCAGGCGATCTTTGTTAACTCGCCGAGTGTTTCCAGTTCGGCAAACTGCGCTTCATCGTTCGCATCGGCGATCGAGCCGGGCCGCAGACCATCACCAAGCGAGAACGAAACATCATAGGCAGCCATGATCTCGCAGATGTCGCGGAAGCGGGTGTAGAGAAAACTCTCTTCGTGATGCGCCAGACACCACTTGGCCATGATCGAACCACCGCGCGAGACAATCCCCGTCGTCCTTTTTGCAGTTAACGGGATGTAAGGCAGACGCACGCCGGCGTGTATGGTGAAGTAGTCAACGCCCTGCTCGGCTTGTTCAACGAGAGTGTCGCGAAAGATCTCCCAGGTCAGCTCTTCAGTTTTGCCTCCGACTTTTTCCAATGCCTGATAGATGGGCACGGTGCCGATGGGCACCGGCGAGTTGCGTATGATCCATTCGCGCGTGGCGTGAATGTTCTTGCCCGTCGACAGATCCATCACGGTGTCTGACCCGCACTTAATCGACCAACGCATTTTTTCTACTTCGTCATCGATTGATGACAGCACGGCCGAGTTGCCGATGTTGGCGTTGATCTTCACCAGGAAGTTGCGCCCGATGATCATCGGCTCGGATTCCGGGTGATTGATATTCGCGGGAATGATCGCGCGGCCGCGCGCGACTTCGTCGCGGACAAACTCTGCGGTGACGAATTCAGGAATCGAGGCGCCGAAGGATTGGCCGCGGTGTTGGTGATTCAGCGAAGATCGGTCTTCATTTGGAGTGCTGCGACCTGCCGCAGCTTTGGAAAGCGGTGACAGGTCACCGCGCTCCAAAAAGTGACCCAGGTTCTCGCGAATCGCGATGAATTCCATCTCAGGCGTGATGATGCCCTGCTTCGCGTAATGCATCTGGGTAACGCATGCACCCTTCTGCGCGCGCAGAGGCGTGCGGCTCAGCGCTGGAAAGTCTTCCAAACGCCCTTTCTCTTTTTGGCGGGCATGGTTGGCGGCGTCGAACGTCAGATACCCATCATCGATTGGTTGCAGCTCGCGGCCTTCGTATTCCTCGACATCGCCACGGCCCACGATCCATTCGCGCCGCAATGCCGGCAAACCTTCACGCACGTCGCAATGAATCGACGGATCACCGTAAGGGCCGCTGGTGTCATAGACGCGTACCGGAGGATTCTCTTCGAGCGAGCCGTCAAAATTTCGGGTGGCGTTTTGATCTATTTCACGAAAAGCCACGCGCACGCACGCCTGTTGGCCGTCAATGTAGATGCGGCGCGAGTTAGGAAGTGTGCTTTCGATCTTTGATGGTTTGATAGCGGCACTCATGGGATTCTCCATTTTGGATGTCCGACAAACTTCCGTTTGTCGTTGATCCTGGTTCATGCTCAATTTTGAAGCGACAAACTAAAGTTTGTCGGACATAAGAAAAACCGCTCCACCTCGAACAAGGATGGAACGGTCACGAATAACTGTTTCTCCCTTCGACGGTGTTAACCGTATCAGGTTCAAGGGGTCTCTGGGATTTTTGATTTTTGATTGCGGATTTTGCGATTGGGCGGTTCCGACGACCGCAGATGTCCAATCCAAAATCGCAAATCTAAAATCTAAAATTCCCCAGACTCTCAGCCGCCCAGCGGCTCCCCCGAAACGTATTTGATTTTCAAACTGTCGAATGGATTCTAGAACTCTTCATCTCCGGTTGCAAACTTGCGCTTTCAGCAAGACGCAAAGGCAAATACTGCAACCTCAATCAGGACTTCAATCCTTCTAGCTGAGCAAGTATAATCCCGTTGCTTTATCACACCGAACTTTCCGGAGACCAAATCGATGCCGAAAGCCCGCTGGATTGCCCTGTCCCTGATTGTCTCGCTGTCGTGCGTCCCCTTGCTGGCCCAATCATCCGCCGACACCGACCTGCTTGCTCGCATCCGCAGAGAAGAGAAAGACAATTCGCAGATCATGAAAACGATGCACATGCTGGCCGATGTGTACGGTCCGCGGTTAACCGGCTCGCCGAATCACAAACACGCGGCCGAATGGGCGATCAAGCAGATGACTGTCTGGGGACTTCAGAACGCGCATCTGGAAGCCTGGGACTTTAAGCATCCGGGTTGGCTTAACGAACGCTTGACCGCGCACATTATCTCGCCGGTTAAAGATGTGCTCTCCTGCGAAGTATTGGCCTGGACGCCGAGTACGCGCGGGCCGGTGCGCGCAAAAGCTTATCAGGTGATTCTTCCCGACAGGCCAACGCCGGATCGGCTGAATGCGTTCTTTGAAAAAGAGAAAGCGAAGGTGCGGGGTAAGATCGTGATGGCCGGCAAGCACACGATCGTGCCGGTCAATTTGAATCCGCCCGCGAAACGCCAGACCGATGAACAGGCGCAGCAACGGTATGGCCCCAACGCGCGTCCGTTCGCGTTTCCGACTCCGTCGCCGACTCCGACGCCCGTGCCCGGCGCGCCGAAGCCGCTTACCAACAGGCAAATCGACGAAGAGATCGATGCGTTCTTAAAAGAGAACGGCGCGCTGGTGCGCGTCAACGATGCCGGCCGCGGGTTCCGTCAGATCCGCGCGTTTAATAATCGGGCCTTCGATCTCAGCAAGGCTGTGCCGACGATCGTGATGAGCAACGAAGATTACGGTCGTATCTCGCGCCTTCTCGCCGACGGCACGGACGTAACGCTGGCGCTCGACATCGTCAACCGCGTCTATCCCGAAGGCAAGACTTCCTACAATACCGTCGCCGAAATTCCCGGCACAGACCTTGCCGACGAAGTGATCATGCTTGGTGGCCACCTGGATTCATGGCACGCCGCCACGGGCGCGACTGACAACGCGATCGGTTGCGCAATCATGATGGAGGCCGCGCGCATCTTGAAAACACTCGGGGTGAAACCCCGCCGCACAATTCGGGTAGCGCTGTGGAGCGGGGAGGAACAAGGCTTGTTGGGATCGCAGGCTTATGTGAAGGAACACTTCGGCGCCTTTGAGAACCCAAAGCCCGGATACGAAAAATTTGGCGGCTATTTCAATATCGATTCCGGAACGGGCCGCGTGCGTGGCGCTTCGGTGTTCGGTCCGCCGGAAGCCGCCAGCATCATGCGCAAAATCCTCGAACCATTCAAAGGCGACGGTGTAGTTGGCGCGGTCGCGTCGCGCAGCCGGAACCTTGGCGGATCGGACAACACTTCTTTCAGTCAGGCCGGCCTGCCGGGCATTGGCATGGGCCAGGATCCGATCGAATACAACTCGCACACGTGGCACACCAACCTCGACACCTACGAACGCATCCTCGAAGATGATGTGAAGAAGGATGCGGTGACGGTGGCGTGGTGCGTCTATCAACTCGCGATGCGCGATGATCTGCTGCCGCGGTTTGCGAAAGACGCGATGCCGCCGGCGCCACCGGCGGAAACCCCGGCGCCGGCCAAGCCGCAACCTAAGCCGGCACCAAGGCCTAAACGACGTAACGTGAAGAAGCCGGCGTGAAGAAGAAAAAGTTCAAAGCCGAAGTGCTCTCCGGCCACAAGGAAGTTGCCGTTGAAGTCCCTTTCGATCCGGAGATAGAGTGGGGCATTCCGCCAAAGCCTCTGTGGCGCGGGCGGCGCGGTCATTTCGTCAACGCCACGGTAAACGGCTTCTCTTTTGAAAGCTCCATCGTGCCGCGGCAGAAGAAGTTCTATCTGCTGATCGACGCGGAAGCAAAGAAGGCCGCGGGAGTCTACAAAGGAGTTGTAGTCCAGGTCGAGGTAGAACCTTATGCTGAATAATTCACTAGAGAACACGATGGTAGTGCTGATCGGCTTTGCCGGCACCGGCAAGTACACCATTGGGCGCGAGCTTTGCGAACGGACCGGCGCCACGCTGATCGACAATCATTTGATCAATAACCCGATTTTCAGGGTCGTCAACGCCGACGGAGAGACTCCGTTGCCCGCCAGAGTGTGGGACAGAGTGAAAGAAGTCAGGGCTGCGGTTTACAAGGCGATCCGCGAGCTTTCACCGCCCGAGACGGGTTTTGTTTTCACCATGGAACTACGCGAGAGCAATCCGGAAGACCACGATGCGTTTCGGGATCTCGAACGACTCGCCGCCGCGCGTCAATGTCGCTTTATTCCGATTCGAATGATCTGCGGAGTGGAAGAACTTTGCCGCCGCGTGGCAGATCCGGCGCGCGTAGCCATGCGCAAAGAGATCAGTCCTGAACTTGCCAGAAAGAAATTCGCCGATGATTCGGTGCTTAACGTGCCACATCCAAATCTGCGGACACTCGATGTGACGAAGAGGACGGCGAGTGGCAGTGTCGATGCCATTCTCGATGAAGTAAGCTCGATCAAATTAGTCTTCTCAAAACGATCCTTAGCCTCCGGAGGGGGTAGTGTCCGAAGTGGCTAACCAAAAGATCGTGCGGGATTAGAATCATTCTATGCCTGAGATTAGTAGATTCCTGGGAATAGTTATTACCATGTTTTATCGGGAGCACGGGCCACCGCACTTCCATGCGAGTTATGGCGAATATGATATTGTGGTCTCGATCCTTGATGGGGTTGTTTCAGGAAAATTCCCCGCGACGAGCCCTGCGGTTGGTGCTTGAATGGTATGAATTGCACAAGGCCGAACTGGTAGAGAACTGGGAACTGGCGCGACAGCGAAAGCCATTGAAGCGCATCCCACCATTGGAGTAAGAATTCATGGTCAAAGTAGTAGAAGCACTCCACGTCAACGACTACGTCATTTGGCTGCGCTTCAGCGACGGCACAGAAGGCGAGGTCGACTTGCGCGATGAACTTTATGGCGAGGTTTTCGAGCCATTGAAAGACCTCGACGTCTTCAAGACGTTCTTTGTGAATCCTGAGTGGGGCACTATCGCCTGGCCGAACGGAGCTGACCTCGCCCCGGAATTTCTTTACTCGGCAGTCGCAGTTCACGCGTAGGAAGGAAAAGAACATGTCAGCAGAAACAGGAAAACGTTTTCCGGAATTTAGTTTACAGAACCAGGACGGCAAGACCGTCACCCTCGATGATTTCGCTGGGAAGTGGCTGGTGCTTTATGTCTATCCAAAGGACGACACGCCCGGTTGCACCATCCAGGGAAAATCATTCACGGCGACCAGGCAGGAATTCGACGACGCCAACATCGCCATTGTCGGTGTCAGCGCCGACGACGTGGAATCGCACAAGAACTTCTGTAACAAATTCTCGTTCACAATCGACTTGCTGGCTGATCCGAAGCACGAGCTTTTGACGGCCGCGGGCGTGGGCCAAAGCGATTACAAAGGCACGATGTACTGGAACCGCACTTCATTCGTGATCGATCCAACTGGCACGCTGCGCAAGATTTACGAGAAGGTAAACCCCGAAGGCCACGAGCGCGTGCTGCTGGATGACATCAAGGCGATGCAGTAGGAAGCAGGATCGCACACGGTGAGGTCAGTACCGGGAGCGGTAGCGACCGGGTCCTCAACACTCTACATGGTCGGCGAGACCCAGTCGCTACCGCTCCGGTACTGACTCCATAACGCCTGGCCCTCTTATTGTCCCGCCGGCTCCGTCACCACCGGAGCGTTCAGGTACTTAGCGAAAAACTTAACGTAGCGGCGCACGCGATCCATTTGATGGCGCGGCTCGGTGAAGCCATGGTTCTCTCTTGGGTAGACTACAAACTCAACCGGCACCTTCATCTCTCGGAGCGCCATGTAGAACTCCTGCGCCTGCGCTATCGGCACGCGCGTGTCGACCTGCCCGTGCATGATCATCGTCGGCGTTTTGACGTTCTTCACATACTTCATCGGCGAGCGGTCCCAGTAGAGATCCGTCGCCTCCCACGGAGACTTATCCGAATAGAACCAGCGCAAGTACCTCTGGATGTCGTTCTGTGAATACATCGAATAGATGTTCGACAGCCCCGCGCCCGGCGACACCGCTTTGAAGCGATCCGTTTGCGTCAGAATCCAGAAGGTCATGTAACCACCGTACGACCAACCAAAGGCGCCCAGACGATCGGGATCGGCTACACCGCGGGCGATCATTGCGTCCACGCCTGTCATGCAATCTTCGTAATCGCCTTTGCCCCAGGTGTTCTTGTTCGCCTGGGCAAACGCGAGACCCTTGCCGGTCGATCCGCGAAAGTTTGGCTGCAAGACTGCGAAACCATTCGCGGCCAGCACCTGCACGGTTCCGCTAAAGTTGTTAAGCGAGGCGCCAGTTGGGCCGCCGTGCGGATTCAACAAAAACGGAACTTTCTTTCCGGCTTCATAGCCGGCGGGTTTTGTCAGCAGCCCTTCGACGTCGGTTCCATCTTTGCTCTTCCACTTTACAATTTCCGTGTCGGCCAGCGCGTAATCTTTCAGCCACGAGTTGTGATCCGTGAGCGGCTTGATTGAACTGAAATCAGCACTTGAGGTGTACAGCTCTGTGGGTTGCTTGGCTGCTGACGAGGTGCCGACTATCGTCTTTCCATCACGGCTGATTTCCGTAATGCCGGTGGAGCCTCCTCGTCGCGAGAGTTGTTTCACCTCTCCACTGGCCACGGCGCACGAGTAGACTTCGATCGCTTCCAGCACATTGGTGCTGAAGTAAATCGTGCGGCCATCGCGCGCCCACACCGGCGTGCCCACACTCAAGTCAAATTTCGTAGTTAGTTGTTTTGGCGCCCCGCCGTTCGCGGCGATTAGGTAAAGATAGTTTGTTGACACGCCGCCGCTCGCGTCCGTACTTCCCGTGTAAGCGATCCACTTTCCATCGGGCGACCAACGTGCCGTATCACTCGATCCGGCGTCACTTTCGAGTTTTTTCTTTTCGCCGTTGGTCACCGTCATGACCCAAACTTCACTCAAACTTCCGTCATCCGCTTTGGGTGTAGGCCGTGTGGTGTAGGTAATTCGCGTTCCATCCGGCGACCATTGCGGATCGCTCACGGTAAACTTTCCATCAGTAAGCCGCTTCTCTTCTTTCTTCTCAATGTTCCAGGTCCACAGGTGAGTCATGCGAATGTCCTGATCGATCACGATAGTATCGTCTTTGACCTTCTTGCGATCTTCCTCGTCTTTGGTTGGCTGATCGGTGGCGCTCAGCAGCAGTTGTTTTCCATCCGGCGACCAGCGAAACCCGCTGACGCCGCCTTTGTGCGTGGTGACGGCCCACGCTTCGCCGCCACCAGAGGGAATCATCCAAACCTGTCGCTCGCCGTCCTTCTCGCGGTCGCTCAGGAACGCCAGCAGGCTGCCGTCCGGTGACCACTCCGGCGACGTAGCGCTCTTGTCGCCGCGCGTATACTGCCGAGGTTTTTCACCTGTAATCGGGACGACCCAGAGCTGAGTCACATTCTTCCACTCTTTGTCCTTTTCCATTTTTGTTTCGGCGAGGGTGTAGGCCACGCGCGTCCCATCTGGAGATATTCTGGGAGCGCCGACGGCTGCAATTTTCATTAGATCGAGAGCCGTCAAAAGCTTCTTGCCGTCTTTGGTCCGCGGCTCGGGGGCCTCGCTCTTAGCCGGCGTTGCGGGCTTGTCCTGGGCCCCGGCCAACGCGGGCGCCATGAAGCAAAACAAAAGCACGAGCACAATCGAGAAGCGTTTGGGGTTCATCGAAGCGATCCTCCAGAAGGAAAAGTACGGTTTGAGCAAAGCTGAGAGGCGCAAATTATGTCCGACAAACTTCAGTTTGTCGATTGCCGGCAGACTCCATTCAGCCGCCAATAAAACTCATCGAGCGGGAAGGGGCGACAAATTCTGGATCGTTGATGAAGTGGCGCGGTTCCTTCTTTAGTACCACGCCTTTAATGAAGTCGATGATTTCTGATCTCGACGCACCGTCGCGAACGACGTCACGCAACGAATGCTCCACCGTAGAGAACAGGCAAGTACGAATCTGGCCATCTGCGGTTAGCCTGATGCGCGAGCAGGCGCCGCAGAAAGCTTCGGTGACCGGCGCGATGATCCCGATTTCTCCGGGCGCGCCGTCGGCAAAGCGAAAGCGCGAAGCTGTTTCGGAACCGCGCTGCACGTCCAACGGAACCAAAGGAAACCTTTCGCTAATCCTCTCGCGGATCTCGCGGCCGGAAACCACATCATCGCGCGACCACTCGTGACCGGAATCGAGCGGCATGAATTCAATGAAGCGCATTTTCACGTCGTGCTCACGCGCAAACGCTGCAAAGTCCGCAACTTCATGTTCGTTGTGACCGCGCACAATGACGGCGTTGATCTTTATCGGTTGCAGGCCGGCCTTCTTTGCTGCTTCCAGACCTTCGAGCACTCGATCCAAAACGTCGACACCGGTCATGCGCTTGAACATATCGCGCTTCAAACTGTCGAGGCTGATCGAGATGCGATCCAGCCCGGCGTCTTTCAAACCCTGCGCGCGATCGGGAAGGAAGTAACCGTTGGTGGTCAGCGCCAGATCTTTTAGTCCGACAAACTTTAGTTTGTCGTTGTCTGACCCGGGATTCTTCTGTGGCGCGTCGTCGACAAACTGAAGTTTGTCGGACATCGGGCGTTTCAGTTTCGCCAGCTTGCCGATGATGATTTCAATGTCCTGCCGCATCATCGGCTCGCCACCCGTCAGCCGAATCTTTTCAATCCCCAGCTCGACAAAGATCTCGCAGACGTACTCGATCTCTTCGTAGGAAAGCATCTGCTCTTTGGGCGCGATCGGCGGCTCGCCGTGCGGCAGGCAATAGAAACAGCGAAAGTTGCAGCGGTCAGTTAAGGAGACGCGCAAATCGCGAATCGGGCGGTTGTACGAATCTTTGAGCAGGGCGGACATCGTTAGGGATGATACGCTGAGCGGAGTGGCGCTCCAAATGCGGTCTTATGCTCAAGAGAATTGCCAGCCTGCCGTCCGTGTCATAAAGTTCATTCGTGAAAGAACAACCGGTATCCGCTGAAACAATTGGTCGACTGGCCGACCAGGGCCAAGACATATCTTCCTTCTTCACGAATGACGGCAAGATGATGCCACCTCTTGGGAACGGTGAAATTGATTCGAATGGGGACGCGCCTGACGAATTGAACGAAGCGGCTAGAGAGAAGTGAGGAAGACGTCAGTATCAACGAAGACTTCCGCGTTCATGCATCTCTTCTCGCGTAGGCCTTACGCCCACGCCAAAGTTACTGGTTGCCTGGAATAGATCTGCCATGTGAGACTCGGGCAGCAAGAATGCCATCATCATCGCCATTGATGCCTTCGAGATACTCAGTCACATGTTGACTGACCTCGGCTTCGAGATCCCCAACCTTCCGCGATACGCGACGATAAAGCTCGTCATCAATCTTGATGGAGATTTCTTTCATGGATTTAAGGTAGCTTTGAAATTCCGTCAGGTCAATGCTATGTCGTCGCGCTTTCAGCCTATTACGCTTTTGACGATCTGCGGGCCCACAAATAATACACCGGCAGGCCAAGCGCAACTATTCCCAGTCCGGTAAGGCTATCGCGCGGCTCCGAGACAATCGTATTCGCCACAATGAAGAATGATGCCAGGATGAAGACAGCCGGAAGCACTGGGTATGCCCAGGTGCGATACGTCGGCGCGTAGTCGGATCGCCGGCGCAGCAGGAAAAGGCCGAACACCATCAAGCCGAAGAATATCCACTCGGTATAGATGACGCGCGTGAAGAGCGCGCGGTAAGTGCCCGTGGCGACGAGTACCGAAGACCAGATTGCTTGCAGAACGATGGCCCGGTGTGGTGTCTGGAAGCGCGGATGCACCGCGGCGATCCAGTTGAACAGCAATCCGTCGCGCGCCATTGCGAAATACACGCGAGGTCCAGCCAGGATGATGCCGCTCACCGCGCCAAACGTCGAGAAGATCACGACCGCCGAGATCGTAGCGCCGCCACGCCGTCCGATGACTGCTTCAGCGGCGTCCGCGGCGACACGCGTCGAGGACGCAACCTTTTCAAGCGGCAGCGCATAGAAATAAGCGGTGTTGAGCGCGATATAGCAGGCGGTAACCGACAGGGTGCCGATCATTAACGCCAGTGGAATCGTTCGTTCAGGATGCCGCGTTTCTTCAGCCGTATAAGTCACCATGTGCCAGCCGCCGAAGGCGAAGAGCCCGGCGGCGATGGCCAGCGCGAACTTACCCACGGATATCTCCTGGCTGGCGACCGCGTGAGTTGCGGCCGCATTCGGCGAACCCAACACGACAACCAAAACCAATATCGCCGCGATCGCAATCACCTTGCCGAGCGTGAAGATAGTCTGAAGCGTGCTGCCCTGTTTCACGCCGAGATAGTTGATGCCTGAGAGCACCAGGATCACGGCGATCGCGACGAGGCGAATACCAGTGTCGCCCAGCGGAACGAAGTAACCGACATAGCGCGCGAACACCACGGCGATGGCCGCGATGATGCCGGAGTGCATGCTCCAGAACATAGCCCAGCCCCAGAGAAAGCCGACCGCCGGCGAGTAAGTCTCTTTGAGAAAAACGTACACGCCGCCCGTGCGCGGAAATGCGGACGCCAATTCCGCGCAGCACAAGGCGCCAAAGAGAGTCAATACACCCGCAGCGATCCAGACGGCAAAGACGCCCGGCACCGATGGCACCAGCCGTGCAATTTCGGATGGCTGGACAAAGATCGACGCCCCGATGATGGTGCCGACCACCATCGCCGTCGCCTGCCCGAGACCGATCGAGCGTTTGAGTTCAGTCACACTTTTCTTGAGTGGCTAGCCTGAATATTCGACGTAGAAGAGCCCGAAATTTTCCATTTGTCATTCTGTTTCGTGTCTGTTCGTGTGACTTCGTGGATTGTTCTTCATTTCTCAGCCAAGCGAACGATCCACGAAGTCACACGAAGCAACGCGAAATAGACCCAGCAAATGACCAATGATGAATGGAAAATGACTCGACCTTATGGCTTCGCTCCCGGCTTCGCTATTACCAGCGGCACTGTCTCCATCTCTCTGCGGTAGAACACGCGCGGGCGTTGCAGGCTGCGCTTATCGGGATCGGCAACGTTTTTCTCGCCTTCGGTAAACGCGATGTCGATGCCCAGGCTGCGAGCCTGCTTCATCTTCTCTTCCTGCATCAGCGGCACGCGCTCAGTGGCGAAATCGAGCCATTCACGGGCACTCAAGATCCCGTCCTTTGGTTCGGTGTCGGCAACCGCAGTTTTCAATCCTTCTTCGACCAATGCATAAGTCAGCAGGCCGTGACCAAACTGCGCGGCCTCGAGCGCGGCCTGATAACTTTGCGCGGCGGTGAGAATGTACATGCCTTTTTCGTACGCCAGTTGGGCCAGACCTTTCGAGTTCATCGGCCCGCGACGCTTCTCTTCAGCCTCAAGCGCCTGTCCCGAATTGCAGGCATCGATTACCATCAGCAGAGATCCGGCGGCCAGGCCTTCGACCGATTCTTCCAACTCTAAGTCTGAGATGCTGTGCGAAAGAATCGCATTGAGTCCGTCCTCATTCAGCGCGCCGCGATCGCCGGCGTAACCAAGATCGTGCGGGATGAGATAGAAGCGCTGCCCCTGGGCTGTGCCGTGCCCGGCGAAGTAAATGATCACTGCGTCTTCGGGCTCCGCGGGACGGAGTCGATCAAATAGCCCTGCTTTCAGTGACGGCGCTTCGCTGCCGGACGCTCCTGCAAGGCGCCTGAGGGCCGAAAGAAAGTTTGCCTTGGTTGCATTCTCGTTAAGCAATGAAATGACTTCAACGCGATCGAAGCGAGCGATTTTCATCTGCTGATGACTTAGCTCTTCGGCGAAACTTTGCGCGTCGGCAACGGCGTACTTCAAATTGTACTGGTTGTTCGCATACTCGTTTACGCCGACGGCAATCACCCAGGCGGTGCCCGCTCGCTTCAAACTGTCGGCGCCGGTCAAGACGAGGTTGGCGTCTTTGCTCTTAACGTTGTCCTTGTTAAAGGCGTAAGCAGTCAAACGGTTCGGTCCGGCGACGACGGTGATTTCTTCTTCCAGGGTGACAGCCGTCTGTCCTTTCAAAGCATCGCCGTGCCAGACCTTCACCAGCGAGCCGTTGCGGAACAGACGCACGTCACGCGCGCCGGTGCCCTGCGGATGATCTTTGTCCGCGACGGCATCAATGATTTCGATCTTTACTTTGACGTTACGCGCGGCAATGCCCGTGGCTGGTGCTGGTTCGCCCACAACTGATAACTTCACGATTGGCTGACGTCGATCTTTTTTCGAAACGTCCTGCGCGACGTGCGGGCGTTTGCCGGCAAAAATATCGGACAATAATCCGGGGTAATAGAATTCGTTGAAGAACCATTCGATCGGAGCGACGTTGAAAGTGTCCTGGTTATAGCGCCAGAGAATCTGATTCCAACTGGTGGGCGTGCCATCGAACAGCCCTTCGGGAGTTACCACGATCCATTCCCCGCCGTCGTCGAGAGAGACCAGCGTCAACAAGTGTTCGCCGGTGTTGGCGTCCCAAAGAAAAGTGCTGCCGTCCTCGCCGGCTGAGGCGAGCAGGCGCCCGTCCGGACTAAAGTCCATCGATTCGACGTTGGCGGTATGACCGGTGAGTGTGCGCAGTTCGCGCTTTGACGCGAGGTCCCAAATCTTGATCGTGTTATCAGTCCCGCTCGATGCAATCAATTTGCCGTCGCGACTAAAGGCTACATCAGTCACACCTTTGCCGTGACCTTTGATGGCTCCTGCTTCGCGGCCGGTGGCGATGTCAAAGAACAGCACCTGGCCAATCGTTTCGACCTTGAGGTCCTTTAAGATGTCCTTGGGGTCAGTTGGCTTCTTGCTCTTCGAAGTTTTCTGATTGGATTGGCTCATCAAGGTTGCCATGTCGAAATTGGACTTCGATTCCACACCACCAGTGGCCAGTATTCGCCCGTCGGGAGTAAACGCAATAGAGGTCACGTTCTTACCCATCGTGCCCGAAGTCATCGAGCCCAGAACGTTCGTGATCATCGAAGACATGTCGGCCATGTTTGTTGGCATACCCGGAATCGTCGGCATCGATCCCGGCTTTCCCAGTTGGCCCATGTTAGGAAGTGAACCGAGATTCGGCATACCCGCGGGAAAACCCGGACTGGCCGCCGGTGTCGCTGCCGGGGCCGGCGCAAAGTTGCGCACGCGATTACCGGAGGCGATATCCCAGAGCACGACTTCCCCTTGCCCAAGAACGGTAATCAGCCCACGTCCATCCGCAGTGAAGTCCACCTCACTGGGAGCCGAAGCGAGCGTCAACGTCTGCACCTCGCGTCCGGAAGTTACGTCCCAAATCTTGACCTGGCTTGAAGGCAGACCGCCGATCGTTTGCGGCGTCGGCGACACCTGGTCCTCCATGTACCTGACAGCCAGCAGATGAGCGTCAGGGCTGAAGGTAACGCGGTTAACCCCGCCGCCGTTTGCTGTCCGCGCGAGAGTCTGTAGGTGACGACCGGTCGTGGTTTCCAGAATCGTGATCGCGTTATTGTTGGGAGCGAACATCGCGATCGATTTGCCACCCGGCGCCGGCATGCCAAACAACTTATCGGACGGCGCTGGCGTAATCCGCAAACCGCGGCCGGTGCGCAAATCCCAGCGCGTGCGTCCGCCAGCGGACAGTTGCGTACCGTCGGCGCTGAAGGCGACTGCATAAGCCATGTTGCTGCGGCCCTTCATCGTCAAGAGTTGCTTGCCCGTTTCGGTTTCCCACAGCAGCGTCGGTGTTCCAAAGCCGCCGGTGGCTGTTTTCTTTCCGTCAGCGCTGAGGTTTACAAAGACCCCACTGTTTTGGGTAAAGACTCCGAGGTTGGGAACGCTCAGCGCCGGCAACTCGCGGCCAGCGGCCAGGTCCCAAAACTTGATCGTGTATCCTTCTGAGAGCGCGAGCAGGCGACCGTCTCGGCTGAATTTGATCAGGCTGTAATCCTGCGTAGTCGTTGCCAGGTCGCGCTCAGTCTGTTTCGTGGTGAGGTCCCAAACCTTCAACTTCTTTTCTGCGATTCCCGCGCCGACCAAACGTCCGTCCGCGGTAAAGCATAGGTCAACGCTGTCGACCTGATCGTGAGGCAAATTCACAGAGCGCGCCTCGCGTCCGGTCGTCAGGTCCAGGACCTTGATTTGTGTTTTTGCACCGCCGGTATCGGCGCGCGCCAGTTGGTTGCCATCCGGACTAAGCGCCATTCCGCCTTCGCCTCCGGTCATACCCGATGCAGTAAGAGAGGTCGTGTCCACAGTTTTCAACTCGCGCCAGCTCGCAACCTCCCAGACTTTGATTGCGTCGCTGACCGTCACGAGTTTTTTGCCATCGGCACTGAAGGCGATAAAAGTAACGCCGAAAGAAGCCATGAATGAGGCCTGTCCTCCGGCGAGTGTCTGTACTTCACGTCCGGTGATCACGTCGAAGACTTTTGTCGAATTGTTGCCCGCAGCTGCCGCCAGGAGACGACTGTCCGGACTAAAGGCGAAGACGGTCGAGATGCTCATGCCGTTCTGACCACCGGTGGAAATGTTACGCAGCTCGCGGCCCGTGGCTATCTCCCACAGCTTGATCGTGTTGCTGCGGAACGTCCCAGTAGCGAGCAGACGGCCATCGGGACTGAAGACCAGGCGCGTAGCTCCGAAAAGGTTATTGTAGCCAGTCTGGAGTACGAGTTCCGGTTTGGCCTCTTTTGATCTTGTCTGATCGCTCTGTGAAGTGGTCCAGGAGCTGCTTTCTATTCCGAGGCCGCGTTTGTCGGGCGGCGTTGGCGCGGGTGTCTGTGCAACGGCCGCGTGGGTGCCGACTGCTATGAAAATAGTCACGGCGGCCAGCTGCCAGATCGGCATCGCTTTTTGCCAAAGCGTCACGGTGTTATTCATAGACGTTTCTTGGGGGATGGGGGAAGCCTAGAGCCAGGAAGACCGTCTGTCAACGCTAAGAACCTGTACACCTGTTACCGAACTCTCCATTTCTTCATGGACTTGCGCTGATAACAAAGATGCGCCAATCCGATGAAGAGAGCAGCCAGCGCCAGAATGTAAATTCGATATTGCAGTATTTGTGAGTGATTTGCCCCGCCAATAAGGTCCGAATAATTCCAAAGCTGAAAGAGCAGCGGATTGTAAAGCCAGCCGTTATGACCCTGGGTGTATAGATAGAAGAGTCCGGAACAGATGCCAATCGCAGCGGCGTATGTCACATATCGATCCCGAAGTAAGACGTTGAGCGTCAGCGCCGCAGCCGCCAGAAAGATTGCGTTCGGGATCAGGATTAAACCATAGATCCTCAGGTAAGCAGCGAGCTCAATCGGACCGTTGTGTTTCAAGAGTTGTAGAGCGATGGTGATCACTCCGACCAGCAGAATCAGGCTGAGTGTCAGCACCAGCGTTGCCAAAAACTTTGACAGCAGCAGCACATAATTTGGGCCCGCCTGGCTCCAGAGCAGAGGTTCAATTCTTAGATCGCGATCGCGATGCATCGCTTCGCCGGTATAGAAGATGGTGATCCCAAGCAGAAACAGCAGCAGCGCTTTCGCCGTATGGCCGGCATAGGCTGCCGAGAACGAAGGCCCGGGCGCTACGCTCCAGAACGTTACATCCAGAGTTGAGAGGACGATGGCCAGCGGCATAATCACGACCAGGCTGCGCTCGGAAAGAAGCAATCGAAACTCGACGCCCAGGGCCGCGAATAGTTGGTGGAGGTCTGCGCGTACTCCAGCGGTCGTTCTGACGCTGGGAAGCAGCACCTTCTCGCGTGAGTGATGTGGTTCGAACCGGTCGCCGAGTGTCGGTTCGGTGCTCGGCGGGTCGTAAAAAAACCCACCGGCTCCGGCCGAAAGGTTGAGGACTGAAAGCTCTTCTACCTTCCCGGGTCGCTCGGCTATGGTGAAACGCAGGTAGACAATCGTCAGACAAATCGCCGCAAATAGAATCATTATCGCGCGGTTGACGATCAGGTCCGTGTCGTAAACGATTACGAGTTGATTCATCACCTCGGCGGTGCGCGGATATGCATGGACGTTGCCCCGGTTCATAACAAGGGGGTCAAGAGCAAGTTTCCAGCGCCACGGCAAGCTGTTCAATAAGACGGTCTGATAAGCGATGTAGAGCGGGTAAAAAGCAACGCCCAAGCCGTATACGATCTTGGCATTGCGAGTAAGAACTCCCACGGCAAAATAGAACGCCGCCAGACCCAGGTGCGAGATCACCACGAATACCAGAAAGTGTTTTATGTAAGGAAATACCTTCGCATCCTGGGTAATCACGCCCTGTTTGGAAACTGCCTGGAGCACAAACCACGTCAGCACAAAGGCTGACTGACAGCACGCCAACACGAAGAAGTTGCCGAAAAACTTTCCCAGGAGATATTCGGCACGACTGATGGGCTTTGAAAAAATGAGCGGATCGATGCCAACCCGGAAATCTCTGATTACCGGGTCCGCCATGAACAGAGCCGTGAAGAGAGGCAAGGTCATGAAAGAGTAGACGGGGAGCGCGCCGGCGATGAAAAAGTCGGCGTTGACGGCCCAACCGCGCCCGGTCGCCGGTCCCCATCCCCACCAAAGCAAAGCATTGCCGCCGCACAGCAAAGCCATGAAATATGGCGCGATGCGCCTCGAGTTAAGTCGCACTTCATTCTGAAAGATTGCGGCGAACGGCGTTCGGGCGGGGCTTCTCATTTTAGCTCGCTCGCTCCCGTTGGTTGACCAGATCAAAGTAATAGTCTTCGAGAACCGGAGTTGCCGGCGTAAACTCTTCGCTCGGTCGCTCTCCTTTTGAGATCACTCTCAGCCGCGCCTGTCCGCCGAACATCTGCGAAGAGATTACCTGGAAGCGAGACTTTAAGGCCGCGACCTGTTCGCGCGGCACAGTGGCTTCCCAAACTGATTCTTTGAGGTGATCGATCGCCTGCAGCGGCGTGGTGGAAGACAGGATTGCGCCCTGTCGAATGACCGCCATTTGGCTACAAAGGCTCGAGACATCAGCGACAATATGAGTTGAAAGAATCACCACCGCATTTTCGCTCGCAGTTTCGGAGAGCAGGTTGTGGAAACGGACTCGTTCTTCGGGATCCAACCCGGCCGTTGGCTCATCGACAATGATCAGTTGCGGCTGACCGATCAGCGCCTGCGCGATTCCCAGGCGTTGCCGCATGCCGCCCGAAAACCCGCCCACTCTCTGCCGACGCGCGTCGGCAAGGTTCACTCTCTCAAACAAGGCGTCCACCAGCGCCGCGCGCTCTTTCTTATCAAAGACGCCTTTTAATTTTGCAAAGTAATGAAGCGTTTGTTCCGCCGTAAGCGTGGGATAGAGTCCAAACTCCTGCGGCAGGTAGCCAAGCATCTTCCGCGTGCCATGCTTGTCGATTATTAAGTCGATGCCATTCATCTCGGCGGAGCCTGAGTCCGGCTCGAGCAGGGTGGCCAGGATTTTCATTAAGGTTGTCTTGCCCGCGCCGTTGGGACCGAGAAGCCCAAACATCCCGGGAGCAACGTCAAGCGAGACTTCCCTTAGAGCTTGAACGCCGCTCGAGTAGGTTTTCGTTAGCTCTCTGATTTTGAGCATAGTGTCGATCGCCACCCCTGACGCCGCTTCCAAGAAGACACACCTATTCCGCGAAGAACCTCTGGCGGTCTCCTGGCAGATAATCCTGTTTCTGGTTGATGCGAACTTAGCTGGAAAAGCTACTTATCGAAAAAGACGCGCTCAATAGGCGTGCGCCTTCTTTGGTCATAAACCGCAAATGATGCTTGAGACTTGTCAGTCAACATTAATTGGGACGAGGTTTCGGGTTTGGAGACAAAACGCGACGGATTCAAGCCGCGCACATAAACCAGTAAGCGACCCAGGATTCCTACCGCAATCAAAATGTCGCCCATGTGCGTGAAATTGATTTCGGTGCTAAAAACGCGCACTAAAACTCCCGCCAAAAAAACCAGGATCAGGAAAGATTTCAAAGCACGAATGGCGGGTTGGTTTCTGCGACTGATCTCGACGCATTGATCTTTGATCTGCTCGACGTTGCCAAAGCGTTTTAAGGCGGCGTTTCTCGCTTCTGCCAAAGACAGGTCCTGTTGCTGAAGAGCCTCAGTCAACAGCTCGAGGTGAAAACCCAATTCTTCGTCAATTTCACGGTCAGCCCGGTGGCTGTCAAAACGCCGGAACAGTCCTTCAATGGCAGTCTTCATCAGTTCCCTCGTTTACGCCGTTTGCAGAATCCGGCGAATCGCCTGAGAGACGCGGTCCCAATTCGCGCACTCAGCGTCGAGCTGTTTTCGGCCCGCTCTGGTAAGTTTGTAGAATTTCGCCCGGCGATTGTTTTCCGACACCCCCCAATCAGAGGCAATCCAACCGCGCTCTTCCATGCGATAGAGCGCAGGGTAAAGCGAGCCATCTTCGATCTTCAGCAGATCATCAGCAGCCTCATGTATTCGTTGCGCGATGCCGTAACCATGCATGGCCTCACGCGAGAGCGTTTGAAGAATCATTAGCTCCAGTGTGCCTTGCATCAGATCTGTGCGGGCATTTGCCATAACTAACAGTCTCCCTTGATTGTCTGGGGGAAGCTGAGACTACAAGCGGTTCCCTAGATTGTCAAGGGGAAGCGTTAGACACGCGGACGGCTGTACATTAAGGTCGAAGATCTATCCACAGATGTCTTAGATCAAACGGTGTGGGCAGAACCTCCGGTCGATCTAATTTGTGGTTAAGCCTGCTGGTACTCTTTTCGCTCCAGCCTTTTCTATTTAATCGAATCCTTGGCAGAGCATTGTTTTTAGCGTTTGCATTAACCTCGGTTAGGATGTCGGCGATATTCATGCTCTGGACATAACCTATCATCACCCCGGACGTCGTAGATCTACCGTAACCCCACTCAGCCTTAATGAATCGGACCACACCATCCAAGATATAATTCCGATTCAAGATCCAAGTCTTGCTCGGAGGTGCTCCGAGCCGTTTGCATTCAATATCGAAGGATCTGTTACTTCTTTCCGGGTCGCCTCCATGATCAATGATTGTGCACTTAAAGTCGGGAACTTTGTCCTCGTATGAGGTAGGTTGAGCGTCGTCCGCATCGGGCTGGTTTCGGATATTGCAGAGAATGGGCCACTCGAGTCGTTGTTTTGGGGCCAACGCGCGATTAGCTCGCTGCATGAGAAAGTAAAGCCTGCGACTAATAGCCACCTCATCAATAGGGTGAGGAGGGGCCTCGTCGCGCAGCATCTGCAGACTCATTGTGAGAACTCGGAGCAACCGTCTTTCATTCTTACGCCAAAGCTCGAGGCCTGAGAGGGTAGAGTGGCTTCTCACTATGTTCTCCCTGTTCCTGGGCAGTCATGATTCGGACCATTGCTGCGTCAACGTCTTCCCTAGCCATGCTGCGAGTCCACAATCGTTTGTCAGCACGCTTTATGATAATGATGTCAGACTCGGTCACAGCTCTGACCATGCCATCTACATAAACACAGGCTGAGTGGTAAGGTACTAGCAGATCATCCGCCAAACTGAGTAACGCAGTGGACCATCGATCCTGTTCAGAGCCAGAAAACTCAGTTATAGCCTCGTCCTTGCTCTGAAGTGAAAAAATAACCGCAATCATCGGCCATTCGTCATTCGGGCGAATAACATTCCAGATCAACTCTGTTTCGGGATCCAACTCACGATTCCAAAGTTGGAGGAATACTCTGAGATACTCACTCAGTACGTTGCTTTCCTTTCTCCGTCCAAGGGTTTTGTAGGTTCCCTGCATTACTTGGGGTCTGCGTACGGGCTTCGCCGCTTGGCTACGATAATCATTGTAGAAGAACTCTATGCCCGTATTGCAGAGGTCAAGGACCTGTTCGCGCTCTGGCCGACTCAATTCATAAAGATCGAATACCGCTTCATCCAGTTCTCTTTCTATTCCTTGAAGGTCGCCAGCCATTTGTGCATCAGTTTGTCCCCCGAGCTCGAATAGGGTCCTACTAGTGGGACTCCAAGACTGCAATTCGTTAACTATGTTGACGACGCGCTCGCGCAAAATACCGTCTTCAGGAAAACGAATGGGCATTCTCTTAATTTCGTCAAAGTGAAGTTCAAAATGCCACATACCCCAGCTACTACTGGTCAGAAAATAATAATAGCGCGCAAGCGAAGACCAAAAGATCGCCAATATGGTCTTGTATTCCCAAGACAGTCCGTCCCTTAACTTGATGCAGTGAATTGAGTTGCGAAAACTGAAAGAAGCCGCTTCCATCCTCGCAACTATTTTACCCTTAGGCTCAGCGCGCTGGGATATTCCTCTTTTGATCAGGAGCCTTTCACCGTTATAGAGGGCCTCCTTTCCGGGGTGCTCCACAGCCTTTGGCGGTGATTGAAGCTGATCCAGTTTGAGTGGGCCATAAGCTTGGAAAGACCTGGTCGGAAGTTCTTTGTATTTTCCAAACCAATCTACTGACTCTGTCGGCTTGCGCGTTGGATCTTGGTTTTCCTGAAAGCCTCGACCGCTCAACTCAGGCGTAATACGTTTCCCCTTCTCATCACTAAGTTCACCGAGCGGGGTCGAAAGCTCCAGCCATTCTATCAGCGCTCGATCTCGGTCGTTTCCCCACCAGTAGATCTTCCACAATTTGTCATCTCGCCTTAGATCGTTCTGTCGTACCAGTCGCAAGTCCGAACGATTTAGAACAACTGCCTGCCATCTATCAGCATGGGCCAGTTTTTTGGCAGACCAATAGCGCACCATGTGATCCGATGACACGGAGGTCTCACCGCAGTCCTTTTGAAATACAACCGATGCAAACGGGGCTATTCCTTTACGAAAAAAAACATCTCGCACATGAGCAAAATTAACCACCTCCAGCAACTTACACCGGCGCAACCACTCTCGACGAAACTCCTGGCTCTTTGCGTGATGCTTGAAGAGCACGCCGGTAGAAAGGAGCAGTGCCACGCATCCGCCTTCGCGCACCAAGTCTAATGTCTTCCATACAAAAGCCTGGGAATTCTCATCATCGCCAACAGGGTAATCACGCGCCTCGCACCAGTCCTTTACCAATCGCTTCTCGGTCTTATCGATGGCACCCCACGGTGGATTGCCTACGATCACGTCCAGAGGCTCGGCCATGAATGATCCAAATCCGAGTTCGTCCTCAAACAAAGGCTTCTGGTCCAATGAGGTTAATCCAATACGAAAGGCGTTTGTACGTACTAGATTGTTGAAGTGGAATTCATCAGTAGCCTGGCCTTCAGTGTATAAGAGACTGGGTAGGCGCATGCCTTGCTCGATCTGCTCCAAGATATCCTTGGGTACCTGATAGTGTAGCAGCGCGAGGTACAGACTAAATGCTGCTACTCTAATCGCCTCCTGATCAATTTCCACCCCCGCAATCTGGTACCGCAGAGTGTCGCGAAGCTCTTTTGCTGTTAAGGGTTCTCCGTTTCGCTGATGGGTCTTAAAGCGGACGATTCGTCTAAAAGATTCTACTAAGAATATGCCCGAGCCAGTGGCCACATCCGCGATGCGCGGATTCGATTCCAGCCGTTCCCGTGTTAGAACTTGAGACAGTAAGAAGTCTACCAACGCTCCGGGTGTGTAGTGTGTCCCCTTGTCGTCGGTGTCTCCCTTCTCTTTATGATAAAACTCCTCGTAGATATTACTAATGAGTTCAACTGGAATAATGTCGAATTTATAGGCCCAGAAGAAAAGATTTTGTTGATCTCCAGTGTCACCGCGTAGGAACCCCTGTAGCAGATTAAGATGCTGCTGATTGACGACTCTTCGCTCGTTCGGATCCGACGGAAACATATCGCCATTGAAATCAGTGCTGAGCTTGTCGAAAAGAGCATAAGTGAAGTCATGACTACTCAAAACACGCGGGTACAGTTTTCTTCCCATCTCCGCGTCAACGTCGGGTCTTAATAGTTCCGCATCCAGCAAAGCCTGCCACTCAGCATTGCCTTTTGCCACTTCTTCAAAATATCGTCGGGGCAGGATCTCTCTGTCTTCCAGATACCTGATAAATATCGATCGCCCAATCAGCGAATGCGCATACTTCAAATAGTCTTTTTCAAGACCTGCCGCCTGCAGCGCGTCCCGCACGGTTTTCAGATCATTAATCAGAAGATGATCGGCGCGCTGCTCGGAGGTGCCAAATCGTTCATCTTCGAAGAGTCTACCGGATTCAATTTGCTCGCGACGGTAGGACCTCAATTCCGCAGCAACCAGTTGCGCTTGGTTGACGACATCAAGAGGCTGCACTTCTCGCCACTCCTCCACGGTTCTCACTGGAGAGCGAGCCAATTTGTGGACCGCGAGTTCTCCGTCCCTGGCGATAAAGACAAACATGGGCCGCGACATGCACCAGATCCTGTTGAACAGGCCCAGCGTTTCATCGTCGCTGCCCTGGCTCTCAGCGAAAACAATTACTGGATTGTTATTCACAAAGAAAACCTTTTCGGCCCCTACCTGCTTGGCCAGGGCCAGCCAATCACCCTTTTCGACCCACTGCTCTACTGATAATCCATTAGGGGCGGCCTCAGCATTCAGGAGATCACCCTGAGTGAACCGAAGATCTTCATAGGCTGCGTCTAGCAGAGAACGGGCGGAATTACCATTTGGGTTGATCACTCTTGAAAACCTCCTTTCTCACCCAGGTATTTATTAGTTTTCATAGGCTTCGTAGCTGTACTGGGACTTCAAAACCTGAAAGCTTCTATTGAGTGTTGGACAATGGACGCCCAGCCGCTCGTGCGGAAGAATTTGCTTTCCGCATGATCTGCGGCGGTTTTTGAACGGTCTTCGCGGAGATTTGATTGACGCAGATTACTTGCCATTAGCCCACATCCTGGTGATACACAGATAGGGGGCCGTTCACACAGATGGTGAGTCACCACCACCAGGCGAACAGCAAAACGCCAAGAATTCGCTAATCTTAACCAGGCCGTGATCCGATCACGACCGCTTGCATTTCGCGGGCATTGTATCTGAATCACTGTCGGAAGGGTAGCAGTCTGTGAGTTGCTAATCCGCGGAGGCCCGTGAACGGTAGAGCGGGACGTCCGCGCTCCCAGCGATAAGCTGAGAGCTCTTAGATAAGTGACTGGCCATCTGGTTTTAGACCAGCTTCGAGGGCCGTGTTCGTCATGAAGATTGACGCCGGCAAGCGTTTCTCAGTCCCCGGGATTTTGATGGTACGCTTCAGGACAAAGTCGAACAGCAGCGGGTTGTAGTCATAGACTTCGTTTAGGCACGCGCGCTCTTCGCTGGTGATATAGCCCTGCTTTCGGAGGGTGCTGGTTCTGATCAAGACGTTGATCGCCGGCAGGGGATAGTCGCTGCCGTTCACCAGTCGTTCGTGAAGGTCTTCGCGTTGCAGAATTGTCGTCAGCGGTCTTCCGGTGCGATTGCATTGCGTCATCGCAGAGATGTCGGCGAACAGCAGACCTTCGTAACGCTTCTCAGCCATCAATCGCAGGAACAGATCAAAGTTGGGAACGCGCTTTCGATGCGGACTGTCGAGGTCTTCGTTGTCGCCCAGGCCGGCACAGTGCGCCACGATCACTTTCACTCCGTGATCCAGGGCGCGCCGAAGCAAAAGCGGATTGCCGAGTCGCTGGTCTTCTTCCGCTTCCACTGCCTTTTCTTCGCCGCCGTGGCTCAGCAAAATCAGACCCAACTCTTTCATCTTCTGATAGAAGGGGTCGCAAAGCTCATCCGCAGGGTCGATGCCCATGGCGTTTGGCAGCCACTTGACCATGCGCGCGCCGCGCCGGGCGCCACGTTCGAGCTCCGTCAACGCGTCAGAGCGGTAAGGATTGACGGAGATCACCGGCTCAAAGCAGTCGGGATGCTGTTTGGCAAGCGCGAATACATACTCATTCGGAACGTAGAACTCGGTTTTCCCGAGATTCGCGGCGCCATCTCGACCATAATTCTTGTCGAACGCCAGCAGCCGGTGCTTGCCGTGGCCGTCGATGTTGGTGATCAGGCGCACTAAACGCTCTACGATTTGAGCGTCTGCGTTTTCGACATCAGTCACCGCGCCGGCGCTGAGATAGACCTTGAACTTGAGGCGATGCAGCGGATGACGCCAGGAGAGCATCTTCGGATTGACGAACGCGTCGGTGCCTTTGCCGATTCCCGCAACGTGGGTGTGATGGTCAAGGAGCCGCGCCGGATCGATTTCATCAAACGACCGCTTGATTAGATCGCCGGCTTTCGGGCCGATGTTTTCTTTCAGCTCTGCGGGCTGTTGGGTGAAGGCTCCGGCGATGTGATGCAGGAGGCACATATGAATTCCCGGTCTATTGCACTATTTCAAAATCAGCCCATTGTGCCGCGATGCGGAACTTCTCCGGGGCGAGCGCATCGCTGACAACGATCTGAAGAATGTATTCGCCCGGTGGGAGCATACCCAGATGGAGGCCACCGCCAGCGGTGATGCGCTCAAGATCCGTTTGACCTGCGACGTCGATCGGTTTCGGCGTGCCCTCGTAAACCAGCTTCCCATCGTAGAACAATCTTGACTGCGCGGTCAGGTTCGGAGAGTGCCTGGTCTTGTCGAGTTGGGCCTCGTAGACGACGTATGCAAAAAGGAGGTTAGACCCCTGACGAAAACGGCGCATCGCCGGATTGGCCGTCGCGTCATCAGCCGTGGTCTGGTTCGCGGCTGGAGACGCGGGGGTGGTGGCTGCACCGCCATTCGAGACCGTGATCCCTGACAACGCCAGGCGCTGGTTGTGAAGATCGGGAACTTCGATGAGTTGGCCGGCCGTACCGATGTGTGAAGAGGCCGCATCGCGCACAGCTACGCGGAACTGATAGGCGCCGGGTTGCTTGACCGGCAGGTCCAGCAGGTAGACGAGTCCTTCGCTCAAAACTCGATCATAATCCCTGGCAGGCAGACTCAACGTTCTGGTCTCGGTTGTTTGATGAACAACGCTGCCGTTGTCGCCGAAGAGAATGCCACTGAGGTTGAATGTGGCTTTGTGCGAACCATCGGGCTCATCTGCAAAGGTGAGATCCTGGCCTTTGAAATACAACAATGAACGAATGATGGAACCGGTGTCCTTCGTATTGGCGAAGATCGCGGTCAGGCGCAGGTCGATCTCAACCGTGCCGAAGGGCGACATCAGCGCCGTGTCAATCCGATCGCGATTCGTCGGTATGCCGGGAAGTACATCTTTGTCGTTGAGGCCGTAAAAGCCTTCACGAGTCCGCACTGTTAAGCCGGAACGTTTTACCCGGGCCTTGATGTGATGAAAGCGCTTGTCAAAGGTATCACTGCCCGGGCGGTAGCCGATGAGGTAGTAGCCTTCCTGATCTCGCACCATGCGTTGCAACCCGAAGTCGTTTGTACCGTTCACCAGAAAGCCGCCTGTTTGTCTCGATAGCAAGTCCAAACCTGCCCGACCGTCATGCAATTGCTGCGAACGAGTGCCCAGCACACCCTGCATCTGGGTTGTGAGGTATCCTGTTCCTCGCCTTAATCCCAGGCTGCTGCTTGAGAAGTTATCAGCCGCAGTGGGTCCGGTGAGCTGTATCCCGCGCGTATCAGCAGCGTAGATCACCACCGACGATCGAATCGCAATTTCAGCAGTCCGTCGCAGCGCGGCCTCGTTGCCAAATTGTGAATCGCCGGCGACTGCTTTAACTTCATCCGTGGCCGCGTCCGTGACGGGTGAGTCAACCTTGATGGGTCCCTGCTGAAGAGAGTCCAGGTCAGGAATGTCCAGGGGAAAGTTGTCGGACAGAATGACCATCGACTTACGGCCTGGCAGCTCCCGCATTCCCTGCAGGATGAAACGTAGCGCTCGGATCGTAGCGCTCAATGGATTGCCTTGTGATGAACACATGCCCACACCATTCTGACCCGAACCAAGATCTTGCGTGCTGGTGCGACCTTGATCGAACGGCAAAATGCGGGCCGGCGCCAGGCTGGTGATGCCGACCCGGCTGCAGGGATTCCAACGCAGACCCTCGACCGCACGACCGAGGAGCCGTCGATCCGTGGTGAACTGCTGCAGCGCGCCCACTTCACCTCCGGTGCGAATGATCGCTACCAGGTCGTTGGGTTCTATTTGCTCTTCAACAAATTTCCGCAACTGTCGCTTTATCGGGCCCATGCTCTCGAACGAAATCCCCAGGTCGTCCACGACCACGGCAATGGTGCGACGCGTGTCCTGGGGGCGAATAGCCGCCGGCAAAACGGGTGGGCCACTCTTCTCTTTGGCTGGCGCCGGAGCGGCGGCGTGAGAGGGCGAGGCCGAAGCGGCGGCAACAGTCGAGATGTAGGAAAAATTGGTAATCGTTTGCAGCCGCTCGTCTTCGAATATCTCAAAGTCTTCCGCAGTAAGATCAGCGACCTGCTTGCCATCTTTCGTGACTACGGCATCGATCTGAACCAGGTTGGTTGTGATCTTCAGGACATCGTCCTGCTCATTTCGTGATGGGGACGGCTTCGATGCGGGAGGAGTTGTTTGTTTGGCCGGCGGTGCGGATGGCGCCTTTTGCACGCGTGGCTCCTGCCCACGCACCGGTAGGAAGACTAGCAGCGCCACCAGCAAGGACACCAACGATCCATTATTCATCTTCGCAGCCTCGGCGAGATTAAATCACCGAACCTGCGGAGTTGCAAAGAATTCCTGCGATCTAACCGGCTCCTTATTGCCTTCTCGGCCTACTGCACTATTTCAAAATCGATCCACTGGGTCGTCGTACGGTTCTTCTCCGGGGCGAGCGCGTCGTTGACGAAGAGCTGAAGAATGTATTCACCGGGTGGGAGCATGCCCAGTTGGAGGCCGCCGCCGCCGGTGATGCGTTCAAGATCAGTCTGACCGGTAAGGTCTACCGGTTTCAGTCCACCCTCATAAACCAGCTTACCGTCGCAGAAGAGTTTTGCCTGCGCCGTCAGGTTGGGAAGGTGCGTGGCTTTGTCGAGTTGGGCCTTGTAGACGGCATACCCAAAAAAGAGGTTAGAGCCCTGACGGAAACGCCGGTTGGCCGGATTGGCCATCGAGTTGTCAGATGTGGTTTGACCATCGGCCGGGCGCGCCGTTCCACTGACGCTCGTCGCCTCGGGGCCATTGGGACCAATGCCACTTGAGACCGTGATGCCTGAGAGAGCAAGCGCACTCTTGAGATCCGGGACTTCAACGAATTGCCCGGCGGTGCCGATGCGCGAAGAGGTTGCATCACGTACGGCGACGCGGAACTGATAAGCCCCGGGGTTCTTGATCGGCATGTCCAGTTGATAAACAATCCCGGCTCGCAGTGCGCGATCATATTCCTTCCCCTGCAGGCGCAGCGTCCGGGTCTCAGCAACCTGGTTAACAACCCGGCCATTATCGCCAAAGATGACTCCGCTGAGATTGAACGTGGATTGGTGCCAGCCGTCAGGCTCATCAGTGAAAGTAAGATCGCGGGTCTGGAAATAGAGCAATGAACGAAGCACAGAACCGTTAACCGCAACGTTGGCGAAGATCGTGGTCAGGCGCACATCGATGTCGACGGCGCCGAAGGGCGACATCAGAGCGAGGTTCATCTGGTCACGATTCGTTGGCTCTCGGGGGCGGGCCTGTTCGTCGGTGACACCGAAGAAGCCTTCGCGCGTGCGTACCGTCAACCCGGGACGCTTTACCCGCGCTTTGATGTGATGGAAACGCCGGTTGAAAGTCGTGCTCGTCGGGCGATAAGCGATGAGGTAGTAACCTTCCTGATCTCGCATCACGCGCTCTAATCCGAAGTTGTTCGAACCGTGCACCAGAAAGCCGCCGGTCTCTCGGGCCATCAGATCAGAGCCGGCGACGCCGTCTTGCAATTGATGACGACGATTGCGAATAGCAGCCTGACTCCGGTTGATTATGCCTTGCACTCCGATCGATCCGATTCCCACGCCGCCGGCAGAAAAGTCGTCAGCCGCGGTGATTCCGGTGACTTGTATCCCGCGCGTGTCGACGCCGTAGATCACGACCGACGCGCGCATGGCCAGTTCGGCGACCCTGCGCAGCGCGGCTTCGTTGCTGTACAGAGAACCGCCAGGGAAGGTCACCGCGGCAATGGCTGCGCCTCGCGGCCCGGAGGGTCCCTGCTCAAGAGAGCTCAGTTCGAGCGTATCTGAAGGCATGTAGTCGGAGAGAATGACCATCGACTTGCGACCCGGCAACTCGCGCATACCCTTCACGATGAACTGTAGCGACTGCGTTGTACTTCGAAATGATTCGTACGAACATAACCCAACTCCTGTGTTGGAACGCCCGAAGGGGACCAGGACCGTAGCGCCCATCCGGCTGCAAGGATTTCGTCGCAGACCGTCGATTGCGCGATAGAGAAGCCGCTTATCGGTGGTGAACTGCTGTAGGGCGCCGACCTCGCCGCCGGTGCGGATGATCGCCACGAGATCGTTGGGTAATACTTGCTCGTCAACAAACTTGCGCAACTGCCTTTTGATTGGTGCCATGCTCTCCCCTGAGATACCCAGATCATCCACCACCACCGCGATAGTGCGACGCGTATCCTGAGGCCGCACGACTGCCGGCAACACGGGCGGGCCATTCTTGGTTTTCTTTTTCTTGACTGGTTGAGTGGCACCGATGCCCGAGGGCGAGGCGGCGGCCGCGGGAACGTTCGAGACATAGGAAAAGTTGGTAATTGTCTGCGACCGGCCGTCTTCGAAGATCTCAAAGTCTTCGGCCTTAAGATCCGTGACTTGCTTGCCGTCTTTGGTAACGACCGCATCCAACTGGACCAGACTCGTGGTGATGCGCACGACGTCGTCCTCGTCACCCGGAGGAGGTGGCGGCGGCAGACTTGAGTCTTTACCTGGCCGCTTTGGTAGGGGTTGTTGTGCCTGCTGTCCGTAGAGCGGCAGAACTATGAAAGATAAGAGGAGGAGGGCTACCAGCGCGTTCTTAATCATCTTGGGCCTCGGCCAGATTAAAGCACCGAATCCGTGGATTTACCAAAGAAGTACGGCGCGGCCATCGGGCTGCCAGTAAAAGCTACGGCGATGAATTGGAAAAGTCCTGTCTTACCATGTTAACGCTTTGACCTCGGCCGACAAGCGGGGATTATCCACCCGCCGCCATCCCCGTTTTTGATTAAATGAATTCGCGAAAACATCTCCGGCTTCAGTTCGCAGATAGACAACGTCATAGTCTTCGTCGTTCTCGGGAACATAGAAGATGGCGTTCCTTCCCGTCAGGGATTCGGGAATGCCTGCAAACGATGCATTCAAGGTAGCCTTCCCGGCAACCGTGACGGTGCGCTCGGCCGAACCCAGGTCAATCGGATACGTCAAATAGTTAACCAGAGCCGCAAATCCAGAAGGAGGAATGTCTTCAGGAAAGGTCAAGTGATAGAGATTCTCAAAACGCTGGTGAATGGAGATCCTCGGAGGCGACAACGCTGGATCCTGCGGCATGAAGTCATCGAGGGCTTTGTTCAACTCTTCTTCGTTCCAACCACTGACCATGATTGTCTTGTCGTTGTGGGGATCGGGAGCGAAGGGCGGGAGATCAGCTTTCGGAACTTCAGCCCTTACCGGCTTGGCAAAGAGCATTGTCGGCAGCGGTATCAGAGCAATGAGCACGGAGATGACGATCCATTCGGCAACCAAAGGTGAGAGTAAGACAAAGCCGAGGACCAGCAGCAGTGCGGTTATCAGCAGAGTTAGAAACTGGCTCGAGCCGGAATTGCGGACCAAACCGCCGCAGTTTCGGCATTCAGAAGGAGTGGAATAGTGGAGGGTAAGTTTGAATACGTCCCACAACCCAAAGTCGTCGACACCACAGTGTGGACATTCTTTGTTCACTCAGAAGCAACGTCCCGAATCAACTCGCTACGAAATAGCAGAACCCGGGCTAATCATAACGCAGATCGCCGCCAGGCTCATTCTTCCGACGCGGGCTTGCCGCTGAACTTGCCTTCGATCTTCGCATGCAACGCTCCGTCGTCACTTATCCAGTAGATAATTCCGTTGGAATTCACCAGTCCACCGAAAACCACACTTTCGCTTTCTTGACACTGGGCCGTGGCCCGTAGTAGGTTGCCGCGTGTTATCGCTCGTTCCGGAAGCGATTTGTACTTTTCATTTTCCCAACCTCAATCATAAGGAGAAAAAAGCTCTATGCGCTATATATTCCAACTTGCCCTCGTGCTTTTTTGTGCGAGCGCATCGTTTGCCCAACAGCCGGATTATCCAAAGGCTGACTTCACCGTCGGGTTCACTCTCGTCAGAATCAACGATGTAGGGTTCCACGAGAATTTTTATGGAGTCACTCTTGCGCCTGCCGGCAATATCAACAAGAACTTTGGTATTGAAGGTGACTTCACCTACGTCACCAAGACGTTCCTGGGAACGCGTGTGAACGCGTTGACGTACATGGGTGGCCCGCGCTTTACCGCACGCCCAAAGGACAGCAAGGCTCAGCCTTTTGTCCATGCGCTTTTCGGGGGCACTCATGTTAGCGGCGGCGGATTTAGTGATAACGGCTGGGCCGCGAAGTTAGGCGGCGGGCTCGACATAGTGGCAGGTAAACATGTCGCCGTTCGAGTCTTTCAGATCGACTACATTCCGACTCGCATCTCTGGGACGACAAACCACAATATCGGCGCCACGTTCGGCGTGAGGCTCTTTTAGCACTCATCGTCATCGGGATTGATCAAGGGTGAGAGGCCGCGTTCGATCAGGGAACGCGGCCTCTTAGTTTTCGTGTACGCAAAAGGAATGCCCGTAGCTGATCATATTCGCAAACATCCGGTACGCACCCGGCACTCCTTCGCGCACAGCCTGCTAAGACAGCAAAGCCCTGAATCAGGCGCCGCCTTCCTGTTTCCGGGTCACCTGACCGGCGCCACTTACTCTCTTGCTTACCTTGGGATTGCCGCCGTAGGTCACGCGTCCGGCGCCGGAAACCGTCACGTCGAGTTCATCGGTGGCATAAACGTCCACGCTGGCAGCGCCCGTAACATCGACATCAGCGTTGTTTGCGCGCAGATTGTGCGCATCGATTTTGCCGGCGCCGGTCGAAGCAATCTTTACGGATTTACTTTGGCCAGAGACAACCACCTGCGCCGCGCCCGTCGATCGAACTTCGAAGTTGTCGTTTTTCACGTCTGACACATGAAACTTTCCGGCGCCGGTGCTCTTCACGCTTTCCAGATCGGGCACCGTGATTCGCAATACGATTCCTCCGCTTGAGTGATAGCTTTTTGTGGTGCTGATGTGGAGCACCCCGCTGCGAACTTCAGTTTGGATCAGCGGCACAATGTTGTCGTCGGCTTCGATCTCAAAGCTGGCCGGCTTTTGGCAACTCACTTCAACTTCGAAAGCTCCGCTGGTTTCGATTGAAGTAAAGGCCGGCAGGTCTCTCTTTTCAGTTTTGCGGACGCCAGAGCCGCGCACCCCGGTACATCCGGAGAGTGTGAGCAAAGCTGCCAGGGCGATGGTCAGGGTAATTGCGAATCTTCTCATCGTTGGTTCCTCCGTTGTGGCACGGGCGCGCGGCGTCCCCGGTGGGGCAGCCCCGCTGGGGTGCTCGACCCGCCCGTGAATCACACGCAAGATGCGCGTGCCACATTCAAACTACAGTTCGCGCTACATTCCCAAACGGAACAGCTATTCAAATTGTTTCTTGAATTCTTCAAACTGCCGGCGCAGGCCCTCGACTTCCGCGGCCAGCGTCTCAACCCGGTGTTCAAGGCTGACGACTCGCTCGGCGTCTGCCGATTTGCGTGACTGTTTACTGACCGGCGCCTCGCCGCCGATCTCTTCGATCTTCACTTCACCAGCCAGCAGATGAGCAAAGCGGGCTTCTTTCTGGCCTGCCTGGCGCGGCAGTTTAGTCACCAGCGGCTCGGGGTCTTTCGTACTCAGCGCATGAAGAGTCTGTTCTATTTCTTCCAGCCCTGAGACTTCGTACAGCCGGTATGCGCGCCCGCGAATTTCACCGGCAGTTTGCGCCCCGCTGAGCATCAGCACGCACATCACGGCAATCTCTGGCGGGCTCAATTGCAGGTTTTCGGCCACATGTTTGAATTTAGGAACGCGGCTGGTGCTGCCATAGAAGACGTAAGCGAGATTCTTTTCACGCAGGCTGTCGAGCGCCTGCTCGACTTCAGATTCAGCTAGCGCGGTGACCGGATTGCGATTGTTCTTCTGGTTGCAGGCCAAAGTCAGAGAGTTGAGCGTTAGCGGATAGTACTCAGGCGTCGTGATCTGCTTTTCGATCAAAGAGCCGAGGACGCGAACTTCGTTAGGGGTTAGTGTCGTCACGCGGGGATTATACTGTCAGTCGACATGATGCGCATCTTGGACGGCCCCGCGTTCGCGGCTATGCCGCTAAATGCGAATAGGTCTTCGCCCGCCCACTTACTTAATCCACTTTTCGGTGCCGGCGATTTCGTCGACCTTGCGCTCCAGGGCCGTCAGCGCGCGTAACAATTCCGAACCCCTGCACCCATGGTAGTGAGACACGCTCTTCGTCCTGCCGTTCATCTTTATGGAAGTCCGGGCATAAGGAAAGTCAGTCGCGGCTGAGGGGCAACCAGGCGAACCGGGCTCATACCTCTCGTCCAGAGAAAAGTACTTAATCTTCTCAAACTCATTGACGAGCTGATGGAAGTCTTCCGGTTTGATCTGCGCTGTCGCCGTCCCCTTCGTCTTAACGAAATCGCGCCCTTCAAAAGTTACGGCGCCGTCCCGTGCAATGGTGACCTGATAGCTGGGGCAGGTGCCATAGCAGACGGTTCGCTCCAAGGTTATGACACCAGTTTTGTCCTGGGCCGCGACGAAAATCGATTTTGGGATCATCGCATGCACGCCTTTGTTGCCGTCGACCAGTTGCGTGATGTTTAGGTCCGCCGCCACGCTCGACAGCATGTAGGCATCGTCGCGCGTCAGATGCTTCACGTTCACCAGGAAATCGATCATCTCGCGCAGCGCCATCTTGGTCGCTTCGTTTAGGTCTTCGTGAATTCCCATCGTGATGTAGTGGGTGGCAGTCTCAGCCCGCGGCCAGCGCAGCTTCATGTCCTTACGTACGATCAATTGAAGCGTGCCGATCAGCGAAGTCTCGAGCGCCGTAATGCTCACCTCGCCGTTGCCCTGGGCCGCATGACCGTCGCCGGCGAGAAAGAGCGCGCCCCGCACGTGGACTGGAATGAACAGCGTCGACCCGGCAACCAGCTCTTTGTTGTCGAGATTGCCCGCATGGACCCACGGTGGCCCGCTGCTAATGCGGCCGGAAACGTCCGGCGGCGCCACGCCCATGCTGCCAAAGAAGGGACGCAGGGGAATCTCGATCCCGTCGGCAAAGTGCGCCATCATTCGTTTCTCGTCGAGCGGAATGATGCGCATCCGCGCGTACGGAAAATCTTCCGGCAGGTAACCGCTGCCCGGTCTGAAGGCGTTGTAGGCATAGGGAATCGCCAACTTCATCGATTTGATTCTGACTTCGAGCACGTCTCCCGGCTCCGCCCCTTCGATAAAGATTGGTCCGGTCAGGATGTGCCCGCCGGGCCCTTTGGTGACTTCTCTGACAATGTCCCGCAGAGACTGTTCAACATCCGTAGGCTTCACGCCCGCACCTTCCAAACGGGCGGGCGTGGAAGTGATCAAGGATTGTATTTCGACGGTGTCACCCGACTTGATGCGCAAGACCGGCGGCGTGCTGGCGTCGTAATAACCCCACGCGACCGTTTTGGGTGTGGGTTTGAGTTGGTGGGTGGCGGGTTGCTGGGCGTTAGCTGTAAGTGCGAGTAACAGCATCGCAGACAGTAAGATTGTGCGACTCATGATTCCCTTTCCGTTCTGAGAGGTTCAATGTCCTTCTACTCCGCCAAGTGTGATCGCGTTCTTAAGATATGTTCGCGAAAAAGGAACCCCGACGTTCGAGGATGGAGTGCCCCAGCGCTGTTCCTCACACCACGTTCGAAGCATATCGACGTTCGGCCACAACGTTTGATTGGCGGCGATAACCAGGTAGAGCAGTAAGGATATTCGGTCGACAGATTCAACAAGCGACGCTGAGAGTCTCTTAGCCTTCTTCTTGCTGCCATGGACCACACCGCTTCTTGCATCATAAAACTGACTAATAATGCGAGCGATCGAATGTCGCATTCCCGGAACCGGAGTCAAGATGAATGCGGCTCTTTCGGACAGAGACCGAGCTAGCGACTCAGACTCTGCGAATATCAAGAGTGATTCTAGCGCGATTGCGGTCTTAACAACTGAAGCGCTAAGTCTCGCCTCGCGACGCGATTCCAACAGCCAGTCCGCTGAAGTTTGAACGCGGCGAGCCAAGTCAGACTGGGTTTGACAGTATTGGTACAGCTCAACGAACCCGCTCCTAGTAAACCGTTTTTGAAATTGTTTATTCACCAGTATGCCTTCACTCTTTGACCTACGCTGGGAACGCGAACGAATGAATTTCATATTACTGGCAGCTATTAAATCAACTTCGGGCCTGACGATGGAATTGATTCCAAGCCGACGAAGGAATGCATCCTTCTTGAGTACGAGAACGCTTGAAACGATTGCTAGTTTCTCGATCAGTTCCGCAACTTCTGCTGCTTGCTGGTAAGTGGAATTAGGGTCTCCAGGCTTATACACTTCTATGATTGTGCGGTTCCCCAATAGAGCAACTTGCTTAACGTAAAAGTCATTCTCCCCCGAATGACGCGCGAACACATTCCGACGACGCAGGGTTTCAGCAAGCTTGGCTGCTTCGATCTCGCTGAAGAATCTGAGTTGACTTGAATCCGGAAACTTTAACGGTACTTCGGCGTGAAGTTGCCACGTCGTTCTAATGTAGTGCGACTCGATGGAGGATCCGAAGTTAAACATGCTGAGAATGATCTTGTGGTGCGACGTCGCGATTACCTCATGAATTTGCGGCGGATGGCTAGCGCGAGCAGAGCCGCCTGAACTGGTCCAAGGATCGTTTCCAAAAGGACAACGGTCTGCGCCGCAGTCGTCGCTGGACGTGGCTCAGGTTTTTGAAATGTCATCACTGCTGCGCTGTACGTCAGTGCCCGACTGAATTTCAGAGGCGCGCCAATGTCATCACGCTTTGAAATTACCACATCGCCCTCGCTCGCCAGCTTGGGCTCCCATCGTGCGAAACCGACTTGATTGTAGAGCAAGGCGGATAGCAACAATATTCCTAACAGGACGAAGAAGGCCTGCCACACTCGTTCGCCATAGCCACTCGCCAGCCAATACCACCAGTTCAGTCGCCAGGGAGCAAAGCCGCGCCAACTTTCCCGCCGCCGCGCCTCCATCGCCCTGTATCGCAACCTTGAGGCTTCTTCATAGCGATGGTTCTCTTCGGCGTTAACTGCCAGATTCCTGCAAGCAATCGCCAGTAGATGATGGGGCGATGAGATCTTCTTCTTTTCTAAACGGCTAATCTCTTCGTTGATGCTGGGCCGTCCCCAATCGACATTTGTGAAGCCAAACTTGCGGGCGTCTATGTTCACAAACCAATGAGGGCGCAGGCTGAGTGTGTGGAATGAAACGCGATCGGGTTTTTCGATTCTAGCGAACTGAAGATCCAATCGGGATGTATCGGTAAATACTTCGGTTTTTTCTTCTCCTGCAAATCTAACGTGATCTGCGAGAGTGGCCGAGCTGAAGGACGCCTCAGCGCTGAAAGTGGCATATCTGAAGTCCGCCTCAGCGCTGAAAGTGGCATATCCGAAGTCCGCCTCAGCGCTGAAAGTGGCATATCTGAAGTCCGCCGTCGCGCTGAAAGTGGCAGGGCTGAAGTACGCTTCTGCGCTGAAAGTGGCAGCGCGGAAGTACGCCGCCGCGCTGAAAGTGGCAGAACTGAAGAAGTACGCCGCCCCGCTGAAAGTGGCACCGATGAAGTCCGCCGCCGCGCTGAAAGTGGCACCGCTGAAGACCGCCACCGCGCTGAAAGTGGCAGAGTGGAAGTCCGCCGCCGCGCTGAAAGTGGCAGCGCGGAAGTCCGTCTCCGCGCTGAAGTTGGCCGAGCTGAAGTCTGCCTTAGTTCCAAATTCAAAGCGCTCGAACGATAGTTTGTTGGGGAACCACACTCCGCGAAAATTGAAATCCTTATTCTCCAGTTTTCTCTGAAGCGCTTGCTCGAAATCTGCGCTCTTCTCTTTACCTGGAAAGTGAAACACGCAGTACCGCTTGTCTTCGAGTTCCCTATAGAAGGGTTCTCCGGCGCACGCTCCGCGCATCCACTTAGCGTCGCAAACGAAAGCGGATTCTGGTTCGGATGTGGGTGAGTCGGGCATACCTAATCAGAGAGAGTTTGAGATCTGCTCTGCCCTTATACATCAGCTTCGGCGGATTGTCATCACTGCCGGTCTTCAACATAATTCCTGTTTGACTACTTGAGCGGCAGGTAATTCACCTGCCCTTCCCATTCGCCTGCGACACTGCACTCGGCGAGCAAAAGGATTTCCTCAATGGCAATGCTGATGGGAACCTTTAACGAGACTTCGAACACACCGGGCATCGGTAGGCGTTGCGCGATTCGCTCGTACGCGAAAGCTGTGATGGTATTGGCATCGTGAGTAAGCAAGACGCGACCCTCGCTGGCTGCCCACTCCAACACAGCCGGATCGTTTGCTCCCGCCAAGCCTGCATCCTGGAGACGGCGGATGTCAGCGTCTGGCAGTCGTCGCAAGACGCCGTTGACGATGTGCATGTTGAAGTTCTCGTCTGCCGCAAAACTCAACATCGCTTCCCTCTACTAGCGTCGGGCGAGCAGTCGCGCGCGGATGCCTGCCTGTGGAAAGCGCTTCTCGTTCTCTTTTCTGATTCGCGCGCTTTCGCCTTCGCGCTGGCTTAGGTAGATATCAACTTCGCTTCGGTTGTGTAAGTAATAGTTGACGACGGCGTAGACATCTGCCAATTCGAGCGTGGGATAACTCAACACGATCTCTTCCGGGGATGAACCATGATTGAAGGCGAAGACGACGGTATCAAGCGGCACGCGGGTTTTACCGACGTACATTACGCCATGCTCATCAGTTCGCAGCGGTACGGGTGGCGCTTCGACTACTAAACTCATCAGCGAATCCTTTCTCCGGGGCTTGACCTCTCGATCCCTTGTCATTTTGGCTTTATCCGTCGAGGCAAGCAAGCCGCGTGGCCGAGGCTGAAACTAAGGGCGGGCCGTCTTAATATTTTTTCAACTCATCTCAACTGGCCTATCTATTTGCGCAGGCACATCATCGTACCCTGCATCGTCGCCACCAATTCCCGATCGGCGCCTCCCGTGATGCCAAAGACATCCGCGCGCACCACGGTCAGCGTCTTTCCCGCTTTGATCACTTCCGCGCGCGCGACAAATGTTTCGCCTTGCGCCGGACGCAGCAGGTTCACCTTGAACTCGACGCTCAAAACTTCCGAGCCCGCGGGCATCAAACTATAAGCAGCATATCCACACGCGGAATCGGCGATGGTCGTCACGACGCCAGCGTGCAGATAGCCGTGCTGCTGGGCGAGGTCGGCGCGATAAGGAAGGGTGATCTCAATCACTCCCGGCGCTACCAGTGACAACTCAGCGCCCAGAAGATTCATTATTGGCTGTCGCGCAAAGCTGCGTTCGACTTCTTCAGCGAAAGATGGATTCAGAGGGTTCATATGCTGCTCGGAAAATCCCGCCGTCACTTCAGCGACTGATCCAGCCTGCTAAGCGCCCGGGCGTTCCGTTGCAAGCCAGAGAGTTTAGCGCGCTTCATGGCGCTGTGGCGAAAGCGCGCTGCATAGGTTTCCGGAGTCAGGTCAACAATCTCAGCCAGCGAAGCGTTGACGTTTCGATCGCGTGGTTCAAAACGCGATTCATCCGTGGCCGGCGTCATGTGGTTCCAGGGACAGACGTCCTGGCAGATGTCGCAGCCGTACAACCAGCCCTCCAGTTTCGTCGCTACGTCTTCTCTGATTTGCGGCGCGCGCGATTCAATCGTCGCGTGTGAAATGCAGAGATTTGAGTTGACTACGTACGGCTCGACGATCGCGTTCGTCGGACAGGCATCGATGCAGAGTGTGCACGAGCCACACTGGTCGGCGACTTCTTCGTCCGCAAAATCGAGCTCGAGATTCAGCAGTAACTCGCCAATAAAAACCCACGAACCGTATTCGTGCGTGATCAGGTTCGTGTGCTTGCCCATCCAGCCCAGCCCAGCCCGCACCGCCCAGGCCTTGTCCATAGTCGGCTGAATATCTACACAAACTTTGCCGTCTGCCTCGGGCCAGTGCTCCTTAATCCACGACAATAGGTCGCGTAGTTTGTCGCCCACAACTTCATGATAGTCATCGCCCCAGGCGTAACGCGAAACTCTGCCGGTTGCGGGATTGTCGGAATGCTGGTGCGGCGTGTAGTAGTTCAAAGCGACGACGACGACCGAGCGCGCGTCAGGAAAGAGCCGTCGAGGATCCGTGCGTTGCGCCGGATCGCGCGACATCCAGTTCATCTCCCCGTGAAAGCCGCGCTGCAGCCAGGCTTCAAATCGCCGGCGCTCAGCCGGTAGAGCCTCCGCACGAACGATGCCGACTTTGTCAAAACCAAGCGAGCGCGCGTGGGTCTTGATCAGCACTGAGAGTGCCGCTTGATCAACTGTCGCCGTCATGATCTCAGAGCGTTGTACCGCAGAAGGTTATCGCAGGCGCTTCATGTCAGCCTCGGCCGCGATGTAGGCAAAGCTCGTCCACTGATTGCCGGATAGCATCTCCTGGAAAATTTTAACCGCATCCTTTCGACGGTCGCTGTAAAGATACCAGTTGCCAACCCCATACAGAATGCTGTGAGAGCCGGCCGAACTCGCCTCTTTCAACGCTTCATCGCGCAGCGCTTGGGCTGAAACCGACCCTTTGTACATGAGCAGCAGGCGGTAGTAGCCGCGGTTCTCGATAATGTCCATCTGTGGCCCGACGGGAGTGAGTACTTTCGTAGCCTCTCGGGTTCGATTAAGTCGTCGCAGCGTCATGTAAAGCCAGTGACTGGTAGCAACCAAACGGTCCGGAGTGTTCGAGACCTTGAGGCACTGACGATACGCGGCCAGAGCCTTTGGGTTATTGCCCGTGAGGTAGTAAGCCAGCCCGAGGTGATACCAGATATTAAACTGCAAGGTGCTGGTGGGAATGTTGCGCGCATTTGGCTGACCGTCCGGCTCCGGCTCGTCCGGCTTACCCTTTGTCAGCCTGGCCGCTGTATTCAGGTCGGCGATGGCGAGATCGAATTGTCTGGTGGTGATGTAACGATGTCCACGGTGCCGGTAAAGACGAGCATCCTGTGGAAATTTCCGGATAGCTTCGGTGTAAACGTCGATAGCTTCACGGAAGCGGCCGGGATAGGCAAGGCGACGTCCGAGCCAGATCACCGCCTCCACGTCACTAAGATTTGTCCGGTAACGTTCGCGGGCTTCATCGAGCCGAGCTTCCATTTCTCGTCCGGCTTCAGGCGAGACCGGAGGCGGCTGACGATCGAGGAAAGCGTTGGGCGAGTTTGACTGCGATGTGGTTTGGCCGAGAGATAAAGAACTTGCTGCCACCAGCAGGATAATAAGAATCGCTGCCTTCATAACGCTACCTTACCGTTTTTGATCTGATTAGCAAAAAAACCGGGCGCGCCCTTTTCGCAAAGACGCGCCCGGTAGGTGGCTCAAAGGTTGTATGCTCTGGTTTAGAACTCGAAGCGGACGCCGAGTTGCACTTGCCGCTCGCGGAAGAGCGTGCTGTCCGCGCCGGTGGTTTGCCCGAAGGGCGTGTTGAAGTTCAGGGTCGTACCAGAGAGGTTATAAAGCGTGCTGTTAACGAAGGTGACCTGCGTGCGATTGAAGAAGTTAAAGACATCGGCCAGCACTTCGATTTTCGCTTTCTCGCCGATCGAGAAACGACGCGAGAGTCGCAGATCGAGATACTGAATCGGGCGCTGCTTGAAGTAGCCGCGCGGAACGAACGCAAATCTGGCCGAGCCACCTGAGCCATTGAACCCGCCTGCCTGGCTCCCCGCGAGCGAGCCCGCCGATACGAAGCCGGTGTAACGCGCGCCTGAAAACCAGCTGAAGAGTGGCGCAATGGTCCAGCCGTTAAGCAAGGCTCGGGCGGCAGCATTGTCCTTGTTCTTATATTGGCTGCTGTACACCATGGTGAACACGAACTTATGCCGGCGGTCAAAATTCGAAAGGGCCGCCTCGCCACTTTGATCGAAGGCGTTGAATGGAACATTGTTTGTCGTAAAGGTTTGCGAAGTCTGTCCGTTATCAAATGCCCTCGACAGCGTGTAGCTGCTTTGGATTTGCAATCCGTTCGTCATGCGACGATTGAACTGAAGCACCAGCGCGTTGTATTTCGAGAAGACATTGCTGCGAATTTCAGTAATCTGAGCATAGGCAGTGTTTGGTCTTGCCCCCAGGAATGAGGGTACGACCCAACTCGCCCCCGCAAACGGGCCACCCGCAACCGTCAAAGTTCTGAACGCCGTGGGCGGATTCAGGTTGGTATCCACAAAATTCGGCAGATACTCTCCGTAGCTGAAGAGATACGAAGCTGACACCGCGGTGTTATGAGCGATCTCGCGCTCGACAACAACGTCAACCTGGTGAATCCGGGGTAGCTGGAAGTTTGCGGCGAAGTATTGCACCGATGGTGTAGTCAAAGTTCCCGGAGGAATTAAATTCGGGTAAACGGGCGCGATGGCGTTAGTCGGGCCGACTGAAACCTGCCGCTGCGATACGTCGGCGCCCAACCCGGTGCCAATCAGCGACTGATAGACCGTCGAATTTATGACTCGACCGAAATAAATACCATAGCCGCCGCGGATCGAGGTCTTGGCGTCGCCATTGACGTCATAAGCGAAGCCGAAGCGCGGACCCCAGTTATTCTTGTCGCTAACCTTGTTGCCTGTTTGCGGCAACGCCGGATTGATGTTAGTTGGGCTGGGGTTCTGCTGGTACTCGTAGCGCACGCCCAGGTTCAGGGTAAAGCGTGGCGACACGCGCCAGTCATCCTGCAGAAAGAAGTTGTAGTCGTTGGTGCTCAGAGTCAGTCCGAGTACACCGAAACCCTGATTGAAGTTACCGGCATAACACCTGCCGCGGACTCTGCTGGTGCTGCTGTAACAGGTCGTCGTCGAACCTAGCGCGGAAAGAAAATTGGTGTAGTCGATGATGAAATCATTCAATCCGCCATTGAAGCCGAGCGAATTGGTGCCACCGGTGTAGTTGAACTCACCGCCACTGAAGCGAAGGTTGTTGAGGATATCTTTAACGTGGTTGACGTCGCCGCCGAATTTGAAAGTGTGATTACCGGTGCTATACGTCATGCTATCGGCAAATTGAGTACGCCTCTCGTCGGGATATGAGGGCCGTTCGAGAAACTCAGGTATGCCGAAAGAGAACCCGTTGGTGAGAAATGTCTGTGGTGATCTTCCGCCCACTGAGGTGGTCGGCTCACCCGGCAACGGCGGCTGACTGAACTCGTACTCCCAATCGCGTCCCCACTGGAAGCGAGCTTCATTGACCAAATTGCTCGAGAAGGTCGAAGACAGACGCAGATTAAGGAACTTGGCCCTTACAAAGTCGTCACCAAAATTGTCCCGGGCACGAGTGTTGGTTGCCTGGGTTTGGATACCAGCGGGTGAATCCCACTTCAGCCAGTTGAAAGTCGCGGTGAATACGTTGTTCGAATTGATGTGCCAGTCAAGCTTCGGCAAGAGGATGAGATTGTCGCCGCGGCGTGGAAGCGTGCCGGAAAGGCTGTTGAGGAAATTGAGTGTCGTATCCACCTGTGCGCTAGTTAGTCCTTTGCCGGTTGTCAGCGGATTAGTGGCGCCGGCAGTTCCTCTACTGCTGCCTCCGACTAGTCCGGGACACAATGCGTTCGAAGTTTGGACCCCTAATGCGGTGGTCAGCAGGCATCGATCCGCAGTGTTCAAAAAATTGGCGGCGGTAAACCTGGACAGTCCCGGGAAATTCCGCCTTTGCTGATCGTAGCTGAAGAAGAAGAACGCCTTGTCTTTTATGATCGGTCCCCCGATCGTACCGCCGAATTGGTACCTTACATCCACTGGCTTGATAGGAACTGTGTCGAAGACTCCGTTGACAAGCGCCGAATTGAACGCCAGAGGATTTCGCGTACCCCACTTATTATTACGGTCGAGGAAGAAGCCCGAGCCATGCAGCTCGTTGGTACCACTCTTCGTGACCGCGTTGGTAACACCGCCCGCGGAGCGTCCGTACTCGGCAGAGTAACTGGAAGTGTTGACCTGAAATTCTTTGATCGACGCCTGGCTGATTACGTAAGGAATGCGGGTGCGGCCGCGCTCTTCAGCGAAAAACGCCTGATTGTTGTCGCCTCCATCAACCGTATTGTTGTTGAGCAGGCCAGAGATGCCGCGGAAACTGATCAGGCCAAACGTGCCGTCTGGAACGGCGCCGGGGGTCAAGACCGCGAATTGGGACCAGCGGCGGCCGTTGATGGGCAGCTCGTTAATCGAGGTCTGATTGATGTTGCTGGAGAAGTCCTGCTGCGAAGTGTTGATAACCGGAGCTTCAGCCGTAATCTGAACAGTGCCGGTTACTCCCTGAAGCGATAGTCCCACATCCAGCGTGGTCGCACGTCCTACCTCAACCACCACACCCTCGTTGGCAAACGGCGCGAATCCCGAGCCGTTTACCGTCACGGTGTAGGTGCCGGGTTCGAGGTTTCCAAGTCTGAATCCGCCGTCGTCGCCAGTTGTAGCGGTGACTTCTTTGTTCGTTCCGTTATTCTTAACAGTGACTGTAGCGCCAGCCACTACTTCTTTATTGGGATTCATGACGGTGCCGTTTATTGCGCCCGTTACCGTCGACTGCGCCATCGCGCTCAGCGCGCACATCACGACGAGCACAAGAGAGGAAAAAAAGAATCTTAGAGATTTACACATAACAGGCGAACTCCTTAAGGAAATCAGTATCGTTGAAACCAATTCGCGCGCGAGCCATCGGGCGCAGAGCTAACTGAGACTTCTGAGAACGCTTTGGACTGCTTGTTCCGAAGGAAAGACTGCGAACAAGTGCAGAAGGCGGTTTCTATCATGACGAGTGGCAAAAGGGCAAGCTTAAAACCGTAGTGGCGGTATGAAAACTGCGTTAACAATATCCAATCTGGCTTTCGAGCTTGCGCGCCCGTTTTTTCGCAAGAATTGTGCCTCGCCCGTCGTGCCCACAGGAATGCCGTTAACAACTCTGTTTGCCGACATTTATTCTCGGCTGCTATTCACGTTGCCGGCACGGTGCGCACGAGAATTTGGATTTTCCTATGAAAATCTAGAGAGTTAGTTGACGGCCGGTAAAGATGGCGACGAAGATCGTAGCAGACCCTCACTTTCTGTTACCGGTCGCCATAAACAATTCTAAACTCGCTCACAAATGATCGCGATGCCTTGCCCGCCGCCGATGCAGGCGGTGGCCAATCCGTATCGCCCACCACGACGCTGCAACTCATGAAGCAAAGTGAGGACTAACCTGGTTCCGGTGGCGCCCAACGGATGCCCAAGGGCAATTGCTCCGCCGTTGACGTTGGTCTTTTCGCGATCCAAACCAAGTTCCTGCTCAACGGCGAGGTATTGCGCCGCGAACGCTTCATTAACTTCAATGAGATCGATGTCCGAAAGCTGCAGACCGGCTTTCTCCAGCACCTGCCGGGTCGCCGGGACCGGCCCGATGCCCATGATTTCGGGCTCGACTCCCGCATAGGCCCAGCTCACGATGCGGCCCATCGGCTTGATGTTCTTCGCCTTGATAAACTCCTCGCCGGCGATGATCAGCGCGGCAGCGCCATCGACAATGCCCGAAGCATTTCCCGCGGTGACAAATCCATCCTTGCTGAATGCCGGTCGCAGTTTCCCCAGCCCTTCCAGCGTTGTTTCGGGACGCAGATGATCGTCCTGCTCGAAAAGCACGGTCCCTTTTCTGGTCTTCACTTCCACCGGCACGATTTCTGCGGCAAAGAACCCAGCATCGAGGGCGTGCTTGGCAGCTTGCTGCGAACGCAGCGCGTACTTGTCCTGATCGTCGCGTGGAATTTCGAACCTGCGGGCCAGGTTCTCAGCCGTGCCGGCCATCGGCACGTTGCAGTAAGTGTCGAGCAGCGCGACCATCAGGCTGTCTTCGAGCTTTCCCTGTCCGAGGGCAAACCCGGAACGCGCGCCGCGAATCACGTGCGGCGCCTGCGACATCGATTCCATGCCGCCGACCAGGCAGACCTGTGCTTCGTCGAGCCGGATCATCTGCGCTCCGGAAACGATCGACTGAATGCCGCTACCGCAAAGACGATTCACAGTTAACGCCGGGCGATCAAAGGGAATTCCGGCCTTCAGAGCTACGTGCCGCGCACCGTAAATGGCGTCGCCTGAGGTTTGTAATGCGTTACCAATGATCGTGTGATCAATTTCATTTGGCGCCACGCCGGTCGCTTCCAGGGCCCCACGCGCCGCAATGACGCCGAGGTCGATCGCCGAAATATCTTTCAGCATGCCGGCGTATTCACCCATCGGCGTACGCTTGCCGCCGAGAACAAAAACTTCACGGGTCATTACTTTTTGATTGCCTTTCTACGGACGAAAATTTCAGTAGGATTCGGAAACGAAGAAGGCTAGCAAAGGCGAGGAGCGAGGTCAATCTGGAGCTCCCTCAATCCGTGAACCGATGTTGCTCGCGATACCGGTGCAGCAACTCTTCCAGAAAGCCTTCGTAAGTGAAAGTAGAAAGATCGTACTGCGGTCGCAGCTTGAAAAGAATCGGCATCGCCACGCGCCAGGCCATCCACTGGCGCGGATAGTCTTTCAAATCCCAGCGCCGGCGGAGAAAACTCTCCACTACTGTGATTTCCTGTTCCGTCAGTTTATTAATATCGGCAGTGAATTGAACCGGCTTGAATGAACGGCGCAGGGCCGGGTCGGACACCGGCGAGGCAAAAACTTCCGCAAAGGCCGGCGCTTCTGCTTCGCGCTCGCGCACGACCACAGTGCCGGCAACCAGGTCGCCCACTCGCTGGTCCCGGTCCGTCGAAAAAACGGAAACCAATCCGATTGAGTAAAACGGAAACGGCATGATGTCGAATTCGCGCAATAGATTTCGCACGATCGCTTCAAAGAAGCTAATCGGCCGGCCGTCCTCGCGAATCACGCGCAACTTCATCCAGCGCTTGCCCGGCGTCTGCCCGTGCCACAACCATTCGAAGAGAGCGAAGTAACCGGACATGAGCAGGAAGACCAGAACAATTAGCAGGGCGATGACCCACTTGGGCGCGTTTGAAAGGCGGCTGCCGAGATCGGCGAAATTAGAGATGATTATGAAAAAGATGATGAGCACAAACAGCGAGCACATCTGAATCGTGTGATCGATGGCGCAGGCGATAAACCGGTTGCCGATCGAGGCGAGGGCGAAGTGCAGCGCCACGCGCTCGGGCGTTTCGATTACCAGGGTTTCGTCAGAGGTGATGACGGCTGACATTAGTAGCAATTGTCAAAGAAACAGTAAGGTGCTCATCATGTCCTTTGCAGGTGTCGTGTCTGCGAGCTTGAGTAACAAGCGCAACTGCTCACCGACTGAATATCGTTGTCTGTTCACGACGACGATCCCTGCATGAGGCCTTCCGTCCGTGAGGTATTCCTTATGCAATCGGCAAAAGTCGCTCACATTGAACGAGTAGAGTACCCGTTTGGTTTGCCAGGCGTATTCGAGTTGTGCTCGATCACTATCGCCGACCTTTTGTTCTTCAAGAACGGTCGTGGCTTCAATCCCGCGTGCACGAAGGCCTCGAAGCAAAGCGCGCGACATAGCGTCCTCATCTATGTAGAGGCTTATCTGCATCAGACTGGGAGTACTGGCCTCGATGTTCGCGCTCCAGCTTTTCAGCTTCCGTTTTCTCTGTCGCTAAGTCGGCATCGATTTCTTCGTGGTTGGTGTGATAGTGGAGCAGCGCTGCATAAACTTGCGCCATGGTGAGATGTGGATATTGATCCGCAATTTCCTCGGCGTTAGAACCTTGCTTATACAAGGTAACTATTTGATTTACTGTGATGCGGGTTCCATCAATCCGCAGCCGGCCGCCGCAGACATCCGGTGAGCTAACCAGTAAAGTCGCAATTTCGGTACTCATAATCGATCAACCGAGAGTATCAAACGAGCCGGAAGCAGAGTCAAGACTCAGAGTCAGATCTCTTGGCCGTTAAGCTTTCAGCCAACAAACTCGCCAACACCAGCGATACTGCTTCCGCATAAAGCTCATGTTCCTGCTCCAGGATCCGCCCCGATAAGCTCTCAACTGTGTCATCGTCAGAAACCCTCACGGCGCGCTGAGCAATTATCGGCCCACCGTCGAGGGTCTCGTCAACCACATGCACGGTGCATCCGGTCCATTTTACGCCATGTTCGAGCGCCTGTTTCTGCGCGTCGAGTCCGGGAAATGACGGCAGCAGGCTGGGATGGATGTTCAAGATGCGACCACGGAAGCTGCCGATGAACTCTGGCGACAGGACCCGCATATAACCGGCGAGGCAAACCAGCTCTACGTGGCGCTCGCTCAGTGCCGCCACGATTTCGCGATCGTGCTCGGCGCGCCCGCGGCCACGACGCTCAATGACCAGGGTTTCAATGCCGCGCTCTTTGGCCTTGCTCAGTCCGGCGGCGGTTGGTTGGTCGCTGAGTACGACCACGACCTCGGCGTTCGGCACGCGTCCTTCGCGCACCGCGTCAGCCAGCGCGGCCATATTCGAGCCGCGACCGGAAATCAAAATGCCGATCCGAGCGCGCTCAATCATTTCGGATCTCCGAGACCTGCACTTAAGTTGCGGCTCCGTCAAAAATCTGACTGAGGTGGTGCTTCAGATGAACGACATAGTCCTTCATCAGATACTCGAGCGTGACGGGTTCGGCCTCGCTGACGGTTTCAAAGGCGATAGTTTGCAGGCTGTGCTGGGTACAGCGGTTGTTCATCTTTTCTGGGGAAGCATGCGACATCACGTGCAGCAGGTGAAGGTTGTAGGCCCGCCAAAGCTCCACGAGTTGGGCCCAGGAGGCTTGCTGGTAATGATTGATCTCTACCCAACGATCCTGTTCATAGCCGGGAAAAATGAGATCATCCTTGATCTGGCCCAGCACAAATCGCGCATGATTGTTCGCGGCCGAGTCAATCAGGTGGCCGATGATCTGTTTTGAAGACCAATGTTCTTCGGCCCGCGGCTGTTCGCTTTGCTTCTCGCTGATTTGCAGCAATCGCGGCGCCGCCGAGTCAATCGTCTGCTTGAAATCTTCGAGCCAGTGATCCATTTTGAACGCCCTCTCGAGTCAACTAAGCAATGGTAACGTGTTTGTCTCCGCGTATGATTCGCCCGATCTCGTAACAGGCCCCGCCGCTTGATTCAATATGATCCTTGATCATCACCGCATCCGATTCCGCGCAGACGACGACCATCCCGATTCCCATGTTGAAGGTGCGATACATCTCGGCTTCCTCGATGTTTCCCAATCGTTGCATGACTTCAAAGATTGGCAGCACCGGCCACGATCCGCGTCTGATCTCTACGCTGGTTCCTTCCGGCAGGATACGCGGAATGTTTTCCAGCAAACCACCGCCGGTGATGTGCGCCAGTCCTTTGATTTTTCCGGAAGCGAGCAGGCCTTCGAGCGGGCGCAAATAACTCACGTGCGGCTTCAAGAGCGCCGCGCCCACAGTTTCGCTAAGTTCGGCGAGATAACTCTCGGGGGTATGACCGGCGATTTCAAAGAAGAGTTTTCGCGCCAGCGAGTAACCATTTGTGTGCAATCCAACTGAGGGCAAGCCGAGTGTGACGTCGCTCGGCGTGATCGCCTGACCGTCAATGACCTGTCCGCGATCAACCACACCGACTATGAAACCGGCTACGTCGTATTCGCCGTCCGCATAGAAACCGGGCATCTCGGCCGTCTCGCCGCCGAGCAGCACGCAGCCATTCTCTCGACAACCATTGGCGATACCTTCGACGATGCTCGCAACTGTTTCCGGCCCGAGCTTGCCGGTCGCAATGTAATCGAGGAAGAACATCGGCCGCGCGCCCTGCACCAGAATGTCGTTCGTGCAGTGATTCACCAGATCGCGGCCGATGGTGTTGTGGATGCCGGTGGCAAAGGCAATCTTCAGTTTCGTTCCCACGCCGTCGGCCGATGCGACCAGGACCGGCTGTCGCATCTCCGGAAACGCACCGTCGAACATTCCGCCAAAGCTGCCAATCTCTGACAGCGTGCGCGCGTTAAAGGTGCCGCGCGCCAGTTCTTTGATCTTGTCAGTCGCGCGGTTGGCGGCGTCAATGTCGACGCCGGCCGACGCGTAGGTTGCAGGTTTAGTCATAAGCAGCAAAGCATCAAGCACAAAGGCACGAAGGCCCCCAAAGATATGCCTAATGGTCGTAGTGTCTTAGTGCCTTTGTGGTTGTCGGTTTGGGTTTAGGCGGCGGGCCGAAATCGCCGTACGCGATAAATCCCGAACGCGATGAATCGTCCTTCTGCGCTTCGCGTCCCGCCCAGATATCTTCCTTAGTCTCTTTCGCAGTTTTGATCTCGTACAACTTGCCCGCATCACGTTTGCCCTTAGTCGTGATGGTGACTTCGCCCTGTAAATCCGTGCGATAGACCTTAGCATTTGCAGCCTTAAGACGATCAAGGGTGACCTGGGCCGGATGTCCGTAACGATTCCACGAGCCGTCCGAAATGATCGCAGCTTCAGGTTTCACTCGCTTGAGGAAACTCTCTGAGGTGGCATATTTCGATCCGTGATGCGCGACTTTAATCACTTTTGCTTCGAGATCAACGTCTTTCTTGCCCAGCATTCGTTCCTCGGACTGGGCTTCGGCGTCGCCCATGAACAGCATGGAAAAATCGCCGTAATCAAGTCGCAGCACGATCGAGTTCGCATTCGTGTCGTTACCGCCGGCTTTCATCTGCTCTTTAGTGAAGAACGGATCGGTGGGCGCGAGCACGGTCAAAAACGCGCCTCCGCCGAGATCATATTTCTTTCCCGGCTCGGCCTTTTCATACTGCGCACCGCTTAGTTTGAGCGCCGCTTGATATTCGTCGAAAAAGCCGGTCACCGTTTTGACTTTGCTCTTCTTAGGAGGAGGCGGTGGCGGCGCCGCACCTTTGCCTTTGGCCGTTTTCGCTGCGGGAGCCGGTGGCGCCGGCGTGGAAAGATCGACACCATTATCGATTACGTTCGCGACTTTGGTCACATTCAGTACTTCATCCGCGCCGCCCAGGTGATCGGGATGCGGATGCGTGGCGATAAAGTAATCGAGACGCTCGACTTTGTAGCGCTTCAAAGCCTCGAGCACTACCTTGCCTTTGCCCGCGTCGCCCGCATCGATCAGAACCGACTTGCCGGTGGGCGAGATGATGAGAATCGAATCGCCTTCACCCGGGCCCACGTCGAGCACATGCACCTGCAATTCACCGGAAGGTTGCGGCGGGCGCGCACGCCACCAGGGCAGACCATATTTCACAAACGCGAATGTGCCCGCTCCGAGCAGGAGCACCAGCACTGCAATCGCGCATCCACATCCTCGTGTGCTTCGTTTCATTTAGGTGTTTCTACTAATTGCGGGGCGAGGTCGAGGGCTCTTGAGTGGTATTGATCTCGATTTAGCCATATCAGTTATGCGGCCATCGGACTGTCGGGCGGGCATGCGGCGTACTTGAGCGCGGCCGAAAGATCGTCCACTTCCAGCTCAGGCATCTCTTCGAGAATCTGACTTGCCGAGAGACCGGAAGCGAAAAGATCCAACACATCGATCACTCGAATCCGCATGCCGCGGATGCAGGGTCGCCCGCCGCATTGCTCGGTGTTTACCGTAATTCGATTCATCAATTCGGACATCGATTTGAAGATAAAGCCTTTCGGGTACAGTTATCAAGCACCAGGAATCAGATTGAGACTCGCTTGCCGGTTAGCCGAACTATTGCTTCCTCTGGATTGGCGGCAGCACTACCATGCCGGGAGGCGAGTCGTACTTATTCACAAAAGTCCGCACGGTGGGCATCACATCGTGTTGGCCGCGAGAGTATGCTCGCAAAGCCTTTTCGGCCCCGGCGGCCCGCCAAATTGTTTCGCGGCCAATCACCTCGTCGATCCCGAGAAAAAGTTGATCGGATTTTCGTAGTTCTCCTGCGATTGGCGGATGAAAGGCGAAAGTCTTGATCGAGTACATGGCCAACTCAGCACGCTCGGTCCAGGTTACTCGACTGCGCAACTTGCCCGCGGGATCGATGACCAGGAGTACCAGGCGAATTCCCAGCAACTGTTCACTCGATCTGTTAGCCACGGCGCAGTCCAGGACAAAATCTTTGTCGCGCTTGCTTATCTTCGGTTCATCGATCCGCGCCGGCAAATCGGAAACGTCAAAGAAAACAGCAGCCGTGGAGCGATCCTCTGGCGATTTCTGATCAGGTGTAGCAATCGCCGGCCAACTGAAAAGCGCAACCAGCCAGATGGCCAGGCACCACTGCAGCGTAACGAATCGAACCTTATTCATTCCTTTCGAGACGATTACCATTGGGCTCAAACTCTCTGCGTTAGCACCGCGCGTATTTCCCGCAGTGCCGTCTCGATGTCAGCACGTGACACGTCATAGTGCGTGACCATGCGGATGGACGAGCCAAAGCCCGCGGACAGCACGCCGCGCTCTCGCAGTTGCGCGCAAATCTCATCCGCGGTCAACCCGGTTTCGGTGATGTCGAACATCACGATGTTGGTAACGACTTTCTCAGGATCGATCTTAACGCCCGGAAGTTCGGCCACGCCCTCAGCCAGCAGTTTGGCGTTCGCGTGATCCTCTGCCAGGACCTTGGGTGAGTCTTCGAGGGCAATCAAACCGGCGGCGGCGAGTACCCCCGCTTGTCGCATCCCACCGCCGAGCATCTTGCGCACGACGCGTGCTTCGTCGATAAACGCGCGCGTTCCCAGCAACATCGATCCAACCGGCGCGCCCAGTCCCTTCGACAGACAAAACATTACCGAGTCCGCCGGGCGCGCCAGATTAGCGACGGTTTCTCCGAGGGCCGTGGCCGCATTAAAGATCCGCGCACCGTCCAAATGCACCGGCAAATTCATTTCGTGAGCGCGCGCGCAAATATCTTCCGTGCGATCGCGCGTCAGGAGGGAACCGCCCGCGAGATTGTGCGAGTTTTCCAGCGCGATCAGCCCCGTCGGCGCGACATAGTAAGCGGCATCCGCATGAATGGCAGAGGCAATTTCATCCCAGGTCAGAATTCCGCTGCCATCGTTGCTCTTCACCGGCCGTGCCAGCACGCCTGAGAAAGCAGACATCGTCGCCATCTCGAAATTGTAGATATGTCCGCGTTCCTCGATTACAACTTCCTGGCCGTGGCGCGTGTGCAACTTGACCGCGGTCTGGTTTCCCATTGAGCCGGTGGGCACAAAGATCGCCGCTTCCTTATCGAATATCTCCGCCGCCCGTTCCTGCAAGCGATTGACCGTTGGGTCTTCGCCATAGACGTCGTCGCCGACTTCGGCGTCAGCCATCGCACGACGCATGGCGGGCGTCGGCTTGGTTACCGTATCGCTGCGTAGGTCGATCATATTTTGTGGCACAGACCTGGTCTGTGGTGTGCAGATTTCCGAAGACACAGACTAAAAGTCTGTGCCACCTGGATGGAAGACTCTAACACAGAATCCGGAACGCAATAACGTGTTGAGTTTAGCTTCCGAGCGGCGGGTGTATCCAGGAGTCAGCGACTGGCGGCAACGGCCATCGGCTCAGCTTCTTCTTCGGTCGGGCCCGGTAAGGTCGGTAACGAAAAAGTGGGATTGCTGGAGCCCGTCCGTCCAGTATCTTCGCTATCCGCCCTGATAAGCAGACGGAGGAAAATGGGACTCCCCTTCAAAGAAGGCCCCGGGAGCAATTGCGAGGGCCGGCGATTCAATCTTCCCGAATACCCTTGCATGGCTACCGATCTCAACCCGTTCAGAGGCGTGAATATTACCGCGTACGCATCCGTCGATGATCGCCGTGGCCACGATCATGTCGCACTCGGCTTCGCCGGATTCGCCCACGATCAGGGTGCCCGTCAGCGAGCGCAGAAAGCCGGCAGCATAGCCATCCACGCGCAGGGTGCCTTCAAACCTGAATTCGCCTGAGGTAAACGCATCGGCAGTTGGCGCATGGGCAACAGCCTCAGGCTGACTATGGCTCTTGTTTGTTTCCAGCGATGGCTTGAGGTTTTCCAGCCACGCTTCAAAATACTGGGATGTATCGGGAAGAAAACCTGCGGCGCTGGAAGACCGGTTCAAAGGAGCTTCTTCGACGGGAAGATCTGATACTTGTCCCTGAGGATCAGACATTGCACCACCCTCGTTGGATCTGATCTGTTACTGATCGCCGCATTCATTCTTGAGCATCCGGCAATCACCCTGGAAGACGGCGCCAGGCTTCATCGTCAGCGCACGGGTCGAGATATTGCCGTTGATTATCGCCGCCGGGCCTAACTCAACCCGCTCGTGAGCAATAACGTCTCCGTTGACGATGCCACTGATGACCGCTACTCCCACGTCGATGTCGGCATCCACTCGCGCCGATCCGTCGATGATCAGCGTTCCATGCGCTGACGTTACTTTGCCGGCAATGTGGCCGTTAACGCGCAGCATGTCCTGGAAACTAAGTTCGCCATCGAGTTCCGGTATTCCTTCAACCGGTCCGCTGCGCGGACGCTGTTTGATGGCAAGTGAGCTACCGGCGGCGCCGAGTTGTCCCGAGATTATTCCATCCACCGGCATCGAGCCGCGGTAGATAGCTTCACCGGTTATGACGGGAACGCGGGCCTGGAAGTTGGCACTCTTGTCGCGACGGGGCCGAGCTATTGGCGTAGGGGCCGACGAGATCGACGTGGCGGCCGGCACTGCAACCACCGGGCGCACTTGCGGTTTTGTCGGTTCTGTTCCCGCCAGCGCATTCGGAAGGCGTTGGGGAAGTTGTGAAACCGGAGGCGGCGCGCTGCGAACGACGTTTTCAGTCGCCGACTCGCGTTTGAGAAGCGCCTTTGCTGGGGACATCGTCATTCTCCACAGAAACTGCTGTCCGCAGTCTCAGGGTTGGATCCATTTTAATTTGTGGGAAGAATCCGCTCCTGACACAACGCCGAGCGAGCCTTTTTCGAGAAACATCCGCCTTGGGTAGGCCGCACCTTACCACAGGCGGACAGGGCACACAAGACCTTTTCCGCCCCGAGTGGTGGGTTCGGGTGAAAGAGTGGCACGAGCGTCCCGCACCTTGCGCCACCCGCACGATGCGCGTGCCGAAATCAAAACTGACGCCGGGCCCTCCGGCCCCCAACTTCTCGGCTGCTGCACGGTCTTGATTCTCGCCTACCTGGCGTTTTGAACTGAAGTTTGCACACTCAGCGCCAGCACATCGTGCAGGGCACAGATCGTAGCGCGCTTTGCCGGCTGGCCCAGTTTTAAGGGGCCTAAATCTATAGAAGTGTTGCCGGTTATGTTGGCGGCGCCGACCCTTACAAAGCCTTTACCAAAATCCAGGTAAATCGGAACCAGCATCTTGAAATTGTCGCTGACGCCCGATTGGGTGAGTCGCCCAGAGAGAGTTGAGCCGTCCGGGCCCAGTTGATATTCGAATCGGTAGCTGGGGATCTCTGTTCCGTAAACCCACTGGTTGAAAAACCAGTCCAGTTTCTGGTTTCGATCAAGATCCATCTCTTTCGACATGTGCTTCTCGACCATGCTCTTGAAATCTTCGGTGGAGACATTGCGGTTGAAATAGGTCTGGACGAAGTCTTTCATCAGGAGTTGGAATCGTCTGTCACCGTCGCGGGCGGTGTGAAACATCATGCGGACCATGTGCAGAATGTATGCGCCCTTCGGATAGACCAGAAACTGGTACGCCGCGCGCGTCTTGGCGTTGCTTAGCCGGTATCCTTGCGTCACCGGGCCGATCGTGTAGGGCTTGATGTCCCGCGTTGCTGGTCCCGATCGCGTGATCAGGTCGCGCTGGTTTTCCCAGAACTCCAGGAACTTTTTCGGATCCTGGCGCACGTATTGAACGTAAAGCGAGGCCGAAAACTCGGCAAAACCTTCGCTCATCCACTGATCGTGATAACTGTCCCAGCCGATGATATGCCCCCACCACTGGTGCGCAATCTCGTGCGGAGCGACGTAGCGCCAGAAGTTGTCCGTGCCGCCGCGGACCCCAAACAACTGAGTGCGTTGGGTCGCGTCCAGGAAAGCTGTGTAAGGCATGAAAACCAGCGTGGGCCAGGCCTGACCAAAATTGGCTGCTGGCTGCTGGGTCATGGCCAGCCGGGTGTAGGGCAGTTTGCCAAAGTAAGCGTTATAGATCCGCACCGAGTTTTGCGCATCAGCGATCGCTGAATCGGCCATCTGAGTTGTTGAGATTGATCCCAGTGTCGTACCAGTCCTAACGCCCTGGCGCTCAAGGTCCTCGATCTCTTGCTGAACCGCCTTTAACTCATCGGGGACTTCTACATTCGCATAAAACTCGATGTTGTATCCCGATTCCTTGTCGAGCAGCTCCTTTTTCTTGAAGCGGCCATAGTTGAACCCCGCGACAGCCAGCTCTGTTTTTCCACTGGACCACTTAGTGACCTTCACATCGCCATCTATTTTGTCCGGCTCGACGGGTGCCCCGGTCCCGACGAAGGTATAGCCTTTGGGGTAACGAAACGAGATGTCAAAGATGGCCCGGTCGCCAAACTGTGTGCCGCCATTGTTTGGATACCAGCTCGAACGCGGAATCAAAATGAAATTGCCACCACCCGAATCACGTAACGCATCACCCCCGGAATACTGGACGGTAATCGTATAGTCTTTTCCCACTTCCAGAGGCTCCGGCATCAGGATTCCCAGATCCGCGTCTTCGTCTTTACTCTCCTGGATAAAACCCAGATCTTTGCCCTGGCCGTCCTGCACTCGGCTGACGCGCAGAGTGCGATAGAGATTCATCGACAGCACGCGACCCGCAACCAGCGGACGAAACGTGAGCCGATCAGTTGCAGTAATCTGCGTTCCTTTGATGACACCGTCGATCTCGTGGTGGGTGATATCGTAAAGGCGATGATCCTCTGAACTTGCGGCAGTACCTTTAGCGTATTCGTCGGCCAGGTGAAACCCGTTCCAGATGCCACCGTCAGTTTCGCCATAGCTGAGCAAGGCAACTTCTTCCGGCGAGACCAGAGAAATGCCCAGGGGATCGAGCAGGAAAACCAGCTTGCTGTGTTTTTTCCCGTTAACGAAAGCGTTGAAAAATCCCGGGCGCTGCGGCGCGTAAATGTCCGTCAGCGTGCGCAGCTCACTATTGTCGCGGAGTTCTTTTCGCAGCAACTGCTGATTCTCGCGATAAAACTCTCGGGCCCTGGGCGCTTGCGAGCCGCCGGTGCTCATCGTTGCATTTCGAGACGCTTTGATTTCCTCGAAGGTCTTGTCGGTGAAGTGAACGACGAAACGCGAAAAGGGCTCGGTAAGCTTTTCCTCGCCAATGAAGATCGAAAGACTGTGTTTCTCGATCGGTGTAGGGGGAAGCAGGCTCATTTCGCCGTCGCCGATAAAGACTGCAGCGGTGACGCGACCTTCGATGGGTGGCGCAAAATATATTTCGCCGCTGCGCAATGTGAAGACGGCAGCATCGCGTTGCAGCACCAGATTATTGACCGTCGCAAACGGGCCGGCAAAATCCGCCTCGGTCTTTCCTAATTGCCGTAGTTGCTGATAAACGGGATCGACGTTGGGTTTCGTCGTCGCCACGGTGACCGCAGCTTCGACGGGCGCGACAGCGAGCTTCAAATCAACCGTAGCCACGGCGCCGTCTTCGACTTTAACGGTCTCACGTCGGGCATCGCTGAAACCCGGCGCCGAAACCACGACCGTATAAGTCTTAGCCGGGAGACCTTCGATTTTGTAGCGTCCTTGTTGATCGGTGATGGCGGTGAATGTCTTGTTCGTTTCCGGATCAGTCACCGTAACGGTGGCACCGACGACGATCGCGTCCTTCGGATCGATGACTTTGCCTTCGATGCGGCCGCCGGCGCTGTGCACAATCACCAAAGGCATTGCCAACAACGCCAGAAAGGTAACCAGAAGGCCGACCCTCAGTTTTGTGTGCTTCATTCAAATTACCTCGGAATAGATCGGGAAACGCGGAAGACGTGCGAGCCTGAGTTCTCGTGACGCGCGCATTATTCTCCCCTTGCGGGGACATCGTCAAGCTTTCTTGTCACCACCAGTCACTGCGTGGCATGCTGATGAGCAAATGATTTCCGCAGAGCGCAAAACAAGAACCAGGTTACTTCGTCGGATGGGCGAGGCCATC
>Ga0137442_1000025_pt1 | contig 70295 bp, 70 predicted proteins | sample EasRivERMGT266_2_FD_102329 | JGI IMG/M metagenome (GOLD analysis project Ga0137442, IMG submission 102329) | Soil microbial communities from meander-bound floodplain in the East River, Colorado, USA - East River MetaG ERMGT266_2 | ecosystem: Environmental > Terrestrial > Soil > Floodplain ... | reverse complement strand
GGGGCGACCGCACGCGATGCCGGGGTGGCGGCATACCTCACGAAGCCGGTGCGTCAATCTCAGTTGTTTGACTGCCTGGCCAATGTGATCAGCGCGGCGGCCGGCACCGAACAAGATGCCACGTCCTCACAACCGGGCACGAAGTTACTCACCAAACACACCCTTAAGGAAGCAAACATGAGTTCGAACAAACTTATTCTGCTCGCCGAAGACAACCTCGTGAATCAACAAGTAGCCATTCGCCAGTTGCAGAAGCTGGGTTACCGCTGCGACGCGGTAGCGAACGGGCGCGAGGCAATCAAAGCTTTGAGTCGCATCCCCTATGATCTGGTCTTGATGGATTGTCAGATGCCGGAGATGGACGGTTACGAAGCCGCCGCGGAGATACGCCGCCAGGAGGGCGACAGGAACCATACACCCATCGTGGCCATGACCGCGCATGCCCTGACCGGTGACCGCGAAAAGTGTATTGCTGCCGGGATGGACGAGTACATAACCAAGCCCGTCAAGCCCGAAGACCTGAGCCGTGTGTTTGAACTCTTCTTCAAGACTCCGAGCGCCGACCCGGTTGATCAACCCGTCCCCGTGACTACGCCGTTAGTAGACGTTCACCGAATGCACGAAATGATGGGAGATGAGCCGGTGGAATTTGGCGAGATTGTGAGTCTGTATCTGGATCAAATGTGCCAGAACCTCCACAAACTGGATGCCGCAGTCGCTTCGGGCAATCACTTCGAGGTCGAATCAATAGGCCACAACTGTGCCGGCACCAGCGCCAACTGCGGCATGACGGCAGTTGCGGTTCCCTTCCGCGAACTCGAAGCGGTGGGCAGCAGCGGTTGCCTGGACCACGCTCCGGCAATCCTGGCGCAAGCTAACCGGCTCTTTGAGCAAACCCGCCAATTTCTTGCTCAACACTCGGCTAAACCCTGATCCAAATGGAGATGTAATCATGAAGACCATAGTCATAGTTGAGGATCAACCGGTGCTCGCCACTGCTTACCGTAGCAAGTTCAGCGGCGAAGGATTCAACGTCGAAGTCGCCCTTGATGGCGAGCAGGGCTTCGATCTGATCACTCGAATAAAGCCGGATCTGTAAAACCGGAAGATCTGTTCAATTTGGGACGGATCGCATCCGGCCTGTTAAGAACCCAACCAGTCAGGCCATGCATCCGGGCTGCCTGAAACCCCAACTGAACCGGATGAGAGATGAGGATTAATCCGATGGAAAACTTTCGAATGAAACTAAAAGAGGAACCCCCCAGGCGGGTCCTGGTTGCTGATGACGATCCGGTTATGAGGCACCTCGTAACGACCACCCTCAAGCAGCAGGAATGCGAAGTGGTTGCGGCAAACGATGGCCGTGAGGCTTATCGCATCCTGCAGACGGACTCACAATTCAGGGCCGCAATTCTCGACATGACGATGCCCTTCCTTGAAGGCCTTGATCTCGTTCGCTACATGAGATCGGAGAGACGCTTGATGCGGATCCCCATCATGATGATTTCCGCCGAGCAGGACATGAAACTCATGACGAGCAGTTTCTCGGCCGGGGCGGCGGCGTTTCTTTCGAAGCCGTTTACGCCTGATCAACTTCAAAGCGCGATCCGCATGCTACTCGGGAGCGGGTCTTCGATCCGAAGGGCGGCCTAGATGATGTTCCCGGAAAAGATGATTGTACTTGACCAGGCTAATCACGATGAGGCTGCGGACAATGGTCACCCCTTTCCCGTAGCCAGTGCTTCCGTGATCGCGAACGACGCTGTGGATATGGAAGTGCTCAACGCCTTCGAAGAGTTGCAGCGCGACGATGGATCCGACCTGATTGTCGAGCTGATCGATCTCTACCTCCTCGATGCGGCAGAGCGCGTCAGCCAGATCCGCGAGGCCTCGATCGCAACTGAGTGGGTATTGCTGAAACGAGCCGCTCACAATCTAAAGGGCAGCAGTGGCAATCTGGGAGTTCGCCAGGTGGCGGAGATTTGCCAAAAGCTGGAGTGGGTGGATCGTCATGATTCGCCGACGGCGGTTGCGGCGCTGATACAGTTACTGGAGTACGAATCTGCCATGGCAAGTTCGTCACTTTTGGCCTTGCGCCAGAGGAGACTGGGTTGAGAATTCTGATTGCTGAAGACGATGCCGTTTCGCGGCGCATCCTCGAAACATTTCTTTGGAAATGGGGTTACGAGGTTACTACAACCGTGAACGGCGAAGCTGCGTGGGATGTAATGCAGAGACCAAACGCGCCTTCTTTGGCGATTCTGGACATCATGATGCCGGGCATTGACGGCCTGGAACTCTGCCGGCGGCTGCGCCGGTCGCCGAGCAACGTGCCTCCTTACATCATTTTGCTCACGGCAAATCAGGGCGTTCGCGAGATCGTCAAGGGAATCGAGGCCGGCGCCGATGACTATCTAACCAAGCCGTATGATCGTGACGAGTTGCGAGTGCGGGTACAGGTTGGTGCACGGATCATTGAACTGCAGACGAAACTGTCTGAGCGCGTCGAGCAGCTTGAAGTCGCCCTGAATCACGTCAAGCAGCTAGAGGGAATTCTGCCCATCTGCTCTTACTGCAAGAAGATTCGTAACGATTCGAACAATTGGCAGCATGTTGAGAGTTATGTCAGCGATCATTCGCAAGCGGAATTCTCACATGGCATCTGCCCCTCCTGCTACGAATCTACGGTCAAACCTCAACTCGAATCGCTGCGAATCTCTGAGTCATCGGAATCAGACTTCAGCAACTGACATTCATAGTGGCACACCACATGCCCTGATAGCGCTGGGGCGCCAGTTAACCGCCGCAATCGCGTCGTCAGCGGGCCGAAACACCCCGGTGTTCGTCATCACCTGTTCGCTTCCGCCGCAAAGTCTCCTCCTCAACCTTCCGCGACGTTCGCCCAGTCCCGGAACCATCGAATTCCTTTAGAACTATCCATCGGTCAGGAAAGGCCCCCAAGATGAATTCAATCCACGCCATCACAAGATCCGCGTCCGTGTTGTTTCTCTTAGTCGCAGTCTCCATTTCTCAAACTGCAATCGGCGGCACCAGACATCCAGCCAAAGATCGCAGACAAGGGCGGGTTGAGAAGCGTCAACCGTCGGGCCGCCGCGCAGAGCTTCGCCGCCTGGCAGCGCGACGACGCGCTGAAGCCGCGCGACTGGCTGCCATAGCTCGTCAGCGCGCCGCCGAAGAAGCCATGCGCGACCGCGTGCAGTCGTTGATCGCAAAGGACGACACTACCGGCGAAGACACGGAGATACGCCGCATCGCAATCAACGCCCTCGGTCATCATTCCGGTACCGTCGTGGTAATGGATCCCCAGACGGGACGCGTATATTCAATCGTCAATCAACAGTGGGCCTTACGCGAAGTTTTTAAGCCCTGCTCCACGATCAAGCTGGTCACCGGATTGGCTGGACTGAATGAAAAGATAATCGATCCCGCCAACACCGTAGCAATCTCCGATTCGAATAAAGTCGATCTCACTCGTGCCCTGGCTTACTCGAAGAACGACTACTTCCAGCAGGTCGGCAGTCAGGTGGGCTTTACCAAAATGATTTCATACGCACGGCAACTGGGATTGGGCGAGAAGACCGGAATCAACGTTGGGAATGAATCTAAAGGTCGCGTGCCAACGTTCAAATCGGATTTTGCCGTCAATCGCATGTCATCGCATGGCGACGACTTCACGGTTACGGCCGTGCAACTGGCAACTTTGGTCTCGGCCATGGCAAACGGCGGCAAGTTGCTCACGCCCTACGTAACGCGCCCGTCGCAGGAAGATAAAAGATCCACGCCCAAAGTTCGCCGTTTAGTCAGCATCAATTCGGACTCATTCAAGCATATGGTTCCCGGAATGATTGGCTCAGTCAGTTACGGCTCGGGCAAGCGCGCTTTCGATCCGCAAGAGATAATCGCGGGCAAGACCGGCACCTGCACAGAGCACGGGGCCTGGGTCGGCCTGTTCACGTCGTACGCCCCGCTTAACAACCCCAGGCTGGCGATCGTGGTGATCGCCCGCGGCGCCGATGGCCGCAATCATTTCCCCGCCGCCGTGGCCGGCCGGATATATCGTGATTTGAATGGCCGCTTTGCCACGCCCCCCTCAGGCACGCAAACAGACACCCAAATAGCCGCGCAAATAGCCACGACGCGTGAATTACAACCGCTGAGTGATAGCTCGATCTCGAAGGCACGGCTAACTGAGACAGAGCTGAAGGCCGATACGTCTGATGAATCCGCCGACACAGACGAAGACATTGACACCGAAGCCACGGCTCTGAAGCCTGAGACACCCAGAACGATTTGGGGCGATACCCGCAAGCCCGCCGACAGCAAAGTCAAACGCGTGCTCATGTCGATTCCCAAACGTACTGAAGAAACCGCGAAGCCTCCATCGGCTGCGAAAGCCACTGACCTGAAACCGCTGGAAAGACCTCGACGAGTCGTGGCAACTCCCCAATAGCCACTCCCAAATCCCTTTTCAACAGCCCGGTTCACACCTCACCCAGTCAGAAACAAATCATGAAAAGTCCAAGAACAACCAATCGAACGCTCTCTCTACTCGCGCTATCTCTCGCCGTGATTCTCGTGAGCATAGTTGCCGAAGGCGCCGTCATCACCGGCGACGATGAGGTTAATTCCCGAGACGTCCTGGTTGGCCCTTGCGGAGTTCCAGGCGCGATGGGCCCGACCGGTGTGAATGACGACTTTACTAATCGCAGTATCAATACCGGTATTGCGAATGTGCCTCCTGGCGGCCTTACTTCCGCCGCGGCGACTGTTCTTTTCCGAAACACTGTCCAGAATACCGGCGTTGCTGACGACTTGTTCCTGCTCACCGCGCCCGTCGTGCCGGCGGGCTTCGCGATCGAGATCAGCACCGACCAGGGTGACAACTACGTTGCCCTCGAACCGCAAGATCCGGGCGTCGCTTTGCGGCTCGCTTACCGGGCCGCCGCGATTGTGCTGGTGCGGGTCACTGCTCCGGCGGGCCTCAAGATTCTCACCGGCTTTGATACCGTCATCCGCGTTGCCTCAACCGTGACTCCCAGCGCGGCAAACGACACGATCGATCGTCTCTACACTGGTTTCATTCGGCTCGAGAAGTCCGTAACCACAATTAACGGCCCGGGTAATTCGGCGGTGGCGACGCCGGGAGCTGAAATTGAATTTGCCATCACGTATTCAAACGTGACCAGTGGCGATGGCGTCGGAAATTCTCTGCTCACGGCCCATAACCTGGTGATTACCGAAAATGGAAATGCCGCGCCTAATAATTGGGGCCAAACTACCGAGCACGTTATCGGCGCTTCGGACACGCAAGGCGGAGTCATCATCGGCGATCGGGACGGTTCTACTTCGCTTACCGATATGATCACGATCCTTGAACCACGTCAATCAGGCGTTTTCAAATTCAAAAGAAGAATTAAGTAAGCGAGATCACCGAGAAGAATCCGATGTCCCTGTATGACTCAATAGGAACAAGCGACCTCCGAGTAGTTTCAGAAACGGTCGCGCATGGGAAGCGCGTGCCTGTCCGCGTGCTCGTAGCCGACAAAGATACCTCTACGGGCCGCCTGCTACTCTCGTTTGGCGAGAGAGAAGGCTACCGGGTAGTCACTGTTGACGATGGCCGCGAGGCTTACCGAATGCTGAAGTCCGACGGTGACTTCAAGGCGGTCGTTTTCGATATAGCACTGCCCCATGTCGAGGGAGTCGAGATTGTCCGCTATATGAAGTCTGAGAAGCGACTGATGCACATTCCGATTGTGGTCCTGGCCGGCGAGGGTGGTCTGAAATTTATCAGCGAATGCTTTTCTGCGGGCGCAATCGCCTTTCTGCCAAAGCCTTTCACGACTGAACAGTTGCGGCGGACGCTTCACATGGCAATTGGAAGCCAGCCTTCAACAGAGTTCCGAATTTCGCCTGTAGGCGGTTCGGAGTCCCGCCTTTACTAGATAACTTAGGTAATAATATAGTTGACACAGCTAAAAGCTCTTAATGATAGTGACCGACTTTTGGGACATCTTTTTCGTATCCCTCGCCTATCTTTTGCGCACAGTCGAAATAGTCGTTGTCACGCACAAGAAGTTCTATGTCGCACCATTCCCCTTCTGGAAATAACTGGCCACTGGGAACGCGGTCGATGCGCAATTTGAGTCTGGTCGGTGAATCAGCTGGGCCTGACTTGAGAAATACGCAATGGCCCGCATCATCACCGTCGTCTACTCTAATATCAGGACAATGCGCCTTGACAAGTGCAACAAATTGATTGAAGCGGGACGTTCGCGATTCTTTGATCTTCATGGTTTAGCCAAAGGATGCAAAAATCATTACTTGACGCTGCTAGGGACAGGGCAGTCCTAACGTTGAGTGATAAAAAGCCTGTCGAAAAAGGGATTGTGCCGCAGTCTTGCGGCTTTGATTAGGTTGTCAAACGTCATAGCCTCTATGTGCATGTTGCTTTCGGGGGTAGTCTTGTAAAAACTTCCAAAGGGTGTCCTGTGCCAGCCGTGTTCCAAGTTGTAGTTTTCCAATGCTTCCGGGATATGACTTAAGATGACATATCCAAACTTCGGAGTCGTTGGACGCACGTTTACATTACGACCTCTATTCTTTGTCTTTCCGTACCTAAACTCGTCAAAATATTTATCTGTCAATTCTGAAAACTGCCAATGGTTTCCTGCCGGAGTAGAAGCTATATCACCGGGCCGCTTAAACTCAAAAACCACCAATGAAGATATATCGTCGTGATTTGTGTCACCAAATCCGATGGGGTTGCCGAACATTACGACATCTGTCGCCTTCCGGCTTTTAAGGTTTGAATATGTGCAGATCTTCTTGTGTGAGGCGATGAATTGATGCGACACGAACCTCTCGTCAAGTAACCATAAATTATGTGCCTCGTATGGCGTGTCCTCAGAAGTGCAACCCATAGGGAAAATCAGATTGTGAATATCCGATTCCAGTTTGTAAACCCCCGCCCTGTCAGCTTCGAGAAACCTATCGAAAAGGTCAAGTATCGCTCTGCGCCTCACCATGTAATCAGCCAGCTTGTCGCTGTCCAGAACCGCCTTACTTTGAATCTCCGCAACTATTTCTTGTATGGACTCTTCATCAATCTTTTTAGCGTCAATAAACTCTTTGATTCGCTCGTCAACCTGCCTTAATCTGCTGTGGATAATCCGATGAAGGTGTTCTTCTTTCTTCTCGTCTGGCGTGTTTGCTGGAAGACCCCTTAACACTTCTTCGTCTTTAAGAAGACTGTTGAACCTGGGGTTGACGGCCATGTAGCCTTGCCATTCCTCAATAGTACGTTGCTGCGTTTGTTTGACGTGCTCGCTATATTCATCCCGTAATATGTCTGCCAATTGTTGACCAATATCCGGCAGCGTAATTTCATTTTCATATGAACGATCTTCTTGCGTCGCAGGTATGCGAAATCCGTTCCGAGTTGGGTACTTTCTTTCATCTAAGTACTTACTCACCACAAAGACATCAAGAAAAGATTCAGCGTGTTCATTTATTAGAGGATAACTAAAAATGCTATCGAGCGTGCTTAGTCGCTTCCCGCGTCCAACAACCCTCGAATCAGCGCAGTAGTGAAAATAATGATTCTTGCGGCTTGTCGTTTTTGGGTTACGAGTGATGTAAATCTTAAAGGATTCATCTAATATGTCGAAGTGGCGTTCACTTGCTTGGGATACACCCTTGAAAAGATCGTTAACATCTAGGGGTTCGCAATCACTCTCATACAATGTAATCTTCGGAAGGTTATTGCTTAGGTAGAAAATAAAAAAGTGCTTCATGATTTCTTTCGCAATGTCTTCCAACGAGACCGCCGTCTTATCAATCAAGACTTCATTGTAAAGCCCTCGCATTTCAACAACCGTCTGATTAGTTTTCTCGTTTGATTCTTCATAAATAATCGGCTTCACTTCGTTGTCCGCGTCAAAATCGAATTCTCGGTACTTCCAATGCCCGTTTGCTCGAAAGTTGCTGCGTATCTTCATTTGCAGAAAAGCTGCCAAAACGCTAAAGCGGCCCACGCCAAGACATCCGTAATCCTTTCGCAGAATGTTTGAGTGAGGGGTTTTGAAGGAGGTGAAATTCGTCTCGTTGAACCCAATGCCGTTATCGGTGATTACCACGTCCTTAATGGGTTTCACGTCGTTAAAAAGCGTGTCTTGGCGTGGCTCCCCTCGAACGATCTCTACGTCGATTTTTCTTTCTTCCACGGGCAGACTGCTTTGGCTTAGGCTAATAATGGAATTGCTGACACATTCAAGGATGGGCAACAGGGCGTCAGAGGGGAGCAAGTCCACTATCTCGACCATGTTCTTGGCTGGTGTATCCATATCTCTCCGAGCGAAGCACAACGCGACCATTGCCGGTTTCTCCCTTTTCGTAGTAGAGTTCGACCAGCAACGCTGGAAGGCGTTAAAGATTAGGCGACGGCTCTGGCAGGAGCTTGTCGCCTTCGTTATTTTGCGGGGAAGAATATCACGGAGTCCGGCAACACACTAACGGAGTCATCAAAGGACAATTATCCAGCAAACCTGAGGTCACGCGACCTTTTGCCGCTTAACCTTCTTGCGATCGTATTCGGCTTTCTTTTGGTCGATTTCTTTCTTAGGGACAGCCATTAGCCGCTTGGTGAAGTCGCGGAATCGCTCGAATTCTTCGGAAGGCTTTTCTTCTTTTTGCTTCTTCATGTGATTCTCCCGATTGCGGCCAGACAGACTGAATCGTCATCTTCCACGCGGTAAAACACCCGCAAGGCCGGAATAGTAATTCCGCCAGATGTTACCGGCTCTGTTTTCGCAACGTAACAATTCGGCATCCCTGGTACTTCATCAAACGCTCGTGGATTTTTGGATAGCGCCCAAGTTAGGATGTTAAGGGCTTCGTCTAAACTTCGGATGCTAATGCTAACCCCAAGTTCTTTTGCTTGAGCCGAGAATATCTCAAGCTCAATAATGCTCCGATGTTTAGAAGGCATCCGCCCAACCCGCATTAATCGCAGCCCCGTAAGCCCATTCCATATCGTCTTCTGTTAGTGCTTCATCAGACAGGAAAATTGCCTCATATGGAATCGCGTCGCGGTAGTTCGCGACCTTCCAGCCGCGCTTGTGTGAGCGCGCGCTTACTTCGTTCGCGTCAAGTTCCCACAACTCTTCGATGATCTCGTCAACTAACGCGATTTGGGTCGGCGTAAACAAATGGTCTATATTCGCCGGACGAAGCGGCTTTACAACGTCCTGAGTTCGTGTCCAGTACTCTCTTTTCTGGATCACTATTTCGCCGCGCTCCACCATCTCTTGCCGGATCGGCATCAAGTGAGTTGGTACAGGCCCGTACTCAAGGCGCATATATTGAGCGCCCGTTATTGGTTGACCGTACGTCTTGAAAGACACGAAGTCAGAGTAAAAAAGGATCTTGTTTAGTTTCGTGGCGCTGAATTTTATGTCATGGCGAGACTTCTGTGAGATGTACAAAATAAGCTCACGCAAACGCTCACGAGTCTCCTGATTATCGTCACCGAACGTCAGGTTAGAACCTGCTGAACCTCTGGGGCTAGGGCCAAATATATCAGCGTATCTCATAGTCTTTCCAATCGCAGTCTAACAGAGTTAGATGCGGGATTGGCTACTATTTTCGAGTATTTTTCCTAACGCTTTTGCCACGTTTTAACCGCTTGTTTCTTCAGTGGTTGGTCGCTTCACCCGTTAATTCATCAAAGGTCAAACGGCGACTAGTGAGGGCTTTGGCGGTTTCGATGAACCGATAAAGGTCATTGCCAGTGCGCTTGTTGAATCGGAAAGCTTGCTCGTCCAAATAGCGGAAAAGGTGGAATGGTTCGACTGATACGTAGGTGCCTTTGAGCGTCCGTTTTAAGAGACTCCAAAAGTTCTCAATGCCGTTGGTGTGAACGTTTCCGTCAACGTACTTTTCGGCGTGATTGATAACGCGGTGAATGTAGCGACTGCGATCATGTCTCGTGATAAAAGACCTGCTGGATTTGATGAGCGGGCACACGGACGATTGCAAAGACTTCCGGCAAAGATTCCGAAACGTAAAGGTCGTTGAGCCGTCGGAATTTCTGCAAGCGATTCGGACGAAGGCCGAAGGCGGCAACAGAACCGATCAGCGTGGGTGAAGTTCCAGGAAAAAGTCTTCGCCCACACATCGTGACCTTACCCATGATTGTGAACGGCTTCGAATCACTGACGGCACGGCGATCCCCTCGACCTCAACCCGCGCTCCATCGCGTAAGACGACTCGCGTGCTCACTTCCAGGGCGATGCGGCGTCCATCCTTCGCAATGATATCGATCTCATAGACTGTGCCTACGGGCTCTTGCGCGTCGCGGAGAATTTGTTTCTGGATTTGGCCGGCGACGGCCGGGTTAATTATTTCCGCAATATTCATCCGGCAAGCTTCCTCACGACTGTAACCCAGGATCCGCTCTCCTTCATGATTGAGAAATGTAATGTTGCCGTTTAGATCGTACGCATAGACGACGGCGCTGGCGCGGTAAGCGGGCGCGGGATCGCGCTTGATGTTCTTGGCGGGATTCATTTTGTTTGTACCTCAGGCTGGCGACGGCTCTGATCGAACGCGCCGTAACTTTTAACGATCAATTCCCATATTCAAAATCATGTCCACATTCTTCTGACTCTGAGCCAATCAGTTGAAAGTTGTTTCCGCAAGGAGACCGCACCACCGTAAACCAGCGGAAATTCTCGTTTGTCCAAGCGAAGCAGAGACTCCGCGATAAACCAAAGTCGTCGAAATTCCGTTCGTGATGTTTTAGTACGCTGGTTCACAATTTGTATATCCGGCGAGGTGTAGCAAGGAAGGGCGAAACGGGACAAGCAGGTCGATTGGCCGGGGACAGATGCCACGATTGCGGGCTGTCTAATAACGCAGGGCCGTAGACCCACTGTTCATTAGCACCGTGCATGCCAAAGAAGTAGAGCAAAGAAACGATGGTGAGACTCGAGAGTGAACGCCGCATGATGACGGCACAAAGCTTGCTCTAAGAGGGCTTGCGGCAAAGCTGCGCCACGTGTTTTGGTGCACAGCGACGCACCACGAAACGGGTGATAGCAATCCAGGATCAGCCCCGATCCAAAATCAGTTCAAGCCGCTATCGCCCCAGGGAAAGCCGAAAACGTTGTCACAACCTCACTTTTCCCGAAACGTAAACCGGAACACCAACCGGCTTTTTCCTTCGAGCCTTCTTGTTGGATTTAGCTCGGAAGGTGATTAAGAAGCATTTCTGGCCACCCAACCGCCGCCGACATGAGCGTTCTCCCGATCTGGAGCGCGCCAAATTTACACGGAGAAACTTACATGCCTTCCTACCGCCCGCTACTTCCCATCGACCTTCGCGTGGCTGCCATAATTCTCTGCGTCGTCAGCGCCGTAGCGGGAGCGACCTCTACCTCAAGAGGCAGGGTCGATGGCCGCCGCGTCCGAATCAGGTTCGTTGAGGCCAGGATCGCGAAGCCCGGATCGCCAGCGTCTGAGGGCCCAACGAACGTCTACACATGGAACCTCAAGGATCGAGAGTTGCCGCTGCTGGGTCTCGCGAATACGCGCTTGACACCAGGGTTTGATCAATCGCTCACCTATCCGCTGAACCAGTTTGGCTTTCCAATTTTCCAGGCTCTCAACTATGACGATGAGCGCGGCCGCTATCTCGTCCCTTCGATTTATCGAGACAGCAGAGATCTTCACTTCATCGAGTTCGCAACTACCGAAACCAAGAACACCTACGTGTCAATTGACGACCCCAACATCAAACTCATCGACAATGACAATCTAAAAACCCTGCGGGCAAGCGACGGAACCAAATACATCTTCGTTCGCTATCCCGACGGTGAATTCAGGTGTGCAAGTATCAAAGATCCCAGTGGCGCCTATATCAGTTTGCTTTACACAGCGAATGGCTTGATGTTGCACGGAGTTGTAGATTCTTCCGGCCGCACGATTACCTTCAATTACGGCAGGGATGGAATCAACTCAGTTACGCAGACATGGATGGCCAACTCAGAAGGCTTGACGAAGACCTGGACGGTTGGCGAACAACCGGAGAGCCTGATTCGCACCGTGCCGAAGTATTCGCATGTGGTTGGGGCCACGGCGAAGGCCGTGCCTGATAACGCCATCTTGCGAGAGTACACCGTTGGCATGTCTGCTTCAGACAAGATGCTGGCCGAGATTTTTGGCGGGCCCAACGCGGTGGCGGGCGCTAACGGATTCGAACCGGCGGGACTTGCCGCCGCGTACCCGTTTTATCGCGGGGACATCATCGGCGACGACGGCATGGAGCGGCGAGGACACCTTTCGCATGCAATGCACCTCTACGGAAGTTCGGACGGGACCGGCGACTCACCGCTGTACATACCAACAGGCTTTACCCTGCATAGCGGTCAACCTTCACCGACGGACGCGGCTATGACCTTTTACTACCCTCGACTCGGAAATCTCACCGACGTCACGCTGGCGGTATTTCATGTCGCTGACTTTCAAGTTAGTTATGCAGGCGACCGCGTTCGGATCGGCAGCATTGGAGGCCCGGGAGGTTCTTCCCTGCTCTACAAACATTCGCACATTGAATTCTATCGCGGCAACACCGGGCTTCCGCCCCCGTCGGCGCGTCAGCTTCTGCGAATCGATCCCGCCACTGTTTTCGCGGCCCCATCGGACGGCCCCGGAAAATAGCCACGGATGGATCACTTCGTCCATTTACTCCTTCCCAGACGATCGACACATGAGCACCGCCTTCAAAAAGCCAACTGACATTTCGCCTGACGGTGCGCAGGTCATCGCCGCCAATCACGCCTCGTCTTTTGATCCCGCATACGCCGAAAGTCACGACCGGCGCATCCTTGTCGTGGACGACGAAGAGTCCGTGTGCCGGCTTTTTGTCGACTACCTTAATGAGCGCTATTCATGTGAAAAGGCGGCCGACGCGCAAGGGGCTTTGGAGTTGCTCTCGCACGAACCTTTTGCCCTGGTCATTACTGACATACAAATGCCCGGGCTGAGCGGAATCGAGCTGCTCCGTAAGATTAGCGAGCGCTATCCAGATACCGCCGTGATCATCGTGTCGGGCATCGATCGCACGCAGCGAGTGATTGATGCCATCAGGATGGGCGCCTCCGATTACTTGCTCAAACCATGCGAGCTTCACGTTCTGACGGCCTCGGTAGAACGGGCCATGGGCAGGCGAACGCTATTGCGCAATGCGCGGCGTTACAAACAGGACCTCGAGAAACGCAACTCGGAACTTGCGCGCCAAAAGACTGAAATGGAGCGTCTGCAGGCCCAAATCTTACAGGCCGAAAAGATGGCCTCGCTGGGTCAGCTTGCGGCCGGCATTGCGCACGAGTTGAACAACCCGGCCGGGTTCATCTATAGCAACATCGATGTGCTTAAGCACTACATCGAGCGTTTGAAACGTTGCCTGTCTGACTATGACGAAGTAGCGCTGCCACCAGAAGCCGCCGCCCGAATCAACTCGATCAAAGAAGAGATCGACTATGACAACATCGTCGCCGACCTCAGTTCGATTCTTTCCGATTGTTACATTGGCGCCGAGCGCATTCGGGATGTAGTGCAGAACCTGCGCCTTTTCTCACGCCTGGATGAAGCGGAGTTCAAACGAATCGACGTCAACGAGGGAATTGAATCCACGGTCCGTCTGTTGTCCGGATACTACAAGGCGGAAAGAATAACTCTCACCCATGACTACGGCGACCTCCCTCAGATCAACTGTTACGCCGCCCAACTGAATCAGGTCTGGATGAACCTGCTTGCGAATGCTGCGCAGGCAATTGGAGCGGCCGAAGGGGAAGTGCATATCAAAACCCGGTCCGAGGCGGGTACCGTGATCGTTTCCATTAACGACACCGGCCCTGGGATGGAACCTGAGCAGCTTAAGAAGATTTTCGATCCTTTCTTTACGACCAAACCCGTCGGCGAAGGGACAGGCCTGGGCCTGTCGATCTCCCACGGCATAATTGAACGTCACGGCGGCAAGATCAAAGTTGCCAGCTTTCCCGGCCGGGGAACGACGTTCACCGTTTTTCTACCCGTTGATGCGGAGCAGCGTTTCGCCGCCTCAAATTGAGAAGCAGAATTGAGATGTCAAATATGAACTATAAGATCATGATCGTGGATGATGAACCGGCAAATCTAAGGACCCTGGAAAGATTGTTCCGCCCGGACTATCAGGTTGTCGCCGCGCCCTCGGGCGCTGAGGCACTCGCGCTGCTGGAACAGCATGATGTCGCGCTGCTGATTTCAGACCAACGAATGCCCGCGATGACGGGCGTCGAACTGATGATCAAAACCGTCGCCATCCGTCCGCACATGGTCAAGATTCTACTGACCGGCTACACGGACGTGGGCGCGCTGATCGACGCCCTCAATAGCGGCCTGGTCTATCGCTATCTGACCAAACCCTGGAACAATGACGATTTGCGTCTGACCGTCAGCCGGGCCCTGGAACACTACGAGATGATGAAATCAAAACATCTCCTGGGCATGGAAAACCAGCGGCTACGCGCCCGGCTCGGGGAAATCAGTGAACTCGCATCTGAAGGACTGAATCAGGAGAGTGTCGTTCCGAAAAAAGAGGTTGATGAGTTGGCTTCGCCGCAGCCGGAAGTCTATGAGCTGCTTGGATGAGAGTGGTTCATGCCGGTTGTCTTTTGCCGAACATCAGGTTTGCTCCTGATCATGCGAGTGGAGCACAACTCTGAAAGAGCAACTCACACGTGAAAGATCACACTCGTTCGACTCAACTCAATAAAGTCAAAAGCGTCAAAGCCGTCCTCCACTATCCTAATGTTGGCAAGGAACAATGCTTCCAGTTCATTGTTCCCAATGTTGCCGGTGGCAACCAGCAGGAGTTTCCAGGGTTTTCGGCTCAAGAGAAACGAGTCAACGAAATCGGAATCTTTGGTTACCACTATGTATTGTTCTTTAGCGGAGAGTTCGTTGATAACCAGATCGGTAGTGCGGTTGCCATCGGGAAGGTCAAGTGTGTGTATCGCCGAAAGTCCTGCTTGTCGTAAGCGTTCAGCCAGCCGCCGTGGAAGCTGTGCATCAACGAGAAATCTCATGCCGATACGGGCTCGATGCGCTTGACTTGGCTGAGGCGGCGAGCGAAGTCAAGCACCGCGAGAATATCTTCTGGCTCTAAATCTTCATAGTCAGCGAGTATCTCTTTGCTAGTCATACCAGAACTAAGCAACTCCAGGATCGTCTCGACTGGATATCGAAGCCCGCGAATGGTGGGCTTGCCGTGGCAAATCTCCGGGTCAATCGTTATTCGGTCAGCAAGACTCATATGCTTTGGCTCGAATTCTATCACATGACCAACGCTATTCCAGTGTGATTTAAGGCACTAGCGCCGGCTAAACCAGATAGAGATCCCGTCCCGCATCTTCAACCACCAGAGTATCCACGTCCGATTGATAATCTTCGAGTCGGAAGGTGCGGTGATCGAGAAAACCCAGGTTCACCCGGCGACAAGCTTCTTCCGGAACTGCTGACGCAAGGGTGATGCGATAGCGAGGCGTGAGTTGCCCGGCGGCATTGCGAGCGCTACCGTAACTGACGTGCGCCAGGTGTGCGGCTACGCACAGGTTCGCGCGCAACTCATCCGAGCCTTCGACCATTTCCCGCACCTGTTCGAGCGGCGCGTAGCCATACTTCTCGATCAAACGACCGTGGGTCGCCGAAAGTTGGCTCAGGTGCGGCGCGTAGATAATCAGTTCCCCGCCCTCTTCAATGATGCTGCCGAGTTTGTAACTGGCTTTTCCCCCGACCCACAATTCATCGTAATGACGATCAAGCAGGGCGATCACGCGCTGGTAATGGCGACCGGTGTACTTGATGTGAACTTCGCTGCTGACTTCGGCAGCGCGACGGAATGATTCGTAGATATCACCGGCAAACAGCGCGTGCGTGCGCAGCCCATTCGGATCGCGGGTCGACACCGAAGTGAAAGAGATAACGCGGGCGGGCACGAAGGCCGTCGCGGCTTCGATCACGCGGCGCGTCGGCGTTTCCACGCGTCCGATCACGTTTTCGATCGTGGCCAGCGCTCCGAGCCAGTGCGTCAGATGGGTCAACTCAGGGCCGGCAACGCCGGGGAAGAAATACTTCGCGCCACCCGCGAAGCCCGCCACTTCATGCGGCATCGTGGCGCCAAAAACCAGAACGGTGTCGTACTTTCCTGGCGCCAGCAAAGCATTTAAGCGCACCGGTACGGATTCGTTCATCAGTCCATCCGTCAGATCGGCGATTCGATCCGCGCTCAACTCACCAAGCGTGACCAATTCATCTTCGCGGTTCCACTGATGATCGAAGATGCGACCGATACCGCCGTCTGCGATGTTGTTCCAACCAATCTTTTCGCGCTTTTCGGCCTCGGTCATCGGCGCGTGCGTGCCCTGCGCAATCAATGCGTCGAACTGCCCGACCTTCTTTTGCGCGAGTATTTCCGAGGCAAATGGAAACAGAAGGTCGGTGTTGTCGTCGCGTGTCTTGTCGGGAACAATCGCCAGCACGCGTTCGCCCATGTCGATGACGTCGAGCGCTTCGGCGACAATGGCGCGCAACTCTTCCGCGGAGAGCGAGAGCGTTGCGGCGCCGCGCCCGACTACTTCTGAGATGATTGCAGTGCCCATCTTGTAGCGCAGGCTGCTACTGATTCACGCCGCTGGCCAGGAAGCCACCGTCAACCACCAGAACTTCACCCGTGATAAAGCTGGCCGCTTCGGACGACAGAAATACGGCCGCGCCCGCCAGCTCTTCCACATTTCCAAACCGCTTCATGGGCGTGCGCAGCAGAAATTCTTTGCCGCGCTCTGTCTCGTCCAGCAGCTTCTGATTCAGCGGGGTACGGAATACTCCGGGCGCGATCGCGTTGACATTCACACCGTGCGGCGCCCATTCGATTGCCAGTGATTTTGTGAGCATGGCTACCGCTGCTTTGCTCGCCGAATACGCCGCGACCTCATAAAGCGCTACAAAGGTGGAAAGTGATGCGATGTTAACGATGCGACCGTACTTGCGCTCCAGCATGTGCCGGCCAAACACCTGACAGGCGCGCAGAGTGCCCGTCACATTAGTGTCGAGAATGTCGTTCCACTCATCTTCGCTGACATCGATCGTGGGCGTGCGCTTTGTCTTGCCTGCCGAGTTAACAAGGACATCTACTTTCCCGAAAGCCTCGATACACTTCACCAACAAATGATCGAGAGACGATCGATCGCTGACGTCAGAAACAACTTCGATCGAACGCCGGCCCAGCTCGCGAATCTGTCGTGAGGTCTCCGTTACTTGTTCTAATCGCCGCGAGGTCGGCACGACGTCCGCACCGGCTTCCGCCAGGCCGCGAGCAATTGCGCGCCCGATGCCGGACGTGCCGCCAATGACGACTGCGGTCTTGCCGGTTAGATCAAAAGCTTGATAAGCCATGGTTGAATTGTATCCTCAATTGGTAAATTCACGCCCGCCCTAACGGTCGGGCTAGTGCCCCAGCATCACCTCGTTCGATAGCTGAGTTTGATCTGCTTCGCGGGAATACTCACCACATACGATTTGCCGCCCGGCTCAACCGACAGCTTGATGAAGTTTCCCTGACAAGCTTCTTCGTCGTTGGCGATGAAACCCGAAGGCGCATTGTCTTTGTCAGCCGTCCGCACGTTGCGATGTAGCTGGTAGATGCCTTCGATCTCTTTCAGGCTCTTCAGCCGGGCGTAGTTGCCGGCTTCGCCGCCCTTGCGTGGGCCATCATTGATCAGCGCGACGCGCGGGTTTAGCGCGCGCATCAATGCCGGGTTGTTGCTGATGTCCAGGCCGTGATGATCGACCTGATACACGTCCACGACGCCAACTACATTCCTTGGACACGCCAGCCTGTTTTCGATGTTCCACGTCAGGTCGCCACCATCAAAGAATTTGAAACGGCCGAAAGTCAGTAGCGTGCCGACGCTGTTCACGTTGTCCGTTTTGTCTTCCGGCTTCGCTTCGAAATCCGCGCCGCATGGCCGCACCTGCGGCAGGTTGGATTTTTCGCCCAACACAGTACCGCTGGCGGCCATCACCCGCACCTGCAAAGGCGGCGCGTATTTCGGTGAGCGTAATTTGATCAGATCCCCCGCCTTCAAGGTCACAGATTTCCCCTGCGTCGTTTGCTTGTATGCTTCGATTAGTTCCGGTTGCACGTCGGAAGGGATTGTCTGCGGCAGTCCGTGATCGTAGAAATTCCTGATCGGAATCAATTGAGCCAGACGCCCGCTCCCACCAACATGATCACGATGCCAGTGCGTCGTCAGGTAATGATCGATTTGCTTGAGTCCGGCAACTCCAAGCGCGACCTGGGCAATGCGTCCCGCATCTCGGTCGCCGGGAAAGCCTGAATCGATCAGCAGAGACTCGCCCGCCGGCGTCACGATTAACGTCGCCGCGCCGCCTTCAACGTCGATGAAATAGATGTCGAGCGTCCGAGAGGCAGTTTGACTTCGTACAGGCTGAAAAAGCAGCAACGCTATCAGCAAAGCGAGCGGCCAGTATCTTTTCAGATTCATACGGGTCCTCCGTCAAGGTGTCGCCTTAGCGGCCCAGACTGCAGTCTGTGATTTCATTTTTGCGAGAGCAGCATCACAGACTAAAGTCTGTGCCACTCGCAGCCTGTCTATAGATCTCTTCCTCGATCATTGTCACGGTTCGGCCTACCTCACCGCTCACCGCCGGATCACGAATGCTCGTAACCGCGTCGACAAAGTTTTCGATTAGCGGCGCGTGCAAATTCGCGGCGGGCGGGCACGATTCGTAACGTTCTCCTAACTTACCAATTACTCGAATCTTCCCTTCGTTCAAGATTGAAACGCGAATCGAACCCAGAGAGCCAAAGATGTGCAAAGAATCTTTCGGTTCCATTGCCGCATGGGACACTGAAAGGACTCCGCAGGCGCCCCCCGCAAACTGGAACAAAGCAGTCGCCGTGTCCTCCGTCTCGCGATCGAACAAAACATTCGCGGTCATGGCACTGACTGATTTGATGGCGCCGAAGATGTTCATCAGGACTTCAATGCGATGACAACCGAAGTCGAACATTGGTCCGCCTCCGGCCAGGTCTTTTTTTAGTAACCATGAGCGAGGATGATCAGCCCGGGGATTAAACCATTCGAACGCATTGATTTGAACCAGCACGGGCGTGCCGATATCACCCGATGCAATGATGCTCTTGATGCGCTCTACTACCGGATAGAAGTGACGGTAGTAAGCGACGCCCAGCTTCACCTTGTTGGCGCGACAAGCGGCAATCATCCGATCGCACTCGCTCACGTTCATGGCCATCGGCTTTTCGCATAACACGTGCTTTCCAGCTTCAGCCGCGGCTATGGTTTGCGCCGCGTGCAGGTGAACCGGCGTGGCGATGTAAACAGCGTCGATCTCTTGATCGCGTAATAGTTCGGTCCATTCTGAATACCACTTCCTGGCGCTGAACTGTTTGGCAAACGACTCGGCCAATTCTGGCTGGGCTCGGCTGACTGCGACCAGTTCGCACCTCGCCGATTCAACCAACGCCGGCGCGATTCGCTTCTGCGCGATGTTCCCGCAACCAATCAATCCCCACCTGAGCTGCTTCATAGGATTGGCTTCCAAATATCCGATTAGATAATCAGTTTCGCACAGTGGATTGTTTTCGATGGATCGTCGCACCGCTGATGCGACAGCAATCAGGGTTGAGCGAGGATAAGCTCCGCCTCGTCGACCTTTCCATTGGTGCTCTTTTGAGCATAGCCGAGCTCGGCTCCGCCAGAGATGACGTGATCCACCCCCGTAGTGAAGGTCGCCTCGGCCGCAATGAATAAGCAAAGGCGGCCCACCTCTTCGACGCGTCCCATGCGGCCCAACAATTGAGCCGTTTCTCCGTCGGCCCGGTACTGTTGCGGATCGGGTGCTGCGTCGATAGCTTCCTGCCAGAGAGGCGTATAGATATTTCCCGGAGAAACGGAATTCACCCGCACGCCATTTGGCGCCTCGTCAACAGCCAGCGCTTTTGTAAAAGCAGTGATGGCGCCTTTAGTAGCCACATAAGTCGTAGCGTGGCGCTGGCCAATCGTCGCGACCAGACTGGCCATATTAATGATGTTGCCTTTCGTCCGGCGCAGGTAAGGAAGCACAAATTTTGAGGCGGTAAAAATGCTGACCAGGTTCAGCTCGAGCAAGTCACGAAATTCCTGGATGGAAAAATCATCGATTCGTTTGTGAGGCGGATGCCAGCCGGCGTTGTTGATCAAGCAATCTATCTGTCCGTGACGCGAAATCGTGGTATCGATCAAATTTCGGATGTCTTCAGTTTTGGTCACGTCGCAGTAAACAAACCCGGCATCACCAGAACCTTGCCTGATCGCAGCATCGCGCAACCACGCGGCCGCGCCAGCTCCTTCGTCTTTATCGTTGCCGCAAACCACAACTCGGGCGCCCGCCTTAACGAACTGCTCCGCACAACCCTTGCCAATGCCGCTACTGCCGCCGGTGATAATCACGACTTTATCGGCGTAACCCAAGTTAGTCATCGCAATAGTCCAATAGTCATCTCTGTCATGTGAAAGGAACAACTGACCATTCGCCAATCAAATCCGAAACGCGAAGCCATGGCGCGGTGATAGTACTACGTACTGGTCGAACGTATCAAAAACTTCGGCCCGCTTCTTTACCGAATACCGCAGCCTTAAGGTGGGGCCGGAGTCTCGGACAGGAAACTGCCAGCGCCACAAATAATCCTTGTTATCGGCCACAGATTCAATCATAGTGTCGCAAATTTCGTGTGGCCGACCCGGTGCTCGTTTTGCATTCATCGCCAGGTGAACGCACCACCGCAAATGCACGCCGGCGGAGGATTCGTCGGGAGGTTTTCGCTCCAGGAATCCGTCACCAGGCGACACGCTAATACTCGTGGGAGGGGTTCATGTCTGATCGCCGGATTTTAGATCGCCGCGAATTTGTCAAAAGCGCCGGTGGCGCTGTCGCTGCGGTTACGGTTCTATCCACGCATCCGCGGATCTCCGAGGCCGCAAGTGCCCGGCGCCGTTACGCGATTGTCGGCACCGGGGATCGGGGCAGCGGTATGTGGGGAGGCGATCTGGTCGCGCGCTATTCGGATGTGCTCGAATTCGTCGGGCTTTGCGACACGAATCATAAACGGGCCGCGGCGGCGAGGAAGCTCATCGGCGTCGATTGCCCGAGTTTTACGAACTTTGACGAGATGCTTCAAAAAGCCCGGCCCGATCTTCTCATGGTGACAACGGTCGACGCTTTTCATAGCCAGTACATCGTCAAGGCGCTGGATCGAGGCATCGACGTAATTACTGAGAAGCCAATGGTCATCGATGAGAAGCAATGCCAGGCCGTGCTCGATGCCGAAAAACGCAACCGGCGCAAGATCATCGTGGCTTTCAATTATCGTTACTCGCCAAAACACCAAAAGGTAAAGGAGATTCTGCTGTCGGGTGAGATCGGCCGCGTCATCTCTGTCGACTTCAGTTGGTATCTCGACGTCTTTCACGGCGCCGACTATTTCCGCCGCTGGCATCGTTTGAAAAACCGCGGCGGAAGCCTGCTGGTTCACAAGGCTTCGCACCATTTCGATCTCATGAACTGGTGGCTTGACGCGGACCCGGTGGAAGTGTCGGCGCGCGGAGGTTTGGAAGTCTACGGAAAGAACAGCGCTTTTCGATCTACGAACTGTCGTCCCTGCACGCACAAAGACAAGTGTCGCTTCTATTACGACATGACGAAGAACGAAAAACGAATGAAGCTCTATGCGGAATGCGAAGACGTGGATCAATACTACCGGGACGGATGTGTTTTTCGCGAGGATGTCGACATCTACGACAACATGTCGCTGGTGGTGAAGTATTCCAGCGGCGTCAATATGAGTTATTCGCTCAATGCTTTCATGCCGATTGAGGGTTACCGTCTGGCTTTCAACGGCGAGAAGGGACGCCTCGAGGTTCGTGATTACGAGCGCCAGCCCTATCCGGTTGAAGAAGAAACCGAAATCTACGTGACCAGGAGCTTTGGTAACCGCGAGAAGATAACCATACCGAAAACCTCCGGGGGACACGCGGGTGGAGATGTGCGCCTCCAGGACATGATCTTCCGCAAGCCTGACCTGCCTCAGTACATGCGACTGCCCGATTCCCGGGCCGGGGCCATGTCGTGTCTTACCGGAATAGCTGCGCGCAAGAGTATCGAGCAGGGACAATCTATCAGGATCAAAGACCTCGCGCGGTTATGAGCCGTTCCAACTGTGAGGGACACAGGATGTGCAAGCTCTCTTCGCTTCTAACAGCACTGCTAATAGAACGAAGGCGGGGTTGAGTTCGCGCTGGTGGGTGACGGCCGGGAACTTTGGCATAGCGAAGTCCTGAAGAAGGCAAACGGCGCCATACCGGTTAAGGTAGCCGTCGCCGGCGTCCAGCGTCTGCAATTGGTCGTAAAGAATGGCGCCAATGTAAACGGCCGCATTCATGGCGACGATGGTCGCAGCATGCGACGCGCAATGGAGTACGTGGCCCCATTCATTCGCGATAAGAAAAGCTGGCCTTTGAAAGCCGATGTGATGTACGACAGCGAGTGGCCCATGCGTCAGAGCAGCTTGTTATTCGCGGGCCTGGCTTTTGGTCGAGCTGACTCTCTTGAGTTATGGAAAAAGCTGCCGGCAGATTCCCGGGTCGAGGAAGTAGTCCGTAATTTCTTTGTTCGTCAGCCTGTGTTGTGGGTATAGTCCGACGGGGGGACAGACCCAGGATGGCCCCGAAGCAAGAAAGATCGAGGGAGTGGAGCACCAGGCAGGGCTCGAGAAATGACAAACCCCGCAGAGCTGGTCGAGGCTTTTCAGAACCTGCATGGCAACCGGCCGAGCATTTATCGCGCGCCGGGAAGAGTTAATCTAATTGGCGAACACACGGACCATAACGCAGGGTTCGTGATGCCCGCTGCTATTGATTTCTTTACATCGGTCGCCATCGGTGCGCGGGACGATCGCAGGATCGTCGTTCGTTCAGAGAATTTCTCGGAAACAGTTGAGCTTGATCTCGATGAGCCGCCGGAACGCGGTCGGGGCCACTGGAGCGACTATCCGTTCGGCGTGGCCGTAACGCTGGAACAAGCGGGCCAACGCCTGCGCGGCGCAAACATGCTGGTGCGCGGTGAAGTGCCGATTGGTTCAGGCCTGAGTTCATCCGCGGCAATCGAAGTTGCGACCGGCTTGGCTCTGCTCGACCTCGCCGGCGCAAACATCGATCGCCTGGAGCTGGCCAAACTTTGCCAGCGCGCTGAGAACGAGTTTGTCGGTATCCGTTGTGGTTTGATGGATCAGTTCATCTCATGCTTTGGGGAATCGGGCCACGCGTTGATGCTCGATTGCCGCCTCTTGGATTACAAACTGCTGGCGCTGCCGGCGAACGTGAAGCTCGTTGTGTGCAATACGATGGTTAAGCATGAACTGGCGAGCAGCGAATACAATGCGCGACGGGCCGAATGCGAAGCAGGAGTGCGACTTCTCCGGCGACAGTTGCCCGGCATTAGATCGCTGCGCGACGTAACCGCCAGTGATCTGGAGCGATTCGGCGGCGAACTTCCCGAGGTAGTCCTGAAGCGCTGCCGGCATGTTGTCAGTGAAAACGCCCGCGTTGTCGCGGCGGCAACGGCGCTGGAGCGTGAAGACCTGGGAAGTTTCGGCCAGTTAATGCGAGAGTCACATCGCAGCCTGCGCGATGATTACGAAGTTAGCTGCGAAGAACTTGATTTGATGGTGGAGATCGCGAACAAGGCCGGCGGCGTTTATGGTGCGCGCTTGACTGGAGGCGGATTTGGCGGCTGCACAATCAACCTGGTGAAATCGGACCGCGTCGCTTCATTCAAAGAAACCGTGGCGAAAGGTTATGCCGAAGGTACCGGCGGTGAACCTGAAATCTATGTTTGCTCGGCTGCTCAGGGAGCGGAACGGGCGAGCTAATGTCCGACAAACTTCAGTTTGTCGTTTGCGGTGGAATTGAGTGTTCCTGAACGAATCGACAAACTGAAGTTTGTCGTGATCTGCCGAAGACATTACTTAGGAGAAGTAACGACAAACTAAAGGAAACTCTGAACAAGTCGGTGAGGGATTGTTACGCAGAGATGTTGGTTTGATATCTCCCTTCTCCTTTTGGGAGAAGGGCCGGGGAAGAGGGGGTAGTGAGGCGGCCCGATACTTAAGCCCTCTCCCCAACCCTCTCCCAAAGGGAGAGGGAGTCAGGACAAACTACTGATCACATAATTTGGGTCTGTGCGACGAAAGACGACGACAAACTAAAGTTTGTCGGACAAAGGGAGATATGACCATCAAAATCACTGAGATTGAAACACACGACGTCCGCTTTCCGACGTCGCGCACTCTGGACGGCTCAGACGCGGTGAATGTCGATCCTGATTATTCCGCCGCGTATGTAATTCTCCGCACTGATAGCCAGGGTCTTGAAGGTCATGGGCTTACCTTCACCAACGGTCGCGGCAACAATGTCGTCTGCGCGGCCATTGAAGCGCTGGGTCCACGGGCCAAAGGGAGGACCCTGGAATCGATCACGGCTGACATGGCCGGCTTCTGGTATTCGGTCGCGGGTGATACTCAGCTTCGCTGGCTGGGGCCGGAGAAAGGTGTCATACATCTCGCTACCGGAGCATTGATCAATGCCGTCTGGGATCTTTACGCCAAAGCCGAGGGCAAACCGCTTTGGAAACTGCTCGTCGATATGACGCCAGAACAACTTGTCGCCGCGGTCCCTTTCCGCTACATCACTGATGCGCTGACGCCGGACGACGCGCTCCGGATTCTGCGCCGGCACGAACCAACAAAGCCGGATCGTGAAGCCGAAATGCGCGCGCAGGGCTATCCCGCTTACACCACCTCGGCCGGGTGGCTCGGTTATTCAGACGATAAAATCCGGCGGCTGGTGCGCGAAGGGATCGAGAAGGGCTGGACACATTTCAAAATGAAAGTCGGCGCCAATCTTGATGACGACATCAGGCGCGCCCAGCTTATCCGCGACGAAATCGGCCCCGATCGGACGTTGATGATGGACGCGAACCAGGTTTGGGACGTTGGCCAGGCGATCGAATGGATGAAGGAGCTAAAGCGTTTCCAACCGTTGTGGATAGAAGAACCGACCAGCTCCGACGATGTGCTAGGTCACGCGGCCATCGCGCGCGCCGTCGCGCCGATTGGCGTGGCCACCGGCGAAACTTGCCAGAACCGCGTAATGTTCAAGCAATTCCTGCAAGCCAAAGCTCTGGATTTCTGCCAGGTAGATAGCTGTCGTTTGGGTGGGGTCAATGAAGTGGTCGCCGTGCTGTTGATGGCGGCGAAGTTTGGCGTGCCGGTATGTCCGCATGCCGGCGGCGTGGGGCTCTGTGAGTACGTGCAGCATCTTTCGATCTTCGACTACATCGCCGTGAGCGGGTCACTCCGAAATCGCCGGGTTGAGTTCGTCGATCACCTGCACGAACACTTTGTCTACCCGGTCGAGATTCGTAATGGGAATTATGTCGCGCCGTTGGCGCCGGGCTACAGCATCGAGATGAAGCCTGAATCGATCAAGCAATACGAGTTTCCGAATGGGAAGGAATGGAAGAGTTCAGCCGCAGATACACGCGGAACGCGGATCTAGCTTTCCTGATCCGCGTGGTTCCGCGTTAATCCGCGGCTAATCAGATAATGAGTAGCGAGCTACAAGTCGCACTGATCGCCGGGCCGGCCTATGACCCGCTGTATGAGTGTCTGGCCGCGTTCACCGAAAAAACGGGCGTTAAGGTCAACGTCGCTTTTCGCGGGGATCATCCGGCGCTCAATCATCATCTGGCAACGCCGGCTGAGGTTCCCTACGATCTTGTCTCAACCCATACAAAGTATGCTCCTTCACAGACGGAGTTTCTGGCGCCGCTGGATGAACTGGTCGAACCGGCGACACTCACGGATTTTGTGCCGCTGCTGCTTGAGCTGGCCCGTGTCGACGGCTCGCTGTTCAGCCTGCCGCGCAACATCGATGTGCGCCTGCTGCACTTTCGCACGGACCTGATCGATTCGCCGCCCGCGACCTGGGATGACTTGCTCGACACGGCCCGCCGGCGCAACTCGCCACCGGATTGCTTCGGCTTTCTTTTTCCCGGACGCGAATCAGGTCTGTTCGGAACTTTCTTCGAATTGGCAGAGATGGCGGGCGCGCAGTTGTTTCCTGAAAACTTAGTGCCGGACATTGTGAACGAAGGCGGCCGTTGGGCGCTTCAGTTTTTGCGCGCATGTTACGCCGAACGGCTAACGCCCCGGGAGATTCCCGAGTGGCATTACGATAAGGTTCACGAATGTTTTCGTCGGGGGGCCGCGGCGATGGTGGGTGACTGGCCCGGTTATTACAGTCTCTATCGCGACCCGAAGATTTCCGCGGTTCACGATCGTCTGGGTCTCAGTCCCTATCCGATTGGCCCGGCCGGTAAGTCACTCGCCTACGGCGGTGGGCACACCTTCGCGCTGACTAAACAAGGAGCCACAAAGGTGGAAGCCCTAGAGTTGCTGCTCTACTTAACCGCAACGGAACAGCAACTTGGCGAAGCTCGACAGGGATGCGTGCCGGTGCGCCGTTCAGTGATGAAGCAAATGCAGAGCGAAGCTGACGAAGTGAATCGCGCGCGGCTGGCGATGCTGGAGAAAGTGATCGCCGAGCACATTCTGGTTCCACCAAAATTCGCGCGCTACCCGGAAGTGGAAGAGATCCTGTGGCGCACGGTGCAGCGGGCTTTTCTGGGTGAGATGGAAATTGACGATGCATTGAGACACATGACCACGCAGATAAGTCAGATTGTGCCAGAGACAGTTCAAGTGTGAAGGAGAATGAGCGCTCTCGATCAAACCTTTCTAATCACCGGCGCGCATGGTTTCATCGGCGCTTGGATCGTAAAGCGTTTGCTGGAAAACGGCGCGACGGTTGTGATCTTTGACAAGAGCGCGGACGCGCAGCGGCTGCGCTTGATCATGAGCGAAGAAGAGATCTCGCGGGCCCGTTTGGTGACCGGCGATATCACTGAAGCCGGCAGCCTGTCACCGATCATAGATAGTTTTGGCATCACCAATGTCATTCATCTCGCCGGATTGCAGGTGCCAACCTGTAGGGCGGACCCGCGCCTGGGAGCAATGGTAAACGTCGTCGGCACAATTAACGTCTTCGAAGCCGCGCGCGCCGCGGGACCGCAGATTAAGAACGTGACGTACGCCAGCTCAGCCGCGGTGTTTGGAATCGTTGAAGACGAGCGCGCGATTACGGAACGTGACGAGCCGCTACCTACTTCGCACTACGGCGTTTTCAAGCGATGCAACGAAGGCAACGCCAGTATTTATCATCTCGATCACGGCGTGAACAGCGTCGGCCTGCGGCCGTTGACGGTCTATGGGATAGGCCGGGACTTTGGCGTGACGTCCGATCCAACCAAGGCGATGAAGGCAGCGGTAGTTGGGCGCCCATTTCATATTCGCTTTGGCGGGAGGACGGATTTTCAATACGTGCAGGACACTGCCGACGTTTTCATCCGCGCCGCCACGTCGGATCTGAACGGCGCGCACGTGTTCAATCTGCACGGAGAGACGATTTCGATTGCCGACGTGGTTGCAGAGATCGAGCGCGCCTGGCCAAACGCCAGGGGCAGGATTACTCAGGCTGAAGCGCCTCTGGCGATTCCGGCGGAGATGGATGACACTGCGATTCGCGGGGCGCTGGGGAGATTACCGGCGACACCGCTGGCCGAGGGCGTACGCACGACGATCGAACGATTCGCTGAACTGCATCACGAAGGGCGTTTGGATACAAGCGATCTGGATGTTTAGGTGTAGATGTCCGATTCGCGGCTTTGCCGCCTGATGTGCGGAAAGGCTCCGCCTTTCCGGCAAGTCACAATGTTCTCGGGGCTTCGCCCCAAGATCGAAATTCGGGCGGAGCCCAACAAGATCAGCAAGGAGCCGGAAGGCCTGAGGCCTTCCGCACATCAGGCGGCAGAGCCGTTCCCAACGTTGCCGCGCGATTATTTTGCTCTAAGCAAGGGGCTAAGCTTCAACTCTTGAACTGCTCAACATTTTTCTTGGAAGAATTCGCAGAACCGAATTGAAAGGGAATCGGACTATATGAACAAACTCATCACCCTCCTGCTTCTTTCAACTGCCATTGTCGTTCTACAGAGCTGTACAAAAACGGGCCAGCAGTCTGGAAAGAAGTTCACCGTCGCCGTAATTCCCAAAGGGACCACGCACGAGTTCTGGAAGAGCATCCACGCGGGCGCCGACAAAGCCGCGCGTGATCTCGCCGCCCAGGGCGTGAATGTTGAAGTGATATGGAAGGGCCCGCTGCGCGAGGACGAGCGTGAGGCGCAAATTCAGGTAGTGGAGGGTTTCATCAGCCAGGGCATTAGCGGCATCGTACTGGCCCCACTCGATGACCGCGCCCTTATCCGACCAGTCGAGGAGGCGAAGCGCGCGGGCATCCCCACTGTGATCATTGATTCAGGCCTGCAAACAGACCAGATCGTCAGCTTCGTGGCGACGGACAACTTCAAGGGTGGGACGCTGGCTGCTGACCGCATGGGTGAGTTGTTGGGAGGTAAAGGCAAAATTCTCATGCTGCGTTATCAGGAGGGTTCGGCGAGTACGGAACAGCGAGAGGCCGGCTTTATGCAGCAGATCAAATCGAAGTTCCCCGGCATCGAAGTCGTTTCGTCGAATCAGTTCGCCGGCCCCACGCGCGACACGGCCAAGTCGGCGTCTGAGAATTTACTGAACAGATTTGGCACCGACATCCAGGGCATCTTCACCCCGAACGAGTCGTCAACCACCGGCATGCTGCTCGCGCTACAAGATATGAAGCTTGCGGGCAAGTTGATTTTCGTCGGTTTCGACTCCAGCCAGAGTTTCGTCGATGCGATGCGAAACAAGCAGATGCACGGAACGGTTCTGCAGAGTCCCTTCAACATGGGTTACCTCGGCGTGAAGACTATGGTCGAACACCTGTCCGGCAAACCCGTGGAAAAGCGTGTCGATACCGGTGTGGCCCTGGTCACGCCTGACAACCTCGACGACCCGAAGATTAAGGAGTTGTTGCGGCCGCCGGTTCAATAGCGTGGCACGGGCGTCTTCGCCCGTGAAAATCACGCGCAGGATGCGCGTGCCACAACTGATGAAAATGATTGCCCTCAAATTATCTGACATAGCCAAACGATTCGGGCCAACAGTGGCGCTTGACGGCGTGAACCTGCAACTGCGTCAGGGCGAAGTCCACGCGTTGATAGGCGAAAACGGGGCGGGCAAAAGCACGCTGATGAACATTCTTGCCGGAGCGTTTCCACCAGATCGCGGGCTGATGGAGATTGGCGGCCGCCGTTATGCTCCCGCATCACCGCTCGACGCGCGTCGCCGTGGTATCGCTCTGATCCACCAGGAGCTTTCGCTGGCCCCTCACCTTACCGTTGCCGAGAATATCCTGATGGGGTTGGAACCCGCGCGCTGGGGCTGGCTCGATCGCGAAACTGCACGGCGGAAGACCCTCGAAGTTCTGGAAAGTTTTCACCATCCTGAGATCCGCCCTAATCGGCGCGTGGCCGACTTACCCCTCGCCGCACGGCAAGTGGTTGAAATCTGTCGCGCCATGGCTGCGCGGGCCAACATCATTCTCATGGACGAACCGACCAGCAGCCTTCAACGCGATGACGTTGCGCATCTCTTTGCCCTTATCCGCCGGTTGCGGTCAGACGGCGTCGGCATTATTTACATCAGTCACTTCCTTGAGGAGGTGCGGGAGATCGCGGACACCTACACCGTTCTAAGAGATGGACTGAGCGTGAGCACGAGTGTCCTCAGTTCGGTAACCAACGACGAGCTGATTACGCACATGGTCGGAAGATCCGTCGAGAACCTCTTCCCCTCACGCGAGCCTGGGCGGGCCGATGAGGTGTTGCTCGAAGTGCGCGATCTCAGCGCGCCGCCTGATCTCCGTCACGCGAGCTTTGATCTGTACGCCGGCGAAATTCTGGGCGTCGCGGGTCTCATGGGCTCAGGTCGCACGGAGATGGTGCGAGCCATCTTTGGCCTCGAGACCGCGCAGTCCGGCAGCTTCAAACTAAGGTCAAAAGCGATGGTCGCAAGTGGCGGATCACCAACTCTCCGGCTAATGCAGGGATTGGGCTATCTGAGCGAAGACCGTAAAGGTGAGGGGCTTGCGCTTGCACTCTCCGTTGCGGACAACACCACCATGACGCGCTTCGCATCGTGCTCGCGTTGGGGTTGGCTCGACCGCACGGCGCAGCGCGAACAAACCGAGGCCTGGATCACGCAGCTCGGCATCAAAGCCCGTAGTCCGCTTCAGCCGTCGCGCACACTTTCTGGTGGGAACCAGCAGAAGGTGGCGCTGGCGCGTTTGCTTCATCAGGACGCGGACGTGCTTTTGCTCGACGAGCCCACCCGCGGGATAGACATCGGGAGCAAGGCGCAGATCTACCAGGTCATCGCACGCTGCGCCGAAGAGAATAAGGCAGTGCTGATGATTAGCTCTTACCTTCCCGAATTGTTCGGCATGTGCGACCGCATCGCGGTGATGACGCGCGGGAGACTCTCGCCCGCGCGCCCGGTGGACGAGTGGACGCCCGAAACCGTAATGCTCGCGGCCATCGGCGGCGAAGTCGAAGGAGGAAACGTTATTTCGAACCGGCCAATGGAGGAAGCGGAGGAAGCGAGAGCTTAATGGTTGCGGCCACAAAAGATGAGAAGGCTTTAGCCACACCAACTTTCCTTAAAGCATGGCTGGCAAGGCTCGGCCCGTTTATCGGGCTGATTCTGGTAATCGCAGTCTTCGCTCTTTTGACAGAATCGCCGGCGCGGTATCTTTCGCCTTTCAACCTGCGCATCGTCCTTGCTCAGACAGTGATCGTGGCCCTCGGCGCGATCGGGATGACGATGATCATTGTCAGCGGGGGCATCGATCTCTCGGTCGGATCGATCATCGCCCTGTCGAGCGTCGTGACGGCCCTGATGCTGCGCGCCGGCTATCCTCCGGCTATGGCCGTCGTGGCCGGTGTTTGTGTCGGAGGTCTGGTCGGATTAGTCAACGGTCTCGTCATCACCGGATTACGCGTCGTACCGTTCATCGCCACGCTCGGCATGCTCGGCATCGCCCGGGGCGTGGCAAAATGGATCGCCGGCCAGCAGACCGTTAACGTCCCGCAGACATGGGTCAATGAATTGGCCGTTACGTTTCCGACGCCATCATGGCTGCTCCTGGCGCCGGGCGTTTGGGTTGCGTTGCTGCTGTCAGTGCTGACGGCAGTTGTTTTGCGCAATACGGTCTTCGGCCGGCGGGTTTTTGCGCTCGGTTCGAACGAGGCGGCGGCGCGTGCCTGCGGGATTCCGGTCCGGCGGCTCAAGCTCTGGATTTACTCACTGGCTGGACTCTACGTCGGGCTGGCCGGCGTAACCCAGATGTCGCGCCTCAGACAGGGCGACCCGACCGTCGCGATCGGCGCTGAACTCGACATCATCGCCGCCGTAGTCATCGGCGGCGGGAGTTTATCGGGCGGCGAAGGCAGCATTCTTGGTTCGATGATTGGGGCCCTGATCATGGCGTTCTTGCGCAACGGCTGCCAACAGATGGGGTGGCCCAACTACATCCAGGAAATCATCATCGGCGGCATCATCGTAATCGCCGTTGCCATTGATCGTTTCCGCCACTCGCGCACATTCACATAGTTTCTTGATGGAATAAGACCTCAATCCCGGAGTTGGAAAAAATGAAACTGGCGCAGTTCAAAACAAAGACCTCTGACAATCAAAGACTCGGCGTATTGCTCGGGGACATTGTCTGCGACGTGGCCGAGTTGGCGCGCGCGGTTAGAGGGTCGGGCCGAGAGACTGCGAACTGGTTGTTGGACGCGAATAGCACTTTGGATGTCATCGGGCGCGGCGCACCGGCGCTCGCCGAGATTGCCCTCCTCTTAAATAGCGATCAGTCCAGTTCCGGCCGGGGTCAGGCGACCGCCTACTCGCTTGATTCGATCGAATTCCTGCCTGCGGTATACCCCAGCAAGATCCTGGCTATCGGTCGTAACTACGTTGACCACGCGATCGAAGGTGGAGCGGCGCCACCGGAAGCGCCACTTCTCTTTAACAAGCTGACCAGTTCGCTGAATGCTCATAACGCGCCGATCGTCCTGCCGCCTATTAGTATTAAGGTCGATTACGAAGCAGAACTGGCGGTAGTGATTGGTCGCAAAGCAAAGCGAGTCAGTGAGGCGGAAGCGCTCGAGCATATTTTCGGATACACCTTGATTAATGACGTCAGCGCGCGTGACCTGCAATTCGGCGACGTGCAATGGACGCGTGGCAAGGGCCTGGATACGTTTGCGCCGCTCGGCCCTTTTATTACTAGTCGGGATGAGATCAAAGACGTCCAGGCGCTCAAGATCGAAGGACGTTTGAACGGTGAAGTGATGCAGTCATCAAACACCGGCAAGATGATTTTCCAGGTCGCTTACCTGGTCTCGTACCTTTCGCAGGGCATAACTCTGGAGCCAGGCGACGTGATTGCAACCGGAACGCCTGAGGGCGTCGGCGTCTTTCGTGATCCACCGGTGCTGCTGAAAGCCGGGGACGTTTTTGAAGTCGAGATCGAAGGCCTGGGCAAGCTGCGGAATCCGGTAGTAGTAGAATAAGCCGCGGACTAACGCGGATCGAAGCTGATAAGAATTCCTGGAAATGATCCGCGTTGATCCGCGTGAATCTGCGGCAAGTCTTGATTGATGCGCGTTTCTCTATTCATCACCTGTCTGGTCGATCAACTTTTCCCCGACGTCGGCGAGGCGATGGTGGCGACACTGCGGCGGCTGGGCCTCGAGGTCAGCTTCAATGACGCGCAGACCTGCTGCGGACAGGTTGCTTTCAATACCGGGTATCGCCCGGAAGCGCGCGCGATGGCCGAGCATTTTGTCCGGGTGTTCGAAAGCGACCTGGCTGATTTCATCGTCGTCCCATCGGGATCGTGCACGGCGATGGTGCGCAATTATTATGGCGAGTTATTTCACGGACCCGATGATGGGGAATGGCGAGAACGTCTGACCCGCGTGCGGTCCCGTTTGCGCGAGTTCTCAGAATTCATCGTCAATGATTTGGGGGTCGAAAACGTGGGCGCGCGCTTCCCTGCCCGGGTTACTTATCACGACGCCTGTCATCTGCTGCGTGAGCTTGGCATTTCCGATCAGCCGCGGCGTTTGATTCGCGCGGTGCGCGACGTGGATTTCGTCGAGATGGAGTCGCCGGACACCTGCTGTGGTTTTGGCGGGACTTTTTCAGTCAAATACGGTGAGATCTCAAACGCGATCCTGCAAGAGAAGCTGGCGCGGATATCATCTAGCGGCGTCGAATATGTCGTCGCCAACGATTCGAGTTGTCTGATGCAAATCGCCGGCGGCTTAAGTCGCGCCGGCTCGGCAGTAAAGACGATGCACCTGGCGGAATTGCTGGCGAAGCAATGAAGAAACTATGAGTCTTCCTGATCCCGATCTTACGCAACGCTCGCACGCCGCGCTGGAGAACCGTGTTCTTCAGGGCGCGCTCAAAGCCGCGACTGCCACTTTTATCGAGCGACGACGCGAGGCGATCACCTCCGTTTCCGATTGGGAAGCGCTCCGCCAGCGTGCGCGACAAGTCAAAGAGCACACGATCAATAATCTTGATTACTATCTGGAACGACTGGTTGAGAAAGTCCAGGCGCACGGCGGGACCGTTCACTGGGCGCGGACCGGCGACGACGTAAGCCGATACATCATCGAGCTGGCGCGCGCGCGCGGGGTGAAATCAGTCGTCAAAAGTAAGTCAATGGCGACCGAAGAGATTGAACTGAACCACGCCCTCGAAGCCGCGGACGTGCGGCCGGTGGAAACCGATCTGGGCGAGTACATAATCCAACTCGCGCAGGAAAAGCCTTCGCACATCATCGTGCCGGCGATTCACAAAACCCGCGCACAGATATCCGACCTCTTCGAGGAAAAACTGCGCGAAGGTCGTCCAAATGAAGTTGCTGAGATAACCGCTATGGCGCGTAAGCGGCTGCGCAATGAATTCCTTTCGGCTGGGATGGGAATCACCGGAGCCAACTTTGCCATCGCCGAATCTGGCACGATCGTGCTGGTCGAAAACGAAGGCAACATACGTTTGAGCACCCAGGTGCCGAAGATTCAGGTTGCGGTCGTAGGGATCGAGAAAGTCATTCCGCGCTTTGAAGACCTCTCAGTGTTTCTGCGTCTGCTGCCGCGAAGCGGCACGGGACAAAAACAAACTGCGTACGTTTCATTTCTCAACGGGCCCAGACAAGCGGCGCCTGAATCAGGTTTTGAATTTCATCTCGTGCTGATGGACAACGGGCGCACACGCATCCTGGCCGACGAACAGTTGCGTGAATCGCTCTATTGCATTCGCTGCGGGGCCTGTCTGAACGTGTGTCCGGTTTACCAGAAGATCGGCGGCCAGGCGTACGGATGGATCTACCCGGGACCGATCGGAGCGGTGATCTCTCCACAGTTGCAGAGCCTGAAGCAGTCGGGCGATTTGCCCTTTGCGTCAAGCCTGTGCGGCGCGTGCCGCACTGCCTGTCCGGTCGATATCAATCTGCCGGATCTACTGCTGGCTCTGCGAGCGAAGTCAAAAGAATCCGGCTCCGGAAAGTTGAGCGAGCGCGCGGCGATGCGCACCTTCGCCTTCACAGCGAGGCGACCCTGGTTATTCACCCTCGCCGGCAGAATGATGCGCGTCTTCGCGCGACTGCTGACCAGGGAAGGAAAAATTAAGAGCGCTCCAATGGCTCCGCTCAGCGATTGGACCCAGTATCGCGATCTGCCCGCGCCCACCGGCCGTTCGTTTCGCGAACGATGGAAGAAAGACCGACATGAGTGAAGCTCTGCGCAACCTGGATCAAAATAGTGTCCTCGATGATGTTCGCCGGGCCCTCGGGCGCAGCGCGGGTGTGACGCCCGTACCACCATCACCTCTTGAGCCTTTCATAGAGCCAACTGGTCAGACCGATCTGGCCGAGTTAAACGCGCGCTTCACAAAGGAAGCCACTACGGTGCGTGCGAAAGTGCATCGCGTGTCCGACAAGCTTCAGTGTGTCGACAAGATCGTCGAGATTTGCTCTGAAGACAAAGGTCACGAAATAGCTTTATCAGAAGCCGAAATCTTTGCAGAGCTGGGTTTGGCATCGGCACTTGCCGCGCAAGGGTTCTCAACGTTCGCCCCCGGCGAAATTGATCACGGGACGCTGGTTGCTCGATTAGCCAACTGCGGAGTCGGAGTGACCGCCGCCGATTATGCGATTGCTGAGACCGGGACGATCGTGCTGAACAGCGACGAACCCAACGCGCTGTTGGTGTCTCTGCTGCCGCCGGTGCACATCGCTGTGCTCGGCGCGGCGCAAATCATGGACAGCCTGGATGGAGTGATAGGCAAGTTGAGCCGGGAACGAATCAATCGTGCTAATGCAACCCGCTCGGTCACTCTCATCACCGGCCCCAGTCGCACCAGCGACGTGGAACTAGTCTTGAGTATCGGAGTACACGGCCCGAAAGCGCTGCACGTGATCATTCTGGATGGGCGATCCGACAAACTTTAGTTTGTCGTTGAGTTCCGTCGGCGAATACTCGATCTAGAGCGATCGACAAACTAGAGTTTGTCGGACAATTCGCACAATGAAAGAAGCCCCTTCCGCGAAAAAACTAACCCGTCGTCGTTTCTTAAGGACGACGTCGACGGCGTTTGTTGGTGGCACGGTGTTGAGCGCTTTGCCGCTCGACGGCCTGGCCTCGGCTGCCAGGGTCGAAATCGTTGATCTGACCTGGGCTAATGGAAAAGCGACAAGTGTGAGGTTGCGCGCAAAAGTGACCGGTGAACAAAAATTAAGACCGCCGCGACGACAAGAGATTGTTTCGATTTCTGAGAGTGGAAAGAGGGTCAGGTTTGCAGCCGCAGGCGATGAAGTTGCGCGGGTGACGATGAATGCAGGGAAGGAGTATCGGATAAGATTCAGGTGAAAACTAGCAAGAGAATTTTGCTGACTGCTCTGGCTGCGTTGCAATTGTTGTGGCTCGGCTCCAAGGCAATGGCGCAGTCAGGTTATACCAGAGAGTCAGAAGACAGGTTGTCAGGACCACAAAATTGAAGATCAAACTGGCGGAAGGTGGCGGCTGGGTCGCGAGAATCCGTCCAGTTAGATGAATCGATCCGGCTGAAAAAGCGCGCGCGGGAGTTCTACCCGGGCACATAAACGAATGATAGTGAAGAGAATAGTTTCTTTCCTACTGATCACGGCGCTGATGACGTTCAGCGTTTCGCTCACCGCTCAGGACCAGACCGCTACGAAGAAGAACATCTATCACGATACCTGGATCGATCTGAACAAGAACGGCCGGATGGATGTTTATGAGAATTCGAAAGCCGACATCAATAAACGCGTCGAAGATCTGCTGTCGCAGATGACCCTCGAAGAGAAGACCTGCCAGACCGCGACGCTCTATGGCTATAAGCGCGTGCTGCAGGACGAACTGCCCACGCCCGATTGGAAGAACCAGGTCTGGAAAGACGGGATCGCCAACATCGATGAGCATTTGAACGGCTGGGCTGCAGGCTCGAAAAGCATCTATGCAACGGACATCAAGAAACATGTCTGGGCGATGAACGAAACGCAACGCTTCTTTATTGAAGAGAGGCGTCTGGGCATACCCGTCGACTTTACTGACGAAGGCTTGCGCGGTGTGGCGTTCACGACCGCGACGAGTTTTCCGTCGGAGCTTGGCATGGGCCATACGTGGGATCCTCAGTTAGTGCGCGAGATGGGCCGCATCACTGGCCAGGAAGCCCGTGCGTTGGGTTACACGAATGTCTATGCGCCGACTCTCGATGTGGCGCGCGACCAAAGATGGGGACGTGTTGAAGATACCTATGGCGAAGATCCTTATCTTGCGTCGCGCCTTGGGGTCGAGATGGTTAAGGGCTTGCAAGAAAAGTTCACGGTCGCATCAACCGGCAAGCACTTCGCGATTTACAGCGTCGGAAAAGGCGCGCGCGAAGGTGAAGCCCGCACGGATCCACAAATCTCTCCACGCGAGATCGAGAACCTGCTGCTACCGACTTTCAAAGCCGCGATCAAAGAAGGTGGGATGCTCGGCGTCATGAGTTCCTACAACGAGTTCAAGGTAATGATCGGGTCGGGCTCTGAAGACATTCGTTTGAATGGTGAGTTCGAGATTGTGGCCAGGGGGCCCGCGAATTGACTCTGTTAGTGTTCTCAATTTGGAGATGCTTCTATGAATCGTTTCATAATTCTCTGTCTACTGATCATCCCCTGGCTGAGCAGGCGATCGTCCTGGCCCTGAGGTCCCGAAGATAGCGGCAACAAGCTCAGGGAAATCAGAGGATCCGCGAGGTGCGCGCCAATATGAAAGAAGAGATCGAAGAAAAGCTTGAGCGACTTGGGCGAGTGATTGCGGACGAAGGACTGTCCGGCATCCTGATCAATTCTCAACCTAACTTTGCCTGGCTGTCTGGAGGAGGAACGAATGGAATAGACCTTAGCCGTGAACCAGGCGCCGGCACTTTGCTGGTATGTCGCGATGGGCGGCGATTTGTGCTCGCCAACCGAATTGAACTGACGCGGCTGATGACTGAACAACTGAACGGTCAGGGATACGAGCCGGTTGATTTTTCCTGGGAAGACGAAAAAGCAAATCCCTCGCTGGTCGCCGACATGGCTCACTCACTGGTGACTGACAAATTGCCGCTTGGTTCGGATCTCGCGTTAGGGTCAACTGTTCGTGTGGTAGACACAAGGATAGCCCGAGCGCGATACAAACTCACCGCTGCGGAAATCGATCGTTTCAGATCGCTGGGTCGAGAGGCCGGCGAGGCGATCGGCAAGATGTCGCGATCGCTCACGCCCGGCTTGTCAGAACACGAAGTGGCTAACCAGGCCCGGGCCGCCCTCGCCAACATTGGAGCGGATTCAATAGTCACGCTGGTCGCGGCTGACGAACGGCTGCCACGCTTTCGCCATCCCGTGCCTACCGATCTTCGCTGGGAGAAGACTTTGATGATAGTTGTATGCGCGCGCCGCGGCGGGTTGATCGCTTCGCTTACTCGCATCGTTTGCGTCGGGTCAGTTCCTGACGATCTCAGACAACGCACCCGGGCCACTGCCGAAGTAAACGCAAAACTATTCGCAGCCACCAGGCCCGGCGTGTCCGGAGCTGATCTTTACGAAGTGGCGGCCCGCGCGTACAGCGACGCAGGCTTTCCCGGCGAAGAGCATTTGCATCACCAGGGCGGAGCGGCCGGCTATCGCACGCGCGATTGGGTGGCACATCCGGCGTGCACAGAGCGGGTGCAAAACGCCCAGGCCTTCGCGTGGAATCCTTCGATCACGGGATCAAAAGTCGAAGAAACATGCATCGCGTTTGAAGACGGAATCGAAATAATCACCACGACCCCTGACTGGCCGTCGATCCGCGTCGCCTTAGAGGGGAGTCGTGAATTTCTCTTGCCCGATGTATTGTCGTTATGAGATCCGCGCAAAAGCAGCTCCAACATTCGCTGCGCCACGGCCAGTTTGGATGTGGCACGTGCATCTTGCACGTGATCCACGAGCGGGACGCCCGTGCCACTCTTCAAACTGTCCCACTACCAGGGCACTGGGAGCTCTTCATCATCAAAGAGGAATAGAATGAGGTTCAGCCTGACTTTGGTTCGGAGCAACCGTGAAAACAAAGCCTACACTTAAACTGCTCTGTTTGGTTTTCTTCCTGATGGCGGCGCCCGCCGTGGCAAAGCCGCGTATCAAGGTTGTGAAACTGTCAGTAACAAATCCGACTGATGAAGCGCGGTTGCACGAGAACATCGTCGTCACTGTTGCCGAACTGCAACGCATCGCGCCCGATTTCAAGGCCGGCGACGCCATCGTGACCACGAGTGACGCTTCTCTGGCTCGAAGATCACAAATGAATTTTCGCGGCAGATTCCAGGCTACGACTTGCGGTTCTGACGCAATTGGTTAACATAGACGCAAACTTAAATAGGTTAGCCAAAAAGAGCGAACGCTGATATTGGTCCGACAACAAAAGGAGGGATTACAAGTGAGCGCACAACTTCAAGAGACAAAGGATCGACTGATCTTCCATGGGACTAATTCGAAGAAGGGACGCAACATCTCGATAACGCCAGACAACAGCTCAATGAAGCACCTGGTCTATGGCCGGATCATCCTCGATCAAGAGGAGCCGAGCGCGAAGTTCTCGACCGGCCCGCTCGAAACAGGTCTCATCTGTCTCTCTGGCGAATGCACCTTAAAGACGGATGGTCAGACCAATGAGCTTCGGCAGTTCGATTCGATCTACATTCCCCGCGACACCAATGTTGAGATTAAGACTGCCACCTCAGTTGACCTGGTTGAGTGTGCCGCGGAGGTGGAAAAGAAATATCCGTTGCAGGTCGTACGCTATGCAGACGTCGAAAAAGACAGCTCGCTGAAGTTCAAAACCGGCGGCGCGGCAAATTCTCGCACGGTCAATATTACGCTCGGTAAAAACGTCGAGGCCGGCAGAATCCTTGCCGGCTTTACTACTTCCGAGCCGGGGCACTGGACCAGTTGGCCACCGCATGAACACGCGTCCATGCTCGAAGAACTCTACGTTTATTACGATATGCCGGCGCCGTCGTTTGGCGTGCAGTTCGTCTACACCAATCCGGACGAGCCGGAATTCATCGGCGTCGTGCGTGATGGCGATGCGGTGATTATGCCGAAGGGTTTCCACCCGAACGTCTCTGTGCCCGGCCATCCGATCAACTTTGTGTGGATGATGGCGGCGCATCGCGAGACTGAAGATCGCCAGTTCGGAGTGGTGACCGTGCAACCCGGATTCGATCAGGGCGGGAGCGGATTGGAAGCAAGTCGGAAGTAGTGAATGAAAGTAACGGCCCGTGCATAACCTGGAGTGCGCCAGCAGAGCGAAGCGGCGACGCAATGTCCGACAAACTTCAGTTTGTCGTTTCAAGTTGAGAAGCTAGGATCGTCGACAAACTGAAGTTTGTCGAACATCCAAAACGGTGTCGCGCTACGCTTGGCACCGCACTCCAAAATGGAGGCGTGATATGACAACGATTCGTCAGATAACAGGAACAGTCTTGTTGGTTCTCGCTCTTTGTATTTGTATCTCCGCGCAATCCGCTCAACGTAAGCCATCCGAAGCGACGCGCCCGGTGGTCGTCATGCCGGCGCAGACACTCGACGATCTGAAGCAGAAACTAAAACCTGGTAACAAGACCGAAGAGCTGATCGACAGCGCGGGCATGGAATTACGCGTCGCGGTGCAGCACGAAAACAACCGGACCGGCGCGGCGGCCGAACTGCACGACGCTTCCGACGATGTCTATTACGTGCTGGAAGGAGCGGCGACGCTGGTGCTTGGCGGCAAGCTGGACGCCCCAAAAGAGGTCGAGCCCGGCGAGTGGCGCAGTCCGAAAATCATCGACGGCAAAACTTTCGAGATCGCCAAAGGTGATCTGGTCGTCGTGCCGCGCGGCACGCCGCATCAACGCAGCACAGCCAACAAAGACTTCACCATGATTCTGATCAAGATTTACGAGGACCCGCTGAAACCAGGAGCGCCAAAGCCAACTTCTCTGAGCCAGAAACCATGAACGAAGAAACCGTCTCCGCCCAACCAGCCGCATCGTCCGCCAAGTCCGCCACCGCCGGAGTTGAAACCCTGGGCACTCGCGTCGGTCACTATCGATGGGTGATTTGTGCCCTGCTTTTTTTTGCGACGACGATCAATTACGTCGATCGCCAGGTTCTGGGAATTCTCTCGAAGGATTTGCAAGTAGCGCTGGGTTGGAACGAACTGCAGTACGGCAACATCGTAGCCTCTTTTAACGCTGCCTACGCCCTCGGGCTGCTGGCCGCCGGTCGCCTGATGGACCGCTTCGGCACGAAGGTGGGTTACTCAGTCGCCCTCACCATCTGGAGTGTGGCCGCGATGGGCCATGCATTGGCGCGTTCGGCTTTGGGCTTTGGAGTCGCACGAGCCGCGCTCGGACTTGGCGAGGCCGGAAATTTTCCCGCGGCGATCAAGACCGTAGCCGAATGGTTTCCCAAAAAGGAGAGGGCCCTGGCGACGGGCATCTTCAACTCCGGCTCGAACGTGGGCGCTGTGCTCGCCCCGCTCGCCGTCCCGTACATTGCCAGACACTTCGGCTGGCAGTGGGCTTTTATTGTCACCGGCGCCATCGGTTTTCTTTGGCTCGCCTTCTGGATACCCCTATACGCGCGACCTGAGTTACACCCGCGCGTTACAAAGGAGGAGCTTGCCTACATCCAGAGTGATCCGCCGGACCCACCAGCGGCCAAAATTCCCTGGTTGCAATTAATCCCTTACCGGCAGACCTCGGCTTTCGCGATTGGGAAAGCTCTGACTGATCCCATCTGGTGGTTTTATCTTTACTGGGTGCCGCCTTTTCTCAGACAGAATCACGGGCTTGATCTCACCACGATCGGTCCACCGCTGATCGCCATTTACGTGATCGCGGATATTGGCAGCATCGGCGGTGGCTGGCTTTCCTCGAGCTTCATAAAGCGAGGGTGGACGATCAATCGCGCGCGTAAGACGGCGATGTTGATCTGCGCCCTCCTGGTGACACCGATAGTTTTTGTTTCAGGCGTAAAGAGTCTCTGGGTAGCTGTCGGTCTGGTAGGACTAGCAGCGGCGGCGCACCAGGGGTGGTCGGCGAACCTGTTCACGACGGCCTCTGACATGTTTCCGCGCCGCGCGGTTGGTTCGGTCGTGGGCATTGGCGGCATGGCCGGGGCGTTCACCGGCGCAACAATGGCCGTCATTGTCGGCTACATACTACAAGTCACCGGGGGCAATTATAGAATTCCGTTCATCATAGGCGGATCTGCTTACTTAACGGCGTTACTCGTCATTCACTTGCTCGTCCCAAAAATCGAACCAATCGATGTCGAGCACGTCGCCGCCCGGCCGCTCTCGATCGGTACGATAGTTGGCTTCGGATTCATGGGTATCATCTTCGGCTCGTTTACCGGTTGGTGCATAGGAATACTGTCGAGAGTATCAGGCCCACATCTTTTGGAGTACATGGCCCTGGGCGCGCTCGCCGGATCAATCGTTGGCGTGATTAGCGGCCTGATTATTACCAACTCCGGAGCAAAAGCCAGGACTTGAGCTGTCCCGACAGACCTTAGTTAGGAAGCTCTGGACAAGTTGCCCGGGTGTGGCTGTTTTGATATCGCCCTCCTCCCGCTGGGAGAAGGACCGGGGAAGAGGGGCGTAGCTGAGGCGGGTCGATACTCAAGCCCTCTCCCCAACCCTCTCCCAAAGGGAGAGGGCGTCAGGACAAACTAAGCAGTTTGTCGGACATCGCAGACATGATGCTTGATGCGTTCAGACTCGACGACCGCGTCGCGCTGGTGACCGGCGCGTCGACCGGACTGGGCCAGGCCATCGCCATCGCGTTGGCCGAGGCAGGCGCGAACGTGGCCTGTCACGGCAACAACCACGCGCCTGATGAAACCTGCCAAGCCGTCAACGCGATAGGCCGGCAATCTCTCGCCCTGACCGGTGACTTGAGCGTCCGCGAAACACCGCAACAGTTAAGCGAGAAGACGATCGCACACTTCGGCCAACTGGATATTCTCGTCAACAATGCCGGCACCATTCGCCGCGCCCCGGCAACTGAATACTCGGAAGAAGATTGGGCAACAGTCATCGAAGTAAATCTTTCCAGTGTCTTTCGGCTGTCACAACTCGCTGGGAGACACATGATCGAACGAGGTCGCGGAAAGATTCTCAACATTGCTTCCTTACTTTCGTTTCAGGGCGGCGTCACCGTGCCGGCTTATGCGGCGTCAAAAGGCGGCGTCGCGCAATTGACGAAAGCGCTGGCAAACGAATGGGCGGCAAAAGGAGTGAACGTAAACGCGATCGCGCCGGGTTACATGCGGACCGACAACACCAAAGCTTTGCAAGCAGACGAGACGCGCAGCCGGCAGATAGTCGAACGCATTCCCGCGGGGCGTTGGGGTGAGCCTTCGGATCTGGCCGGCGCCGCCGTGTTTCTCTGTTCAGCGGCGAGCGACTATGTGAATGGCCACGTGCTGGTGGTGGATGGCGGTTGGATGGGGAGATGATTTGGAGTTTGGATTGTTTGGACATCACCAGCGAAGTAGTCTGGCGTCTGGATAGCGCAAGTTTGGTGCGGGATGAGACTCTGAAAATGACCCTCGTCGAACGAGGCCGCGTGCTGTTTACCATTGGCGGCGAGCAGCGCGTTGCTAAGGCCGGCGACGTGCTTCACTTTCCTTCGGGCACCTGGCACGGCGCGACCATGCTCGACGAAGAAGTGATTCTGGTAGACATCTTCTCGCCGATACGAGAGGATTTTCTTACTTAAGGAATAGTCGTCGGGACATGAGGTCAGTACCACCTGCGTAAGCGAGTGGATCAAACACTCAATAAGCGGGTTGTCTGTTCGGCCCACCCGCTCACGCAGGTGGTACTGACTTCATTACGAAGTAGATCGACAAACTGAAGTTAGTCGGACTGAAACAAATGAGCCTTACGATCAAGTCAAAAGATGATTGCCGCTGGGATCTGGTGAGCCTGGGCGAAGTCATGCTCCGCCTCGATCCCGGCGAAGGGCGCGTCCACACGACGCGCAACTTCCAGGTTTGGGAGGGCGGTGGCGAATACAACGTAGCTCGCGGTCTTCGTCGCTGTTTCGGGATGGACGCAGCAATCGTCACCGCGCTCGCCGACAATCCCGTCGGGCGTCTGGTGCAGGATCTGATCCGCCAGGGTGGCGTCGACCAGACGCACCTGAAGTGGGTCAAGTACGATGGCGTCGGACGCACTGCCCGCAACGGATTGAATTTTACCGAGCGCGGTTTTGGCGTCCGGGCGGCATTAGGTTGTTCAGATCGCGGCCACACGGCCGTATCGCAACTGAAACCCGGCGACATTGATTGGGAAAAGATCTTCGGAGAGGAAGGCGCGCGCTGGTTTCATACGGGTGGAATTTTTTGCGCTCTCTCTGAGACAACGCCCCAGGTTGCTCGCGAGGCCATGGAAGCTGCGAAGCGGCAGGACGTAATCGTCTCGTACGATTTGAACTATCGCGAGTCGCTGTGGAAAGGCATTGGCGAGCCCGCTCGCGCTCGCGAAGTCAATCGCGAACTGGCGCCACTCATCGATGTCATGCTGGGTAACGAAGAAGATTTTACCGCGGCCCTTGGCTTTGAGGTCCAGGGATTAGATGCGCAGCACTCAAAACTCGACGTTCGAAACTTCCGAAAAATGATCGAGCGGGTGACTCAGGAGTTTCCCAACTTCAAAGTTGTCGCGACCACCTTGCGGAATGCAAAGACCGCCACCATCAACGACTGGGGCGCGGTCTGCTTTTGCGACGGCCAGCTTTACCAGGCACCCACCCGCGAGAACCTGGAAATCTTCGATCGCGTGGGCGGCGGCGACTCGTTTGCCTCAGGTCTAATCTACGGCTTCTTAACCGACAAGGGACCGCAGTGGGCCGTTGAATGCGGCGCGGCACACGGCGCGCTGGCAATGACTACGCCGGGCGACACGACGATGGCCACGCTGGCGGAAGTTGAAAAGGTGATGAAGGGCGGCACCGCGAGGGTGGAGAGATGATCACTATGAACAAGACCGACGTTCTCCAACGCATCCGCGACACCGGCCTGATCCCGGTAGTGCGCGCGGAATCCGCCGATCAGGCGATGCGCGCGGTTGAAGCCATCAAAGCCGGTGGTGTCGACGTGCTGGAAGTAACCATGACCGTGCCCGGCGCCGTTGGGGTGATCGAACAGTTGGCTAAAGCCTACGGAGCGGAAGCTTTGATCGGAGCAGGCACGGTGCTCGATCCGGAAACCGCGCGGGCCTGTATCCAGGCCGGCGCCCAGTTCATCGTCAGCCCGGCGCTCAACGAAGAGACGATCGCCTTCTGTCGAGAGAACGACGTGGCCGTATTCCCCGGCGCCCTGACGCCCACCGAAGTCGTGCGCGCGTGGAATGCGGGCGCTGATGCGGTGAAAGTCTTCCCTGCGGGCGCAGTCGGCGGAGCCAGCTATCTTAAAGCCCTGAAAGCCCCACTGCCACAGATTGAACTAATCCCCACCGGTGGAGTTTCGCTAAAAACGGCCGCTGATTTTATCAAGGCCGGTGCGATGGCGCTCGGCGTCGGCGCTGACCTCGTCGATACGAAAGCCTTGCGTGAAGGCAATGCGGAGTTGATCACCGAACGCGCGCGACAGTTTATTGAGATCGTCCGCGAAGCGCGGCGGAGCTAGCTTCTTAACCGCGTTATTCCTAACGCTTTGTCTCAGCCTACAAAACAAAGTACCTTGCAACCAACCAGCAAGGATGGTTCATCACATCACCACAGAAGGACATTCCAATGAAGCAGAGGATCGCATTGCTATCTGTTCGTCGGACAATGATCATATGAAACCACGCGGCCTCCTAATACAACTCACTATCCTGGTGATCGCCGCTGCGGCAGTGCGTGGCCATGCACAAGAGATGCGGCCGAAGCCCGCTCCTCAGCCAACTCCACCGATCAGCGAGTCGCAGGAAAGAGTCAAAGTCTTTACGGAAGAAGTAGTACTTCCGGTCACCGCGTACGACGATAGCGGACACTTGAGTGCCGCCCTTGAAACCACGGACATCCTCGTGTTTGAGGATGATGTGCCGCAACAAGTGAGAAGCATTCGCCGCATTCCTGCGAACGTGTTATTAATGCTGGGAACGGGTGGGGAGTTGAACCCGGCGATGAGTGCCAGCACCACCCGAGAGATCGCGTCACATCTGATTTCAAATTTACGGGACGGCGATCGCATCGCTGCTATGCAATTCGGAAGTCGCGTAGAGATGATCCAGGAGTGGACCACTGAAAGACAACAGTTACTGCATGCGCTCAAATGGAAACTCTTTTCCAGCAAGGGGTCGCATCTGGTGAGTGCCTTGATGACGGCAGCGGCCCAATTGAAAGAAGTACCCGCAGGCACGCGTCATATCGTCTTGATTACCGATGGCGTGGACTCGTCGAGCGACCGTGAGGCCCTGACAGCAGCGATCAGACTGCTGCTTGATTCCAATGTCACCGTGCATGTGATCAGCTATACGGCCATCGGGCGCAAAAAGATTGACCGGCAAAATCCGCTAGTGAAGATCACCAACAAAAAGAGGAAGAGCGCAAAAGATATCGCCGATGAGATAATGCATCCAACGGAAATTCCGGAGTACAAACGATGGAAAAAGATTTATGTGATAGTTGACACCGACATAGAAATGCGAAAGCGGCGCGGGGACTACAAAAAGGCAACCAGGGAGAGTGAGCAATGGCTTGCGGCTCTCGCGGAAGAAACCGGTGGGCTCGTCTTCATGCCTGCGTCATCGCAAGAGATGATTGCCCGAGGCGAGGAAATAGCGCGTCAGATCGACAGCCAATATGTAGTGACATACAGGCCCAAACGGCCCCTCGCGCAGGCTCCCGAAGAAGAGTATCGCAGGATTAATGTCGCCGCGGGGCGCATTGGAATGCATGTGCATGCGCGGCGGGGCTATGTTGCCAGGGCTCAATAGCGTCAAACCAAATAATCATTTGACCGCGGCGCGCAGGAGATCGGAGACCTGCATGTGAGCGACGCGGATAATTCTCTCCTAAGTGATGCGAGTCTCTTACCAGGAGATATACGACAGCCTTCTAAGAGTATTGCTGAAGACTGGGTTCGCGAACGACCGCGCCGAGCTGTGTGCGCGCTTATTTGCCGAGACCCAGTAAGATCATCGAATTCGTGCAGGGGCAAGATGCATCAAATGCCGCGCAGGTGCGTTATCCGGGTCAGCGGACTTTGGAGATTAGAAGACAGAACATGGCCGAAGGTATTCCGGTCGAACCGAAAGTTTGGGAGCAAGTGCAGAGAATGAACCAATGATCCACGCAGGCATTATCGGCGGCGGAAAAATTTTAGCGAGACTCACGCGCGCGCGGCTCGAGAGATCGAGGGCGTCGAGATCGCGGCCATCTATGGGCGCAATCGAGAAAAGACTGCACGACTGGCGCAAACCTACGGTGGGGCGGTCTACGATGACTTGCCGGCCTTCCTCGCGCACAAGCCGATGCAAATCGTTTTGATTGGCAGCCCATCAGGTTTGCACGCTGAGCAGGGCATCGCAGCAGCTCAATGCGGTCTACACGTACTGGTCGAAAAGCCGATTGATATCGAAACGGAACGCGCGGATGCGCTCATCACTGAATGCGAGCTATAGGAACACTTGAAGCGGCGACTTCGGTTTACCCGGGATACCGGAGGCGAGTCGAGCTAACCGGATCAGAGGGCACGATTGTCCTCGAACAGGATCGGATTGTCGCTGCCGACTTGCGCACGCTACTCGCCGAACGGTTTGAGCCGATAGAAGAAACTGGTAATTCCGCCGCGACCTCACCCATTGTCTCAGACGTTAGCGGACACAAAAGGATCGTCGAAGACTTTCTGCGAGCCATCGAGACTGACACCACGCCGGTTTGCGATGGCCGTGAAGGCCGGCGAAGCGTCGAAGTGGTCGAGGCCATCTATGAATCATCACGTACGGGACGGCCGGTGACACTCGCCGGCGCAAACGGCGTTTAGAGTACCGACCCTGGTAGGGTTCTTTTCTTCGAACAAAAACCCGACTGAAGTCGGTACTCTAAACACCCGTTATCCAATCAGCTCAGCTGATGTTGAAAAGGATCAAGTATGAAAAACCCAATTAGAGCAATACCATCGGCGCTAGTTCTAATCTGCTTACCTCTGGCAATTACAATCACTGCTCAATTGCCATCGCCTTACACTGTCTCGGGTGATTTGCGCGACGAAGCCGGCCAGCTATTTTCCGGGGCTACAGTTTGCGCGCTCCAGACCAACGGCAGAGTCACGAACGTCCGGGACAGAGTCTGCGCTGAGTCAGACGCGCAGGGAAAGTTTGTGATCAATCTAACCAATTCGGGCAGCTACCAGATCGTCGCCGAGAAAATGTCTGAAGGATACATGCCTCCTTATTCCCCGTTCTACAAAGATCCCAAGACTCCGATTCCCGAAGTCGTACTGAGTGGGGAGCATGCCAACGCGTCCGTTTCGGTGAAGCTTGGCCCGAAGAGCGGCTTGATCACCGGGAAGGTCATAGACGAAGCGACCGATTTGCCGGTGCAGGATTTTGTCGTGTGGACATGGCAGGCGCGCGATGTAAATGCGCGGACTCATCAGGTAGTCAAAGGTCAATCGGGCCGATTCAGAATCCTTGCTCCGCCCGTCCCATTTAGAATGCGCGTCGTATCAGAGGGCTATGAGGATTGGGTGATGGGTGGCGGCGTTTTGATCTCGCTCGCGGGCGCGAGAAAGGGGCCCGGCGCAATGCTCGTGCGTACCGGCGGCAACGCCGAGTTTGCGGTTTACCTCAAGAGAAAAAATCCATCGCCCATCGAATCAGGCGGCGATGAGAAACGCTTACCCGCGCCCATTCAGTTGGCTCCGCAGGACAATCAGGTGTTCGATGTCTTTCCGCGCAACACCAAACTTGAATGGAACCCCGTGGCGGGTGCTGTCTCTTATGCGGTTGAAATCGAATCCTGTGTTCGTCCCCAGGAGCCCTCGCGTCTTGCGGATGACGGCGAGTGTATTAATCCTTCTCCCTACGAAGAGAAGTTTGGTCTACCCGAGACAGCTTACGAATTCTTCTTCAAAGGTGCGCAGCCTGGACGTTGGCGCGTGTGGGCAATAGACAAGGATCATAAACCGGGAATCAGGAGTCCCTGGAGAAGATTTATCTATCTGAAGTGATCTGCCATACACATCCGGTGCGGCGGGTTGCCAGGCTGCCAATAATCAATAGCAGTCTGTGATAAGATTTCCGAAGAGGTGCAAAGAGTGTCTTCACTTGAAATCAAGCTGGACTTACCAGACAACTTGGCCAGAGAGGCTGAGACTAATGGACTGTTGAGACCTGAAGCGATTGAATCTTTGCTTCGCCAGGAGATCCGTCGTCGCCGAGTCAACAACCTATTTGATGCGGCTGATCGCTTGGCGGCTTTAGACGCACCGCTTACTGAGACGGAAGTCGAAGCCGAGATAGCCGCTGTCCGCCACGGAGGTTAGGCGAAGAATCGCTGAGCAATATCCATGGGTCTCAAAGTCTATATCGAGACGAGCGTTGTCAGTTATCTGACGGCGCGACCAAGCAGAGATTTGATAATTGCGGCTCATCAACAGTTAACTCAGGACTGGTGGGACAAGCGGCGAGCGCATTTTGATTTGTACACTTCGCAGCTTGTCATTCAAGAATCCAGCGCGGGAGAAGCGGCCATGTCACGAAAGCGGCTAGAAGCTCTTGATGGAATTCCGCTGCTCAGCATCAATCAAGAAGCAGTCGCTTTAGCTCGCGCGTTCGTGGAGAAAGGTCCGATACCGGAGAAGGCCCGAGTGGATGCGTTGCATATCGCCCTCGCTACCACTCATGGCATGGACTACTTGTTAACCTGGAACTGCAAGCACATCGCAAATGCCGAGATGCAAACCGGAATTGCGAAGGTATCTCGCGAGGCCGGATTCGAGCCGCCGGTTGTTTGCACTCCAGAAGAACTTTTTGGGAGTTGAATATGTGGAACGATGAAATAGTTGAGGAAGTCCGCAAGGCGCGTGACGAATACGCGGCGAAATTCAATTATGACCTTGAAGCGATCTTCAAGGACATAAAGGAACAGGAAGAGAAGTCCGACCGAGAAGTCGTCTCTTTGCCGCCAAGGAAGCCTGAGTTAGTAGAGCTAACCACACGTTAGCCCGGCGGCAGGCCCCATGTCGCAAGCCAAGTCTGCGATCAGGAGCGAAAGCAATATGAAGAAAGCATCGGCGAAGAAAAATAATAACGACTTGCGACCTGAATACGATCTCTCGCAACTCAAAGATGGGGTTCGCGGCAAGTACTACCGCAAAGCAACTGCCGGCACCAACCTTGTGCTAATCGAACCCGACCTTACGAATGTCTTCCCCGACACTAGATCAGTGAATCGTGCGCTTCGACTTCTTGCAGATACTGCAGCCTCGGCCACCGGAAAGACGCGAGGCAAGGCGTCGAACAAGCGGATGAAGCGAAGCGTCTGATAGATCGAAGATCATGATTCGACCCTTTCGTGGTGTTCATCCGCAAATTCACCCCACGGCCTTTATCGCCGACAGCGCGCAAGTCATTGGTGACGTGCATGTAGGCGAGCAGGCCTCTGTCTGGTTCGGCACTGTCGCACGCGGCGATATGTTTTACATACGCATCGGCGATCGCACCAACGTGCAGGACAACTGCGTGCTGCACACGCGTACCGGTGAAAAACCTACTATCCTCGAAGCCGAAGTGACCGTCGGTCACAGCGTGACCCTGCACGGCTGCTATGTCGAGCATGGATCGCTGATCGGCATCGGGTCGATCGTACTGGATGATGTGCGCGTGGGAGCGCAGTCGCTGGTGGCCGCAGGGTCGCTGATCTCTCCCGGAACTATTATTCCGGCGCGGTCGCTGGTGATGGGCATGCCGGCCCGAGTCAAACGGCCACTGACCGACGAAGAAGTTCGGGGCCTTGATCGTTATTGGCAGAACTACGTCGAGTATTCAGCGTACTATCTCAACGAACCGGGGTAAAAAATCATTTTCCATTTGATATTCTTCGTGTTCGTTCGTGTGACTTCGTGGATCGTTCCTCATTACTCAGCCAAGCGAACGATCCACGAAGTGACACGAAGCAACACGAACTAAATCCGGCAAATGAGAAATCACATATGAAATATGGAAAATGAACTGATCAGACGTGCTTTTCCTGGGCCGGAGCAGGCGCCACCGGTAGCGGCTGGACGTCGCTCTTATATCCGCATTCTTCATTCGCACAACGGCGTGTGGTGCCCTTCCTGGTAGTCTTCTCAAGCAGGAAAGGCGCCCCGCACTGCGGGCACTTCTCGACAATGGGCTTGTCCCAAAAAACGCTCTCACACTTCGGATACTCAGAACAGCCATAGAACGCTTTGCCGCGCTTCGATCGCTTGACGATCAACTCGCCCTTACAGCCCGGACGCGGACAGGCGACTCCCGTCGTCTCGCGTTTGATGTATTTGCACTTCGGATAATTCGAGCAGGAAATGAACTCGCCAAATCGTCCCTGACGCTTCACCAGTTGCGCGTTATCGAGGGGGCATTTCTCGTCGAGTAACACGGGCGGCGCGCTCACCTGGCCGCTCTTGGAAATCTTACGGATGTTGCGACATTCGGGATAACCAGAACAGCCGTAGAACGGTCCGAAACGGCCGCGCTTTAGTTGCATCTGCTTGCCGCACAGTTCACATGCTTCGGGCTCTTCTGCTTCTCCATTACCCGAGCCTTCGGTTGAAGCCGCGCCGTCCTGACCGGCCGCCGGTTCCGCATCCCGCGTGGCGCCACATTCCAGGCACTTGAGATACTTGCCGAACCGGCCGAGCTTTTGCACCATGCCCGGCGTGTTGCACTTCAGACAAACTTCTTCGGTCGGTGTTTCTTTGGTCTTTACATCCTTAGCGTATTTCGTGAACTGCGCCAGATCGTCTTTGAATTTGTCATAGAACTCGGTGAGCGCGTCAGTCCACTTGAGCTTGCCTTCTTCAATTTCATCAAGCTCTTCTTCCATCCTGGCGGTATAGGTTTCGTTGAAGAGATCGGCAAAGCCGCCGTCGATCAAAACGTCGTTCACCGTCTTTCCCAGCGCCGTCGGGTGGAAACGTCCCTCTTTCTTTTCGACGTACTCGCGATCCACAATCGTCGTCATGATCGCGGCGTAAGTCGAAGGCCGGCCGATTCCCTTTTCTTCCAGGGCCTTCACCAGAGTGGCTTCAGTGAAACGCGGTGGCGGCTCAGTGAAGTGCTGTTCCGGATCGATCTTGTTGAGCACCAGCGACTCGCCTTTCGTGACCAGTGGCAGCGTGCGCTCGTCTTCCTCGTCTTCACCTTTTTCGTCGCGGCCTTCCTGATAGACCTTCAGGAAGCCGTCAAACTTCTGCACCGAACCGGTGGCCCGAAATACGAGACGACCGGCCTGGATGTCGATTGTCGTCTGATCAAATAGCGCGGGCATCATCTGCGAAGCAACGAACCGCTGCCAGATAAGCCGGTACAGCTTCAGCTCTTCGGGCTTGAGATATTGCGCCAGCGAATCCGGTGTGCGCGCCACGTCGGTCGGCCGAATCGCTTCGTGAGCGTCCTGCGCATCTTTTTTTCCACGATAGTGAACGGCCTTCTCGGGCAAATAGTTGGCGCCGTACTGACCGTTAATAAACTGTGGCACTTCGCCCAGCGCGGCTTCTCCCACGCGAATCGAGTCCGTGCGCATGTAGGTAATCAGACCGACTGAACCTTCGGCGCCAATCTCAACACCTTCATAAAGATGCTGGGCGATCATCATCGTTCGCTTCACCGCAAAGCCGAGCTTACGCGCCGCTTCCTGCTGCAATTTCGAGGTGATGAAAGGCGGGACGGGATTTCGTTTGCGCTCTTTGGTGGTGACTTCATTGACGACGAAAGATTGCTTCTCGGCTTCGGCGACCAGGTCTTTGGCCTGCGACTCATCGCCGATCAGGATTTCGTTCTTCTTGAGATCGTTGTCAAAACCGCTGGTCTTGACCGTTTGCTCCCCAACCTTAAGCAAGCGCGCGTCAAATGCGGGTGGCTGACGGCCTGCGACATTCGCGGCTATCGTCCAGTACTCAGTCTTCTTGAACGCTTCGATTTCGCGTTCCCGCTCAACCACCATGCGCAGCGCGACGGATTGCACGCGACCCGCGCTTAACCGCCCACCAATCGTGCGACAGAGCAAGGGCGAGACTTTGTAGCCAACCAGACGATCGAGTACGCGGCGCGCTTGTTGTGCGTCAACCAGGTTCCCGTCGATCTGCTTCGGATGCTCGAATGCCTGTTGCACCGCGCGCTTGGTAATCTCGTTGAACATCACGCGGAAGGTCGGCACCGCCGGCTTCTTAGGAACTATTTCTTCAGCGAGATGCTGGCAGATCGCTTCGCCTTCACGATCAGGGTCGGCGGCGAGATAAATCGCCGAGGCGGTCTTCGCAGTCTTCTTCAGATCGGAGACGATCCGTTTGTTGTTGCGCTTCTTTGAATCGGGGATGATTTCGTATTCCGGCTGGAAATTATTCTGGACGTCCACACCCAGGCCCTTCGAAGGCAGATCTTTGATATGCCCGATCGAGGCCATCACGATGAAGTCCTTGCCGAGATATTTATTGATCGTTTTCGCCTTGGCGGGCGATTCGACTATGACTAAACTTTTTGCCATTACTATCCAGCTGATGATGCGTAAACGTTGCGAGCTTTCTCTCGCTCGTTGCGAGCCAGAATCCCAAAATAGAGAAAATAGTCTCGCAGATCAGGATACGACCAGGGTTCCGGTTTTTCGCTGCAGAGCTGGTCGCACACAACCTCGCGGACGCGGCAGAGCTCTCTCAATCTGTGGTTTCGCCACCGGGGGTCTGCAATCGTTAAGTCGAGTAACTCAAGCAGGCGGGCGAGTGCGTGTTCAAATCTGACGGCATCCCCTCGCTCTTTCGCTCTTAGCGCGCGCTCGTATTCGCTACCGGCATTTCCTAGCTGCTCAGCGATTGAGAAGGTGAACCAACGTCCATCTGCAAGATCCGGGTGATAAGTTTTCATCGTACCAGCCCTTGAACAACCGCGATGATTCTGTCACGCACCGAAGCATCTATATCAACTAGCATTATTGCCATCGAATCTCTACCACTCACTTGTGCCTTGCGTTGACCACCTCAACGAAGCACTTCCACTATTTACTGTCAGCTCCAGTCACGCACTGATGATTGTTCGATGACCGGGGGTTGCTTCCCAACCAATTGCCGGGGTTTTTGGGAGCGGGCTTGAAAATAACACTAAGTATGCCTCTAACGCCAAACAGTCCCTGTGAAAGGCAGCATATTGCTCGCGATGTCTCGAAGGCGAGTAAGCCCGGTTGCGTGTGCGCGCGGCACAGACTCGGCCGGCCCTAAAGGCCAGGTTGAGCTACATTTTCCGCACAAAACACATTCCCGGGAGTGCGCGAATCAGTTCGCGCATTTCCAGCGCGAGTAACGCACTGGTCAGTTGCGTGATCGAAAGCTTCGTACTCTCGGCGAGCGTATCGATCTGCTGCGGCGTGTCGGTTGAGAGCAGCTTGAACACTGCGAGCTCTGATTCCGACAAATCCGGCGGCGACAACTTCAGTTGATCCAGCAACTCGCCTTTCTTCTTCGATTTCCTCGTGGGCGGCGGCAGCAATTGCGCGGCGATCTCAGACGGAAGCTCGCCGGCGATGTCCTGCCATTGTTGCACCAGCTTTGCGCCCGCTCCTTTTATTAGATAGTTGGTGCCGAACGAATTTCGCGAAGTGATGTTGCCGGGCACGGCAAACACTTCGCGGTTCTGCTCCATCGCCAGCCGCGCCGTAATCAGCGAGCCGGAATTCTCAGCCGCTTCGACCACCAGAACTCCCAGGCTCAATCCGCTGATCACGCGATTGCGATAGGGAAAGTTTTCCGAGACTGGCGGCGTCGAGAGCGGAAACTGCGTCACCAGTGCGCCACCGTGATTCAGAATCTCGTCAGCGAGCTTTTTGTGATCACGAGGATAGATTTGATCCAGCCCGGTGCCCATCACAGCCACCGTGCGCCCGCCCGCTTCGAGGGCTCCGCGATGCGCCGTCGCATCGATCCCGCGAGCTAATCCGGACACGATCGTTACCCCGCGCTGGGCCAGCTCTCGCGACAACATCAAGGCCGCATTTTGGCCGTACGTGGAACAGCGCCGAGAGCCAACAATCGCGACGCACGGCCGCTCAAGACATTCGGACCACGCGCCTTTTACATACAACACGACCGGCGGATCGTAGGTCTCGCGCAACAGCGCCGGATAAACACCGTCGTCGAGCACGAGAATGTCGCCGCCGAGTTTGCGCACGTGTTCAATCTCGGCTTCAGCTCGCGCGTGCAATTCTCGCGCAGCAATACTTTCAATCGTTTCCGGCGGCAGACGCAGCAGGGCGAGTTCACGCCGCGGCGCGTCAAAGATCGCTTCCGCCGATCCAAAATGTTCGAGGAGGCGAGCCGTAACCCGCGGCCCCACACCGGGAGTCATGTTGAGGGCGATCCAGTCCTTCATATTGAGCAGTAAGCGGTGAGCAGAACGAATTTCATCCGCAGGAGATTCGTTCTGTCGATGCCTGTGAGGGCAAGGGAATACCACTTCGGCAAAGAACCGTCAAGCAAGAGCTTGTAGCAACTTTCTTATCAACAACTGGGTGTTAGCAAGCAACATTCTGGCAGAAACGAGCAAGCCTTTTTCCTGCTCACTGCTCACTGCTCACTGCTCACTGATGAGGTGGCGGAGGCGTGTAGGAATCGAACCTACCTGAGCCTGCTCTCGCAGTCTCACTAACGGTTTTGAAGACCGCGCCATTCACCAGAACAGATGCGCCTCCGGGTCAGGGGCATGACCGTAACCGCCATGAAGGCGCGTGTCAAGCAGCCTACCCGCCTCGCCTTGACCACGAGGCAGACGGGAAATAGAATGCCTATCGAACGGACGTTCGAACGGCCAAATATTACCCGCCCGCTACCGCAGGCGTTACTGACTCCGCATGATCAACTTTCAAACCTCGCCCGAACAATACAAACACTGGGAGCTTTCAATCGAGGGATCTGTTGCGACACTCTCAATGGATGTGCAGGAAGATCAGACGCTCGCCGACGGCTACAAACTCAAACTTAATTCCTATGACCTCGGCGTGGACATCGAACTGGCCGATGCGATCCAGCGTCTGCGCTTTGAACATCCGGAGGTTCGCGCCGTCGTGGTCACGAGTCTCAAGCCGCGCATCTTCTGCGCCGGCGCCAACATTTACATGCTGGGCACTTCGTCGCACGCGTTCAAGGTCAACTTCTGCAAGTTCACGAACGAGACGCGCTGTGCGATTGAAGACGATTCGCGATATTCAGGCCGGCGCTACCTTGCCGCGCTGAATGGCACAGCGTCGGGTGGCGGTTATGAATTGGCGATTGCCTGTGACGAAATCTATCTGGTCGACGACGGTAACTCCGCCGTTTCGCTTCCAGAAGTTCCGTTGCTTGGTGTTCTGCCCGGCACGGGCGGTTTGACGCGACTCGTCGATAAACGAAAAGTGCGACGCGATCGTGCCGATGTGTTTTCAACCCTGGCTGAGGGTTTGAAGGGCAAGCGCGCGAAAGATTGGGGACTAATCGACGACACCTTTCCCACCAGCAAGTTTCAGGAAGCAATCGATGCGCGCGTAGCGCTAGTGGTTAGCTTGCGCGACGACGATCCCACGCTAGCCGGAATCAAACTAAGACCACTCGCCTACGAATCGACGGCTGATACTCGAGATTACAAATACGTCAGTGTGAAGCTACATCGCGAAAAGCGTTATGCCGACCTGACCATGCGCGGACCAGAGTCAGACTTGCCAACAACACCGGACGAGATTCAAAAGCTCGGCGATAGTTACTGGCCTCTGCGTGCTTATCGTGAACTGGACGACGCACTTTTGCACCTGCGCTGCAACGAACATGAGATTGGGCTGGTTTGCCTGCGCACCAAAGGCGATATCGATAACGTCCTGGCGGTGGACGAGACCCTCGCGGAGAATCGCAAGCACTGGTTGATTCGGGAGATTATTCTGAATATGGCCCGCGTGCTGCGCCGGCTCGATCTCACGGCGAAGAGTTTCTTTGCGATTATCGAGCCCGGCAGTTGTTTTGCGGGTAACCTGCTTGAGTTGGCGCTATCCTCGGACCGCACATACATGCTGAACGATCAGGAACAGAAAATTGAGATTGCCACGAGCGACCTCAACGCCGGCGCGCTCCTGATGAGCAACGGCTTGGCCCGTGTGCAATCGCGCTTCCTGGTTGAGCCGGACAAAGTTGATGAAGTGCTCGCTAAAAAAGGTCCGTTCGACACTGAAGCCGCGGAAGAGGCCGGCCTGGTCACCTTCGCGCCGGACGATCTGGACTGGGAAGATGAGATTCGCCTGGCGATCGAGGAGCGCACCTCGCTTTCGCCTGATGCTTTGACGGGCATGGAAGCTTCGCTGCGCTTTGCCGGCCCGGAAACCATGGACACGAAAATCTTCGGACGTCTGACCGCCTGGCAAAACTGGATCTTTCAGCGGCCGAACGCGGTCGGACCACAAGGCGCGCTGACGAACTACGGTAAGCCGACGCAGGCGCAGTTTGATTACAAGAGGACTTGAGCACGGAGGTGAGTGATATGAAGCAAATGGTCCTTCTGACATTGTTGGTGTGTGTGACGGCTACAGCTCAAGGTCAAACGTCAGGCAGTTCACCAGCAAATTTGCAATGTACCCTATCCATCGCGCAACTTCCGGAGATTCGCGGCGTTCGTCTGGGGATGAGCGCTGACAAACTGGCGGCGGTATTTCCTGAAGATGACAACCGCATTTCCATCGACCGAGCAGTCAAAGAATCGAAGCGGGTTGATAATTACGGAGATGCCAGATTCACTCTACAACCAAACAAAGAGGCGCCTAACCCAAAGTTTTCGGGGGTGAATTGGATTGCCGTCGAGATCCTCGACGAACACGTCGCCTCCTTCCAGGTTTCTTACGTGGGACCCGAATGGAACAATGTTGACCAGTTTATAGCCAAAGTGGCGGATGCGTTTCATTTACCAACCGGATCGCCCTGGGGATCAGTAAGTGAGTTCCAAAAGGCATTGAAGTGCGACGGCTTCGTAATTTCGGCATTTGTCACGAACAACAGTAACAACCCCAGGGTAATGGTGGGAGATGTATCTACGGCCAAGATTGTGCATGATCGCCGCGAAGCAGCGAAAGAGAGGGAGCGGCAGGCCTTCAAGCCGTAATTAGTAAATCATGAATCTTTACGATCGCATTCCTAACAACGTAAATCTTTCGGAAGACAAACGTCTGCAACGCGCTTTGGAAAAGTGGCTGCCGAACTATCTCGATTGGTGGCACGACATGGGGCCTGACGGCTTTCAGGACAAAGACGTCTGGCTGCGCACTGCGATCGACGTCGGCTCTGAAGGCTGGGCGCATTTCGATTATGTGAAGATGCCGGATTATCGCTGGGGCATTTTCCTCGAGCCGGCGCAAGCCGATGCCAGGGTCGGCTTTGGTGATAACTGCGGGGCGCCGGCTTATCAGGAAGTTCCCGGAGAATTTCGCAACTCTTTGCGACGGATCATCGTCACGCAGGGCGACACTGAACCTGCCTCGGTCGAACAACAGAGACTGCTCGGTCACACCTGTCCTTCGCTGTACGATCTGCGCAATCTGTTTCAAGTAAATGTCGAAGAGGGCCGTCACCTCTGGGCGATGGTCTATCTGCTGCAGGCTTATTTCGGACGTGATGGCCGCGATGAAGCCGACGCGTTGCTGGAACGTCGCAGCGGGAATCCCGACAAACCGCGCATCCTCGAAGCCTTCAATCAGCCTTGCGATGACTGGTTGAACTTTTTTTGTTTCACCATGTTTACCGATCGAGATGGCAAGTATCAGCTCTCAGCCCTGGCCGAATCCGGGTTCGAACCGCTGGCGCGCACCTGCAAATTCATGTTGACGGAAGAAGCGCATCATATGTTTGTCGGGGACACGGGATTGAGCCGCGTGGTCCGCCGCACAGCTCAGCTAATGAAGCAAAGCAAGAACGATGACGTTCGCGAGTTGGGCGGTATCCCGCTCGAAATCATTCAGAAGTACATCAACTTCTGGTTTAGTTATTCGCTGGATCTATTTGGCGGCGAGATCAGCTCGAACTCCGCCGATTTCTTCGCGGCTGGATTGAAGGGCCGCTTCAAAGAACAAGAGCAGTACACGGACCACGTCGCCGCCGAAGGCTCGTTCACGATGCAGGTAGTCGAAAACGGAAAGCTGGTTCCCCGCGAAGTGCCTTTGCGAAACGCTTTGAATGAAGTGCTGCGCGGTGAATATGTGCGGGATTGCGAGAAAGGCCTGGCACGCTGGAACAAGGCGCTGGCTGACGAGGGCAGAAACCAGCGCCTCTACCTGCCAAACATTCGTTTCCATCGCCACGTGGGTGAATACTCAGGACATCGATTCGACCCGGATGGAAACTTGATTACTCCGGAAGAATTCGAGCAACGCAAAGGCGCGTGGCTCCCATCAATCGAGGATCGCGAATACGTACGCAGCCTGATGCACCCGGTTACCGAGCCCGGGAAGATCGCCAACTGGATCGCGCCCCCGGCATCGGGAATCAAGGGCAAGCCGTTCGAGTTTGAATATGTTCGGTTATGAATTTCGGATTTTGGATTGCGAAATTCGAATTTCTTTGAAACTGCGGAGAGTCATACGATGGCAGCAACCAGCCAAGGCACGACGCTTCAAAATTCGAGATCCGCAATCGACGGATATCTCGCGCTACGACCAAAAACTGGAGTTGATCCTGCGCACCTCCGCGCGCATCTTTGCCGAAAAAAGTTTCCACTCGACGACGATGCGCGACATCTCGCGCGAGACGGGCGTTAGTCTTGCCGGGCTCTACCATTACTGCAAATCGAAGGAAGAGTTACTTTTTTTGATTCAGGATCACTGTTTCGGGCGTGTACTGGAAAGGCTGGAACAACGTATCAAGGGGGTTGCAGACCCGTTTGAGAAGCTGCGCATCTTCATCGGCAATCACCTTTCGTTCTTCGCCGCGAACATGGCAGAGATGAAAGTACTTTCGCACGAAGCTGAATCCCTGGCCGGTGATCTGCACAAGCACGTTGCTACAAAGAAGGACAAATACGCCCGTCTTGCGCGCCGCATCCTGCGTGAAATGCAGGAGCAGCAAGCCGCGAACGCGCGCATCGATGTGACGGTGGCGACTTATGCTCTGTTTGGCATGATGAACTGGATTTACAACTGGTACGATCCGCGCGGCAAGCTGGCGGTTAGCGATCTGGTAAACAACATTACGCACCTCTTCGTCGGGGGATTCGTTGGTGGAACCCCGGGAGAAACTCTTAGTTCGCCGCCGGCGACCACTGGCGTCGAAAGGTTCAACGTCTGGCGCGCACCGCGGACCTAAAGACGGTGAGGAACATTTCAACCAGACAACAATTTCTTTTTTCTCTAGTGCTCCTCATTTTCATTTTTGGCGGGAGCCGGCTGGTTTCACAGTCCCAGGAATCTGTCCGTGAGGCAGTTCCGCTTATCGAACCTTACGCTCAGTTTGAGCATACAGACCATGTCGATTCAGTTGTATTCCACCCCGACGGTAGAATGCTGGTGAGCAAAAGTTTCCGTGACGGAGTCAGACTGTCCGATGTTTTCACCGGAGGTTTGTGGCGCACCTTCAGGCCTCGTGGTTTCAGTGCAATTTCAATTTCGTTCTCGCATAGCGGCGACACGCTCGCAATCGGCTGTAATGACGGAAAAGTGCGACTGCTCGATGGCCTGACTCTGGCTGTCACCATGACTCTGCCGGTAATGAAGTGGGGTATCTATGCGTTGGCTTTTTCGAATGACGACCAAACATTAGCTTGCGACGCGCCAGGCGGAACCATGCAGATATGGAACCTGAGAACCGGCAAGTTTATACGCAGTATCGGTGTTCGTGGACCTGAATCGATGGCTGGAGTTGCATTTTCCCCTGACGACAAAGTTGTGGCGGTCGTCAACAGGCAAGGGCGAGTTAATGTTTGGGAGATATCGACCGGAAAACCCCTCGGGACGCTGCCTGAATATTCCCATCAAAACACTATTGCCTTTTGCAACGATGGAAGATTGGCGATAGGTAGGGGAGGTGGCATTCGCCTATGGGATTATCGTGACAGTTCGACCGAACTGCGAATCGCAATGCCCGACTCGCTCCGCCCACCGGAACCCGTCCCAAACGCGCGGGGTGAGTTGCCTCCTGGAAATGGACTACAGCCGCCGCGGCAAACTTTTCTGTCAGCCGATTGCGAAACGGCAGCTACGGTCACCGATGGTGGTAATATCGCCATCTGGTTCGTGCGCACCAGAGTCTTACAGCAGATGTTGAACGCCGGCAGTCTTGGTCTCACCATGGGCGGTAGCGACGTTGCGTCAGTTTCTTTTTCATCTGACGGACAGTGGTTGGCGAGCGGCAATTTCAATGGAAAGGTGGCGCTGTGGCGCTTGAAGTAGATCGCACAGCGTGTCGCAGAAAACCTTGAGGTGTATTGACTGAAATGGCAGAAGCAAGCACCAAAGAACGTGTGTCAACCGGCAGCCTCATCGAATATCAAAGCGAAGGCAGCATCGCGGTACTAAGACTCAACGATCCGCCCGCGAACACTTACTCTTACGAGATGATGCAGCAGCTCGACGCCTGGATCCTGGCTGCCCGAATGGACGAGAACGTGCAAGTAATCGTCGTCACCGGCAGCGGCGAGAAGTTCTTTTGCGCCGGCGCCAATATCAGCATGCTCCGGAACGTCACTCCCGAGTTCAAGTACTATTTCTGTCTGCACGCGAACGAAACGCTTTCTCGTTTTGAGCAAACACCCAAGTTGGTCATCGCGGCGATCAACGGTCATTGTGTCGGCGGCGGTTTGGAAGTAGCGATGGCGGCGGACATCCGCATCGCGCGCCGCAACGCCGGCAAAATGGGATTGCCGGAAGTTTCGCTCGGCGTTCTGCCAGGCACGGGTGGGACGCAGCGTCTGGCGCGCATCGTCGGAAAGTCACGCGCGATCGAATTGATGGTAACGGGAGAACTGTTTAGTTTCGAAAAGGGCCAGGAATTTGGTCTGGTCAATCAGATCTACGACGCGGAAACCGGCGCGCAGTTTATGGAGCAGGCAATGAACTACGCGCGCCAGTTCACCACGCCCAACAAAGCCGCGCGGGCCGTCGGACGAATCAAGCGCGCCGTGCAGACCGGAGCTGAGATTCCCTTTGAATCTGCGTTGGCGCTCGAACGCGAATTACAGCAGCAACTATTTCAGTCGGAAGACGCAAAAGAAGGTTTGGACGCTTACGTCAACAAGCGGAAGCCGCAGTTCAAAGGGAAGTGAGTTGAGGTTCGGAGTTCCGCCTTCAGGCGGCTTATGAGGAAGAAAGGCCCGCCTGAAGGCGGAACTCCGAACCAAGGTCATGTCAGACGAACTCATCAAAGTCGCGGAAGACAACGGCATCGTAACGATCACGCTTAACCGGCCTGATCGGCTCAACGCCTTCGTCGGTCACATGCGCCGGGATCTCGCCGAAGCTCTGGAAGAAGCGGGCAGCGACCCTCATGTGCGAGTTCTGGTGCTCAACGGCGAGGGACGAGCATTCTGCGCCGGTGGCGACGTTCAATTCATGGCTGAGCTGGTTGAGCGAAATGACACCGAGGAATTCGCGCGCATCCTGGGCGCCGCGCGCCGGGTGGTGCTGGCGATTCGGCAAATGACAAAGCCGGTGATCGCCTCGATCGAGGGGCCGGCATTTGGAGCCGGTTTCAATCTGGCGCTGGCTTGCGACCTGCGCATTGCTTCGTCGAACGCGACTTTCAGCCAGTCGTTCGTAAAGCTCGGCTTTCATCCTGACTGGGGCGGGACTTATTTTCTGCCACGGATGGTCACCCCAAACATCGCTTGCGAGCTTTTCTTTCTTGGCGACACGATCGATGCGCAAGAGGCCCTGCGGTTGGGCTTGATCAATCGCGTGGTGGCGCCTGACGAGTTGGAAGCGGAGACACGAAAGCTGGCGGAACGCTTGCGCGAGGGGCCGGCAGTTTCAATCGCGGCGGCGAAACATGCGGTGTACGCCAGCGAGCACGATACGCTGGAGAAAATGCTGCAGTATGAAGTCGAAGCCCAGATACGTTGTTTCGAATCTGAGGACGGCCGCGAAGGCGTGCGCGCTTTTATCGAGAAACGGCCGCCGCGATTTACGGGAAGATAGACTTCGAAACTATTTTGAAACTAACAGGACGACTAGCTCTGATCACCGGTGGTGGCCGCGGTATTGGACGCGCCATTGCTTTGGCATTTGCAGCCGAAGGCGCGTCGATTGCCGTCGCGGCCCGCACGCGCGCCCAGGTCGACAGCGTGGCTGATGAAATTGCCGGCGAGTTCGGTGTTGAGACGCTGGCTCTTGATTGCAATGTTGCTGATGCTGAGAGCGTCGGACGGGCGTTTGCGCAAGCGAGTGAACAGTTTGGTGATGGGCCGGACATACTCGTAAACAACGCCGGCATCGCCGAAACTGCGCCTTTCGCAAAGACCGATGAACCAATGTGGCAACGTCATCTCGAAGTGAATCTAACGGGGACGTTTCGGTGCACGCGCGCGGCGTTGCCCGGCATGCTCGAGCGCGGTTGGGGCCGGATCATCAACATCGCCTCGATAGCGGGTAAGACTGGCGCTCCGTACATCGCCGCATACGCAGCGTCAAAGCACGGCGTGCTCGGGCTTACCCGATCGCTGGCATTGGAAGTGGGCGCGAGCGGCGTCACGGTCAACGCCATTTGTCCGGGCTATGTCGATACTGAAATGACTTCACGAGGCATCGAAAACATCGTGGCAAAAACCGGGAAGTCGGCTGACGATGCGCTCGCGGCACTCAAGCGGATGAGCCCGCAGAATCGTCTGGTCAGCCCGGAAGAAGTTGCCGCCCTGGCGCTGTTGCTGGTTTCGGAAGAAGGACGCGGCATTAACGGTCAGGCGATTAATGTGGACGGGGGGACGGTGCTGTTCTGAACGTTTGGAGTTCCGCCTTTAGGCGGCTTCATAATCAGGAACAAACGGCCGCCTAAAGGCGGAACTCCAAACCAAAGAGAATGATCGAAAACTTAGGCAATCTTGAACGTACGCACTCGTGCGGTGCTCTGCGCAAAGAAGACGCCGGCCAGAGGGTGACGCTAATGGGCTGGTGCGCGCGGCGGCGCGACTTTGGCCCGCTCACTTTCATCGACTTGCGTGATCGCGACGGCATCACTCAGATCGTCCTAAACCAGGAGAAGGCGACGGAAGCTCACGCCAAAGCCAAAGAAGTGCGCGGCGAATATGTTTTGGCCGTGACCGGTGAAGTTGCGCAGCGCGATGAAAGCGCGCGCAATCCAAAGCATGCGACGGGCGATATCGAAGTCCAGGCCAGCGAGATTGTCATCCTGAACGACGCGCGCACGCTTCCCTTCCAGCTCGATGCTCCTGCGACTGAGGCCCTGGCGGCCGAAGAACTGCGTTTGAAGTATCGTTATCTCGATCTGCGGCGGCCGCAGTTGCAGGCAAACCTGCGCTTGCGCCATCGCGTGTTGCTGGAAATCAATCGCTACATGGACGAACACGGCTTCACCCAGATCGAAACTCCAAACCTGATCAAATCCACGCCCGAAGGCGCGCGTGATTACATCGTGCCCTCGCGGGTCCAGCCGGGAAGGTTTTTTGCCCTGCCGCAATCGCCGCAAATCTTCAAACAGATCTGCATGATTGCCGGACTGGACAAGTATTATCAGATCGCCCGTTGCTTTCGGGACGAAGACCTGCGCGCCGACCGCCAACCGGAGTTTTCACAGCTCGACGTCGAGATGAGTTTTGCCACGCCGGATCAGATTTACCGGCTGGTCGAAGGTCTGTTTGCGCGCATCTTCAAACTAATCGGAGCGGAACTACAAACTCCTTTTCCGCGATTCACCTACGCCGAGGTGATGGGCCGCTTCGGTTCGGACAAGCCTGACCTGCGGATTGAAGGAATGGAACTGAAGGACCTTTCGCCGTCGCTGGCCGAAACGACATTCGCGCCGTTTGCCGCGGCGCTCGGCGCAGGCGGGCAGGTTAAGGGGATGACAGTGCGAGGCGGCGCCGCGATGTCGCGCAAGATTTTGGACGAGTTGCAGGAGTTTGCCAAACGCTACGGCGCCGGCGCTCTGGCCTGGATCAAGTTTGGTGACGAGCTTTCATCGTCGCTGCTGAAAGCGTTGGGTAATGAAACCGTCCGAGGGCTGGCTGAAGCGGCCGGGGCAGCGAAGAGCGATGCGGTCTTGATCGTTGCCGGCAAACGTGACGTCGTCGCTGCCAGCCTGGGCGCGTTACGCAACGAAGTTGCAAGACGCGAGAACCTCATTCGTGAGAAGGTGTTCAAGCCCTTGTGGGTGACTGAGTTTCCGATGTTCGAGTTCCACGAAGACGATGGCCGCTATTACTCGATGCATCATCCGTTCACATCGCCGCTGGATGAGGACGTGCCGGCGTTTGAGCGCGCCGTGAACGGTGAGACGGAACTGTTTGCCGGGCTCCGGGCCAAAGCTTACGACGCGGTCATCAATGGGGTCGAAGTCGCCGGCGGCTCGATCAGAATTCATCGCCGCGACGTGCAAGCCATCGTCTTCAAAGCGCTCGGCATGAGCGAAGAGACGGCGCGCGCGCGTTTTGGTTTCTTTCTTGACGCGCTCGGCTACGGCACACCACCGCATGGCGGCATCGCTTCGGGAATCGAGCGCACGATGATGGTGCTCGTGCCCACCGAAAACATCCGCGATGTGATGGCTTTCCCCAAGACCGCTTCCGCACAGGACCTGATGATCGACGCGCCGGGCGAAGTCGATCAGAAACAGTTGGCAGAACTGCATTTGAAGATTGTGAAAGGCTCGTAGCTTGCAGTCGCCCGTTTGGTTGCGTTTTGCGGCTCTGCCGCCCGATGTGCGGAAAGGCTCTGCCTTTCCGAGCGAATATTGAGAAATTCAAGGGGCTCCGCCCCGATTCCGAGGCGGAGCCTCGCGCTGAACTGAGCAACGGACACGGAAAGGCGGAGCCTTTCCGCACATCAAGTGGCATAGCCACCAACTTCCTTTCCGAATCGTGGTCATTTCTATCCAGCAGGCACACGTCAACGAGATTCTCGACCATGCGCTCGAAGCATCTCCTGAAGAATGCTGCGGCCTGATCGGCGGAGCTAATGACGGACAGGCACTGACTATCTATCGCATGCGAAATGTCGCGGCCGATCCGCTGGTCGCCTACGAGGCCGCGCCGGAAGACCTGTTTGCCGCGCAGCGCTCGATGCGCGAACGCGGCGAGGCTCTGCTGGCGATTTATCACTCGCACCCACGCGCAGTCTTCCCTGAGCCGTCGGCCACCGATGTCCGGCTTGCCTACTATCCATCAGCGGTTTACTTTATTGTAGGACTCGGCGGTGAACAGCCAAATCTAGGCGCGTTTCGCATTTCCGAGGGCGAAGGACGGTGGGAACCGGCGGAGTATGAAGTTGTCGCCGACGCCAGTCACTGAAACCGAAATTAAGAGGCTCTCGTAGACATCTTTACATGGAGCCAAAGCGCACCAAGTACGATACCAATCCGCTCGACGAAAAAGTCGCCGACCGCGCCGACAAATCGCGGGGCGCGATAGACCCTGGGAATCAGGGGCGCCCGGGCCCGCCGACCGAAGAAGTGCGTGGTGGACCAACCCGGGACATCGCGCGGACTGAGAATGAAGCTGCTCGCGCTAACTCCGAAAGCGAATCGCCGACGCGCCGGATAGACGAGAGTTTTGGCGCGTCTTATCCATCGATCTTTGTTCCGCCCAAAAGCGTCTACAAAACTCAGTCGTCCCCGTCGGTAACCTATCAACCTTCGCGTGCGCCAGACGCGAGTATCTATCAGCCGCCACAAGCTCCGCCGCCGGGTATCTATCAGCCGCCGCCCCTGCCGGTTCACCAGCGCATGCCATCTCACTCTGTTGCGGGTCTCGGCATTCCTGAGAAGTGGGCGAATCTACTGCCGTACATCCCGGGACATATCGGAGCTGTGGCCGCAGTCATTGAACTCCTGCTGGTACCTCGGACTGAAACACGCACGCGTTTTCATGCAGCGCAGGGATTGGCGCTGCAGGCGGCCATTCTGATTCTCACCGGCGTCTTCAGTTTTGTGTCCCTGATCTCAGGGAGCGGGTTCGGCTCGGGGATTTTCGGCTTGGTGTCGACTGTCTTTTTGATTATCTCCATGGTTCGCGTCTGGCAGGGGAAGCCTCATCACATTGCTCCGCTGGACGAACCGGCAAAGTGGCTGGATGAGAAGATCAAACCCCGGAAATGAGCTGTTGAGGCAATGCGGCGGATGGGCCTGAGGTCAGTCCCACCTGCGTCAGCGGGTGGGGCTGACTGTCAATCGGCGAAATGAGTTTTTGACCCGCCCGCTGACGCAGGTGGTGCTGACTTCATTGCGGATGAACCAAATCGGTCTTCAGATGGACGAAATTAGGGCATTGGCGACCCGGGTCCGCGCTTGAGGATGAAAGCGCCCCAAAGGATCCGGCGGCCGCTTATTCTCAAACAACGCCGTTAGGGCCTTGCGGAGAGCGTCTTAAGAAAAGAATCTTTGCCGGCCGCGGGTCTCTTTGCTCCGTGGCACTGGGATTGATTACTAATCGTGGGCAACGCGTTCCCGCCCGGTTTATTCAGCTAGTCGAGAAGGGCGCTGGCAGAGGTTTTCCCGAAGGAGCATACGAAATGAACAGAGTGACATATCGAAGCACGACCAGGTGGCTGGCGACGTTGATGTCCATGGCTATCGTCATGATGCCGCTGGCCGTTTTCGCACAAACGAAGATCGTCTATCACAGCAACAAGTACAAATTAACGGATGACATCAAACTGGGCCGGCAGGCTGCCGCTGAAGCCGAGCAGCAGTTTCCTTTACTGGGCGACGCGGAAGTCAACGCCTATGTCGAAAGAGTTGGCCAGCGTCTGGTGGCGTCGATTCCGCCGGAGTTTCAGCATCCCGAATTTCGCTACTACTTCAAAGTAATCAATGCCCGGGACATTAATGCATTCGCTTTGCCCGGCGGCCCGATGTATGTAAACCGCGGCATGATCGAAGCCGCACGCAGCGAAGGTGAAATGGCCGGGGTTATGGCCCACGAGTTGAGCCACGTCGCCCTGCGCCACGGTACGGCGCAGGCGACCAAGGCACAGAAGTACGCAATCGGCGCCGGCGTTGCCGGAATCCTGGGGACGATACTTGGCGGGCCCGCGGTGGGACAGCTAGCCCAACTCCCTATTGGCGCCTACTTTCTAAAGTACAGCCGCGAATACGAAACCGAAGCTGATCTACTGGGCGCTCGAATTATGGCGGACGCCGGCTATGATCCACGCGACCTGGCCAACATGTTCCGCACGATTGAAGCGCAGGGCGGTGGAGGTGGTGGCGGCTTCTTAAGCGACCACCCGAGCACGGCGAACCGCTACGCGCGCATCAATCAGGAAGCTCAGTATCTTCGCGTGAACAATCCGATCCGCGACAGCCGCGAGTTTCTCGCGATCAAAGAGCGCCTGCGCGGTTATCCGCGGGCCCAGTCCATGGCCGAGATTGCGCAAAGCAGACGGCGTTATCCCTCCGAGGGAAATCCGAACGGTAATCGTGGTAACTATCCGTCGACACCGACGGGCCACGTCGAAAATCCGTCCTCGCGTTATCGCAGCTATTCAGCGCTCGGAGTGGCCCGCGTGAGCGTGCCGGACAATTGGCAGCAGATTTCAGAGCAGGGATCGGTTTGGTTCGCGCCGAACGGTGGTTACGGCTCGAGCAATGGTCAGGCCGTCTTCACACACGGAGTGAACATCGGCCTTGCGCAAACGAACAGCCGCAACCTGCAACAGGCCACCAACGAGTTTCTGAACAGCTTGCAGCGAGGTAACGGCAACCTGCGCGCGCGCAGTGGTTATCAGCGCAGTTATGTTAGTGGCCGTAGTGGCTTGTCTATTAGTTTGAGCAATACCAATGAAGCGACCGGCCAACCCGAAATCATCAACGTGGCGACCACGCAATTACGGAACGGCCAGTTGTTCTACATGATTGCGGTCAGTCCAACGAATGAGTACAACACATATCAGAACAACTTTCTCACGATTCTGCGTTCAGTGCGCCTCATTGATTAAGCGGTTCCGATTTGTTTGTTGCCGTGAAGCGCGCAACGAATTGTTGCGGCTGTAGATGTCATTCTGGGACTGTTTCTCTGGAGGCGGCAACACTTCAAGCAGTCATCAGCAGAGTCAATATTCACAATCCTTTTTCACAATCTTTTTTCTTGACATTCTTCAACTCGGCGAATAGCATGCGGTCGCTGATCAATGGGTATTGGGCCTCCCAGAGGATTGTGCTGCCAATCCATGTGCAGTGCAGCCTTTGGCTAGGCCCAGAACTCACCAAAACAACCCCTCTAGTCTCAATAATCAAAGGAGGAGCCGATGAAACCGTGTACCGTTCGTAAAATCAAGATGGTATGGTTCGCGTTTGCCGCGATTCTCTTGATAGGGATCTCCAATGCCTCTCGTGTTCAGGCTCAGGGACCTTGTCCAATCTTTCAAACAGGAGGGTACGGGCCCATCTTTGCAAGTCAGCAAGTGGTCAATCTTCAGAATCAAGGAGCCTCAGTCACCTGTGACAGCACCCATGTATACGTGACAATGCCGACTGGGCTCTTTTTCATGATCTCAGTTCCCGACAATGGACCGGTATCGATGTTTTCATTCGATCCCGTTACAGGCCAGACAACGACTTGGTACATTCTGGGTGGCGATGGCAATAACCCTCCGACTCTTATCATCCAGAATAGTGTTTATGGATTCATAAACATGACTGATGGGTGGTACAGCATTTTCTATCCGATAGGAAACCCATTTAGCGCCGCAATTCAGGATCCAATGCAGGCTTTGATGATGGGGTTTGCCCTTCCCAGCGTTGATCCATGGGGGATAGATCCCAACCCGTCACCCAGGCCCCAGCCAATTCAAGACTGCTGCCAATAGGGAGCTTTACTAAAAAGGAGTTTATTTTCAGTCAGGCAAGACTGTTCCCTAGCGGGGGCTTCAGTAATCTCGGGTGGCTGCTTCTGACAGACTTCAAGAGCGAGCGACCGAGCGACCTCCTTCCCCGTTGCCTCATAACAAAACCTACTCGAAGAGTGATACGTTGCCTCACAAATAAATCTACTCGAAAGGAAGTAGCCGCGGAGCGGCGTAGTGTGCCGCGAAGCGGCGCTGGTTGGCAAGC
>Ga0137442_1000024_pt1 | contig 71583 bp, 53 predicted proteins | sample EasRivERMGT266_2_FD_102329 | JGI IMG/M metagenome (GOLD analysis project Ga0137442, IMG submission 102329) | Soil microbial communities from meander-bound floodplain in the East River, Colorado, USA - East River MetaG ERMGT266_2 | ecosystem: Environmental > Terrestrial > Soil > Floodplain ... | reverse complement strand
GCATGGGCGAGGCCATCGGAGACTTTCGCATGATCGAAGATGGCGATCGGGTGATGGTGTGCCTCTCCGGAGGAAAGGACAGCTACACCCTGCTCGATCTGCTGCTGGACGTGCAGGGGCGTGCGCCGGTCAGATTCGACCTGCTGGCAGTCAACCTCGATCAGAAACAGCCGAATTTCCCTGCGGACGTTCTGCCAAAGTATTTGACTGAACGCGGCGTGCCGTTTCGGATCATCGAGCGCGACACCTATTCAGTCGTGAAGCGTCTGGTGCCTGAGGGCAAAACCTTCTGTGCGGTTTGCTCCCGTCTGCGGCGCGGCATCCTCTACAACATCGCGGTCGAGGAAGGCTGTGCCAAAATCGCCCTGGGGCATCACGCAGACGACATCATCGCGACGTTCCTGCTGAATCTTTTTTATGTCGGCAGCTTGAAAGCGATGCCTCCGGTGCTGCGTTCGGACGATGGCCGCAACACTGTCGTTCGACCATTGGCCTATTGCCGCGAAAGCGACATTGCCGAGTTCGCGGCGCAGGAAAAATTCCCGATCATTCCCTGCGACCTGTGCGGCTCACAGTCAAACCTGAAGCGCGCGCGCATCATGAGTTTGATCGCCGAACTCGAGACAGAGATTCCCAACGTGCGGGCTTCGATGCTGAACGCCCTGGGCAATGTTAAGCCGTCACAACTGTTGGATCGGGACCTCTTCGATTTCAAGAAACTGTCAGCAGGTACCGGCGACGTAGCGGCTGAACTCGATCTCGCCCTGGGCCATACCGACAGCGAACCGGCGCTGGTCGCGATTGCCTAAGATGAGGTCAGTACCGCCTGCGTAAGCGGGCGGGTCAATGTGGCCTGTGTGAACCCACCCGCTCACGCAGGTGGTACTGACTTCAATGTGTCTTTGTGGTTAAATCCCCCGCATGGCGACGACGAAGAAGCGCGAACTTGATCTAAAGGACTTTCCGCCCGGAACAATCACTGAATACACTACGCTGGTTTGTCTGGCGTGCATCTTCGATATCTTTACCAAACAACTTGGCCTGGCGCCGCGCACGGCCTTCTCTGAAGTGAAACGTCACACGCCCACGATCGAAGAATTGACCAGCCGGGGCGCGACGCGGCCGTACTTTGATAGCGAAGAGAAGAGTCCGCATTGCCCGTATTGTGGGTCAGCGAAGCGCTGGCTGGCGCGCTTTGATACTTACTGCATCGAAGGCGGCAAGACTACCGATGCCCCACGACGCGCGCTGCTCAAAAAACTGCCAAAGGCGGATGACCAGTTCCTGGTGATTGAAAAGAAATCCGATTCGCGTGCGGTGTTTTTTGAGTGGCTGGATACGCTGGGTCAAAGTCTCGAGCTCGATACGGAAAGCTGGTTGCTTGACGCCACGCGCAGGTACCTGGAGCGTCGCGAGCCGAAAACAAAATGGGACGACATCTTTGATGAGTTGCGCGTGGTGCGACGTTCCAGTCGCATCACCGAAGGCTGGGAACGCGACGGAACCCGGCTGTTTCTGGCGCCCAACCTCTACAGTGAAGCTCTGCTAATTCAGTACCTCGTCAGCCGCTCGCACACCCACGGTGGCCTGACCCTCGAAGGTCGTCTGACGCTGATGGAACTAATCCGTCGTCTGCGGTACGGCGGCTATCTCGATCAGATTGGGATTACTGAGCGCGAACCCGGCGAGGTGTTTGAGAAATTGATTGACCATTTGGCGGCGACGCACGAATGGTCGAGTGTCAGTACTGGGAGCGGTAGCGACCGGGTAAAAAAGAAGGTCAGAACCGGGAGCGGTAGCGACCGGGTTGCCGGTAAAAAGAAGTCTAAGTCAACACCAAAGGCTCGCAAAGGAAAGGCCACCCAGCCCGAACCTGAAGTAATTATCACCGAACCCGTGAAGCTTCACTACCTCGTCGACCGCCGCGAATTCTTAGAAAAAGTGAAGAGTGTCTACGCGAGTTATGCGGGTTGACAGATTTGTTGCGTCCCGGCAGGCCGGTGCTGGTATACTGCGCGCCGCAAGACCTCGCAAACGCCTGAATCGCTCCAGGGGGAACGACCATGTCAACACCGGACGTCGTTATCGATCGACTTGAGGAACAGATCAAGTGGTACGACAAAGAGAGTGCCCACAGTAAGCGGATGTTCAAACGGCTGAAGACGGCCACCCTGGCTATTTCAGTTTCGATACCGCTTAACGCAGCCTTCGCCACCCGGTATCCGGCCATCATAGGCGTTATCACGGGGGCGATGGGCGCAAGCATCGCCTTGCTCGAGGGTCTCCAACAATTGAATCAGTACCATCAGAATTGGATTACCTTCCGCTCGACTGCCGAGGCGCTCAAGCACGAGAAGTTCCTTTTTTTGAGTACGGCTGGGCCTTACGCGGAAGCAACTAATCCCACCGCCCTGCTGGCAGAGCGGGTCGAATCCCTGGTGTCCCAGGAAAACGCGAAATGGACTGCCGTGCAGGAGCAGACACCTAAGACTCAAAAAGCATCAGGCGCAAACTGATCCCTGTGGTCTTGGCGACGCTCGAAATGAAGACGTGAAGGTGACGGCCCTCAAAGGAAGGAAGAGCCATGTCCGAAATAACAGCGAAGAAGAAATGCTTTGTCGTCATGGGATTCGGCACCAAAACCGACTTCCAGCAGCAGAAGACTTATGATCTTGATAAGTCGTATCGCATTATCATCAAGAAGGCCGTGGAAGAGGCCGGACTCGAATGTATCCGCGCCGACGACATCATTCATTCCGGGATCATCGACAAGCCCATGTACGAACTGCTGCTGGGCGCTGACGTCGTAGTGGCGGATCTTTCGACCACCAATGCCAACGCCATCTACGAGCTGGGCGTGCGCCATGCCCTGCGGCCGCACACCACCATCGTGATCGCCGAGAAGAACTTCAAGTTTCCCTTTGACATCGGTCACTTGCTGGTCCGGCCTTACAAACATCTCGGTGAAGGGATCGACGCCGAGGACGCCGAAGCCGCCCGGGAAGAGTTGAAGAAAGCCATCCTGGAACTCGTGGAAAAGAAAGAGGCCGACAGTCCGGTCTACGTGTTTCTCCCCACGCTGCGCGAGCCGACCGTGGGTGAAAGTAAAGAGGCTGCATCGATCACCGCGGCGCCGGCCACAACCGCCCCGGATCAAACCGTCAGCCTGCTCAGGGACATGTTTCAAGAGGCTCGGGGCGCTTCCAACTGGGCGGAAGCGAAGATGTTCCTGGAGAAACTCAAGACCAAGCTGCCGGGGGACCCGTTCATTACCCAACAGCTTGCCCTGGCCACTTACAAAGGCAAACTGCCGGATGCGAAAAGCGCCCTGGCGGAAGCGCAAAAGATCCTCTCGGAGTTGCAACCCCGGACGAGCAACGACCCCGAGACGCTCGGCATCTGGGGCGCCATCCACAAGCGGCTATGGGAACTCGAAAGCAAACCCGAGGATCTCGACGAGTCGATTCGCTCCTACGGCAAGGGATTCCACTTGAAGGATGACTACTACAACGGCATCAACTACGCCTTCATGCTCAACGTGCGCGCGAGCGTGACGCCGGCCGGGCCGGACGCGATTGCGGACTTTGTCTGGGCCGGGCGGGTGCGCCGTCGGGTCATCGAGCTGTGCGAAGAGCGGCTCGCGGCGGGCGTCAAGGACGACGAAGGCAACGTCGATCGTGAGCAGCTTTTCTGGCTGCGGGCCACATTGATCGAGGCCCTTGTCGGCACCGGACAGACGGCCCAGGCCGAGCTGAAAAAAGACGAAGCCATCAAGGAAGCTCCCGAAAGCTGGATGGCCGGATCGCTGCAGGAACAGCTTGAGAAGATCGAGAAGTTGCTCGCGACTGACCTGTAATAACGGCTGGGGCACCTTACGCGAAGGACCCAGGTAACGAGAACCGAGTTGGCAGGCGAGTGCGGCAGAAGTGTGCTTGAGCTTTTCTGTGAGAATCCAGAGGCCTGCGGTTAGAACATTGCCAGAATAAAGGTAAAAGGGGAAAGGTCATGCGTAAACTACTCGCGAACTCTCGCTCCGGGTTGAATAGGCTAAGAGAGATTCTGTTCAAGGGCTTATTCAGGGCCCGGTTCCGCTATGACGTTTTCATCTCTTACAACCACCAGGCCAAGGGCTATGCCGTTAATCTGAAAAAGCAACTGGCCGATCTTGATTTCGCTTGCTTCATCGATCAGGAAGAGTCGCCGCCTGGTTTATCTTTGGATCCAACCCTCGAGAAGGCCTTGAGCAAGAGCGCGGTGCTGGTGCTGCTGGCGACTGAGCGGGCCCTGACACGTCCCTACATCGCTTTGGAATTTGAGAAATTCGTTGCCACCGGCCGCAGAATTATTCCGATCAATATTTCAGACGCCTTAACTCAAAACAACGAGGAGGCGCTGGCCAGAACACCCTGGAACATTATCAAGACGCGAAAGTTGATCTGGATAGACGAAGCCGACGAAGCGTTTGCCAAAGAGATGCCTTCGCCGCCCATTGCCGACGGCATCGACAAGCTTTTCAAGTACACGCGCAGAAACTCACGGGTGCGCACCGAAATAATCGCGACCGCGGTGCTGGTGCTGTTGGCAGCGATCGGAGCGGGATTCGTAATCAAGGGCAAGGCAGCCGAAGTGTCGAAGCAGGCCGGGCTTGCTGCGGTTGCCAAGAAGGAGACGGAGAAGCAGCAGGGAATCGCATTGGAAGCAGGCAACGAAGCTAAAAGGCAGCTGGAGATTGCAAGGCTAGCGGGCGAGGAGGCCAAGCGACAAGGGCAGCTCGCCGAAACGGCAAAGAAAGAGGCCGGGCGTCAGCAGGAGATTGCCCGCACGGCTACCGCCGAAGCGGACAAGCAACTGGCGATAGCGAGCGCTGCAAAGGCGGAAGCGAAACGTCAACAGGCAATCGCCGAAGCGCAATTAGAGCGCAGCCGGCATTTGCTCTACGACTCAGATATGAACCTCGCTCAAAGCGCCTATGAGACGGGTGATATGGGTCGCGTCGCTCAACTACTGGATGCGCACTACCGAATGCCTACCCCGTCAAATCAGACCGACCTGCGCGGCTTTGATTGGTTCTACCTCTGGCGACTCAGCAACAACGAGCAAAAGCGTCAGGAAGGTTACGCCGGACCGATCGCATTTTCACCCAATGGGCGAACGCTTGCGATTGAGGGTGGTGACCACACTGTCAAACTGCGAGATACGGTAACGCAGGAGGCCAAGGTTGTGCCGGGATTGACCGGGCCTCTTCACGCAATGTTGTTTTCCCCGGATGGCAGGCTCCTAATCACTGACGGTGAAGATCAGGTCATCAAGGTTTGGGATTTGGACGCGAACCCGCCAAAGAGTATTGCTACGCTCAGAGGGCCTCAACCTGAACCTGTCACACGCGCTGAGCGAAGGGCGGCGATGACAAAAGAGCCCGGCATCAAAGACATTCCCGCAGTGTTCTCCGGCGACGGCAAGACTCTGGCCGTATGGAGTGACGATATCGTCAAATTATGGGATACAGCAGTGTGGCAGGAACAGACGCCGCTGAAGTTGAATTTGCCTTCCGCCATTAACGCAGTAAGCCTCTCACCTGATGGAAAACTTGTGGCCATTCAGCACGACGGACTGGCTGAGTTTTGGGATCTGAGGGGAAGCGTGCCGAAGAACCTCGAGGCATTGAAAACGGAATTTCATACCGTAGCGTCAATCGTAGCGTTTTCGCCGGATAGCAAAATGCTGGTTACTGAGAATACAGACAACGAAGTGAGGTTGTGGGATTTGAGCACCAGCACACCCAGAGAACGCGCGTTATTGGAGAAAGCGCGCTGGCATTTGTTCGGAGCTTTTTCGCCCGATGGCAAGCGTCTGATTCTGGTTGACTACGATGGTACCGCGGAGGTTTGGGATACAACCACTGACAAGCCGGGACAAGCAAAGACTCTGTCGGTGGACTTGGGAAAAGATGCAAACGCTTATCCTGCGGTGACTCTATCACCTGATGGCAACATGCTGGCGATTGACAAGGGAAACGGCACCATCAAACTGTTGAGTCTAAAAATGAACGACTCCTCACAACTGGCTGGGGAACTCGCCACCTTGAGGATACGGGGTGGTGGCTCAGTCAAATTTTCGCCGGACAACAATTCATTGGCCGCCCTGAATCAGGATGGAACAATGAAAGTGTGGGACCTGGGCAGGGGAAAAGAGATTGGACTCCTGAAGGGCCATGCGTCTTCAATCAGTGATTTCGACTTCTCGCCGGACGGCAAGACCCTGCTGGCTGTGAGCAACGACAAGACCCTGAAAACATGGGACATGACCGCGAACCTGCTGAGCCCGGTGAGTTATCTGGTCGATTTTTACTTGCTGTGCGAAGCGATTTCACCGAACGGCAAGAGTCTGGCTGTGGGAGGCAGCGAGGGTGTGCGGCTCCTGGAGACCAGTGTAGTTAAGGACTCGATGTTGCTAAAACGGACCCGAGCGGATCATGTACATGCCGTCGCGTTCTCTCCTGACGGCGAGACGCTCGCGATTGGAGGCGGGAGCGGTGTGAAGTTGTGGCAGGCAAGCAAGCCGGCCGAAAGTCCGAAGTCACTAAACGGAGAGGAAGGAATTGTGATGGCAGTTACTTTCTCTTCGGATGGGGTCCTGCTGGCGGCCGTCTACGCGAACGGTAATGTCGAGATATGGGATAGACGCAATCTGGAAGCTCCGAAGGTCATGAAGGTGAATCCAGGTACATATGTAGCCGCTTTTTCACTCGATCACAAGACGTTGATCACCGCGGCTCGTGACGGGAACCTGAGACGATGGGATATCGCAGGATTGAAAGAACTCAAAACGTTGGCAACGAATATTCGGGCTGTTTCCCTAACTCCAGACGGCAAGACGATCCTGGCTCTGAGCGCCGTGGGTGAAGTGAAGTTCTGGGATACAGACAAGCTGGCTGAGCGGCAAACAATCGACTTGAATTCATCTGACATTGGAGCTGTGGCATTGTCCAACGATGGCAAAGTATTGGCGACGTCGGGCGCCGGTACAGTGACTTTAAGAGACCTCAGTACCGGACAGGTCCTGGCATCGCTAAATGTGCCTGGAGATTGGCATAACTTTCCCGTCAGTTCTCTGGCTTTTTCGTTCGATGGCAAAATGCTGGTCGCCGGCACCAGAGCGGGATTGACATTCTGGTACGCTGCGACAAACGAAGAAGTGATCGGCTCACAGCGAATCAAGGGCTGACGGGTGGATCTTCTTTAACTGGGTAAAACAATATCAAACGAGGCCCACTGATCCGTCAATTTCAATCCGAGCTCGAATGACTCAGCGAGATTTAGGTGTGCGCGCGCACTAGTCCTTATGCTTGACGCGCTAAGATGAAATCAGCAATCGATCGCAAGAGCCGCGTGGGCTGTGCAAATCGTTTCAGGGCACCGTACGCGGCACGGTGCACGGTTTCAAGTTGCGCGCGCGTAGCTTCAATCCCATAAAGCGCTGGATAGGTAGCCTTGCGCGAGCGCGCATCTTTTCCCGGAGTCTTGCCGAGGTCCGCAGCCGTGGCGGTTACATCCAATAGATCGTCAGTGATCTGAAACAGCAGACCGAGGTTGGTCGCATATTCGGTGATGGCGTCGAGTTCCTGTGCCCCAGCCCCGGCGATAATCGCGCCGCAACGGGCCGCCGCGCGAATCAGGGCGCCGGTCTTGTGATGATGAATGCGTTCCAGTTCGGCCTTAGTCACTTCGCGCGACTCCGCATCCAGATCGTGTGCCTGGCCGGCGACCATTCCTTCCGGCGTTCCGGCAGCGCGGGCGATTTCAGCGATCAATTGCACGCGAAGCTCTGGCGACAAACGCTCGTCTTCCGCAATCGTTTGGAACGCGAGCGTCTGTAACGCGTCGCCCGCGAGAATTGCGGTGGCATCGTCAAACTTCACGTGGCACGTAGGCCGCCCGCGGCGCAAGTCATCGTTGTCCATCGCCGGCAGATCGTCATGAATCAGCGAGTAGGTGTGAATCATCTCCAGCGCGCAAGCCGTACGCAGGAGATCGTCGTTACCGGCTCCAAAAGTTCGGCCCGTGGCGAGCAAAAGCGCCGGGCGAAACCGTTTGCCACCGGCGAACAAACTCCAGCGAATCGCTGAATGCACTCGTATGGGTTCGTCGGATTCTTTGGGAATAAGCCGGTCGAGTTCGGAATCAATCAGCGCGCGACACGAAGCGAGGAATTCCTTCGCGTCGGATATACGAACGGTGTTAGGAGTGTCAGTAGTCACAAATCAGGAGATTGCGCACCGGCGTCCCATAGGGACGAGATATTTATAGACCAATGATCCCGTAATGTTACAACGCTCCGGAGCGCAATGTAATTCTAATAAGATCGCGACTCCGCACATTTCGCTCTACGGAGCGAGTCTCGGTTGGATTGTCGAAGCTACAAACATTCGGCTCCTACGGAGCCCGACACGCGGTTTTCGAACAATACCCTTTTACTCTTCATCACTCCCAGCGCTCAATTCACTCTCAGGATCGAACGGGCGGACAGTGGCGCGTCCCTGATTGTCGCGCATTAGAATTTCTATGCGGCGCTCGGCCTGGTTTAGACGCTCCTGGCACTCGCGCGAAAGTTTTACGCCCTGCTCAAACAGTTCGAGACTTTTTTCGAGCGTGAGTTCGCCCTGCTCCAGCTCGCGCACGATGCGCTCGAGTTCTTCCAGAGAGGTCTCGAAAGTTTTTGGCTTGGCGTTGCTCATCGCTAGTACGTGGTCAGGAGAGCCCTCCCTCACGGTCGGGCTAATGCCCCGTCTGCCAGACGAGGTTGTTCACTTACCCTACTTCTTCAATTTGTCCAGCTGCTTGTTAACCTCTTCCTGAAGCGGCGAGGTGGTCTTCTGCAAATTTCCCTTTACGCTGTCGGCGATCAGTTTCGCCAGCTTGTCATCCTGCACCGCGGTAATTCGCCAGCGGCCCGCCTCCGGCTGCATTGTAAGCCGAAGTTGCTCATCTTTGATATTGACCACCGCTTGGGCGGTGCTGTTCTCTTCCTTAATATTTACAAAGCCGGTAATCGCCAGGGCGATTAGGATGAAAGGCTTGCCCGCCGCCGGCTCAGTCAGGCGGTGCAGTTCCTTCACCATTTCGTCGTGGGCCGTCTGTTTGAGTTTGGGTGTGACTGACAGCGCAGCTGAATCCACCTTGGCAGCCCAGTCCGAGGGAAACAGTGACGAGGCGGAGCCGGTACTGCGCTGGCGAATCTGCGCCACAAAATCTTCCGTAACCTTGTCCATATCCAGGATGCTGTCGATCGTCGCCTGGTCGTTGCGCTGCGATGCATCGGCGAGGATCGCCAGCGAATAGGCCGGCGTGCCCTGATAACGACGCCACCACAGATAACCGCCACCCAAAATGCCGCCGGCCAGAAGCAGTAGCACCACGGCGATGATGATCAAGGCTCGAGCAAGTCCGCCCCGCGGCCTTTTACCGGACGAACCCCGTGATTTGTCGAGATTGATAATGATTCGGTTGCGTTTCATTTCACTCGTTCTCTATTCCTTCGACGCGACAATCGAGGGCGCCTTTCCACAGCCGCAGGCGGACAGCGTCGCCAATGGTCATCGCCGACGCTTCGCGCACGACGTGGCCTTGTGTGTCATGCGCAATCGCATAGCCACGCTCAAGCACCTTTAACGGCGACATCGCATCAAGCGCACCGGCAGCCATGGCCAGTTGCTGCTTCGCCGTCTCAAGCCGGGTTGCCATGCCCGCGTCGCGTGCCTTGTTGAGCGATTCAAAACGCGCGCGCGCAGTCAGCACGGCAGAACGAAGTTGAGCCGGCGACAAGCTGTGCGCGGCGGCGCCGAAACGGCGGTAGGCGCGTTGGATCATGCTGGTGATCGCCGTTTGTAGCCGGTGTGCGGCCTCATCGGTAGCCGCCGCCGCCTCGTGCAGACGGGCCGCGACTGCATCGAACGCGGGCGACAGCGCCAGCTCCTGGACCTCAGTCCGCGAGCCGGAGATGCGATAGCGAATTGAGCGCGTCAGATTTGTTGTCAAAGTGGCGAGCAGCGAGCATAGCTGAGCTTCGTGCGCGGCGACAATCTCGGCCGCGGCTGAGGGCGTAGGCGCGCGCAGGTCGGCGACAAAGTCGGCGATGGTGAAATCGGTTTCGTGGCCGACTGCCGAGATTACCGGAATCGCCGACGAGCGAATGGCGCGGGCAACGGCTTCTTCATTAAAGGCCCAGAGGTCTTCGATGGATCCGCCGCCGCGCCCTACGATCATTACATCGATCCCGGCATCGGGGCGACCATCTTTCAAGGAGCGCGCATGAAAGTCGTTGAGAAACCGGATCGCGCGGACGATCTCCTGCGCCGCGCCGTCGCCCTGCACGCGCGCGGCCGTAAACAGCACGTGCACCGTGCGAGTGCGCCGCGAGATGACGTTGAGAATGTCGCGAATCGCAGCGCCGCTCGGCGAAGTGATCACGCCGACGCGCCGCGGCAGCATGGGGATCGGGCGTTTCAATCCTTCGGCGAACAAACCTTCCGCTTGCAGACGCGCTTTCGTTTGTTCGAAGGCCAATTGCAGGGCGCCGGCGCCGACGGGATCGAGCGCTTCGACGATCAATTGGTACTCGCCTTTTGGCTCGTACAGGCTCAAACGGCCACGCGCGCGGACTTGCAGGCCGTCTTCGGGACGAAAACGTATCCGCTGATTGCTGCTGCGATAACACGCGGCTCGCAGTTGCGCGCCCTCGTCCTTTAGCGTGAAGTACCAGTGGCCGGAACCGTGGGCGCGAAAGTTGGAAATCTCGCCCTCAACCCAGATGGAAGAGAATCGTCTTTCCAACTCGCCCCGGATCATGCCGGTCAATTCCGACACGCTCAGCGGTTGGCGTTCGGTCTGGTCAAAGAGTGATGAAAGCAGGGGTTGCATACGCAGGACTATCAGCCAATCCACGAAGATCAAATCAGGCCGCTCATGCTAGCACCGCCGTGAACCGAAAAGCCACAAACGGCGTGAGCCAGGGGATAAGAGCACGCTCTTGATAAAGATCTTTACTTGACTAGGCGGTTAGAGTAGAGCACCCGATGTCTTAATTAAGAACTTAAGGTCAGAAGGCGCGACGATCGGCTATGTTCACCGAAGGTTGTTGATGTACACTATCCAAAGATGTTTCACTGCTGAAACAGCGGAAGGATGTGCGCAATGAAAAGACAAGACTGGACTCTCTTGGCGATTAGCTTCGCCGATGGGCGGGGTCTTTCTGCCGTGCAACTTCAAAAAGTGCTCTTTCTTTTGGAGCGTGGTGTGCCAAAGGAAATCGGCAAGCCGTTTTATGAGTTCGTTCCTTACAACTATGGTCCCTTCGATTCTGCTGTTTACGAGGATGCTCGTCGGCTTGCTTCACAGGACTTCGTGAACATTACTAAACCAACTGGGAGATACACCGTCTATAACATCACGCCAGAAGGCGCAGAGCACGCGAGACAGCTAGAGCCCCAAGCACCGCCACGTGCTATTAAGCATTTACGAGACGTTGTCGCATGGGTGCAGGGACTTAGTTTCGCGGAATTGGTTCGAGCGATCTATACCCGCTATCCCGATATGAAGGCGAATAGCGTTTTCAGCTTCTAAAAAGACGTGACTCTCATCGTCGGCTTAAAATGTTCGGATGGAATTGTTGTCGGCGCAGATGGCGCAGCTACTCTTGGCGCTATGGGCCAACAAACCATTCGGCAGAACGCGCGAAAACTCAATATCCTCTCAAATAGAATCATAGTTGGCGTATCCGGCCCAGTGGGATTAGGTCAAAGGATCAACGGGCGAATCAGCGATCTGTTTTCTCAGAACAAGTTGTCTGGTAAGAACTCGGTAGACGGAATGACCATCATCAGGCAAGCTATTGGCCTGACATTTACGGTGAGCTACAAGCGGCCACAGCCGCCAAAGATCTCATTGGCCAAGTCGCCTTACTAAGCGCACTGTCTCATTCAGTTGTCGCGATGCCGCTAGACAGAAAGTTCGCCCTTTTTCAGTTTGATCAGCAGGGAGCGCCGGAAGAAGCCACGGAGGATTTACCTTTCGTTTCCATAGGAAGCGGGCAGTCCACTGCTGATCCCTTTCTTGCGTTTATTCGCAAGGTGTTTTGGCCCAACTCACTCCCAACTCTTGAAATGGGCATATTTTCTACGTTGTGGACCCTCCGACACGCGATTGAGACAAACCCTGGCGGCGTAGCCGACCCGAAGCAAATAATGGTTTTGGAGAGGCAAGGAAAAGACTTTAACGCTCACGAGCTAGCCAGTGAAGATCTTGAGGAACACGACGAGGCAATTACTGCGGCAGAGTCCGTCCTAGGAGATTTCCGAAGTCTTACCGGAGGGAAATCGTCGTCAGGTCCAGCAACTTCCCCGCCAGAGCCGCCGCCACAAAACTAGCCTACCGCTTAGCAGCACACTAACCGATTACTGCCAAAGTTGGAAAACGATTGACTAGAACCCCGGGCCAGTCCACAATAGCCGCCACTTTCAGGCCACAGAGCTCTTTGCTTTTCACTCTAGACCGAGTCAGGGTCACCGAAAAGGATCTTAATGCGCCGAATTCCCTATCAGTTCATTCTCAGATTCGCCACCAACGTGCTCCAGGCCCATTACGGCCGCGGAAAGAACAAGAAGCTCGTCAAGCCCATGATGGCCGGCTTTTACGTCACGATGAAGTGCAACTTTCGCTGCACCTATTGCGATGACGGATCCGGCAACATGTACCCGGACATTGCCGAGCAGCGGCTGGAGACAGCCAGAACAATTGAAGTGCTGGAGATTCTGCGCCGGGCCTCGCCGGGTCTGAATATCACCGGCGGCGAGCCGACTGTGCGCCGAGATATCGACGAGATCTTTGCGAACATCGGACGCCTGGGTTTCTGTCCGGTTAGCTTCAACACCAATGCTTACCTGATCGATCGGCATTTATCGGTCTTGCGCCATATTGATTATCTGGTGATTAGTCTGGACTCTCCGGACAATGCGCGCAGCGACGACTTAATAAATCTCCGCAACAGCGGACAGACCAGCCGCGTCAAGCAAAACATCGAACTGGCGAAAGAATATCGCCGCGAACACAAACTGAAGTTCGACTTCATTATCAACTCAGTGATCTTCCCGGAAACGATTGATGACGCGTGGGACGTCTTTGAGTTCTGTGTCGAGAATGATTTCTATTGGACGCCGATGCCCTACATAGTCGGAAAGTATCCGTGTCCGGGCCTGGTCGATAATCCGCGTTGGGAACAATTGATTGACGAAGTGGCGCGGGCCAAGCGCAAAGGCGCGCGCGTCTATGGCAACATGGAAGTCTTGCGCACCATCAGGAATTTCAAGCGCTTCGAATGTTATCCCACGACGCACCCGATAGTTTATCCGGACGGCAATATCTTCTATCCCTGCGCGCCTCTGAATATGGTGGCCGGAAACCTCCTGGAGATCGGCGACTATTACCAGGCCATGGAAATCGGCGAAAAGAAGTACGGCATCGTTCCTTACTGTGACTCGCGCTGTCATATCGGTTGCTATACCGAAGGTTCCACCGCGATCACCCATCCATCGAACGGAATTGCCGAAGGCGTCCGCTATCTCTTTCCGCGCCGGAAGAAGAGAATCGAGTTGCATCGCCCGGAGCGCCTGTCGGGCGTGATGCCGCCGCCCTTCGCGGAATTGCGCGCCCTGCCGTCGCTGCCGCCGGACAAGATTCGCGAGTTGCGGCGCCAGGGTTTATTGGAGAACGACTGGACCTCGAGTGTCCGCATCAAGGGCGAAGATACTTTCATGCCACCGATTCAACTCACGCGCGAGCCGGTGCCTGGATCAGTGTTCGCCACACGATAGTTTTCGACTCCCCATGTCTGGATTGACCCCGATTCAGAACTCCAGATCTTTTATGCCGCGCAAGCGCGTCCTGGTCGTTAACTGCTATTTTGACTATTCCCGCGAGCCCGTACGCCGTCCGACAAAATTTCCGCAGGCGGTTGGTCCGATCTTTCTTGCGGGCGCCTTCTCGCGCGAACTGTGCGAGGTGCGCTGTTATGACGAATTGTCGAGCGGTCCGTTGGAAGACGAATCCCTCCTCGGCTGGGCCGACATGCTGGTGCTTACGGGGCTAACGCATTGCTTCGATCGGATGCTGCACCTGACGGCCTACGCGCGCACAAAGAACCCGAAAGTGATCGCGGTCGCCGGGGGGCCGGCGGTGCGCGCGCTGCCGCTGCTGTCGGAGAAGTTTTTTGACTACAGTTGCCTGGGAGATATTGAAGAACTTCGCGAGGTCGTCGCCGATGCGTGGGGAGAAGTTTATGCAGCCACGCAAATGCTGCCGCGTTTCGATCTGGCTTATTGGATCAAGCTGATCAGTCATGTCGAGACCACGCGGTATTGCAACTTTCACTGTTCGTTTTGCTCGCTCACCGGCGAAGGCCGGCCTTATCAAACCTATGACCTCGATCATATTCGGCAGCAGATCCTGGCCGCGGGCAAAAGGCGGAAGCTGCTTTTTGTCGACAATAACTTTTACGGTAACGATCGCGAACACTTCCGCCGGCGAATCGAACTCATCAAGGAGATGCGGGCAGCCGGCCAGTTTCGCAACTGGGCTGCGCTGGTGACCAACGACTTCTTTAACAAGCAGGAGAACCTGACGCTGGCGAAGGAATCAGGATGCGAACTGCTCTTCAGTGGCGTCGAGTCTTTCGATTCCGCTTGGCTGCGAACTTTCAATAAGCTTCAGAACACTTCGGCGCCGCAGGTCGAGATGATCAGCCGCTGCCTGAACGCCGGGATAATCTTTTGTTACGGCTTGATGCTGGATCTCAGCACGCGGACGATTGCGGATGTGCGGCGGGAGCTTCGGTTCATTACCGGCACGCCCGAAATCACGCTCCCGGCGTTTATCACGCTCGCAATTCCGATTCTCGGCACGCCGTATTTTCACGAATGTCTCAACAATCGGACGCTGCTGCCGGACACGAAGCTGCGCGACATGGACGGCATTACGATTGTCCAAAAGACGCTCGACCCGATTGACCAGGCAGTCGAATTCGTGCGCGGCGTCGAACAGTTCCGCGGTCTGCGCCGCCGCGTTATCAAGCACTCAGTTCGGTTCTTCAAACTCTATCGATCGAAACTCAACCCGCTGCAATTGTCGATTGGCTTTGAACAGGGCTTGCTGCTTTCGGCGCACACCCTGATGACCTCCACGACCGCCTTTGGCTGGATGAAGAAGGGCCGGACCCGCACCTACGTGAGCACGACCGAGCCGGCCGACCAGACCTATACGCCGGCGTTTCGCGTCGACTCGCGCTTCGAGAAATACTTCCAACCGACAATGGTGACTGATAGAAACGGCAACCTCGCGAACGAGTTGATCGACTCGGGATTGCTAAAGATCGCTTTGAATGGGCGACTGAAACAACGCGCGGCCGCGTTGGCTTAGACCGCAACTCAAAAAACCAAGAGGCCCCGGAATGTCCCAAATCTTCGACGGAGTAGCAACTCGAGCACGGAAGCGACTGAACAGTCGCCAGATTACGTTTCTTCTCTTCGTTATCTGTCTGCACACTTTGCCGATCGTCGCGATCCTTACCGGCGCGCGTTTGATTGACCCCCTGGCGTGCGTTGGCTTTAGTCTGCTGTACGCCTTCGGCCTGGGCGGATGCCTGCACCGTTATTTCGCGCACCGGGCTTTCAAGACCAGCCGCGCCTTTCAATTCATCATGTGCGTGCTCGTGGGAATGACTTTTGGGGATCCGATTTGGTTTGCCGGCAAACATAGAATTCATCACCAGCATGCGGACACTGATCTGGACGTGCACAGTCCAAAGCAGGGCTTCTGGTTTTGCTGGTTCGGCAGCGTCGCGGATGAAGGCTACAGCGAAGCAGAGATCTTAAAGCACGCGGCCGACCTTACCTGCTATCCCGAGTTGATGTGGATGCACCGTTACTACTGGGCGACGCCGCTGGCCGTCGCAGTGGCCACGTATCTCGTGGGAGGGTTTTCGATGTTGGCCATCGGCTACGGCGGAAGCATCATCGTGGCCCTGCACATGGCTTCAGCAATCAACTACATTTGTCACAAGGGCCGTAACCGCCGGTATGAAACCAGCGACCGCTCGACCAATAATTTCGTAATGGCCCTGCTTACGTTTGGCGAAGGCTGGCATAACAATCATCATCACTATCCGAACACTGCTCGGGCCGGGTTCTTCTGGTGGGAATGGGACCCGGTTTACTACTTTTTGAAGTTCCTGGCAAAGATGGGCGTGGTCTGGAACCTGCGCGAGGTGCCGGAGAAAGTGAAGTACGACTTTACCAGAGGATGATCATGGGCGCGCGCTTCTGGCGCGTGTGATTCACGCTGGGCCGCCCGTGCTCTTTTCTTCAGCTATGCCGCACCTGTTCCCGCACGCGTTGGGCCAGGACCCGTCGCAGGATCTTCCCCGTCGGACTCTTTGGAATTTGATCGACGAACTCGACGCGCCGGATTCTCTTGTAAGGCGCGACGCGTTCGGATACGAAGTCTATTATCTCTGCTGGGGAAACACTCCCTTTCAGCACCACAAATGCTATGGGAACCTCGCCGGCAAATTCGTCCGGGCTGGGAATCACGGCCGCGTCCGCGATCGCCGGATGTGCCAGCAGTACTGCTTCCAACTCCGCGGGCGCGACCTGACGACCCTTGTATTTGATCAGCTCTTTCAAGCGATCGACTATGAAGAGCGCGCCGTCTTCATCCGCATAGCCGATGTCGCCGGTATGCAACCATCCTTCGCTATCGATAAGCTCCGCGGTTGCCTCAGGCTGGTTCAGATAACCTTTCATGACTTGCGGTCCGCGCGCGCACACTTCGCCTTCCGCGCCCGGGCCTAGTTCCATCTTTGATTCCACGTCGATGATCTTGCACAAGGTGTTGGGCAGGCAATAACCGGTGGACTCCGGCTTCTCGACATTTGCCTTGCGATAGGTCAAATGCGAAAGCGGGCTGAGCTCAGTCATGCCGTACCCGTAACTAATACGAACTCCCAATCGCTTGCATGCCGAGTTGGCTACGTCCACTGACAAAGGCGCGGCGCCACAGTGCATTGTCTCCAATTTCGAAAGATCGAAACGATCCACCAGCGGGCTCTGCGAAAGCACCAGGACGATAGGCGGCACCACGGGCAAAATATTGACTTCATAATCTTGCACGGCGCGCAGAAATTCTTCCAGATCGAATTGCGGCAGAGTCACCACCGTAGCTCCCACCCGGAGCGCCAGGTTGATGACACAATGAATCCCATAGAGGTGATAGCAGGGCACGACACAGATCGTACGGTCTTCGCTGCGCAAGATGTCGGCGGTTTCCAGTTGGCGAAGCATGGCCACCAGGTTGTAGTGTGTCAGCATCACGCCCTTCGGCCAGCCGGTGGTTCCGCTCGAAAAGGGCAATGCCACGATATCTTCGCGCGGATCTATTTCGACTGACGGCGCTTCACCTTCGTAATCCAGGATCGACGAGAAAGATATTGCGCCCTTAACGCCATCCGCCCCATCTGTTTCGCCCAGCACAAATACTTCGCGCACGTTAGTGGCGCGCGCGGCGGCCAGGGCAGTTTCGGCAAACTGCGAATTGGTGAACAGATAGACGGCGCCGCTGTCTTTCAGTTGCACCGCCAGCTCAGCCTGGTTAAAGAGCGGCGAGACCATGGTTGAAACGCCGCCCAGTTTCGCGACTGCGAGAAAGGCAACGGCGTACTCGGGAGAATTCAGGCAATGAATTGCGAACACGTCGCCTTTCCGAAAGCCGCGCGCAGCCAAACCCGCGGCCGTTCGATCTACCGCGTTTACCAATTGTTCGTAAGTGAGCGTGCGCCCTGTGCGGCCGTCAATCAGCGCGGGCTGGGCGGCAAATCGCGGCGCGTGTTCGAGGATGAACGAGGCGACGGGTACGTCGGGAATTTCAATGTTTGGGTAAGGGCTTTTGAAGATCATGTTTTCGTATCAGCCTGGCCTGGAATTTGGGATGAACGATCTTTGTTATTCAAAACTCGGGTCTGCAAAGGGCTCGTCGCGGTCCCGCACCGCTTGCTTAAAACCGGTCTCGGCGGCGCGGCGCTGAAACTCGTAACCTTCTTTTGTGTGGCGCGCAATCCCGTCGAAAATCGTGCCGAGCATTTGCGACTGATAGAGGCCTTGCGCAATCAGCGTCTGATTGATCATTAACTTCATCATCACCAACTGGTTTACCGGAACGCGCGCAATGCGCTCGAGCAAATATTCGAAACGTTCGTCGAGACAGCCTGCGCTCGGAGCTTCGATCGCCAGGCCCCACTCGACGGCCTGCTTGCCGGTAAGACTGTCGCCGGTGAAAAGCAGCCGCTTGGCTTTCTCCGCGCCGATTCTATGTACCCAGAGAGTGGTGGTCGGCACTCCCCAGACACGCGCCGGCGGATAGCCAATCGTCGCTTTGTCTTCTATCACCAAAAGGTCAGAGCACAGAGCCATGTCGGTGCCGCCGGCCACGCAGAAACGATGAACTTTGCAAACGACGGGCTTCTCGCTGAAAAAGAGACTCATAAAGCCGCGCACGTTGCGGCTCATCATCGCGTAGTCGATCAACGGATCCCAGGTGCCGCTGGGATCATGATTGGCAAGTTGCACGCGCGGGTCGAGGGGCGATCCCTCGGGAGATGTTGAACCTGCGTCGGCCGAAAATCCGTGTTCGGCGGCGAGCACCAGATCATAGCCGCCACAGAAACCTTTGCCGTTTCCGGCGAGCGCTATAATGGAAACCTTTGGGTCGAGATTCGCGCGCTCAACACATGCGGCGATTTCCGCGGGCATGTCCAGGGTAATACCATTGCCGCGCTCAGGCCGGTTCAAAGTGATGCGCGCGATGCGGCCGGTGGTTTCGTAGGTTACGGTTTTTAGGTTTTCCATCAATGTGGCCCGGTGTTGCTGGGAGCGGACGGCCCGTCCGCATTGAGCGCGCTATTGCGCGAAAGCTTCCCCCACCTAACCGCTAATGCAGGTGGTACTGACATCATTATGCAGGTAGCGCGCACATCAAGCGACCCCCTGTTGCTTCTGCCCTACCCGCTTGCTACCGCAGGCGGTTTCGGTACCGTCCTTTGCGGTTCAGTCCTGTCGAGGTTCGGTAAAACCCGGAGCCATCAAGTTCGCAAACCCGACCGGGTTCTTGATCTCCTGCTTACCCATCCAGTCATCGGCCTGGTTGATCAGTGCTTTGCCGTTATCGCCGCCGAGTATTTCTCCCAACCTGCGGCGCGCGGTCGCCGCGTATAACTTCATGTTCGAGGCTTCGAAACCTTCGACAGCCTGAGAAACCAGGGCCGCAGCTCGCGAATCATTTCCGCGGCGCTTCGCCAATCCGGCATGAATCATCATCGCCAGTGGATTCGACCACGGCATCTGTTCTTTGGCAATGCTGTTTGCCAAATTCTCAGCGATGCGCAGCCGGTGCTTGCGCTGCTTTCCGGCAGCGCTGGCAAGGGCCAGCCGCGCCCGCAGGTACATCGCCTCGATCCTCAGTCCCTGAATACGCAGCAGCATGGATTTTTCCAGCGGCTTAATTTGCCCTTCGATATGTTTCCAGGCAACTTCGTAATCGCCGGTATAGAGCTCGATTTGGGCCAGGGCCACCAGCGAGCTGTAGTGCTGCAAGTGAAAACCCTTGCGTGGCCAGGCGGTCAGCGCCGCAATCACTTCGTCGCGCGCGCGGTCCGGATCGTCGGCCGCCAACCAGATCGGATTCATGCGCGTGCGCAGGTCAGTCGCCGCGAACAGGTTCCCCTGCTCGAGCGCCGCCGAAAGCAGTTGCGGCACGCGGCGCGATACCTCAATCATTTCGCCCAGGAACATCAGGGAGCTGAGCATGAAGCGATGCGCAATCGTCAATTCCCAGGTCACACCGGTGCATTGATCGCGCAAGACTTCAGCCGCGCGCTCGCAGAGTTCCGCGGATTTTTTCCAGTGTCCGACCAGATAAGCGCTCAGTCCCCGCGCCCAGATTGCCAGACCGGTCGCGTGCGGATTTGCGGCACGTTGCGCCAGGGCTTCGGTGCGTTCCATTAGTTGGTTTACGCGCTCTTCTGTTCCCCCTCTGGCGGCCGTTTGCGTTGTTTCGAAAGCCATGGCCCGCGCCACGCGATAGATTTCGCCGGCGCGCAGCGCCAGCAGCAGGTGCCGGCTTTGAAAGTCGGCGCCGCGAATCAGATCGACCACGCCTAAACCAGCGGCGACGGACCAGCAGATGTCGATGCGAAACAGATCGGCTTCGGGAATGCTGCTCGCCGCTCGCTCAGTGAATTCAAGTCCGCGCATGCGAATCCACAAGCGGCGAAGGACCAGCGAGAGCAGCGCCCGTTTCGGTCCATTGGCCAGTTTGAATCCGGCCGTTTCGAGGACGACGCGAAAGACTTCGAGGCCTTCTTCGATGTGACCGCCCGTCAGCAACTGCGCGCCGGCGCGTTGTTGCAATTCGAGCGACCGCTGCGATCCGGTGGCTTTTGCGGCACCCAGAAATTCCCTGGCGGCTTCGGCCGGGCGACCAGCATTTGCCAGGGCATCGCCCAGACTGATCTTCAGGTCAACCACGTTCGCGGCCGCGGGCCGCAAGTCGATCGCCCGGCGGTAATACAATGCGGCCCGATCAAAGGCCAGCGCACTTGCCGCTTTGCGGGCCGCGGCTTCGGCATGGACTGCCGCACGATCTTCTTCGCCGGCGCCGAGATAGTCGGCATAGAGCGCTTCGGGATCGTCCAGACCGCGCGCTTCGAGGGCCTGCGCCAAGCGACGATGAATCTGACGCCGCTCCTCGTCTGCGAGCGAAGACGCGAGGGTCTCGCCAATGCGATTGTGATACAGCTCGACGCCATAACTCGTACCGCCACTGCGGACAAACTGTGCGGCCCGCAGCGCGTTGAGGATTTTCACAGCGTCGTCCTGTAGTCCGGCCGCGCTAACAGCTACGTCCTGATTGACCGGACGCCGGGCCACCGCGAGCGTGTCCAGAAACTGCCGCGACCCGGGCGGCAGTTGCCTGATGCGCTCGTCGAGCATGGTGGTGAGCGTGATGCCCGCCGTGGCTGCGCGTTCGTTCATCATTCCGTAGTGCGTCAGTTGCTCGAGCAGGAATGGACTGCCGGCGGCTTCGTGCACAATCGATTCAATAAACGGTTCACCGGAAAACCCCACAGAAGCGAATAGCGAACGTGTTAGCTCGCGCGCCTCGCCGGCCGGCAAAGGGCCAACGAAAAGTTCACGGCAAGTGTCATTGCCGGTCTGTTGCAGGAGTTGTTTGAGGAAAGGCTTGGCATCGACGTCTTCCGTGCGAAAGCTTCCCACCAGCAGCAGCTTTGGCGCGTCCGGAGGCCGCAGGAGAGCCTCGAGCAGAAAAGAGCTGTCGGCGTCGGCCCATTGCAGGTCGTCGATATAGATGACCAGTGGCTGTCGATTAGCGATGCGCCCAAACAACTCTCGCAGCGCGCCAAACGCCTGTCGCCGCAAGGTGAATAAATCGACCGCCCCTGGCTTCGCCGAACGAGCATTGAAGATCGCGTCAACTTGCAGCATCACCGGGAACACACGCGCCAGCGCGAGCGAATTGCGCGGCATAAGGGCTTCGGCCCGGCCGTGACGCATCGAGGCGAGGTGCTTGCTTAAACTGTCGACAACTCCGTCGAGAGCTTTGTAAGGAACCGACTCGCGCTCGTAACAGCGACCCTGTAAGACGATTACCTTGCGCTGTTGCTCCTTGAGCTGATCGAGAAACGTGCGCACCAGCGTCGACTTACCCATCCCCGAGTTGCCGTGAACGTACACCGCGACGGTCTGTCCTTCGCGGGTGGCCGAAAACGCGTCGTGTAGTTCAGCCAGCAAACGCTCGCGTCCAATGAACGCGCTATCCGCGGTCATCCCGAGGAACGATGCCGGCAAAGCCCCGGTCGTGCGGGCGCCCAGCGTGCGCAACACTTCGCGTCCCGTGGGCCGCGTTTCCGCGTCGCGCCGCAGAAGCTTCATACACAACTCGTTCAGGTCGCGCGGGACCCCTTGATTGATTTCTCGGGGCTGTATGGGATCGCGCGTTTGCTTGCGCGTCATGACCTCGAAAAAGCGGCCCCGAAACGGCAGGCGTCCGGTCAATGCCTGGTACAGAATCACGCCCACGCTGTACCAATCGCTGGCCTTCGAAATGGCCATCTGTGCGCCTTGCTCAGGCGACATATAGTCAGGTGTGCCGGCCAGGAGCGTTTCGTGTAGCTCAGGTTCGATGTCCTCGACTAATCCAAAATCGAGCAGCACCACACGCCCCTCGTCCGTCACCAGGACGTTCGAAGGCTTGATATCGCGATGCAGCTTGCCCATCTCGTGCAGGCGGTTTACGCCTTCGGCCAGCTGCCGGAGCGTCGACCGCAATCGCGATTCATCGAGTTTGCTGGTTGAAGTTACCAGCGACGACGAATCATCAAGTGGCTTCATCTCGCTGGAGTCAAGAGAGAGGTGCGAGCTGTCAAAGAGTTCGGTTACAGCTTCTGAGTCGGTGTCGCCGGCCAATCTTGGCCGCGGGCCGGGCAGAGTGTTATCCATCGAGTCGGGAAGCCAATCGTCGGTTGCGGGCCGAACGTATTGAATGAAGGTCACGCCCTTAACCAGTTCCATAGTGAAGAACCAGTGCTGGCCCTCGGACGTCAGTTCATACAGCGCGACCAGATTGGGATGCGAAACGTCGGCGAGCGTGCGAAACTCTCTCTTGAAGCGATAGATATGTGCGGCCTCTGCGCGGGTCAGGGTTTTGAGGGCCACGATCTTGTCCATCTCGCGATCGTGCGCTTCGTACACCACGCCCATGCCACCTGCGCCCAGACGACGGCGCAAGGTGAAGCGCGCGGTCCCGGCAAATTCTGTGGCGGATTCAACCATTGTGGGAAACTCGATTAACGGCCAACACGAAGATGTTGACAGATGCGCAATTGTGCCTTACATGAATTGCGCAATCAATATGATAGACGAAGGAAGTGAGAGGTGAACATGGACTGGCGCGTGCTGTTGACGACATTCGGGGTAATTTTTTTAGCGGAGATGGGTGACAAGACCCAGATCGCCGCGATGACCATGGCCGCAGAGAAGAAACGGCCCTGGGAGGTTTTCATTGCCGCTTCGCTGGCGCTGGTGGCGGTCTCAGCTATCGGAGTGGTGGTTGGCAGCGCGCTAAGCCAGTACTTGCCAATCGAGTGGATTAAGCGTGGGGCGGGCGTGAGCTTTATCATCATCGGGGTGCTGGTATTATTGGGAAAATTCTGAAACAGGAAGTATAGGTCCGGTAGGTCCGATGCGACCTATAGGTTAACTACCATGCCGCAGACTCCACACGCCGAGCGTCACTTCACCGCGGGCCAAACCGTTCGCGACGTTGTTATTGGGATGTCGGATGGTTTGACTGTGCCCTTTGCGCTGGCGGCGGGTTTGACCGGGGCCATAGATCATGTAGGGATTATTGTCACGGCCGGCCTGGCCGAAATCGCCGCCGGTTCCATCGCCATGGGCCTGGGCGGCTATCTTGCCGCCAAGAGCGATGCCGAGCATTACGCCAAAGAGCATGAGCGCGAGAAACGTGAAGTAGTCGAGATCCCGGAAGAAGAAATGCGCGAGGTGGCCGAGGTCTTTCATGAGTATGGCTTGACCAGGGAAGAAAGCGGACCGATCGTCGAAGCTCTGGCAAAGCATCCGAAGAAGTGGGTCGACTTTATGATGCGGTTTGAGCTGGGCCTGGAAAAACCGGATCCGAAACGGGCCTTTGTCAGCGCGTTCACCATCGCATCGGCGTACGTGGCCGGCGGCTTGATCCCGCTCGCTCCGTACATCGTGGCCGGCTACGTTAAGCAGATGAGTGTCGGGACGGCGTTATTATTCTCGGTCGCCGTGACCCTGGCCGCACTGTTCGTATTTGGCTTTATCAAAGGACGCTACACCGGCACGCGCCCCACGCGCAGCGCGCTGCAAACCGCTTTGATTGGCAGCGTGGCCGCGGGCGCGGCGTTTCTGATCGCCCGGTTGATTTCGTGAGGAGCTCCCTCGATGCATTTTGAGATAGTCGGAAGAATAACCGAGATCGAGATCATCGCGGTCGGACCGGGCATTAGAATTCTAGGTGTCTTGCGAAGACGATATGGCCGGGGTCGATGGAGAAAGCTCAAAGGAGTTGCCACCGTGCGCCTTTCTGATGGTAGGATACGACTTGCCGCAAGTGCACTGGTTCGAGGCGCATGGAATAGGCAAGCGGAAAATGCGAATCAAACGGTATCTGGATTAGGAAAATGGCCAAGAAGAATAATCAGGAGCCCAAGTTTGCTGTCTGTATTAGCTCAGACGATCCAGACTTGTTAACTCCGCGCAGGATTTACCAGGTGCTGCCTGATGAGAGCGCTGCGAAATCAAATTACATTCGAGTAATCGACAACGAAGGCGAAGACTACCTCTATCCCGCCGATTATTTCTTGTTTATTGAGTTGCCGCGCAAAGTTGAGCAAGCCCTGCTTAAAGCTGCTTAGCTCACTGCGTACCGCAGCAACAACCTCGTGATTGAATCGGCAGATCGCGTGTCTCCTTAAAGAACGATCATGTCTGAAACTCTCAAATCGAATCCGGCGTTGGAAGATGACTACCAAGCCATGGGCGACGATGAGGAAAGCGAAGCGAAGGCATTGGAATGGGCCGAAGCTACCATTGGAGACGTAGCCGATGAACCGCAGTGAAGTTTGGTGGCTTCGCTGGACGATAGGCGTCACCAAAATGGAGGTTATCAGTGATATCGAATGACAACAAACAGAAGGTCTTGTCCCTCATCAGTGAAATCGAAAAGTCCACGGTAAAGCATGACGACAAAGACATCGCCCGCTTATGAAACTTCACGTCGGCACCAGCGGCTACAGCTACAAAGAGTGGAAGGGCAACTTCTATCCGGAGGATCTGCCGGCGAAAGAAATGCTCTCGTACTACTCGCGTCGTCTGCCCGCTGTAGAAATCAACAACACGTTCTATCGCCTGCCACAACCGAGCATGATCGAAAACTGGAAGGCCCAGGTGCCGGCGCGGTTTCGCTTCTCGATCAAAGCCACCCAGCGCATCACGCACATCAAGCGTCTGAATAACGTTGCGGATGAAACGAAATATCTGTTGGAGACTGCCGCGTTGTTGGAAGAGCGTTTGGGTGTTGTGCTCTTTCAGCTTCCGCCGAACATGAAAAGAGACACGGAGCGACTAAAGGCCTTCCTCGATCTTCTGCCATGCGATGCGCGCGCGGCTTTTGAATTCCGTCACGAGACCTGGCTCGACGATGAAGTTCTTGGTTTGCTGCGAGAAAAGGACTGCGCTTTGGTTGTTTCCGACACGGACGAAAAGCCTCTGAGTGAAATTATCAGCACAGCTAAGTGGGGTTACCTGCGGCTGCGACGGACTGCGTACGACGAAAACGATCTGGTTGAGTGGTTGAAGCGTGTGCGGGAACAGAAATGGAAAGACGCCTTCGTCTTTTTTAAGCATGAAGACGAAGGCACGGGGCCAAAGCTGGCAGCGCAGTTTATCGAGATGGCGAAAACCAGCTAGCCACGAAAAGGCACAAAAAAGCACAAAGTGGAAAGCCGCGAACGGCTCTTCCTCTTTGCGCCTTTTGTGGCTTAGTGTTTGATTACTTAATCTTGATACCGGCCGAAGCGCGAATGTTGTCCTGCCGCTTGCCGTTAAAGAATGTCGGCAAATAATCGACCTGAATAACGCGTACGTCGACGTGGTCTCCCGCGTGCACGTCCAGGCCTCCGCCGAAGGCCATGGCAAACGCAGTGGCGCTCCTGGTCCGATCGGCAACCTCGGCACGGACATGCGAGACGCCAAACAACCCGTGGACGAAAGGTGTCACGCCCTCACCGCGCCAGTTATAGCGCGGGCCGATCATTAAGTCGTAACGCTGGCGTGAATCCTGGTAGGTGCCGCTAAAGCTGGTCACGATTCCGACATGCCGGGTCACGTTCTGGTTGAATTCCGCCATGAAACCGTTGTAGTTCCGGTTGTCTGAATTAATGTTGACGGTGGCGCCTTGAGTCTTCTTCTTGTTGAAGGTGCCGGCGTCGTTGTCGACCCGCTCGTACGCATAACCGACGTAGAACTCGTAGTACGAGTAGTCCTTGTTCTGTGAAAACGCCGCGGGCGCGCACATCAGAGCAATCAGGAGCAAGAGAAAGATTCTGGTCATTTTGAGGACGCCTCCTTGTCCTTACACAATTCTGGAATACTGGCTTTTACGGGTACATTAATACAACCAATCCCGAAAAATTCCCAGAGTTTTTGGGCGATTAACCCTTTTTTGTTTTGGGGAGCGGAGTAACCGCGCTCGACAAACGGAGGTTTTCCTGACAACTAAACCTGACATACGGCGATTCACCGCGCGAACCTTACTAGTCCCGCTGGTATTGCTCTGCGCCTTTTCTTCCGCTCGGACCCAAACCCCCGGTGATGCCGCTAGAGAGGCGCAAAGACTGACCCGCGTGGCCCAGGTCGCGCAACAGCAAGGTCGCTACCAGGATGCAATTAAGGCCTACGAGACAATTGCCCTGGTGGCCAAGAGCTCACCCGGCATCGCGGCGGTCGCGCTTCTGAACGCCGGCAAAATCTACATGAGTCTGAGGAAGTACGATCAAGCAGCGGCGACTTTCCGCCGGTCGCTGGCACTAAACGCCAACTCCGCTGAAGCGCAAAACAATCTGGGCGAGGCGCTCGGCGAGCTGAAGCAGTATCCGCAGGCCCTCGAAGTCTTTCAACGGGCAGTCGCCCTGGACGGGGGTTTTGTGAAAGCGCGATACAACATGGGAGTCACCTATGATCGTCTCGGCCAGATGAAATATGCCGAGTTCGTCTACCGGATTCTGATTCGCGATCACCCGGACTTTGCGCTGGCTTATGACAGCCTGGCGGTAGCGCTCTCAAAATCCGGTCGCGGGCGCGAAGCGATACCATTCCATCAGAAAGCCATTAGCCTCTCTCCGAAAGACGCCTCGTTCTACTACAATTTTGCGGTTAGCTATCTCGTGCTCGGCGATATGAAGAGAGCACAGGAACAACAACAGAAGTTACGTGACCTGGATCCCGCGATGGCCGAGCATCTGGGCGCGGTGATCGCAAAGCATCAGCGATAGATTTTTGGATTATGATCCGCTCGCGGCAGCTACGTGGCGCGAGGGCAAACGCCACAAAGAGGCACGAGAGGCTCAAAGGTGAAGGTCAACTGAAATCCTTCTTTGCGCCTTTTTGGTGGCGATAGCTTTCCGCTAACTCAGAAATTTCCCTGACATGTATCGTGGCCGCAATCACAATCAAGCTCGATTGTGTCGCCGGTGCCTTGACACGACGCACTGCAATACTTAGTACCCTCCGACGCCGGACACGAGCACGGTGGATTCTTGCATTTGTTTTCGTCAGCCATGATTTCCTCCCTGACTCTTCGGTTAAAAACTGATTGAAATAACGGAGGCAAGAGCTTAACACAACTGACCGTCATGACGAGAACGCGTGGAGTAACTCGATTCTATCTGTGGAAGAATCGAAAGCGGGCAAGTCCAGGAGGGATGCGGGGCCAAATAAACTGGCCCAGCGTTTCGGGGATGAGGCACATCGAGGGTGGTGGGTTATTCCTGCGCGCCACGTGATTTCAGCAACTTAACGACATCTTCCTGTTCATTGTCGATTGCCAGACTCAGCGCAGTTTGTCCTTCCTCGTCTCTGATGGTGAGATCAGCTCCGGCATTAACCAGGAGCAAAACGGTGTCGAACTCGTTTGCCCGCATCAAAGCGGTCCGTCCATCATTGTCTTTGGCATTGATCTTTGCGCTTGCATTAATCAGCGTCTTGATTATTTGAACTCTGTCGTCGTCCGCGGCGTTCATGTTGGCCGGACATGGCTGGCCCCTTTCAAGTCAGAACTGATCGGAGAGTCTGGGGAGAGACTCCATCGTCAACGGAGTGTTAGACAACAACCCGGAAGAGTTGTTCCGGCGAACACGCTAGCTCATCACTTCACCACAAACCTGGTCGGCGTAACGATCGCGCGCGCTTCCGGGTTGTAGTAGTCGTAGACTACCGACGCGGCCGTCTGAGCGCGCAAGCCAAATCGCGGGCGAAACTTAAAATCGAATTTCGTTCCGCCGGCGCGCGGCCAAAGGTAGAGAATCACGCGGTCGGGCAGAATGTCGTACTGGGTAATGCTCCAATCCGATCCTTTGATCGCCGCATCAAGCGAAGCCCGATCAACATCGGCGCCGGGCGGCAAGCCGATTTCGGCGAGCAACATTCCGTAACCGCTAAAGCCGATGCGCTCGGTTTCGACGTGACAGGTAATTTCATCGCTGACCTTGCTTTCGGTTTTGTCGAACCTGGTAACCAAACGCAAGCCGCTGGCGCCGTCGGCACGCCAAATGTCATTTTGCGTGGCGACTGATTCGCGCCAGGGCAGGTAGTAAGTCACGACTGCTTGCACCGATGCGGGCGAACTCCCGCGATCGCGCCGCAGCTCAATGCGGTTTGCGCCCGGCTGCACTAATCCAGACAGGTCGATGGTTATGGGACCGGCTAATCGTCCCGGTGCGGGAAACTCGACTGATTCAACGCTGCTCCCATTCACCTGGATCTCAGCCACCGGCGGCGCTTTGACTGAGCGCGCGGCTTCGACATCCTGGGCCAGTACCGCGAGCATTGCATCCAGGACATTGATCGTGGCCTGAGTTGAGTACCAGACGCCGTAGCGGTCCTTCTGTCTCAGCAGAAACAGCAAACCGCTGTTGACCAGGCGATCTCTCGACGCAAGCGGCGACTCACTCGCCTCGCTGCGCGCCAGCGCCTGCACGACCAGCGCCGTGGTTTCAACTCTCCCGGCCAAACCCCAGCCATAGAACGGCGTATTGGTCTCCAGTGACCAATAGGTAACGTCTTTATCCCGGTGGGCCAGCACTCGAAGTTTCCCGGTTGCGCGCTGGACGCGGGGGTCATTGGCTGCATCGAGGGCTGCCAGTGCGTATGACGCGATCAGGTAGGGCTCGTCGATCTCCTCGATCCGCGCCGCCAGATAATCGAGCGCGCGCTTCAGCTCCGGCGAAACAGCCTTAGAAGAGTTTTGAGTCGACGCACTTGAAGCCCCGTCAACCCGAGTTGAGCGAGCAGTCATCGCCAACACGCGCGCAATGTAAGCCGTTAGCAGGGCCGTGCGCCGTTTGTTCTCGAGTTTGTCGCCGTAATCATACGCGGCCCAACTACCGTCCGCGCGCTGCTGCCGGAGCAGCCACGCCCGCGCCTGATTGATTACTTCGTCATCCACGGCGGTCAACTCGCGCGCCTCGGTGAGAAAACGCAACGCGTACACCGTCAAGGCGAGATCTGGTTCACCGTGGCCCCAGTAGGTGAAGCCGCCACTGCTATCCCGATAATTCAGCAAGCGGTTATAACCCGCGCGCAGGTAACGCTCGGCCTTGGCTCGCAACGGTGAATCCTGGCCAGACTTCTTGTAGTTGCGCAGCAGCAGCAGACTGGGGTAGGTGGATGAAATGGTCTGCTCGCCGCAGCCGTAGGGTCTGGACATGATCGCTTCGACACTTTCGGCGACGTGGGCCATCAGGTTGGGATAGATGCGCAATTCGGCCCGGGCGGAATTCGGCACCAGAGATTCCGGGATGTTGAGGGTGAGCACACCTGTATCGGAAAAGACATCGCTTGCGGTCACCGATTTTTCTTCACCATCGGGATGCACGGTCACCGGCTTTTCGATCGCGTCGTTGGCATCAGCCCCGGTGGCCGTGATTCGTTGTTTGCCGTCCTTCACCGATGTGTTCGCGCGAAAATCAAACGTTCCCCGGGTGGCATCGCCGGCCGCAACGTTCAAGCTCTTCATCGCGGGACCAAGCAGGGTGAACCAACTCTCAGGTTTGATTTCCAGATTCACGGCTTGCGGATGATCGAGATAGTTACGCACCACCACGGGCAGAGAGATCTCGTCGCCCTCAGTCAGGATGCGCGGCGGATCATGTTCGACAAAGAAAGGCTGAAACGATTTGATCTCTTTCTCGATCGTTCCGATCTGGCCGTCTTCCGTCGACGCGATCACCGACATCTTCCAGGTTGTAATGTTGTCGGCAAGCTTGAACTTCAGTTGGGCGCGGCCCTGCTTGTCTGTTTCAAGCGAAGGCTGCCAGACAAGGGTTTCGGGAAAGTATTCGCGGAGGCGTGGGGTGGAAAGTTGCTGCGCACCGGCGGCTACGCCCGGGGCCAGTAGCGGAAGCGACATCACCGATCGTTGCCCACTAATGGCTGATGACGTCATGTTTATTGTCGTTTCTTCGGCGCCCGCCGAAACCGTCACCGTTTCCGTGACACCGCCGACGTCGAGGGTGACGTTCACCTCGGTAATATGGGATGAGCGAACGGGCACGTTGGTAATTACGGACCGTCGAAAACCTGTTGCGTCGACTGTTATTTCATATGAACCAACTGGCAGGTTCTTGATGAGGTAAACCCCATCTTCGTCACTCTTGACGGCAGACTCGGTCGTGGTGCGCAGATTCTTCGCTGTAATCGTAGCGCCGGCAATCACCGCACCGCTTAGGTCCGCTACCGTTCCCTGGATTGCTCCTGTCGAACCGGACAATAAGACTCTTGAGATCACCGACTGCTGATTGCGTTCGTGGGCGGCCTGTTCGGCCAACAAACGCGAGAAGGTAGCGACATTGAAATCGTCCGCCGTTCCTTCCTTCCTATCCTCGCCGTCGCTGCGCAGATAGATGTAATTGACTCGTTGGGTGACGGGCGTTAGCTCAGTTTTCTCTTTCGGCTTTTGGCCATAGGTGGCATAACTGAAAATGGTCACCCGGTTGCCGTACACCGCGGTCTGCTTAAACGTCGCGTAGTAAGGCCGGCCCCAAGGATCGCGCAAGTCGTCGCGTTTGAGACCGGAACCCTGTAGAGCCGTACTGAACTCGGCATCATCTTGTGGAATCTGCGAAGTCGCTTTGAAGTAAGTCGTCAGCGCCGCATCGATCTTTGCCTGCAGGTCCGACGAGTAATCGATCGATGAAGTCCAGAGCAGAACATCGTCATTGGTCTTTGAAGAGAACTGCCCGTCGGGCCCGCTGCTGCGCACGAACACGAGGTACTTTGTCTGGCGCACGCCAAAATCGATCTGATACGGCCGGCCCCACGGATCCCGAAGCGCGTCGAAATCAATCCCCTCCTGCTTCAGTTCGCTCTTTAAACCAGGCGCCTCGCGAATGAATTCTCCGCTCCGCGTGTGATACCGCGCCGTGGCACGATTGATGGCTTCGCCCGTGAAGCGGAAGTAGGGCCACTCCCGGCGCAGGACCGTGAGATCATCCGCCGTTTCGAATTGTTTGTCGGCGCCCGCGCTCGTGAGCTGAACAACGTCTGCGGCGCCTTCGGCAAAGAACGACGTGCGGTAAGCCGTCTCCCATGGATCGCGCAACTTTTCAAGAGCAATCCCCGCCGTTGACGCTAAGCGTCGCAAAGCGGCCTGATCGGCTGGGTAGACACAATTCTCCTTGTATTCGAGTTCAAGGCGATCCTTCAACGGATTGATCTGATTCTCAAAGAAACCGGAAAACACCCGGGCCGGATCCTCATCGAATCTGGCGCTGTGAAAAAGACGAGGCTCGAACCGGTAAGTGTTCAGCAGTACTTCGGCAACCAGTTCCAGTCCTTCGGGTAGAGGTTTCGACAGGTCGATCTGGTCCAGATCTTTACGCGTGACTCCGGCAACCCCGTCGTTGCAGCCGCTCAGATAGCAATACGAGCCATAGAAGCCGTAACGACCACCAAACTCGCGATCCGTGCGCGCGCGTTCTTCGACGGCTTTGTCAAAGATGACGATGCCCAGCGCGCTCTCCGCGACCCGGCCCGTCGCCGTGCGCGTCAGGAAATTGGCGCTGGCCTCTTCACCCGGGCGATAGCTCTCCTGATTGAGTGCGAGTTGGAACCTCAGGTCGCGATCATAGGGATAGAGAACTGTTCGCGAACTGCCGACAACATCGTTCTCACCGGTTGGCCCCGGAGAGTATGCGGCCAGGGTGACGGGACCTTTAAAGTCAGTGCGGTACGGAAAACTAAGCGAGACGCGCCCGTTTTGCAGAATCGCCACCTGCGATTGCAGGACCTTATCTTCCCCAATCAGGTCAAGGGTCAGCACCAGGCCGGAGCTGCTGGCGACGATGTTGGCGCGAATCGGATCGCCGTCGCGATAAAGCGACTTATCGGTCTCGATGCGGATCACCGGCTTTTCCTCGAGGCTGAGGGTTTCGGTGTGTTTTCCGGTCGCGCCTTTGCCGTCGCGGGCGCGTAGCATCAGCGACACTTCACTGGCTTCGTCGTCCGGGTCCTTTGGCGGTGTCAGGGAAGCGACTTTTGCGAGGCCGTATTTGTTCGTTCTGATTGTCCGCAGCGCGAGTTCCGCGCGGGAATCGTTGCGCTCCCAGACCTGGCTGATCGTAATGTCGCATGACGCCGGGGCGCCGTCCGCGTAGGACGTAGAAATGTAGAACTCGAGCGGAAAATCGCCGGTCTGCCGGGTGTTTCGCTCAATTGCATAGACGTGAATGGCGTCTTTGGTCAGACGCAGATCGAAACGGCGCTGCTCAGTGCGATTGGTCGTCGCATCGGTGAAGTAAGCCGCGTACGAAAGATCGCGATAGCGAGAATAGTCCTGGTCCTTCAGTTCGGCGTGCTCCTCGCCGAGGTTGATGTGCGCGACAAAGCGTCCTTCGGCATCCACGTCACCTTCGTATTTGTCACCTTCGTCGGTTTCATATTTCTGCTCGCGATAGTTCCAATGCCGGGCGGTTTCACGGACAACGCGCACATGACCGCGCTTGACCGGCTGGCCAAATAAATAGTCGGCGCGGACTTCGACTTCCGCATTTTGTGCCGGAAGGTAATAAGGGTGATCGGGCTTTACGCTGACGCTGAAGTTGGGCAGGTCATAGCGGCTGACCTTGACGGAAGCCGCACCGCGCGAATCCTCGTACTTATCGCCTTCGAGCTCTACTTCGATCAGGTAATCTCCCAGCCGCGTATTCTCCGGTATGGTCCAGTCGGCGCTGGCGACGCCAAACCGCGACGTATTCAACTCAGTGCGGAATGCGGTCGTACCTTCCGGATCTGAAACCTTGAGGATCGCTTTCTGATCGGCGAGAGCATGACGCGCCGAGTCAAACATCAAAACTCGCGTGTGCAGGATTTGACCCGGCTGGTAAAGCGGCTTGTCGGTACTGACCATCACCTGAGCGTTGCGATCGATGTCAACTTCCGTCTCGGCGGTTTCAGTCAGGATTCCGCGTCGCGCCACCACTTCCAGGTCTCCGTCGTCGTCCTCAACGTTTCGGGGAATTTGAAAGTCCAGCGTCGCAAACCCGTTCGCGTTGGTGCGCGTGGATTGCTTCAGGACGATGCCATCATTGTCGTAGCCGTTGAATTTGATTTCGACTTCGATACTCACCCCGGCGACCGCCTGTGACGTCATTGGATGTGCGGTGCGCACCCGCAGCCGATACGCTGAGCCTTCCGGCACTTTCTCAGGCGCCGCTACCTGAAGCGCAAATATGTCCGGAGTAATTTCTGACAGCGAGATGACGCCGCTCGCCGGATCGAATTGCGCCGAGCCCTCGGGCGCAACGTGATAACGGAGACGGTACCAGAGCACTTCGCGCGTATCGGTTGCCGCCTTACCGATTAGGCATAGGCCGATCGGAACTGCCACGGTGTTGACACCCGGCTTGATGTCTTCGTTGCTCTCCGCCGTAGCGCGGACCGCGCCGTCGGTGTCGATGAGTTCAAGCTTGATTTGCGCGTTCACGCGCCGGCCGAGCGAGTTTTCAAGCGAGAGCAGGACGCGGGTAGCCTGTTCTTCGAACAAAACTCTGGTGGCGGATTCGTTGATCCGAAGGGTTAGGCTGGCGCTCGACAGCGGCACGAGCGTAAACAGGACCGAAAGGCAAAACGGGAAGAGAAGCCACTTGCGGCTCATGGTTGCCTCCTGAAAGGGTGGCACGGGCGTCCCGCCCGTGAATCACGTGCAAGATGCACGTGCCACATTAAAACTGACCGACTACATCGACTTCGACACACTTCCAGCTCGCGGAGAAACCGATTCACCGCTAACCAACGATTAATTGGATTAAGAACGACGAGCCTGAGGAGGTGCTCGACCCTTAAGACTGCTCACTCAATTTCAAAATGAATCGCGAGGGGCTGGGGATCTCTTCGGATTTGTCCCGTGAGATGCGAGGCGCGTACGGGATGGTTGTCGGTTGTGAGGAAAATATCTCTGCATGCGCCTATCCAAAATTATGGATCGAGAGGGGGAGTGCGCCGCCTTGGTTGGTTCCTATTGAACCACATCAGATCCGGCGGCGAGGGTAACAAAACCACACCCGATTCTTGCCGCTCATAGCATCAAGTCCGGTTGCGCGGTGCAGGAAATTTGATTCGATCGACAGAAGGAAGTTGGTCCCCGGCTCGCCAATTTCATTAGCACCTTGGCGTTAGCCCCGTGATTGGGAGCCCTCGATAAACAAGGGGAACCGCTTGAACGGTTCGGTTTTTGGTGGTGATGGATCAGGTAAACCGTTAGAAACGGTTCAGGATCATTTCGGCGCACCTTGATCGCCGGGCTAAAGCCACGGTACCAATGAGATCACTCCGCGTGTTTCAATCAGCCCGATGGCGCTCCGGCATCCAAGTTGCCCTGAAGCTTGATTAAGATGCCTAACGCGCTACGGGAAGATCAGTTGAAGGAGGTACTAGAGGGTCATGAAAACTCCAGGTCATGACAATCAAACTTCGGCCAACAAGCGCCTCAGCGGTTCGAGGCTCATCTGTCTTTTGTTGCTGATAACCGGCACCATCATCGCCGTTTGTTCCAGCCGGGGTTTCGCCCAGTCGTCCATAGTTATTACGGCTCCTCAAGGCGACGTTAGTGCCACGCGGCAGCGAAGGTTGACGACTGAAGAGTCGAGCAAAGATAGGATCCCAGCCGCGAGTGTCGAGCGCCCGGCGGCAACACGGACCGAGCGTCGAGTTGTTGTCCGTTCAACGTCGCTGCTAGTACGGGCGGCGGTGGTGGAAGAGAAGCTGCTGAAGCGCCCTGAGTTTCACCGGCTCGGTTTTGTGCTTACGCGCGATGTAGCCGATGCAGATCTGATTCTCGAGTTGCGGCATGACCTTTTTACGAAGTATGTCTTCACTGTAGTCGATGCCAAGACGGGCGTCGTGCTGCTGGGCGGAAAGCTCAGCTCCCTCGGCGGCACGGTGGCGGGAAAAGTCGCCAAGCGTTTTGTGAAAGAAATGCCGGTGTCGTCCGGGCCTTAGGTTACTTCAAGGAGAGTCAAGCTCGCGAGCGATAAGTGCTGCCACCCACGCGTTGTTTTCCAGCAGCGCGATGTTTGCGCGCAGCGTTGCGCCTTCGCTCAACTGGGCCATGCGCGCGAGCAGGAAGGGTGTGACGTCGCGACCACTAACGTTCGCCTTTTCCCCGTCAAACAGTGATTGATCGAGAATCTCCTTCAAAGCGTCCTTCGGGACCTCGGCTTCAACCGGAACCGGAACAGTAACGAGCAGCGAGCTCTCGACGCCCAACTCGCGTTGCGTCTTGAAAAGCTGCGTCACCTCTTCGGGCGAGTCGCAGCGAACATCGACGGGCAAGCCGCTCTGTCGTGAATAGAACGCCGGCATCTCGTCACAGCCATAGCCGACAACCGTGACGCTGTGGGTTTCCAACCATTCGCGCGTCGCCGGCAAATCGAGAACAATCTTTGCGCCAGAGCAAACTACTACCATCGGTGTGCGCGCGAGTTCAGGTAAATCGGCCGATACGTCAGGCAAAGCGCCGCGATGGACGCCGCCGATGCCGCCGGTAGCGAAGACTTTGATACCTGCGCGATACGCGATCCACATTGTCGAAGCCACGGTCGTGGCTCCGTTCCAGCCCCGGGTCACGGCGATCGCGAGATCGCGTGTGCTGAGCTTTCTGATGTCATCATCCGTCGCAATCCGTTCCACCTGGTCCTGATCCAGCCCTACGCAGAGCTTTCCATCCAGAACGGCGATCGTCGCCGGAATAGCGCCTTCGTCGCGAACGATTTGTTCCAGGCGCTGCGCGGTTTCCAGATTCTGGGGTTGCGGCAGACCGTGCGCGATCACGGTTGATTCGAGCGCCACGACGGCTCGATTAGCCGCGAGCACCGCTTCAATTTCATGGTTGATGCGGAAGAATCTGTTGCTGGTCATCGTTTGCGTTGCGGCGTTGCGGCTTTGCCGCCCGATGTGCGGAAAGGCTGTGCCCTTCCGGTCGAGATCTAAACTACCCCAGGGGCTTTGCCCCAGTTTTGTTCGAGGCGTAGCCTCTCAAGTATGGAGGGGGGTGTGTTTCGAAAAGCCAGAGGCTTTCGGCACATCAGACGGCATAGCCGTGACCCCCACTATTCGGGCTCGGCCCCGCTCCTTCCTTATGCAGCGTGAACACGGTTCCGCCACCATCACGCTTACTCCACGCAACCTCGGCATCGATCATGCTGGCCCGGGCGCGAATGTTGGCTACGCCGCGGCCGGGCTTCTTCTTTGTCTCGCTTCGATCAAAGCCACGCCCATCGTCTTCAATCTGCAGATCGAACCCGCCGTCGCTGGTTACTTTCGCGCTCATCTTAACGTGCTTTGCGTTTGCGTGGCGGCAGATATTGCTCAGAGCTTCCTGGGCCATGCGATAGATTTGGATTTGCATGCTCGTTGGCAAGTTCAGTTTCTCATCCAACGTATCATCACACACAAACTCATACTCGAATTTTGAGTCGGGTGCGGCATGTTCCACCGCGTGCGCCAGAGCGAACTGTAAAGCAGCGGACAGTCCGACATTTTCCAGCGCCGAAGGGCTCAGGTCTTCGCAGATGCGGCGAACTTCCTGCGAAATCGATTCGATCTCTGAACGCAACGCGCCCGGCGCCGAAGGCGCGCGATTTGGACGTACGCTCTGTCCGCTGGTCGCCGGGAGTTGGTCGACCAGCAGCGCAAGATTTCTCAGGTCGGCTAATGTCTGATCGTGAAGATCGCGCGCGATGCGCCGTCGTTCGGTTTCGGTTTCGTTGGCGAGTTGCAGTCGAGCGTCGGCCAGTTCGCGGTTCGCCAAAGCCAGTGCGGCGCTGGTCCGGTGAATGCGGCGATTTTGGAAATAGCCCCAGCCCAAAGCGATCAGGGCAAACAGCAGCAGTACCCCGAGCGCGGTAGACGTCCACGGAAAAGGGGCCCGCGCGATGGTGAACTCAAATGCAAGCGGAGTTGCGGGGGCCAGGTCCTTGGTAAACGCGCGGGCCACAACCTTGTACGTGCCCGGCTTTAGCTGCTCCATCGCGAACTGAGAATCGTGCGACAGTTTCTCTCTGATAACTTTACCCGTGCTGTCGAAGAGCGCGAATGCATATTGAAACTGCTCGGGAAAGGTGCGGCTGCTTATCGCCGTGACATCCAGCAGCAAACTATTCTGCGGATAATCAAGCTGCAAGCCGGAACGCAGTTCCTGCTGTTGATGAATCCGCTGGCTGATGATGCGTGCAGGCAGCACCGTTGGCATAACGCGGCCCGGTTCGTAACGGACAAGACCTCGATTGGTGCCGGCGATGACGATCTCGCTGCCGTCCGCGCCGCGTTCGGACAGCACCGCAAAGACCCTTTGAGAAGGCAAACCCTGCTCAAGATCAAAGCGGGAACCGATCGTCCCAAATTGATCGTCGAGCACGACTTTCTGCAGGCCATTGCCTACGGTGGCGCACCAAACCTGCTTCGCGCGAGTGTTGTCAGCGCTGATAATCACGCTGCGGGCATTCACCGCAGAATTAATTTCCTTTAGTCGCCCCGATTGAAACACGAGGAGCCCCTTGCCGGTGGCCATCCAGAGGTCCTGGCCATCGGTGGCAAACGACCAGATCGCGTCACCTTTAAGGTTTTCCAGTGCATTCTCGGTACTCGTTTGTTTGCCGTCGAAAAAGAAAACGCCGGCGCTCGCCGTGCCGATCAGCAGACGATCATTTGCATCCTGGCCCAGCGCCGTAACCTCGCGCAGGCGATTGTCGGCCGCAGCATCAGGCCAGATAAGCCCGCGCTGCGATCCTTGTAGTTTCTCGACTCCGTATCCATAGGTCGCGATGTACGTCACGCCGTTAACGTTCGCGATCGCGCGCACGTTATCGCCTTGAGGAAGTCTTTCGTTAGGAGATGGAATACGCGTGAATGCCGAGTCGTTTGCCGCCGCCGTTGACGCGAACAAACCATTTCCAGTGGCTGCCAGCACGCGGCCGGTTTTGTCCTCGCCGACGGCATAGACGATGCGCCGGCCGACTTCAGGAATCGCGAGCCACGTTTTCTTTGAGGCGTCGTTTCTGTAAAGGCCGGAATTAGTGGCCGCCAGTAAGTGGCCGCGTGAGGTGCGAAACAGTGCGCGTACATAATTCGCGCCCGGATCGTCAGCGATGTTTTCCGCGCGCATTGCGTGCGGGTCATAGCGACAGACGCCTTTGTCGGTGGCGAACCAGACGACTTCCTCCGTGTCGACGAACACTCCGAAAATGCGATCGGAGCGGAGCGCGCCACCGGTGCCTTCGAAGGTGAAATGCTCGACCGGCTTTCCTCCCTGAAAGCGAAACGCTCCCCGGCCATCTGTGCCGACCCAAATATCCGTCTCATTTGGCCCGCGCGCGATGGCCATTACCGGGCCGGTGGTCGCACTGGCCTTCCTGGGTTTCAGCTGGTCGCCGCTGTCCAGTAACCCGCCGTCTTCAATGCGGGCGCGCGCACCAACCCACAAACGCCCCTGGCCATCAGTCTCCAGTGCGTTGACGAAGAAACTGCGCGGTTTGCTGACGACTTCCTTTGCCTCGCCGTTTTCAATCAAGAGAACGCCGCGGCTTTGCGTGCCGGCGTAGATTCTCTCGCCAACCATGGCCAGACTCGTGATCTTCAAAGGGCCCGGATGATCCTTGTCTGCGCTCTGCAGAGGTTGATCTGGAATCGTTCTGACTATGAAAGTCAGACCCGGAGTGCCTTCGCCAGGCCGGATGGTCGAGCTCAATTGCTGCTTTACCTGACAATCAAAGATCTGGCCGCTCTCGCTGGCCATGATCGCGCGGCCCCCCTCAGGAGTGAGGATCGCGGTAATCACCTTGCCCGCAGTTTCTTTGATCGCGTCGAACTTGCCATTCGCCAGACGAGCGGCTCCAGCGTCAGTGCCAATCCAGAGCGCGCCGAAGCCATCCACTTTCAGCGCCAGAATGCGGCCGGGAGGCAAGCCGTCGGCGTTGATGGCGTTCGTGCGGCGACCGTCATAGCGAGCCAGTCCGCCATCAGTCGCAAACCACGTCACGCCAAATTCGGTCTGCGCGATCGCGTGGGTGCGATCCGAAGGCAGTCCATGAAACGACGTTACCGCGCCCCATTGATGCAGGTTCGGTGGTGGTGTTGGCGACGGTGAAGGCGAGGGGGCCGGAGATGGCGACGGTTGAGCCTGGGGCGAGAGCGTTTCGTTTTGCGAGAAGACTCGGGGCAGGAGGCAGTAGGCAGAAGGCAAAAGGCAAAAGGCAGAAAGCGAGAGCAGGATCGATCTGAAACGCGAAGGACGCCAGGTTTTCCGCAAAGGTCGCAAAGAAGTTTTCCTCGGCGTCCTCCGCGAATACCTCTGCTTCCTTTGCGTTAAGGCGTTTAGTCGCACTGTTATTTCTTATTCGGGGCGCGTTTCTGCTCTTCGAGAAACTTCTTCTGGTCCCGCTCAATCCAGCCTTCCAATTCCACCGCGGCTTTTTCCAACTCATCATTGTTCAGCAGGCCGCGGCGTAGCGCTTCAAAGAAGGCGCGCGTGCGCACGTTGTAAGCTAGTTTTTCGTAAGCCTCGTTGGGCGTGCCTTCGGGCAGCGAGGTGAACAGCTTTTCGTAAAGCGTGGCCAGCCGGCTCTCAACGCCACGCAGCGAGAGACTGCACTTGCGCGCGATCGCCCAGTTCGACAGACCGAGCGCGAGATAGTAAAGCGCTTCGGCTTCGAACTCAGTCAGCAGTGGTCGTTTGAATGAATCCTTGAACGCCGGATCGATCATGTCGGCGCCGTCTTCCAGCACGGCGGCCACGAAACGCAGGAAGCGCGATTCGGGATTGTTCTTGTGAATGAAGCCATAGGCCGGCGGCGGATCGACCGACTTCACGATCTTGCGAATCTCGTTGATGTAGATCTCGTGCGGAAACTGGGTCCAGAAAATGATCCGGGCGGCGGGAAAGTCGCGCCAGATTGCCCGCGCCGCTTTCACCCCGGAAAGCTTCGGCATCTGAATGTCGAGGATGCAAACCTCGGGTCTGTTCTTGAGTGCGATGGCGACCGTCTCTTCACCGTCGCCGGCTTCGAGCACCGGCTGATGCGCGGGAAAGTCACGCTCGAGTATCTCGCGCAGGTAAGCGCGCTGGGCGACGTTGTCTTCGGCGATTAGGATGGACATTGCGAATGATTATAACCTTCAGAGGCCTCTACAGGCCCATGTCCCTTCTTTCTTGTCCCACCGTATCTCGCAAACTGACTTACTTCCGTCTTCGTGAACTTCATCAACAAAGATGTCGCCACTTGCGCGGCTCATTCGGTATTTCGATAAGTCCATGTCCCTATAGATCCAATAGATGTCTGACCGATTGTCCGGTCTTTCGACAAAGATAATTAGGCTCATTCGTTTGGGACCCGTGCTTGTTTTGTCCACAATCAACGTTGCAAGACCATAAGCTCCAGCAAGCTCGCCATAGTCGGATGTCATGAAGGGATTCTCGAAGTCGCCTTTTTGAGCCACGCGGTAGTGAGCATTGTTTGGAACACGCGCCCACGCGCGCAACATTCCAGCCCGCTTTTCTTTCTCAATGAAAGGCCATTGCTTAATGAGATCGCTCACCGACAGTTCAGTCTCTGGCGAGGGTTGTGGCGAACTTGTGGTCTGAATGGTCTGCGGAGGTTTGCTTGTTTGCACGGGCGCTCGACAGCTTGTCAGAAAACTCATGAGAGACGCGACGATTACAATAGCCGCGACAGGGTTTCGAATTCGCATGAAGTCTTCTTACGCTAAGGACGCTTTGGCGACAATGTGGCTCGCCACACTTGCGCACACGGCTGCGCCGCCTGATGTGTGGAAGGTGTTGGTGTTGGGCCCCGTTAGGGACCGAATGTTTATAGACCCAGTTGATTCAAAAATTCCATAAGCTCCTTTAGGAGCGGAATGTGGATGATGAAACGCGAGATGTTCCGCTCCCAAAGGCGCTTTGAGTTCATTTGGGATGACGGTTGCTATAAACATCTCGCTCCTCCGGAGCGAAACCAGGCGAAGTCTTTCCGCGCATCGAGCGGCAGAGCCCTTATCACTTTCAAGTCTTTGTGGCTTTGTGGTAAACCTACGACATGAAACCACGACGACTCTTGTTCTCAATCCTGATTTCGCTTCTCGTTCTTTCCTGCTTCTCATTTGCAATTCCTGCGGGCGCGCAGCGTCCTGCTCAACCAGCGCAGGGACAGTCGCGGGCCCGCTCGGCGCGCGATGAAGCCCTCAGGCAAAGGGCCCTGGCCATTCATCGCCGCGCGATCGTCGTCGACACGCACAACGATGTCACCACGCCGATGACAAACGATGATTTCGATCTCAGCGGGACGCCGCCGAATCCTTACCGCACTAACATTGCGAGAATGAAGCAGGGCGGGCTGACCGCCGAGTTCTTTTCGCTCTACATAAAACCATGGTACGTCGCCCATGGCGGCGCGGCGCGGCGCACGCTCGATATGATCGATTCGGTCTATCGCGTGGTTGAACGCCACCCGAACGATTTAGTGTTTGCCACGACCTCCACCGATATTCGCCGCGCCAAGGCGCAGGGCAAGATTGCCTGTCTAATGGGCCTCGAAGGCGGGCACGGTATCGAGAATTCATTGCCGGCGCTGCGCGAGTTCTACCGGCTCGGCGTGCGCTATATGACGCTGACCTGGAACAACACGAACGACTGGGCCGACGCCGGCCGCGGCGAGAGAAAGCACAACGGCCTCAGCGATTTTGGCAAGGAAGTCGTGCGCGAGATGAACCGCCTGGGCATGCTCGTCGATGTCTCTCATGCGTCGGACAAGACTATGAGCGACGCGCTTGATGTTTCAAAAGCGCCGGTCATCGCTTCGCATTCTTCGGCGCGCGCGCTCAGCAACGTGCCGCGAAATATTCCCGACGATCTGCTGCGTCGCATCGCAAAGAACGGCGGCGTGGTGCAGATCAATTTCTATAGTTTGTTCATCGATCAGAGGACAGTGGCGCCGCAGGCTGATGAACGCGGTCAACGTCTGAGAGCGCAGCAAGAGGCGCTTACGGCAAAATATGCGGACGACCCCGAGCGTTTGGCCGAAGAGAGTGACAAGCTTGAGGCCGCTTATCCCTTGCCGCCTTTGCCGCTGGCAAAGCTCATCGATCACATAGATCACATTGTGAAGGTTGCCGGCATCGACCATGTGGGCCTTGGTCCGGATTTCGACGGCGCCAATGATTTTCCCCAGGGCGCACGGGACGTTTCGACGTTTCCGAATATTACTTATGAATTGTTGAAGCGCGGTTACAGCGAGCAGGACATACGCAAAATCCTCGGCGAGAACTTTTTGCGCGTGTTTGCCCAGGCTGAACTGGTGTCGCGCAAAATGAGCCGTTCGATCAGCGGCGGTGGGAGTACGCGACGGATCAATAGGTAGCCGCGGATGGACGCGGATTTACGCAGATAAGAACAGAAAACGAACGGCTTCAAGCCTCTGCTTGGTTCTGAACCGCGTGATCCGCGTTCATCCACGGCCAGTATTGGGTTAGATCTTATGCACGCCGGAGTCTACATCCATATTCCTTTCTGCCGTGCGCGTTGCTCTTATTGCGACTTTGCGACGGGAATGTATGAAGGTGAGCTCGCTGAGCGCTATGTGCACGCCCTCACAAGAGAAATCTCAACGTGGAGCGAAGTCGAGACGCCGTCGGCCGCCGATACGATTTATTTTGGTGGGGGAACTCCTTCACTCCTGACGCCTTTGCAGATCGAACGGATCCTGAAAGCTGTCCACGATCGCTTCGATGTCATCAGCGGCGCGGAAGTTACGATCGAGATGAATCCGGCCGCAGTCTCAAACTCGGATGAACTGTCGAATCAAAAGTTGCGCGAGTTCCGCCGCCTGGGTATCAATCGCGCCAGCTTTGGCGCGCAGACCTTCGACGACCGCGAATTGAAGCAACTCGGCCGCACGCACACTTCGGCTGACATTCCCTCGACCTTTGATCGGCTAAGGGAAGCCGGATTCGAAAACATCAACTTTGATCTGATCGCCGGATTGCCCGGACAGACGCTCGCGGGTTGGAAAAAAAATCTCGACGAAGCTTTGAAACTGCGACCTGAGCATCTGTCGCTTTATTTGCTGGACGTGCATGAAGGCACGCCGCTCGCCGATCAAATTCGTAGCGGTATGCGGCCCCAGCCCGACGAAGATCTCGCCGGCGAAATGTACCAACTCCTGTTGGACGAAGTCGGCGCTGTTGGCTATCAGCATTACGAGATCTCGAACTTTTGCTTGCCCGGATTCGCATCGGCTCACAACACGAAGTACTGGAACGGCGCTGCTTACTATGGCTTTGGTTGCTCAGCGCATTCATACGACGGCTGGCGGCGGCGCTGGGCGAATGAACCTGACGTCGCGAAGTACGTTGACCTGATCGAGAACCAACGGTCGCCGATCATTGAGCGCACCGATCTGAATGAAGAGGATGCGCGTTCGGAATCGATATTCCTCGGCCTGCGTCTAATGAGCGGTGTGGATCTGGATGACTACCGGACGCGCTTCGGTTTCGATTTGCGAGACCGGTACGATGCGGATCTTCATCGCCTGGTCGATTCAGGATTAATCGAGATTGACGAAGGCTTGATGCGACTGACTAAGCGTGGTGCACTGCTGTCGAATGAAGTTTTCACAGCGCTGGCTTGAGGGTGGTGTCCGACAAACTTTAGTTTGTCGATGACTGTCGAAAGAGTCGCTATTTTGGACGTGACGACAAACTGAAGTTTGTCGGACACTTAAATCTGATGGCTCAGCAATCCGTCCCTTAGCTTGGGCTCGAACCAGGTTGATTTCGGCGGCATGATCTCGCCGGCGTCAGACACGCGCAGCAGATCATCGATCGTCGTAGGGTAGAGCGTGAAAGCGACTGCGGCTTTTCCCTTGTTAACCACGTTTTCCAGCTCTTCAGTCCCGCGAATTCCGCCCACGAAGTCAATTCGCTTGTCGGTGCGCACATCCTTGATGCCGAGAATTGGGTCAAGCAGGCGATCCTGCAAGATACTGGCATCAAGGGATTCAACCACGCCAGATGGTCTTGTGGCATCGCCCGGCAGCGTTAGCCCGTACCAGCGGCCTCCGAGGTACATACTCCAGCGTCCACGTTCTGCCGGCGCCGGCTGTGCATTCTCTGTGACTACAAAACTCTCGCGCACGCGGGCGAGAAACTCCTCCGGCGACAGTTCATTCAAGTCGCGCACGGTGCGGTTGTAGGGAAGGATCTGCAATTGGTTGTCGGGAAACAGGACGCACTGAAAGAAGTTGTATTCTTCGTTGCCAATGAAGGCAAAACCCCGCTCTTTCAACTCGGCGCGCGCGCGGCTGGCGCTGGCCGCGCGATGATGACCGTCGGCAATGTAGAGATTCGGAACTTCGCCGAAGGCTTCGACCAGCGGATGATAGTTTGGCACGCGCCAGATTGTGTGGCGGATGTCATCGTTGGCCACAAAGTCATACAGCGGCGGATTACCAAGGAGCGCGTCCGCAACCAGCGAACTAATTCCAGGCCGGGCGCGGTAGGTTAAAAACACCGGTCCGGTCTGCGCGCGCAAAACCATTATGTGGCGCGTGCGGTCGTCTTCTTTGTCGCGCCGCGTGCGTTCATGTTTGCGAATAATGTCGCGGTCATACTCATCGACTGAGCAACAAGCGACGACGCCAATCTGCTCGTGATTACCCATGATCAGGCGATAGAGATAGAGGCTCGGCGTTTCTTCCGGCACCAGAGGACACTCAGTAATCAGCTTTTCAAGGTTGTCGACGGCTTTCGCATAGACCTCGTCGCTATAGACGGGCGTGCCTTTGGGCAGATCGATCTCGGGTCGCGACACATGCAAAAAGCTCCAGGGATTTCCCGAAGCCAGCGCACGGGCCTCTTCGGTATTAACGACGTCGTACGGCACGGCCGCGACTTGCGCCGCGCGCTCGGCCTGCGGGCGGAGAGCATTAAAAGGACGAATGATGGCCACGCGTTCTCCTGCAAAGAATCCGAATTATTTAGAGCAGTTAAGACTAACTGCGACTCGGGTGACTTTGCAAAGCTGGCTGTCCGGTTGTTTAGATAAAACATCGAATCCGAGGTCTGGCGGTGGCAGCGCCGCAAGCTTACAATGTTCACGAATGTCACCGGTTGACGACCTCAATAAGAGACTCCGCGAACTCGAAGCTGAATTTGATCGAGAGATGCGCATTCGTGGGTTTGACCCTGCGCAAGCGGAAAATGTTGCGTTGCCAACGCAGCTCGCAACGCTGTACGCTGAGCGCGAGAGGATCAGAGCGCAAATTGAAGAATCAGAAGGCAAAAGCGATGACTGAAGTCGAACGAATTCTGGATCAACTTAGACGAGCTTATGAAGGCAACGCCTGGCACGGACCCTCAGTGCGCGAAGCCCTCGCCGGCGTGACGGCGGAACAGGCCCATGCGAGACCACTCGCGAGTGCGCACAGCATTTGGGAGCTGGTTCATCACATTGCGGTTTGGGAAAGCGTCGGGCGCCGACGGCTGGAAGGCGATCGCGCGCAGATCGATATCTCTTCACCTGAGGATTGGCCGCCGCCAGATGATCCGAGCGAGGCTGCGTGGGAGCAGGCTAAAGCCACCCTCGATCGCGGCCATGAAGCTTTGGTCGAATCGATTAAGCGTGTTCCGGAATCACGTCTGAACGAGCCGATCTTCGACGGCATGTCCACTGTTTACGTCACCCTGCACGGAGTTATTCAGCACGGCCTCTATCATGCGGGACAAATTGCGATGTTGAAGAAGGCTTTATAGCGCAAGTTGCCAACTTGCGCCACTCACACCGGAGTCCGTCCAAACTCTTCGAGCAGGGGCGCCAGGTTCTCAATCACCATGTCATGCGCAGCGCTGTTCGTAGCCACGATTCCATTTCGATTGTCTATGCGTCGTCCGTTGTAGCGCAACGGTTGTCCGAAGAGATCGGTCAGACGTCCGCCGGCCTCAGCCAGGATGGCCTCAGGCCCGCACGTGTCCCACTGCTTCGTACTGGGCGAGAGATGAAGGTAGAGATCGGCTTGTTGTTCCGCAATCAAACCAATCTTCACGCCCACCGATCCGCGCCGCATTTCATGCTTGAAACCAAACGCGCTGACGACGCGCTCCATGCGCGGACTGCGATGCGAGCGACTGGAAGCCAGGATCATTTCACGCGGTTCGGTCTGTTTCGAGACCACCAGCCGAACGGCAACTCCGGCTTCTGATTCCATCCACGCGCCACGGTCGCGGACCGCACGGTAAAGGACTCTACGTACTGGTTGATAGACCACGCCGACGACGCTCTCTCCGCCGATCGCGAGTCCGATTTGCACCGCGAAGTCTCCGTCGCGCGCGATGAAGTTTTTCGTTCCGTCCATCGGATCGATTAACCACACGCGATCTTTTCCCAGACGATGATCGCTGTCGGTCGACTCTTCGGCCAGAATTCCGTCGTCCGGAAATTCGCTTTTTAGTTTGGCAACGATTAGTTCATTTGCCTCGCGATCGGCGGCGGTTACTTCCTCGATCTCATCCAGAGCGTTTACCTTCTGCTCGACCAGAAACGGACTGTAATAGTGCTCCAGCAAGACCGCTCCGGCTTTGCGGGCGAGCTCTGTCGCTACCTGGATTTCGTGTTCGTAAGCTGATTCATCCATCTTGATTACCGAAGTTCTCTACACGCTAACACATGCGTCTGAGTTGATCTAAGGCGCGCTTGCAGGCCGCGTGGCGCGCCGCGTATAGTCAACGCGCACACGTAGCCACAAAGGCCGGAGAGGCAGATCAGAGAATCAAGACAAAGCTGTCCCGATTGGATTTGTTCAACGTGATTTCGACAGGCTTCGCAGTAGATGTAAATCGCGTCTGGTTTCATTTGCTTTCTCCGTGCCTCTCCGGTCCCTGTGGCAAACTTATGGAGAGGTCACGGATGTCCCTTAACGGCTGCGCTACTCTGGAAGGCACAGCGCGCTATCGCGAACGTTTTCGCGGGGCCGCGGCGGAAAATCATTTTCGTCTGGTGCAGAATCGATGGCTCTCGTCGATTGGCGTGGGCACTTACCTGGGCGAGGCTGATGAAGAAACTGACCAGCAGTACTCCGAAGCAATCGTGCGCGCGGTTGAGTTGGGTGCAAATGTAATAGACACGGCCGCGAATTATCGTTTTCAAAGAAGTGAACGATCGATCGGGGCCGCGCTGCGAGAATTAGACAAGCGAGGATTTGCGCGCGACGAGATCGTGATTTGCACGAAAGGCGGTTATCTGCCCTTTGACGGCGCCGCACCGCACGATGTGCGACAGTATGTCGAAGAAACTTTCGTCAAGCCCGGCATTGCGGGTTTTGCGGATATTGCGGGCGGCGCGCACTGCATGACGCCGCGCTATCTGCAAAGTCAGCTTAGTCAGTCGCTCGCAAACATGGGTCTCGACTGCGTCGATGTTTACTACGTGCATAATCCCGAGTCGCAGTTGTCCGCGGTCCCGACCGAAGAGTTCTGGAAGCGTCTGCGCGCGGCGTTTGAGTTTCTGGAAGATAGCGTTGCGAACGGGAAGATACGCAAGTACGGGGTGGCGACGTGGAACGGTTTTCGCGCCGAGCCCGATGCGGACGGGTATCATTCGCTGGAGCAAATGGCGGACATTGCGAAGGAAGTTGCCGGAGCCGAGCACCACTTTCGTTTCATTCAACTGCCCTTCAATCTGGCCATGCCCGAAGCATTGTTCTTTCAAAATCAGAAACTGGGCGATGAGTACGAGAGCGCAGTGGAAACCGCGAGGGCGCTTGGGATCACCGTGATTGCCAGCGGCTCGATCTTACAAGGCCAGGTCGCGCGCGGTTTGCCGGAAGCGATTCGCGAACCGCTGGGCTCACTTGCCACAGACGCACAAACCGGTATTCAATTTGTGCGCTCGGCTCCGGGAATAACGACCGCGCTGGTGGGCATGAGCCAACCCCAACATGTCGAAGAGAATTTGCAGCTTGCGGGCATTGCCCCGGTCGAGCCCGACGATCTTCTGAGCGTGTTTGATGAGGAGTGAGGCTATGGTTTGGATGTCCGACAAACTTCAGTTTGTCGTTGCCGTTGTTTTTACTCAAGTTGAAGCGACAAACTGAAGTTTGTCGGACATTAAGTTCTGTCGGCGCACTCCTAAGTTTGAAATTTGAGATTTGAAAATGCTCGTTCTAATCGCAGACAAATTCGAACAATCGGGCCGTGACGGCTTGCAAGGCATCGGGTGCGAAGTTTCGTTTCAGCCCGATCTGAAGGACGACGCCCTGGTCCAGGCGATCGCCGAGCACAAGCCTGACGTGCTGGTCGTGCGCGGAACTAAAGTCACCGAAGCGATGCTGGCCGCGGGACCTTTGAAGCTGATCGTGCGCGCCGGCGCCGGCTATAACACGATCGATGTCGCCGCTGCGTCTCGTCGAGGCATTTACGTTTCCAACTGTCCGGGTAAGAACTCGATCGCGGTCGCCGAATTGGCCTTCGCTCTGATCCTGGCTTTGGATCGGCGCATCGCCGATAACGTGATCGCTTTACGCGCCGGGCAATGGAACAAAAAAGAATTCTCGAAAGCGCGTGGTCTATTTGGCCGCGTTCTTGGGTTAGTGGGTTTGGGAAAGATCGCTCAGGAAATGATCCCGCGCGCGCGCGCCTTTGGCATGCCGGTTGTGGCGTGGAGCCGCAGTCTGACCAGTGAAAAGGCGGCGGAGCTGGGTGTGGAAAAAATGGACACACCGCTCGATGTCGCCCGCGCTGCGGACATCGTCAGCGTCCACGTCGCGCTCAAACCTGACACGCGGATGTTGATTGGCCCCGACTTTTTTCAGGCGATGCGCAAGGGCGCTTATCTCATCAACACTTCGCGCGGTGAAGTCGTCGATCAGGGCGCGCTGGTCGAAGCCATTCAGTCGAAAGGAATTCGGGCGGGTCTCGATGTGTTTGCGATTGAGCCGACTTCAGCCGTGGCGGAATTCACCGATCCGATCGCGAACGAGGCGAGCGTTTACGGGACACATCACGTCGGGGCTTCAACCGATCAGGCGCAGGAAGCAATCGCTGCTGAGACTGTCCGCATCATTCAATCATTCAAGGAAACGGGCCAGGTGCCGAACGCAGTGAACCTGGCGCAGCGGACGCCGGCGACCCATCGTCTGGTAGTGCGCCATCGCGATCGTCCCGGCGTTTTGGCGCAGGTGCTCGACGCGATTAAGGCCGAACAGATCAACGTGCAGGAGATGGAGAACATCGTCTTCGAAGGCGCCGAGGCGGCCGTCGCGCGAATTAATCTGGACAAGGCGCCGTCACAGGCGGCATTAGATCAACTGCGATCCGGGAATGCGGACATCATTGAGCTGAATGTTCTGGAAATAAGTTAGATTGGAGATGAGGGTTATGGGGAAGATACTCCCAATGGTGCTGCTGACGATTTTCCTGACTACGGCTTCAATTCAGGGGCAGCAATCTGCGAGCGAAGTTTCGCAGAGCGATGACCCGAAACCATGTGTGGTGGTTGTGGGGGCAGTGCGCGTTCCCGGCCGCATTGAAATACGCAGGCAGGTTCGCCTTCATGAAGTGCTGGCCGCCGCTGGCGGCCTAACTGCACGAGCGGGCAAGACGATTCAACTGGTTCATACGGGATCGAAGTGTTTTCAATCGGCGCGCGCGCCGGCAGTCGACTCGGTTTCTTCGTCCGAGTCAACTGTCTTGAATATTTCAGACCTTGGACGCGGAGAGGAAAAAGCAAATCCTTACATCGTGGCAGGCGATTTAGTAATCGTAAGCGTGCAGGAGCCGATTTACGTCGTGGGCAACGTAGTCAGCCCGGGTGGCATTTTTCCCAAGGAGCCATTAACCTTGACGGAAGCAATAAGGCGGGCGGGCGGAATTCGCCTCGATGGGAAGACCGACACGGTCGTGATCTACAGGCAACAAAAAGACAAAGCAGCCGTGCCAGTCGCGATTGATCTCAACGAGATAAAAAGGCATCGCACGAAGGATCCGATTCTCGAGCCTTACGATATTGTTTATGTAGGGCCCGGGCGACCTGGGCCGCGACTCTCGTACCCAAATTTTGATACACGCCCTTTGATCCCGAAGGGATATCGCGTTATCTACTAAACCGGCAAAGTGCGCTGGTCCAAGGATGAACACCACCCTCATAACCGGAGCGTCGTCGGGCATAGGAGCAGTCTTTGCCCGCAAGCTGGCCGCGCGTGGGCATAACCTTTTGCTGGTTGCGCGATCAGAGGACAAGCTGATTACGCTCTGTAATGAGCTGGGACGCATCAATAGCACTCATGCACAGCATGTCGCCATGGATCTGTCGGAGCGGGATGCGCCGGCGCGCTTGTTTGAAGAAACACAAAAGCGCGGGCTGGAAATCGATTTCTTAATCAACAACGCGGGTTTTGGATCGATGGGGGAATTCGCGAAACTCGATCTCGAGCGAGAGCTGGATATGATCGACTTGAATGTGCGCTCGCTGGTAGAGTTGACGCACCGGTTTCTGGCGCCGATGAGGGAAAGAAAAGACGGCTCGATCATCAACGTCGCTTCGACCGCCGGATTTCAGGCAGTGCCTTTCATGGCGACTTATGCGGCGACGAAGGCCTTCGTGCTGGCGTTTACCGAAAGCCTGTGGGAAGAGAACCGGCCGCATGGCGTGAAAGTAATGGCGTTGTGCCCGGGGGTGACCGATACAAACTTTTTCGAGGCTTCCAGGATGCAAAGACCACCCGCGCGCGTCTCGCAAACGCCGGAAGCTGTAGTGGACGCGGCGCTGCGGGCCCTCGCCCGCGGGAAGGGTTCGGTGATTTCGGGCTGGACGAATTTATTCATGATTGAGACTGAGCGCCTGGTGCCGCGCTCGCTGGTCTTGCGGATCGCAGGAACGATGTTGCGATCGCAACAAGGGGAGAAGAAATAGGCATTTCCAGTGTCCGACAAACTTCAGTTTGTCGTTGCTCTTGCTTTCGCTCAACCCTGAAGCGACAAACTGAAGTTTGTCGGACATAGAACCAAGAGAACATCATGACTGAACGAATCTTTAACTTCAGCGCCGGCCCGGCAATCATGCCCCTGCCGGTCTTGGAAGAAGCGCAGAGAGATCTGCTCGCGCTTCCCGGGGTCGGCATGTCGGTGATGGAGATTAGCCATCGCTCAAAGACCTTCGACGAAATTATTCAGAGCGCGGACGCCGGTCTGCGCGAGCTGCTTAACATTCCGAAAGAGTACGCCGTGCTTTTCTTGCAGGGCGGCGCCAGTTTGCAGTTCGCGATGGTGCCGATGAATTTTCTCTCGCTGGACCGGAGCGCCGACTATATCGTGACGGGTAGCTGGGGTAAGAAGGCTGTGAAGGAGGCGCAGAAGTTCGGCCAGGTGAACTTTGCCGCGAACACGGCCGACGGTGGCTTCACGCGCGTGCCGGGGCAGGACGAGCTGCAACTCGATCCGGGCGCCGCTTACGTTCACATCACCTCGAACGAAACGATCGGAGGTGTGCAGTTTAGGAGCGAACCTGAAGTGGGCCGGGTGCCGCTGGTCAGCGACTCTTCGTCAGACATTCTTTCGCGGCCGATTCCGGTCGAGAAGTACGGGATCATCTATGCCGGCGCACAAAAGAACATGGGCCCGAGCGGCGTGACGCTGGTCATCATCCGCGAAGATCTCTTGCCGCGAATTCATGACGGCCTGGCGACGATGCTGGACTATCGCACGCACGTGAAAGACAAATCGCTTCATAACACGCCGAACACCTGGGGCATCTACATCATCAATCTGGTCTGCAAGTGGTTGAAGGACAAAGGCGGCCTGGCGGCGATGCAACTCGAGAATGAAGCCAAGGCAAAGTTGCTGTACGACGCTATTGATGCGACCGAGTATTATCGCGGTCACGCCGATCCTGATTCGCGCTCAAACATGAACGTAACTTTCCGTTTGCCTTCAGAAGATTTGGAAAAGAAGTTTGCCAGCGAAGCCACCGCGGCGGGTATGGATGGATTGAAGGGCCACCGTTCAGTCGGCGGCATCCGCGCTTCGATCTACAACGCTTTCCCGCGCGCCGGCTGCGAAGCGCTGGTCGAGTTTATGAAAGAGTTTGAGCGGAAGAATGGGTGACAGTTCAGCAGAGTTATGAGTACTCAAGCCCAGGAAACTAACTTGATTGATAGGCTGCGCGGACATCTCACGATGGGCCAGCGGCTGCTTGCTCAACCGCAAACTGGATACAACAGAAGATATAGCATGGGAGTTAAAGGTTCTCTTACGAAAATATATGCGGCGGACTCGGAGCTAATTCAGGAATTCAACAGTGTTGCTGCTGCGGCAAGTGTGGGTTCTGACCCCAAAGTCGGATTACAACGGATAATGCTGTTTGTAGAACGAGTACTCAATTCCCTTACCAATGACGTCACTGCGAGCGTGAGAGATCTCGACAAGGCAATAACCGCGGGCGGCTTGAGGAGAATGTTTGTTGGGCACGGGCGAGATTCGATATGGAGTCGTGTCGTAACTCATCTGAAAGAAGATCTTGGTCTGGAAGATGTTGAGGCATTCGAGAGTGCCTCACGAACATCACAACACATAGTCGATATTCTCAGTGGTCTTCTGGATACATGCGATGCTGCTGTCGTTGTGTTGACTGCGGATGACATAACGGCTGATGGAGGCGGAAGGGCCAGGCAAAACGTCATCCATGAGATTGGGTTGTTTCAAGGACGTCTTGGGTTTAATCGCGTAGTTCTTCTCCAGCAGACAGGCACGGAAGAGTTCTCAAATATCGCAGGATTACAAACGGTACGATTTAGTAAACGAGTAGAAGAGGCCTTCTACGATTTAGATCGCGCAGTCCTAAAGCTGCAACAACAATAACGATGGGTAGTTTGTTTTACCGAGCGGCCGAATGAGAGAATCCGGATTATCAACGCGCGTTTGTATACCCCGAAGGAGCGGAAAGCTTATGAAGAAAACGTCGACTTCTAGATCCCGCGGGAAACGGCCCGAAGACATGCAGCCAGAGTATGACTTTGATTACACAAAGGCCAAGCCCAATCGGTTTGCGGGCCGGATAGCCAGGGATCGCCTCGTGGTGCTCCTGGATCCTGAGGTGTCGAAGGTTTTTACCGATTCCGAATCAGTCAATGCGGCCCTTCGTGCGCTAATCACAGCTTTGCCCAAGAGTCCTAAGCGAGAAGCTCACAAGTAACTACTTCTCAGCGTATCTATTTTCTGAAATACTTTGAAACTTGAAACTGACTAACGTGATGATGAAGTCTTTACTCGTGCTTACCTTATCCCTGTTTTCGCTCAATGCTGTCGATCATGAGAGCGCCGGTACTCAAACGCCAGATCTTGCCCTGCCGCAAGAAAAGCATCTTCGCAACCTGCGCCAGTTGACCTTTGGCGGTGAAAACGCGGAAGCGTATTTCTCCAGTGACGGCAAGAAACTGATCTTCCAATCGACGCGCGACGGCCGCGAGTGCGATCAGATCTACACGATGAATCTCGACGGCTCTGACGTGCGTATGGTGTCAACCGGTGACGGCCGCACGACCTGCTCGTATTTTGTCCCGAAAGACAAACGCATTCTTTATTCATCGACCCATCTCGGCGCGAAGCAATGCCCGCCGCGCCCTGATTTTTCCCAGGGCTATGTCTGGGCCGTCTATGACTCGTTTGATATTTTCACCGCAAAGCCTGACGGCTCGGATGTGAAGCAACTGACAAAGACGCCGGGCTATGATGCCGAGACCACGATCTCGCGCAAAGGCAAACTGGTATTCACGTCAAAGCGTGATGGCGATCTCGACATCTACACGATGGATGCGCAGGGCAAGAACGTGAAGCGTCTGACCAGTGAACTCGGCTATGACGGCGGGCCGTTCTGGTCTTACGACGGCAAACAGATCGTCTATCGTGCTTATCATCCGCAGACCGCGAAAGAGAAGGAAGACTACGTTTCGCTGCTGAAACAAAATCTGATTCGCCCGACGGTCCTGGATATCTGGGTAATGAACGCGGACGGGTCTAACAAGCGGCAAGTGACGAAACTGAACAAAGCCAGCTTCGCGCCGTATTTCTTTCCTGACGGCAGGCGCATAATCTTTTCCTCGAACGTCGCCGACCCCAGGGGCCGCGATTTTGATCTCTACATGATCAAAACCGACGGAACCGGAATGGAACGGATCACCCACAGCGACACCTTCGACGGCTTTCCGATGTTTTCGCCCGACGGCAAGAAGCTCGTGTTCGCCTCAAACCGCAATGCGAAGGCGCGTGGTGACACGAATATCTTTATCGCGGATTGGGTTGAGTAAAGCCTGCTATAGGACCGATACGGCCTATCCGACCTATGTGAGACGCAACTGAGAGGTAAATATGCATCGAAGGATTTTCAATTTAGGTCTGATCATTTCCCTGGCGATTACCGTCGCCCTTGCGCAGCAGCCATCTTCCAGCGTCCCCAGCGTCGATCGTCTGCGCCAGGCCATCACCTATCTCGCTTCCGACGCGCTCGAAGGCCGTCGCACCGGAACGCCGGGAGCCAACGGCGCCGCGCACTACATCGCCGGCGAGTTTAATCGCTACGGTCTGCGCCCGGGCTTGCAGCTGGCCCGCCGGGCGCGTACGCGCGGCGAAAACCAGGCACGCTATCTACAGCCGTTTCCCTACGTGGCGAAGGTTGAGTTGGGAGAGAATAATCTGTTTTTCCTTAACCCGGGCAAAGCGGATGATATCGCCCAGTTCAAAGTTGGCGACGACTGGATACCGCTGGGCTTTTCTTCAAATGGCTCGGTGAAGAGCGCTGAGATGGTCTTCGCCGGCTACGGAATATCATCCGCCGAATTGCAGTACGACGACTACGCCGTTTCAAATGCGAAAGACAGAGTTGCGATAGTCTTTGCCGGCACGCCCGACGGCGACAATCCGCACGGTCAGTTCGTTCGCGCCGGCGAGATCCGCTTCAAGGTTGCCGCAGCACGCGCGGCCGGTGCGCGCGCTCTCCTGCTTATTGCCAATGAAGAAAAGTTAAAGGACGACAGGCTGTCGCGTCTTTCTTACGACAATGCGGGTGAAGCCGGAATACCGGTGATTGTCATATCGCGAAAATTGGCGACCAGAATTCTGGGCGTTTACAACCGCACTCTTTCCTCTTACGAGAAGGTCGCGGACGCCAGGACTGCGATCCCGGCGGCCGACCAGGGCCTGCGACTTCCCATTCAGGCATCTAGATTGGATCTTTCAACCAACGTCGTCCGCCGCGAAACTCCTTCCTTCAACGTCGTCGGCATCCTGCCGGGCAGCGATCCGAAGTTGAAAGGCGAAGCGATCGTTATTGGCGCACACTACGATCACCTGGGTCGTGGCGGCGCCGGCAGTCTGGCCCCGCGCGAAGGCGAGATTCATCACGGTGCTGACGACAACGCCTCTGGAACCGCGGGGTTGATCGAACTTGCGCGGATGCTTTCGACGCAGAATCCAAAACCGCACCGCACCATCGTCTTCATTGCTTTCAGCGGCGAAGAGGAAGGCCTGATCGGTTCGAACTACTATGTCAATCACGCGGTGGCGCCGCTGGCAAACACGGTCGCGATGATCAACATGGACATGATTGGTCGACTCAAAGAGAAGAAGCTGATCATTGGCGGCGTAGGCACCGCGCAGGAGTGGCGTTCGATGCTGGACGCGCACAATCTTGTCCAGAGCGCCACAGTGACACTCAATCCCACTCGCACGGATCCGCGATCACTTATGACTAACCGACCTCTGGTAGTGGGTGCGAATGGTCAACCGGTAGTGACCGTCGATCCGGCAAAGCAGTTTGCGCTCACGCTGAACGAAGACGGTTACGGCCCCAGCGATCATTCGGCGTTCTATGCCAAACAGGTCCCTGTGCTCTTTTTCTGGACCGGCACACACGATGATTATCACAAGCCTTCAGACACGGCCGACAAAATCAACTACGAAGGCGAAGCCCAAATCATCGGCTTTGCCGCGAACCTGATTCGCGATATTGACAAGAGCGACAAGCGGCCGACGTATGCCGTGGCCAAGAGCGAATCCCAGGGTCGCTCGACCGGTTTTCGCGTCTATCTCGGCACGATTCCGAATTATGGCGAGTCGAATGATGGTCTGAAACTTGATGGCGTGCGCGATGATTCACCGGCCTCGAAAGCGGGTTTGAAAGCCGGCGACAAAATCGTGAAAATGGCCGGACACGACGTTAAGAATGTTTACGATTACACCTACGCGCTGGGCGAAATGAAACCCGGTCAGGAATACGAAGTGGAAGTCATGCGCGGAAGCGATCGGCTGACCCTGAAGATCACGCCGGCGGCCAGAAAGTAAAAAGTAAAAAGGCAAAAGTTCAGAAGGACGATTGAAGATTGGTTGGAATCACACTCGACTTCTTTAGAATGGCAAAAAAGCAAAAGTTAGAGCGGCGTAAGGACAAGCTCTCACTTTTGCCTTTTTACTTTTTCCTTCTGCCTTAGATCCTTCTTCGGCGCCGCTCTTTTCGCCGCACCGCCGCCGCAAACAGATTATCTATTCTCAAGACGGTGATTTCTTCGCCGCGATATCGGGCGATCCCGAGGGCCGCACTCTCAAACCCATCGTCGTTAGTGGCGGTCAAAGGTTGAATATCACTCGCGGCGATCGTGATGGTATCGCGGCAACTCTGCGCGGCGAGCGCCAGTTGTTCATCGCCACGCAGGGCGAGCACAGAAGGCAGGCTTGCGGGCCAGTTGAAAGTCTCTCCGGTTAAGATTGCGATCGGATCGAGCACCGTCAGCATGCGGCCCCGCAAACAAACCACACCGAGGACGGCCGGTGGGGCGCTTGGCAGGGCTGCCGGGACCTTAGCTTCGGCAGTGCCATCGATCTGATCCGCGAAAACGGCAAAGAGTTTGTCGCCGGCTACAAAGGGAACCAGATCGTAAAGCTGTGGCTCATCCGGCGCTTTGCGGATCTTCGCCGGCACTTCCGCTTGAGTTTCGTGCTGAGATGCGGCATTGGTCATGTCGTCGGAATTGTACAGCCAGAACGGAGTTTAGAGTACCAACTTCAGTTGGGTTCTTTCTCGGTAACTAAAGCCCCGCTAAAGTCGGTACTCCGAAACACTACTGATTCAGCAGCTTGTGGTACATTTCAAGTGAATACCAACGCGCAGAATGATTATTGAAAGGGCTTACTTCCCATGGACGAGTTTGATCGTTATCGCAGCGAGATGAACGAGAAGCTTCTGGACAGCGGCCACCTCGGCATCAAAAGATTTTTTGCCCTGGATACCCAGGCGTACGAAGACGGCGCGCTGGATAAGAGGACCAAAGAGCTGATGGGTCTGGTTGGCTCAGTCGTACTGCGTTGCGATGACTGCATCACTTACCACGTCAAACAGTGCGCCGCCAACGGAGTGACGCGCGAACAATTCATGGACGCATTCAACGTCGCTTTGGTGGTGGGTGGATCGATTACGATCCCGCATCTAAGAAGAGCGGTTGAGAAGCTTGATCAGGTATTGAGTTAAAGTAATGCAACCTGAAATGCAGCCCGCCGCCGATTGCGGCTCTGCCGCCGCACAGTGCGGAGAGGCTCTGCCTTTCCTGCGTACTTCCTTTCTTGTAGGAGAGGCTGCGCCTCGACTCGGAGGCGTAGCCTCCTCGGTTCCTAAGCCGCGCGTCGGTAAGGCAAAGCCTTACCGCAATGTGCTGCGGCAAAGCCGCAAAAACATTCTTTTGGCCATGGTTCTGGTTCTATTGGTCTCGGTATCTAATTGGTCTTCGAATGCTCGTTCTGGATCTTCGCATTCACAGAAAGGGTTTGAGATGCCCGTACAGGAACGTGCGCGAATTCGCGCGCCCGAATTGAAGGGGGACCGAGGTTGGCTTAATACGGACAAGCCTTTGTCGCTCGCCGGATTGAAAGGCAAAGTTGTCCTGCTCGACTTCTGGACCTACGGCTGCATCAACTGCATGCACATCATTCCTGATCTGAAGAAGCTCGAAGCGAAATATCCGAACGAGTTGGTAGTGATCGGAGTGCACTCAGCCAAGTTTGAGAACGAGAAGGATACCGAGAACATTCGCCGCATAATTTTGCGTTACGAGATCGAACACCCGATCGTTAATGACGCCGACTTTGCCGTCTGGCGATCGTACGCGGTCGACGCCTGGCCGACACGTTACTTGATTGATCCGGCGGGCTACATCATCGGTAAGTTGTCGGGAGAAGGCGGTTACGAGGCGCTTGATAAAGCTATTGCTGATTCGATAACGGAGTTTCGCAAGCGCGGAGAGCTGAACGAAGCGCCGCTCAAGCTCGCGCTTGAACGCGCCAAAGTTGGCGACCTGCCGCTGGCCTTTCCCGGCAAAGTCATCGCGGATCAAAAGAGCGGCCGGCTGTTCATTGCCGACTCAAATCACAACCGAATCGTTATCGCGAAACTCGACGGGGCTTTAGTTGAAACCATCGGCACTGGCGCGCACGGCGCTGACGATGGTTCGTTCGATCGCACAACTTTCTTTCGCCCTCAGGGAATGGTGCTCGACGGTGACACGCTGTACGTCGCCGACACTGAAAATCATTTGATTCGCGAAGTCGATTTGAAATCGAAAACCGTGAAGACAATTGCCGGCACGGGTCAGCAGTCGCGTGAATTTGGCTCAGTCGGAATGGCCCGAGCTACTGCTTTGAACTCGCCCTGGGATTTGCAGCTTGTTGGGCGCACGCTTTACATCGCGATGGCCGGGCCGCATCAGATTTGGCAACTCGATCTCGCTTTGCGAGAAGTCTCTGAATTTGCAGGTTCGGGACGTGAGGCCCGGCTCGATGGTCCTCGGGACGAGGCGGGTTTCGCACAGCCGTCGGCGCTGGCAACGGACGAAAAGACTTTGTATGTCTCGGACGCCGAGGCGAACATTATTCGCGCGATCGATCTCGGTCCGAAAGGTAAGGTGCGCACGCTGGCTGGCGGCGACCTATTCGACTTTGGTGATGAAGACGGGTTCGGAAATGACGTGCGCCTGCAACATCCGCTCGGTCTGGCGCGTTGGAATGACAAGCTTCTGATTGCCGACACCTACAATCACAAAATCAAATTGTTGGATCCGGCGGCCCGGTCAGTAAAAAGTTTCGCCGGAACAGGCAAGCCGGGCCAGACTGATGGAGCAAGACCTTCCTTCTACGAACCGGGTGGTTTGGCCGTCGCTGGCGACAAGCTCTATGTTGCAGACACAAACAATCACGCGATTCGCGTCGTCGATTTGAAAACGAAGGAAACCAGAACGCTGCCGATCAAAGGTCTGCAACCGCCGCCCGCGAACCAGGCAGCGGCAACTTCTGACGCGATGCCGAACGCGGAAGAAATCACATTGCCTTTACAGAAAGTACGCACGGGCGAGGCCGCGCTCTTGATTAATGTAGAACTGCCCACCGGCTATCACATGAACCCAACCGCGCCGCAGCGTTACCAAGTAACAGTTGAGAAAGGGGCGCAAACGCTCGCCATAGATCAAGAGAATGCATCTCGAACCGTAAGAGGATTATCGCTTCCGATTCGCATTCCCGTACGCGCCGCAAACACAGGCAGAGCCGAATTGCGCGCATCGTTTACCTTCGTCTATTGCCGCGAAGACAATACGGGCACCTGCCGCATTAAGACGCTGGTCTGGCACGCGGCGGTGCAGGCTACAAGTGATCGAGATGGGCCGACCGAGATCACAGCGCAGGCTAGTTTACGCTGAATTCATTCCTTGCTTATCTGGTCGCAGGGTCCAAAAATACCCTCTCGACGTGAGGGACTTTCCGATAGCTCTGATTCGACACTACTGGTGAGCAAGTTTTAGAGTTTCAATGAGGGCTCCTCCGTGCCGCAAAAAGCTTGTGCGGACTTCGCCTAAGCGCGATAATTAACTCTCGATTTCGACGTTTGGGCCGGTTGATGATGAGTACTAAACCATCGGTGCGCTGTAATCTGAATGATCTCTAACCTGTCCCGGTTCTCTATGAGGGGCTGATCATGTCCGAGTCATTTTTAGTTAAAGCTTGCATGGGCGTTTTTGTTTTGGGGTTTTTCGGCATCGTCTCAATGCTGGGAGCGCGTTTTCTGGCCGGCCTCCAGGGCGCCACGATTTGGATGGGAATTGGCCCGAAGCTGTTTGTTATAGACTTAAACAGGTTCCGCTACCAAATCAATCTGCTGCCACTTTTCATGTGCGAGGTAGATCGTGGATGGGACGTTCGACGGACCCAATCCATGCGCATGGACTTGCTGGGCATGGCGGGCCTGCTCCTGATGGCCACCGTTCTCATCTATGCCAGCTTTTTGTTAACCAAACCACCGTCCGATGAAGAGTTTAGCTCAGTATCTGAGATGGTGGAACCCGCGAATCTTACTGTCGTCGAGTCAGTAGGACCGGGAACACCAGCGACCAAGGCCGGTTTAGAGCGTGGCATGATTATAAGGAGCATAAACGGGCGGAGCGTGAAGACGGGTGCTGAGCCGGTCGTCCCCATCAATGGGCAAAAGGACGTGATCGAATTAGAAGTTTTGCCTGATGGAGAACTTTCGACACCAAAGAAGACTGTGCTGAAGGCAGAAGGCAAGGATCAGTTTTTAGGTTTTGCTTATACAACCCGGATGGAATCCCAGGATACGCCTTCGAGCCATTCTGTGATTTACGATTTAACAAAAGCTGCCTTCTGGGAAGCTGGTGCGCTGTCAAGGACCAATCCAAGATTCTTGCCCTTCCCTTCAGAATCTCAGTCATCAAGTTTCCTAAAACCAAGCTTACTAATTCATGGGGCCACCGTCGCACTGATTTTTGCGTGTCTCGCTTTACTCAGGGCCTTTCTCTACGATGCATTTCTGCTCTGGTCCCTTGCGCTACTGTACGTGGCGCAAGTCTCATGGTTGGGAATTTCAGTCCTGGCGCTCCTGTTGGCCTTGTTCTACCTATGGAAAGAACTGCAAAGTGTTATAGCTTACATTAGCGTGGGCTGGTTCTTTTTCTTTACTCCGGCGCCAGTCTACTATGGTTTTTATGTTGGAATCTTATCGGGCATAGCTCAACTCAAGCACATTGACATGACCTGGACGCTCTAGGCATTAGCCTTCGTCGCAAGCTCACCGAGCTTATCAGTTGTGGCCGGTGACCGGCGTTATTCTCAAAATGCCGATACTCTTCATAGATTGGCGGCGCTATCTACAGACGCTATTAGACCTCCCGTCATTTGAGGAGCTACGGCGTTTGTATGTCCCCATCGGAATTGTATCGGAACAATTCGTGGGTTCGAAATCTGGAAGAATTATCAGAGATCTCCCGGAAATTGTCGGAGAAGGTTCTCAAATGATCCTTTTGGGAGAGCCCGGGTCGGGTAAAACCTGGGCCATGCGCCATCTGGCACTCACTCAAGCCAATGCTTGTTTGCGAGGCGATCATTCCGATCACTTTCCGATATACGCAGAATTGAGGGACTGGCACATCCCACTTGAAAGTGCAGATGAACGGCCGCCGAAAGTTGAGGTCTTTCGGTTTCTTTGGAAGGTCTTGCAGCAGTTTCAACCCGATCTGTCTTTGCTTGAGCCAAACGAGTATCAAGCTATCCTGGAAGAAGCCTTTCAAGGCCGTCCGTTCACTCTCATCCTGGACGGGCTGGACGAGATTCGCGACCCAGTGCGGCGAAACTCATTTGCTTATTCGTTAGTTGATTTTCTCGAGGATTTCGAGGGCGTCGGTCACCGCTATGTGATCGCCACCCGCGAATATGGTTTCAGGGCCGAGATCTCTGAAATCTTCAGGAATAACGGTTTCGAAATCTTCGAAATGACGAAGAAGCCTGCGGCTGAAGTCAAACGGAAAATCCTTAATGCTTATCTTCCTGATCTTCCTGAGCAAGTCAGCTCTTCCCAAGTTCTCGACGTGCTGACCTCTAATTATCGCTTGGAAAGACTGTCAGATAATGTCTTGCTGATGAACATCCTCGCCGAGCACTATCAACCGGGGTTCACTCCTCCTCAAACTCGCGGGCTGCTTCTGAAAAAACGTGCGGACTCCTACATAGCTGCGGTCACGAATTTACCGGGAGAGCATGCCAAAGAGTTCATGATCCGTCTGGCTACGGTGATGCGACAGCAGCAAAGGCGAGGTCTGAAGGAATTGCAAGAGGTTATCCCGATGATCCAGGAACTCCTTCACAAGTTCCCTCTAAAGAAGACGAAATATCCTGACGACTATCTGGAACTGGCCCTCCACACGAAATTAATAAAACGGCGCGAGGCTATCTTCAATGAGATCTCATTCGAGCTGCCTCAATACGAAGAATACTTTCTCGCCTGTAAAGTTTTCATCGACCTTGAGCAAAGCCTGAGCAGTGACTCCAAAGCCATGGAGCTTCCTTATATCCAGAACAACGAATGGCACCATGTGCTGATTTTAGCGGCCGGCCTGCTTGAGCAAAAAGATGTCGAACGGCTGGCCGGAATCCTGGATGACGATCAGTTTTTGTTCCTAAAGGCCAGAATCCTCGGAGAGGCGATCGCTCCCGTAGCCGAAGTCGAATTCATCGAAGAATTGAGACGTAGACTAAAAGACGCTCTAGACGGCGCGTTAACCGGCCTTTCGCGCAGGGCCTTGAGTGCGCTTGCCCTTTGGTGGTTGGGGATATTCCTACTATCTTTTGTTCTTAGCTGGCTCTGGGACAAACATTTCAAACTCGCGGTGAGCGTGTTTGTAGGCTACCTGGTTGGAATACCACTTAGCCTGCGCTTCGTTTATCCCCGGCTGTTTCAGCGCCAGGTAGACAAGGTTGTTCAGGGCAGTCTGCCTGACGTTTTGTCCGCCTGGGCCTGCTTGCGAACGGGCGTGGTAGGGATCGAACTAAAGGATTTTCGCCGGCGATTGAACCAGAAACTGCCTTTGCGACGTCCCTGGACGAGTCAAGAAGAGGAAGAAAAAGATCTTTTTGTAAAGTTCGTCAAGTCGGTAATCAGGGAGATCGATCACGCCCTGGACATCGCCCAACAGCCGCTGGACGCCGTACAAAACCAGATCGAGGGCAATCCCCTCCTCATTCACCATTGGCTCAATTCTGCCACCAAAGCCTTTTCGCCTAATGAAGTGGAAATACTCGAATGGTTTTTGAACCGGCCCGATTCTTTGTTGAAGATGCAACTGAAATGCGTTCGCAAGCTCCGAGATGTGGCAGTGTCCGAGGAACCTCTAAAAGACCAGATTCTGGACGTGTTGGAAGATATTATTCTGCAGTCTAACGTCCATCCCCGGCTGGTGAGTTCCTCTAAAAAAGCGAAAGTGTATATCTTACGTTACCGGCCGGGACCGCCGCTTTCGAGAACCATTGTCTTCTGGTCAATTCTGGTGGCGTCGTTTAGCTTACTCGACTTGCTCGCAGCCAGATATGCGGCCGGTGAGAACTTCTGGCAGAAGGTTAATGACTTCTGGGTCTTCTATGTATGCTGGTTTATGACAATGCTTGTGCTCGCACAATACCTGCTTCATCCTGCCTCGACGATTCGGGGATTTTTCCGTAGGCTCAAAGAGCCCAAGCTTTGAGAGTTGCAGCAGGCTGGCGGTTTTACCGGACCGAACTCTCCCTTGCTCCCGGTAACCCGGCCTAGTAAGATCAACGTACACGCCATCGAAACCAATTATCAAGGAGAAGCTTATGGCTGATAAACCATTTCTGACTGACATCAAAACGTTGCGCGAGCGGGCACGCCAACATATCGATCAGGGCGCCGTTACCGAAGGTTATAGCGCCGACCGGGAAACCGTAATCAAAGTCCTCAACGAATCGCTGGCGACTGAAATCGTTTGCGTGTTGCGCTACCGGCGCCACCATTTCATGGCTTCCGGAATTCATGCAGAAAGTGTCGCGGCCGAGTTTCTGCAGCACGCGATTGAGGAGCAGGGGCACGCGGATCAAATCGCGCAACGAATAGTCCAGCTGGGCGGCGCACCGAATTTCAATCCTGAAGGCTTGCTTTCGCGCAGTCATGCTGAATACGTCGAGGGGGACACTCTGCTTGACATGATCAAGGAAGATCTCGTCGCCGAACGCATCGCCATTGATAGTTATCGCGAGATCATCCAATACCTCGGTAACGACGATCCGACCACCCGGCGCATGATGGAAGGCATTCTAGCCATGGAAGAAGAGCATGCTGACGATCTGGTTAGCCTGCTCGACGAAATCGGCGAGTAGATCGCTACACATTTAATCCCTGGCGCAACATTCGCACGATTCAATTCAGTGAGGTCAGCGACGTAGCGGCGAGATGTTTATAGACCGCGATGCGATGAAGGACGATCAGCTCCTTAGGAGCGAAATGTTTCTTTCGCCCGTAAACGGGCTTAAAAGAACCTTGAGAGCTGCCAAGCTATAAACATTTGGTGCCTACGGCACTCCCCAGGAAACGCTTGCCTGACAACCAACCAAGCTACTCTGGCCGTCCCGGTATCTGTCGCAATTGCGGCGCGCTGGTCGGCGCGGGCGAAACCAGTTGCCAAATGTGTGGTGCTCCGGCGCGGCCGACTCCGCCGCCGGCGCTGCCTCTGCATGAACGATACGCGATGAACTACGCGCGCGCAGTGCTTAGTCGTCCGTACCTCTTCACCATAGTCTTCATCGTCGCAAATCTTTTCATCTTCATGCTGATGTGGTCAGGAAGCGGGATGTCATCCTCCGTACTTTGGACCGGATTTCCCGAGGGGGTGTTGCTGGACTTTGGCGCGAAGAAGAATTACTACATTTTCTACGAACATCAGTATTGGCGGTTGGTCACGCCAATCTTCATTCACGTAAATCTGCCGCACATCCTGATCAACATGTACAGCCTTTGGGTGATCGGCCCGTGGGTTGAAAAGTTGTACGGGTCGGCGAAGTTCGTGGTGTTCTGGGTTGTGACCGGCATCGCGGGTGTAGTAGCGAGTTACCTGACGGTGATTCCGGGTTCGCGTCCGGGCTTGATCGCCAGCTTTCTAATCAAGGCCAGCGACGACCCTTCGGCAGTCGCCTCTGGCGCGTTATTCGGACTGGTTGGCGTGCTGTTTGTTTTTGGCATTAGGTATCGTCACGAGTTGCCAGAGGGTTTTAAGCGCGCCTTTGGTACCGGCCTGCTCCCCGTGGTTCTGCTCAATCTGGGGATCGGCTTTATGGCGCGCGGCGTCATCGATAATGCAGCCCATATGGGTGGGTTGCTATCAGGCGCGGCCTTCGCCGCGGTGGTGAGTTACAAGCGGCCCGGCACGTCAACCGGGGTGACCATAGCCTGGCGCGTGCTGCAGGTCGCCGCGTTGTTGTTGGTGCTGATATGCTTTTTTATGGCGGCGCGGCATTTTGATTTTAGGATGTAGCAGTCCACAGACGACGCAGATTTCAGGCGTTGGACTATTCATGCAGGCGTCTGTGTAGTTAGCCCGAGTTTTGAATCAGTGTAATCTGCGCAATCTGTGGATCCGATTTGATCAAAGGAGACTGAGATGGAGATCAAGAAAGTAGGAGTGCTCGGTTGCGGACTTATGGGCGCAGGAATTGCGCAGACGGCCGCGAGCGCGGGCTTTGAAACAACGGTGCGGGAAGTCTCGGACGAGCTGCTGCAGAAAGGCTTCGCGGGAATCGAAAAGTCTTTGGAAAGGTTTGCCGCGAAAGGGACGATCACTCCCGCGCAGCAGAAGCAAACTCGCGATCGCTTATTCGGCACGACGTCGTTTGATGACCTGGCGGATTGCGACATCATCATCGAGGCGATCATCGAAAACCTGGAAGAGAAACAAAAGACGTATCGTCAGCTCGATTCGATCTGCAAGCCGGAAACGATCTTCGCGTCGAACACTTCGTCGCTTTCGATAACGCAGATGATGGTGACGGCCTCGCAGCAGCGACAGCAGCGGTTCGTTGGCATGCATTTCTTCAATCCCGTGCCGATCATGAAACTGGTCGAGGTTGTGCGCACGATTCTTACCGACCCCGATGTTTATGAAGACGCGGTCGCCTTCGCCGGAAAGTTGGGCAAGGTGCCGGTGCGGGCCAGCGACAAAACCGGCTTTATCGTAAACCGCTTGCTGGTTCCTTACATGCTCGATTCCATTCGGGCGCTCGAGGAAGGCGTCGGCTCGATTGTGGACATCGACAACGCGATGAAGCTGGGCTGCGGCTATCCGATGGGTCCGCTCACCCTGGGTGATTTCGTCGGGCTCGACACGACCTACTACATCGCCGAGATCATGTTCAATGAATTTCGCGAGAAGCGCTTTGCGCCGCCGCCGCTGTTAAAACGCATGGTGATGGCCGGATTGTATGGCCGCAAATCAGGTCGCGGCTTTTACGACTACACCAAAGATCCGAAGAACCCGACGCCGATGAATCTGTTGTGAAGATAATCAACCACAGATGAACGCGGATAGACACGGATAGTCGCGGATAGATAGAGGAGAGAAATCCGCCCCGAGCTGTCGTGTCATCCGGCTGGACAGCACGCCTCATTGAAATAAAGTGGCCGACCCCCCGTCTGTTAAGTGTCGGGTTTCAGCTATGTTACGCCGTGCTGACAAAAACTTGCCTTATTTGAAGTTTAGTAATATTCTCCGCTCGTCCTCGGACACTTTCAACCGTCTTTACTCACACATTGGAGGAGACCCTCATGGCTCGAATCCTACTAAGCCTTAGCCGGTTTGCCTCGGCCGAAGGTACCAGCGAAGCACCACCGAATACGATTGGTTTTCTTAAGCCTCGCTTCCTATCAGCGCGAGACTACGCGAGTCTTATGGCGCTCTTTTCGACTATGGTTCTCGTCATTCTTCTTTCGGTGAGCGTCAGAGCGCAGGGAACGATTACGGCAATAGCAAACATCAGCGGACTCCCCACCACAACGGGAGTCACATGCATTCGACAACGGAGGCGTCCCAAAATAGCGGTTCCCATGGCTTTGCAGGTTGGAGATAAATTAGTTAGTAACAGTCGCGGTTTGACCTTGAGATTGAATTGCGGCAATGGGGGATTCACAGTCTCGGCGCCTTTTCGTCTGGAGCTAATTCCCAAACGTGGGAAAACCTGCTACGTCGGATATTCAAGCGCAGGTGGACAGATGAACGTCAACGATTCTGGACCCACAGGGGTCCTAACTGGCGCAGCCAGCATGGTATCGGGCGGCACCATATACGGAATTAAGACCACGCGCATTGGGAAAAGGGGCGTCAAGCGGGAGTGGATCGTTTACGAAGGCCAGGTCAGAGTGCAAACGGGCGCCACTGCCATAACCGTCGAGAAGGATGAAAAGCTTGTTGCCACAGGGCGTACCGCGACTTCTATCCTGAGAATAACGCCCGAAGACATCCGGCAGGCAGCGGCGGCTTATGCCAAGATCGATGTTAGTCAGACAAATATCTCGGATCCTCGGGAGCGTGAGAAGGCGTTTGTCGGACTCCAGGCATTACATCAAGACGTTCTCGCTGAGTCGGACAACCAGCCCAAGCGGCTGAAGCTTTTGAATGAGCAGCATAGACTCGGTATCCCCCCGGACCCCCATCGGACGCTGTTACCGACACCGACGCCAACACCGACACCGACACCAACACCAACACCGACACCAACACCAACACCAACACCGACGCCGACACCAACACCGACGCCGACACCGACACCGACACCAACACCGACGCCAACGCCCACTCCCCGTCCCATAGAACCGCAGGTCTGGAATGTGCCGGCGAACACCAAGACCGTGCTGCCGCTGAACCTGCAAAATGCCTGTGCCGAAACGCACAAGCTACGCGTTACTTTGAAGGGCCTGCAATTCGTCCATGTCGTAGCCAATGCTGAGCCGACGATCACGGGTGGCGGTACGGTTGAGGCTCGATTTGAGGTTGATACTACCCGAGCGAAGGCCGGAGTCTACAATGGCGTAGTCGTGCTTTCTTGTCAGGATTGCTCGAAGAGCGACGCGTGCTATCGCGGGGAGTTGCAAGTCAGCATAAACGTCTTAGATGAAAAGCCGAAACTGACGGAGCAGGCGGAGTTGTTTGAGTTGCTGCGCCAGGGTAGATACAAAGAGGCAATCGCCGGTTTTGCCCAGCGGGTGAATGAGAAGCGAGCGGATTCAAGAGACTACTACGGGCTGGCCGTTGCTTATGAACGACTGAAAGATAGTAAGCGAGCAGCCGCTTACGCTGACACAGCGCTCAAATTGGTCGCTGATCGGCGGATGTCCAAGGAGGAAGTGGCTGACTGTGAAAGAATCGCAAAGCCCACTCCACCGCCGGACGAACAAGCAGAGCTGTTCGAGTTGCTCCGTCAGGGCAGATACCAAGAAGCCATTGCCGGTTTTGGACGGCGGGTGCAAGAAAACCGGGCAAATTCAAGGGACTATTACGGGCTGGCGCTCGCGTACGCGCAAGATAGAGACTGGACGAAATCAGCCTTGAATGCGCAACGCGCACGGGATTTGGACGACGTTGATCGCCGACTCTCCGAAGCCGAGCGGCTGAATTGCATGCGAATGGCCGCAGTCGAGAATCTGGACAAATTATTTGACCTACTTAGACAGGGTGATTACAAAGAACCTATGAGGATATTTATGGAGCGCGTGGTGAATGGGGCGGCCGATTCGAGGGACTATTACGGACTAGCAATCGGGTACGAGAGACTCGCGGTTATTGATCGAGCCATAAATTTTGCACAGCTAGCATTGAAAGTAGAAAAGAGTGACGGTCGTCTCTCCAAGAAGGACGTAGCTGACTGTGAAAGAATCGCAAAGCTTCAAGCTGAAAAGGAGGTTCCGGCGAAGGACGAACAAGCAGAGCTGTTCGAGTTGCTCCGTCAGGGCAGATACCAGGAAGCCATTGCCGGTTTTGGACGGCGGGTGCAAGAGCAGCGGGCGGATTCACGAGACTACTACGGGCTGGCAGTTGCGCATGAACAACTGAAAGACTACAAGCAAGCTGTCCTCAACGCGAACAAAGCTCTCAGCTTTAACCAAAACGATCGGCGGCTTTCCAAAGAGGAGCAAAATGACGCCCGACGAATTGCCGAAGGCCGAGAAAAATAACAAGCCTCTCGAAGCAGAACTCCGCAAGGATCTGATTAAGTCTTTGATACTGGCCTTTCCCATGCTGTTACTCGGCATGGTTGTGAATTCGCTGACGGAGCGATTCAACGCACAGCCGGCCCAGGCGCTCTTCATCATAATCCCGGGAATCGGCATCTTGTCCCTGATCTTTCTGCGCGCGACAATCAGGCAAAAGCTCAAATTGGGTTGGCCCTTTCTTCTCTTTCTCCCGGTCTACATTCTGACTTTTTTCATCGCCGCTCAAACGGGTGTGTTGGATTGGAACCGCTCACTCGTAGGATACGAAACCCAGGTTCCGCGCAACTTTCTGGCACTGAATCGCTATGGCGATTGGCACTACGCGTTTGCAACAGAGAAGGCTGAGACGGACTTGGCGATTGTTTTGATGAAACATGTGGAAACGATTGAGGAGAGTCGGCTCCGCTTTGCCGACCTGATCGGGATGCTCTCGGAGTCTCAGGCGAAGGGCGTAGCGTTGGATTATTTCTTCGCCGCTGAAGACGAAAGAATTGATGAACATCTATGCTCAGCGGTTAAGGAAGCGAAGATCAATAGTGGACAGCAACAAATGCCGATCTTTGTTAGTTACGATTCCAAGATAGACGAGGACGGAGTCCATCGACTTCCAATCGACCCCAACTTAGAGAAGTGTTTGCCGTCGTCTACCTGGGGCCACACAATCGGTTATGCAGAATGGGACGGAAGGATCCGGTCGATTCCGCTGTATCTTGGCGACGAGTCTTTGAGTCTGAAAATCGCTCGGACACTCGATCCGCAGGTTCGAGGCCCGAAGAATAGATTGGTGCAGTTCATCAAGCCGGCGAATGATTTCAAGCCCCTTGAGTTCGATAAGTTATGGAACGATTATTTATCAGATGATTCAAAGGAGTGGGAGCTTGATCAACTGAAGCTCCGGGATAAATTCATTCTGGTTGGTGAAGACTCTGAGCGCGATCGATTCCAGACACCTTACGGGAGTCGGCCCGGAGTGGTCATACATGCGTATGCTGCTCATTCGCTCAAACAAAACCATTTCATAGAGCGAGCGCCCTGGTGGATCAGCCTGCTGATGATTGCTCTCTTGTGCTATCTGACGATGGTTTTGACATCGCGTGGAGTGAGCAATCTGAAGCTGATTCTTGTCAATGTCGCCTGCTCTACTTTCATTGTAGCAATTGCAATTCTTTCGATGTACCTGTGGCTCACCTGGATTGATCTCGTATATCCTCTTTTAGCTACTTGGCTATTCCTGCTTGTGTTGATCGTGATGAGGAGAATAGGCTTGCGAAAGGCCAGGTCCGTCGCTGGCTGAGCTGAGTTTCAAGTCCGGATGCTTCCAGTGCGACACTCCCTTGTCCTTATTGGCCCAAGCCGGCGGGAAGGCAACTCAGTACTTCCCTCTTGTTTGTAACTGCACCCTCGTATAGCATGGCGCGCGGAAATTACTCTGAATTGCCGAGGTTTGAATACACATGTGCACAGACAGACGGGACTTCTTACGCCTTTCCGCCGGGGTTGCCGGGGCCGCGCTTCTCGGCGCCCGGGTTTCCTACGCCGACACCAACGACGCCGATGCAATTCAACAGCGACAGGACACGCCCGATCTGATTCAACGGCTGCGGCGCATGACTGCCGGCATCGTGCCGATCAGCGAGGACGAACGCAAAGCGCGCATCGCCAAAGCCCAGCGCCTGATGGCTGAAAAGAAAATCGACGCCATCTTCCTCGAGCCGGGCTCGAGCATGTTCTACTTTACGGGCATGCGCTGGAGCACCAGCGAGCGCATGTTCGCCCTGGTGATTCCGCAGCGCGGCGAACTTGCCTGGGTTTGTCCGAAGTTTGAAGAGGAACGCGCGCGCGAGCTAATCAAATTCGGCAAAGACGTGCGCACCTGGGAGGAAGACCAGAGTCCTTTCCGTCGGGTCGCAGAAGTCCTGCGCGATCGCGGCATTCGCATCGGCCGCATCGGCATCGAAGAGCGCGCGCGCTTCTTTTTGTTCGACGGCATTCGTCAGGAAGCGCCCAGGCTCGAGTTCGT